>ENA-OQES01001128-OQES01001128.1-human-gut-metagenome-genome-assembly--contig:-NODE-1128-length-10379-cov-1.873488_pt1 | contig 10379 bp, 12 predicted proteins | sample MGYA00242798_ERZ504641 | MGnify/ENA primary metagenome ERZ504641 (study PRJEB26092, sample SAMD00036327) | human gut metagenome | host: Homo sapiens | study: EMG produced TPA metagenomics assembly of... | reverse complement strand
GGGGAAAAAAGAGGACTGGCTATAGCCTGTCTGATACCCGGCTGGCTTTTGTTCCTCTGGGGACACAGGATACTGATCCCGCTGATAGGGGCTGGTGTGTGGATGGGAACGCTGGCTGGATATGGCAATTTGCATCAACAACTGCTTTTTTGGGAAAATATTGGAAGTAAAAAACAAAGTTAGTTTTTCCTGTCTGGGAGAAGATCCTTCTGGGCTGACCACCGGAAGCGCAGCATGGATGGTCCTTGTATGTGCAGTATCTCTTACAGGACATGGGGGAATCGGGCTCTGGAGAAAGCTGGCGTTGCTGCATTGCTCTGGGGATTACGGCAATTTTCCTGTGGGAAAAATCAAAAAAAATTTTGGCAGGTCTGTGGATAACTGTCTGAAAACAGAACAGATTGCAGATATGTCAGGGATGCAAAAAACAGAATGTGGTCAGTAAGTGCAGCAATCTATTCCGTGCAGTCATGCCGGAAACCGTGCTTCAGGCAGCTCTTCTTGCGTTCATCCTCACCATGTTCTTTCTTCAGGCAGGCCGTTTAAACCATGAACTGGACTATGACTCTCTCCACTATGGACTGCGTTCCGCCTATGTCCTGGATAATGGAAACGGTATTTATAAAAATCTGGGGCTGATCAATCTGGTGTATACCTACAGCAAGGGAGCAGAAGTACTGGTGCTTCCCTTATCCGGTACACCGACTTACGGATTTGTCCTTTCCTTAGCTTTTCTGGACAACCATAGTCAGTGTAGTGACAGCCGCAGTTATGGGTGCGCGTTTCAGCGGAAAAACAGCCGGTTTCTGGACAGGAGCGCTGGTCAGTGCGATCCCAGGTATTATGAATATGGCGGTTTCTGCTAAAAGTGACAGTATTACGTTAATGTGTCAGCTTATTATTTATGATTTTCTCTGTCTGGCAGTTGTCAGAGAAAATATATGGCTCATCTTTGCGGTAGCTGTTTATCTTCTTTCACTGGTTTACAAACCAACGGCTCTTGTATTTTCTACAGCCTTAGGCGGTGTGGGGCTTGTCAGTCTCCTGATCTTTAAAAAGACAGGAAAACCCGGAAAAAAATGAGCATTTTTAACATGGATCCTGCCATTATTTGCAACAGCAGGATTGTGGTATCGAACCTGGCTGCTTACAGGAGTTCCGGTAACTTCTGTATATGCAAATTTCTTTGAAAAGATAGGTTTTAAAGTAAAATATCCCTATAACTTTTCCCATGTGATCGGTGATCCGTCTGTCCTTTCCAGGGGAGAAAAAAGTACACCGGCTGCTGGAACGGTTAAAGGGAGTACTGATCTCTCCGGTAGGAGAAGATATGGAACACGTGATCATTGCCTGGGGAACAGTGCTTGTAACAGCACTCCTGTTATTCTGGATCTTTCAGGTAATAACGAGGTTTATAAAGCATCAGCAGATCTCCCAGTTAGATTTCTTTGATGGTTTTCTTATGATCACACTGTTAATTGGTTCCGCGGCCAGCATTTACACACTTGCCCAGATAGATGGAAATTATTTCATACTGGTGTATGCAGTAGCGGCGATCAGTACCGTGCGGATCACAGGATACTGGCTAAAAACAGAAGAGACAGAAAACATTGCCGCAGTTACAACAGGCAGTGCAGCAGTGGAAACGAAAAAGATCCTCAGGTCCGGCATCTGTTTACTGGCCGTTCCATTCTTTCTCTTCAATACCCTGATCGCATCCTCTACCAGCTGGGCAGGATGCCCGGGCTTTACCTCTTTTAAACTGGTAAACAGAGGATATTATGACCATCGTCATCATACACATAAAAGCTGGGAACGAAGAGGCTGTAAGGAACTTTATTCCCGTTTTACACCTAAAACCCGGGTAGTAGCCTTTGGCTTTCACCCCCAGGTGTTAGATATGGCCTGCAGCGTCCAGAGTTATTATGATATAACAGGAAGCGGTGGGGATGTGTATCTTGTAAAAAAACTGGCATATTTTGAAGAATATTTAAAATGGGCCGGAACCGAATATATATATGTACAGGCGGGATATCTGGCAGACCAGCCCAGAGCCACACAGATCATCGAAGATATGATCGCAGAAGGGACCTTAAGAGATCTTACCTTTGAATGGGGAAATATGCTGGCAAAAGTAGATCTGGATCATCCATTTAAAGAACCGGATGAACGATTAGTACAGTTGTTCCGTGACAATTACAGCATGGAGAAAAAACGGGAACTAGTTTAAGGAGGCAGAAATTTGGACACCAGGGAAAGAATTAAATTCAGGATCGGATTTTCCAGAATGGAGAAAAAATATGAGTGGAAGGACCATGTGATCTTCATGGGACTTCTGCTGGCATTAGCTGTGTGGGTGAACCATGGAATACAGATCAAAGGCCTTTATATGGATGATCTGTATTTCTGGTCCTGTTATGGTGAACAAAGTTTCTTTGAATATGTATTTCCTATGGGAAGCACCCGTTTCCGCTTCCTGTATTATCTTGCAGCCTGGCTTGAAATGGCAGTGGTAAGAAATCACGTAGCTCTTTTCGTGCCTATTAACATATTGCTGAATGCAGCACTGTCCTGGTATCTGTATTCCATTGCCTGGCGGCTTTCCAGGGCAAAAGCCATCGGCTTCTTTACAGGAGCCATGTTCTTAGCCAGCCGGATGGCGTATTATCAGATCGGTCAGGTTTTAGGACTGATGGAGACAATGGCTCTCTGGATGGCCATTTCCATTCTCTGGAATTTATATCGTTATGTAAACGAAGAAAACAGGGAAAAATGTTTTACATTGCCAGCCTGCTGTATTTTGGAGTATGTTTCGTCCATGAACGGTACATGACACTGCTGCCATTATTACTTTTGGCCCTTCTCTTAAAACAGTGCAAAAAAATATCCCTCTGGCTCAGTACAATTGTCTCTTTTGGACTGGTACAGCTGATCCGTGCCTTTACCATTGGTTCTGTTCTTCCTGCAGGAACCGGCGGAACCCAGGTAGCAGACACCTTAAATATTTTACAGGCCATCAAATTTGCCTTCAGTCAGGCGGCCTATGTCTTTGGAATTAACGCAGGACCGGAACACTTAAACGGCTGCCCATGGAGTGAAAGCCCTATGTGGGTCAAAGGGCTGATCGGTATGGCAGACGGGATGCTCCTTATCATGGTACTGGCGTTTCTGGTAAAATTCATCATGGAAAAATCGGAAAGAGCGTAAATTTTCCATGCTGTTTAATACCATGCTTTTTATCGGTTTTATTGCATTAAACATTGCATCTTCCAGCGTGACCATCCGTGTGGAAATGCGTTGGATCTATGTATCCCTAGCTGGTGCATTGCTCTTCCTTTCCTATATCTACGGAGAACTGACAGAAGGAGTAAAAAAATGAACTGTATTTAAAACGCCTGTATCCCTGGGGCATTCTCTTTGCACTTTACGTATTACTTATGCTTCCGGCAGAACTGTTCTACCGCAGCTGCTATCCAAAATTGTATCTGTGGCCGGATCAGCTGCGCTATAATTCATTAGCAGAACAGACCTACGAAAAATACGGAAACGGGATTTTCGGAAAAACCATTTATATCATTGGCAACAGCTACGAAATGAGCGATTTTACGGCTCGTACCTTCTTTAAAGTATTTGACCCGAAAATGAAGGCAGAGGGCACAAAGGTAGAATTTATAGACAGCATCCGTGATATTGGAATGGTAGATGACCAGATGTTAGTCCTCAGAGAAGATCCTGCTCATAATGCATTCCAGGATATCACAGATTTTGTCCGCAGCCTGAAACTGCAGACCGATTACGGATACTATTCCGACGGCTGGATGGATGAACACGCATCCCTCACTGTGATGGCAGGTTCCACCGGGGAAATAGAACTGGAATTTATGTATCCGGGAGTAATGAGCGGCGGGGAAGCCATTTCCATTACAAAAGATGAAGAACCGGTCCGTACACTGCCTCTTCATTCCAGCGTAGTAGAAACAACCCTACAGGCAGAACCATGGCAGATGGTCCATCTGCAGTTTGATTATAATTTCTATATGCAGAATGCCAGAGAACAAAGAGGACAGGACCGGCTGGCAGCCATCGTTCACATTACAACACCGTAAAAGAACGTAACTATACGCAGGAGGAGATCACATGAAACTTCCCGGAAACAGGGATAAAAAAATAATTGACGGTACACACAGGATAGTTTTTTACCTTCTGCCTCTTCTGGGACTGGCATTTCTCCTGTGGTATATTAAAAATGCAGCCTGCGATGTAGTCTATTCCGACTACATCCGCCTGGTAAACAGCTATCTGCCAGATGTATTTAACCCTGAAAAATTCTTCGTGGCAGATGTGCTTACCCGTATTCCCATCAATTACCTGTCCCGTATCATAAACGTAAAATTTTTTAGGCTTTTCCATTACCTTTGACCGGGTATTAGGTGCTGTAAGCGTCAGTCTTGCAGCCTGGTGTTTTGCAGCATATTCCCGTCAGCTGAAGATAAATATAAATGGTTTATCACCTTCATGATCGTTATGTTCAGTCTGAACAAATGGGAGATGCTGACAAATGGAAGCGGCTGGTCCCATTTCTTTGCCTTTGCCTGCTTTTATTATCACCAGATCCTTTTCGACCGATATTACCGGGGACAAGAGCGAAAATGGGACAAAACGATACTTATGCTGCTTCCATGGCTGATCATACTGGGGACAGCCGGTCCCTACTGCGCCATCTATGCAGTTGTTATGATACTGGCATCCGGTGCGGCAGCATTTATGGATACAGGAGGAAAAAAGAAAACAGTATGTGATCTTTCTTATCTGCACACTGATCCCGCTGCTCCTTTACATTCTCAGCAATTCCTTTGCAGTAGAAGAACATGCAGGGGCAACAGGAAGATCCTTAGGGGAAATATTAAAAGACTTCCCTACATTTCCCATCCGTTTTATCCTGAAATCCCTGGCAGGAATGATGGTTGGCGGTGAAGAATTACAGCAGTGGATCGCAAATGGTTGTATTTCCAACAAAATCATCTATCTGCTGGGAGTCATACTTATGGTTGGCTATCTGTGGTCCCTGTGGCTGAACATAAGTCTTGGCATTTATAAAAAATCATTCTTTCCGTTAATACTCCTTGTATCCGGCGGAGCCAATCATCTTCTCATCTTCCTTTCACGTTACATTTTTGAAAAAGAAGATTATGCCTTAAGCTCCCGATATGCCCTGCAGTTTCAGGTAGGAGTCCTGGGGATCCTTCTCACCTTTGCCCTGGCTTCCCAAATACGCAGGAAACGTATCAATGGAGGACTGGTAAAACGGACAGTGCCTGTTCTTGAAACTGTCTTCTGTATTGCAATCCTAATTGGAAATGGGTATACTACTTATCGTGAGATACAGAAAGCACCTTACAGAGAAGAGAACTTTGAAAAAAGTGGCAGAAATGGCACCACAGATCCCATTTATGTCAGATCAGGAATTAAAATGAACATTCAAAAGAAATAGATGATCTTTACGAATACCGTAAAGGAACAGATAAGATCCGGGATGCATTCCGTATCCTGGAAGAGAACCACCTGAATATCTTCAGGGACCGGTAACAATATATCCTCCCACAAATGTGGGAGAACATAGATACACTCTCGGAGGAAAAAGATTGAAAATGAAAGTAGTAATTTTAGCAGGGGGCTTCGGCACCAGGATCAGTGAAGAAAGCCATTTAAAACCAAAGCCAATGATCGAGATCGGTGAAAAGCCGATCCTGTGGCATATTATGAAATATTATTCCGAATTTGGATACCATGACTTTGTGATCTGTCTGGGATATAAGCAGTATGTAGTCAAAGAATTTTTCGCAGACTATTTCCTGCATACATCCGATGTCACTTTTGACCTGGCAAACAACAGCATGGAAGTACACAACAACTATTCCGAGCCATGGAAAGTCACACTGGTAGATACCGGTTTAAACACTATGACCGGCGGCCGTGTAAAGCGTATCCAGCCATATATTGGAAATGAACCGTTTATGCTTACTTACGGCGATGGCGTTTCCAACGTAGACTTAAATGAGCTGGTAGCATTCCATAAATCCCATGGCAAGATCGCAACGATCACAACTGTCAATCTGGGACAGTCCAAAGGCGTGTTAAACATTGCAGAGGACAATACAGTCCTTTCCTTCCGTGAAAAAGACGATAACGATGGCGCTCTGATCAATGGCGGTTTCATGGTCATGAACCCGGAGATCTTCGATTATCTGGAAGGGGACTCTACTATTTTCGAGCAGGGACCAATGCAGAAACTGGCTGCAGAAGGCCAGATGAAGTCCTTCTATCATGGCGGTTTCTGGCAGTGCATGGATACACAGAGAGAAATTGAAAAAACCTGGAAGAACTGTGGCAGTCCGGAAAAGCACCATGGAAGATCTGGAAAGACTAAGGAGTAATTATGGCATTAACATTAGAAGAATTAAAATCATTCTATAACGGAAAAAAGGTGCTGGTCACAGGACATACCGGATTTAAAGGTTCCTGGCTGGTAACGCATCCTTACACTGGCAGGTGCCCAGGTAACAGGCTATGCCTTAAATCCGCCTACAGACCCCAATCTCTTTGAGATCGCAGGTCTGGAAGACACCATTCACAGTGTAGTTGGTGATGTGCGGGATCTGGCTCATCTGCGCCGTGTGTTCGATGAAGTAAAGCCGGAGATCGTATTCCACCTGGCAGCGCAGCCTATCGTCCGCGAGTCCTACAAAGAACCGGTCTACACCTACGAGACCAACGTAATGGGCACGGTCAACATCCTGGAATGTGTCCGCCTTACTGACACTGTACGGTCATTCCTAACGTAACAACCGACAAGTATACGAAAATAAAGAATGGGAATACGGATACAGAGAGTGTGATCCGTTAGACGGCTATGATCCTTATTCCAACAGTAAATCCTGTTCCGAACTGGTAACACACAGCTATGAAAAAATCCTTCTTTGAAGACGGACGCTGTGCTATTTCCACCTCCCGTGCCGGAAATGTGATCGGTGGCGGAGACTTTGCAAGCGACCGCATTATTCCGGACTGTGTCCGCGCAGCAGCGGCCGGAAAACCGATCATGGTAAGAAATCCACATTCCACCAGACCGTTTCAGCATGTATTAGAACCGCTGGCAGTTTATCTGACCATTGCCATGGAACAGTACAAAGACAGCAAATATCAGGATTACTACAATGTGGGACCAGATGACAGAGACTGTGTAACAACAGGCACCTTAACAGACTTATTCTGTAATGCCTGGGGAGAAGGAATGACCTGGGAGAACCATTGGGTAGGCGGACCTCACGAAGCAAATTTCCTGAAATTAGACTGCTCCAAGATTAAAACCGTATTTGGTTGGAAACCAAGATACACAGTAAAAGAAGCAGTTGAAAAGACAGTAGAATGGTCCAAAGAATACTTAAACGGTGCAGACATGTTAGAAGTAACAGACCGCCAGATCCGGGAATTTTTCGCTTAAGGTGTTTTTAGGGAGTGTTATCCTGTTCCGGTTGCAAAATTGTAAAGACGTTAATTTGGTTGATTAGGAGATAAAAATTATGTTTGAACATACAACAGAAGCAGAAGCAAGAAAACAGATCCTGGATCTGGTAGCTGATTACTGCGATACTTTCCATAAAAAGAAAGAATACAAAGAGGGGGACCGCATTCCATATGCGTCCAGAGTCTATGACCACAGCGAAATGGTCAATCTGGTAGACAGTTCCCTGGAATTCTGGCTGACTTCCGGCCGTTATACCGATGAATTTGAGAAGAAACTGGCAGAATATCTGGGTGTACGTTACTGCTCCCTGGTCAACTCCGGTTCCTCCGCAAACCTGATCGCATTTATGGCACTGACTTCTCCACTCCTTGGTGACCGTCGTGTAAACCGCGGTGATGAAGTTATTACTGTTGCCTGTGGTTTTCCAACAACCGTAGCACCAATGATCCAGTACGGCGCAGTACCGGTATTCGTAGACGTAACCATTCCACAGTATAATATTGATGTAAATATGCTGGAAGAGGCAAGATCTGAAAAGACTAAAGCGGTTATGATCGCTCATACTTTAGGAAACCCATTTGACCTGCGGGCTGTAAAAGCATTCTGTGATAAATACAATCTGTGGCTGGTAGAAGATAACTGTGATGCTTTGGGAACACAGTATACAATGGAAGAAGATGGAAAAGAGGTAGTACATTTCAGCGGTACAGTAGGTGATATCGGAACTTCCAGTTTTTATCCGCCTCATCATATGACTATGGGAGAGGGCGGCGCTGTTTACACGAATAATCCACTTTTAAATAAGATCATCCGCTCCTTCCGTGACTGGGGAAGAGACTGCATCTGTCCATCTGGACATGACAACCTGTGCGGACACCGCTTTGACCGTCAGTACGGTGAGCTGCCGCTGGGCTACGATCACAAGTATGTATATTCCCATTTTGGTTACAACTTAAAGGCTACCGATCTGCAGGCATCCATCGGATGTGCGCAGCTTGATAAGTTCCCGGGCTTTGTGGAGCGCAGACGTCACAACTTTGACCGCTTAAAAGCAGCGCTGGCGGATACCACCGACAAGCTGATCCTGCCGGAGCCGTGTGAGAACTCCAGACCGAGCTGGTTTGGTTTCCTCATCACCTGTAAAGAGGGCGTGGACCGAAACGCAGTGGTTCAGTATGTGGAGAAGAAGGGCGTGCAGACCCGTATGCTGTTTGCCGGAAATCTGACCAAGCATCCGTGCTTTGACCAGATGCGCGCGGAAAAACGCGGCTACCGCATCGTGGGTGAGCTGACCAATACCGACCGTATTATGCAGGATACCTTCTGGGTAGGCGTTTACCCGGGCATGAGCGATGAGATGATCGATTACATGGCAGCGACAATCCGCGAAGCCATCAACCAGTAACATCCGGAAAAGAGGCCGAATATGCAGTATGATTTAACGAAGGTCCATGAGGTCAATCTGAAAATCTTAAAAGAGATCGACCGGATCTGCAGAAAATATAAGATCAAATATATGCTGGACGGCGGCACTCTTCTCGGTGCTGTCCGCCACAAAGGCTTTATCCCGTGGGATGACGATGCGGATATCGCCTTTACCAGAAACAATTACGAGGCATTCTTAAAGGTAGTAAAGCGGGAACTTCCAGATACGATGGAGCTTTTAATGCCGGAGGAGTTCCAGGGAGGAAAGGCTTTCTTCGACTTTACAGCCCGGGTTATCTACAAGAACAGCCGTCGGCATGAGGATTCCCCGGAGGTGCGGTATTACGAGGGCAAGCTGAATCACCTGTGGGTGGATCTGTTTATCATTGACGAGCTTCCGGAGAACAAGGCTGCAGCAGGCTTTACCCGGCTGCTCCACAAGAGCATCTATCTTCTGGCCATGGGACACCGGTATCATCTGGATTTCTCCAAATACAGCCTGTTCCACAAGCTGGCGGTGGGCGGTGGTTCCGCAGTCGGAAAGCTGATTCCGATGAAGCTGATCTTTAGAATGCAGCATGCGGCAGCGCTGAAGGATAAGCATGGCCGCAGCAGTCTGCGTTATTACAGCAACTACCAGCCGGATTATCTGTATGTGACCATTCAGAAGGAGTGGTGTGAGGAGATTACCGACATCGAGTTTGCGGGCGAGACGCTGATGGCTTCAAAACATGCCCATGAGGTACTGACCTGGGTATATGGCGATTACATGAAGCTGCCTCCGGAGGCAGAGCGGGTACCGGCCATTCCACAATAGACATTCAGGTATTTGATGAGGAAGCATGATGGCAAAAGAAATTATCGGTAGTGGTATCGGTATACAATGAAGAACAGGCACTGCCTATGTTTTATGAGACGATCAAGCTGATCCTGGAGATTCTTCCCTGGGATTATGAGCTCTTGTTTGTCAACGATGGCAGCCGGGACGACAGCCTCTCGATTCTGAAAGAGTATGCGGCCCGGGACGAGAAGGTGAAGGTGGTATCCTTCTCCCGCAACTTCGGCCATGAGGCGGCTATGATCGCGGGCATCGACTATGCGGATGGAGATGGAATCGTCTGCATGGATGCTGACCTGCAGCATCCGCCGGAATGCCTGCCGGAGATTGTGCGGAAATTTGAGGAGGGTTGCGGGGTCATCAGCATGGTGCGGACGAAGAATAAGTCCGCAGGCCTGATCAAGAACATCACCTCCGCCGGATTTTACTGGGTCATCAATACCCTGTCCGATGTGAAATTTGAGCCCAACGCATCGGACTTTTTCGCGGTATCGAAGGAAGCAGCCGAGGTGCTGCGGAAGAATTACCGCGAGAAGGTGCGGTTTCTGCGGGGCTATGTGCAGAGCATCGGGTTTCAGAAGGCAACCATTA
>ENA-OQES01001127-OQES01001127.1-human-gut-metagenome-genome-assembly--contig:-NODE-1127-length-10380-cov-5.011119_pt1 | contig 10380 bp, 8 predicted proteins | sample MGYA00242798_ERZ504641 | MGnify/ENA primary metagenome ERZ504641 (study PRJEB26092, sample SAMD00036327) | human gut metagenome | host: Homo sapiens | study: EMG produced TPA metagenomics assembly of... | reverse complement strand
GAAGCAATCGCAGAGTTAAAAGGCATTTCTGCGGAGCAGGTGATCGAACAGACAGAGAAGAATGCAAGGGAGTTATATCAATTATAAGAAATGGAGAGATGAGATGAAAGAACCAACACTTGGAAATCCACAGAATACGATAGAAGTATTACAGAAATATAATTTCGTATTCCAAAAAAAAGTTCGGTCAGAACTTTCTGATCGATACACATGTACTGGACAAAATTATTGCGGCAGCAGAGATTACAAAAGATGATTTTGTATTGGAAATCGGACCAGGAATCGGAACGATGACACAGTATCTGGCATGTGCAGCGAGAAAAGTTGTTGCAGTTGAGATTGACAAGGCACTGATTCCGATTCTGGAAGATACGCTTTCAGATTATGACAATGCCCGTGTTATTAACAATGACGTCCTGAAAGTAGATATTGCAAAGCTTGCAGAAGAGGAAAATGGAGGAAAGCCGATCAAGGTTGTGGCCAACCTGCCATATTACATTACAACACCAATCATCATGGGACTTTTTGAGAATCATGTTCCGATCAAGAGTATTACAGTTATGGTTCAGAAAGAAGTCGCAGACCGTATGCAGGTGGGACCGGGAACGAAGGACTATGGTGCACTGTCTCTTGCTGTGCAATATTATGCGAAACCATATATTGTTGCAAATGTACCACCGAACTGCTTTATGCCTCGTCCGAAGGTTGGATCTGCGGTAATCCGTCTGGAACGTTATGAAGAACCACCGGTAAAGGTGAAGGATGAAAAGCTTATGTTCCGTATTATCCGTGCCTCCTTTAACCAGAGAAGAAAGACTTTGGCAAATGGACTGAAGAATTCGGCAGAACTTGACTACACGAAGGAAGAAATCGAGGCAGCGATTGAAGCACTCGGAAGAGGTGCATCTATTCGAGGGGAAGCCCTTACGCTGGAAGAATTTGCAAAGCTGGCAGATTTTCTTTATGATTGCAGATAAAATAATATTAAAGGAATTTACAAAGTTGCTGTTTACAAAAATGTAGTGGACAGCAACTTTATTCTTCTTCACTTTTTGATTCATAAAGATTTAATATTCAGTTAATTGTTTACTAGACGGATATCTAGTATAATTAAAAGATAAAAGACATTAGAAGAAACAAGAGAAGGAGGAAGAGCCCATGGCCAAAGATATTAACAGCATAATTTTTTGACATCACTCCGGAGATTGAAGAACTTGCTCTGAAATGTGAAACGAACAATGCAATTGACAAAGAACTCTATACCAAATACGAAGTAAAAAGAGGACTTCGAGATCTGAACGGTAAAGGTGTACTTGCCGGATTGACAAATATATCCGATGTGTGTGCAACAAAGATTGTAGACGGTGTATCCGTACCGTGTGCAGGTAATCTTTATTACAGAGGTTACAATATTAAAGATCTTGTAAGCGGATTCCTTGAGGCGAAACATTTTGGATTTGAGGAGATTGCATATCTGCTTCTTTTCGGGGAACTTCCGAATCAGAAGGAACTTGAGAATTTTAAGGATATGATAGCTGACCGCCGGATGCTTCCACCGAATTTTGTACGTGACGTGATCATGAAGGCTCCGAGCCGTGATATGATGAACAGTATTACAAGAAGTATTCTTCAGCTTTATTCTTACGATGACAAAGCGGATGATACAAGCATTCCGAATGTACTGCGTCAGAGTCTGAACCTGATCAGCCAGTTCCCAATGCTTATGGTTTACAGCTATCTTGCTTACAATTATAAAATGGGTGAAGACCTGTATATTTATGCACCGAAGAAAGAACTGTCTATGGCAGAGAATATTCTGATGATGCTCAGAGAAGATCGTCAGTATACAGAACTTGAGGCGAAGATCCTTGATATGGCTCTTGTTCTTCATATGGATCACGGCGGTGGTAACAACTCAACATTTACAACGCATGTTGTTACATCTTCAGGAACAGATACTTATTCTACAATTGCAGCAGCTATGGCGTCCTTGAAAGGACCAAAACATGGTGGTGCGAACGTAAAAGTAACACAGATGTTTGAAGATATGAAGACGCAGCTGACAGACTGGCAGGATGATGATCAGATCAGAGCTTACCTTGAGGCACTGCTGGAGAAGAGAGCGTTTGATAAGAGAGGTCTGATCTATGGAATGGGACATGCGATTTATTCTGTATCCGACCCAAGAGCGGAGATCTTCAAGAAGTTTGTAAAGCAGCTTGCATATGAAAAGGGCCACGAGGCAGAATATGTACTGTATGAGAAAGTAGAGAAGATGGCACCGGAGATCATTAGCGAGAGACGTAAGATGTATAAAGGTGTTAATGCGAACGTAGATTTCTACAGTGGACTTGTTTATAGCATGCTTGATCTTCCACCGGCATTATATACTCCAATTTTTGCGGCAGCACGTATCGTTGGATGGAGTGCACACAGACTGGAAGAGTTGAAGAATGTAGATAAGATCATACGTCCGGCTTATAAGCCGCTTGCACCATATCGTGATTATATCAAATTAGATGACAGGTAGTGAATGAACGATGAGAGATGAGTTTTATTTCCCTTCAAAGGATGGCAATACGGAGATCCACACGATTGAGTGGAAACCGGAAGGAGAAGTGAAAGCTGTCCTGCAGTTAAGCCATGGAATGGTGGAATATATTAAGAGATACGATGAATTTGCAGAATTCATGTGTAGTCATGGATATTATGTCGTTGGAAACGATCATTTAGGGCATGGAAAATCTGTGCAGAGCAAGTCGGAGTATGGATTTTTTAACGAAAAATATGGAAATGCATGCGTGATCGGAGATATGCATACACTTCGTCAGCGGACGATGAAGAAATATCCGGATGTACCTTACTTTATGTTAGGACATAGCATGGGCTCAAGTCTTTTGCGCCAGTATGTACAGATGTATGGAAATGGGCTGGCGGGAGCAATGTTTATCGGAGTTGTAGCAGATCAGCAGAGAGCGACACTTCAGTTTGGAAGAAGATTGTGTAGGACACTGGCGATGTTCCGTGGCTGGCATTATAAAAGTAAACTGGTGGATAGAATGGCAGTCGGTGCCTATAATAGGAAATTCAAGAATCCAAAGACACGCGCGGACTGGGTAACCAGTGATGAAGAACATCTGGAAAAATATATTTCAGATCCACTGTGCTCCTTTGTCTTTACAGTGAACGCGTATTATAGCATGTTTACCGGGATGCTTATAATGGAGAAAAAAGAAAGTATCTATATGATTCCGAAGCAGCTTCCAGTCCTTTTCGCAGCCGGTGCCGAAGATCCGGTTGGAGGATTCGGAAAAGGCGTAAGGAAGGTTTATGAGAAATACAAAGCGGCCGGAATCCAGGACATCAGTCTAAGACTGTATGCCGGTGATCGTCATGAACTGCTCAACGAGACAGATCGGGAGCAGGTATATGAAGATCTTCTCGAGTGGATGGAAGAACGTAGAAAAATAAATTATTAGTTTATATTTTTTCATAATCTGTTTATATTTTTTCGTATTCTTTAAGAAAGCACTCATACTTTTGACACATTTTCCGGATATACTAATATCAAGATAGTTGATAAGAGAAAATCAATTATCTTGCCCCCCCTCATAAAGTTGTGACACAGGAAAGTGTCAACACTTTACTCTCATTCCTTTAGATAACTATAAACACAACGAAGCCCGTTAGCCGAAAGGTTAGCGGGCTTTCGCGTTGCAGTGATAACTTAGATGATGCCAGAATATAGGTGGTGTTATATATGAAAACAATCCTGCACGACATCATATGAAAACACGAAAAAGTAAGACCCGAGCACCTCACTGCTTCAGCAGATCGGCAATCGGGTCTTCATTTTTATTATCTAAAGGAATGAGAGTAAAGTCGACATCCCGGCACACCGGGATGCCATTACTTTATGATGGGGGGAGATAGTTGTTTATCAACTATCTGAGCCTTAGTATAGACAGAAAATGTGTCAAAATTATGTTCAAACATTAAAAGAAAAATAAATTAAATAAACTTAATCCTGAACGCTTACAAACACTTCATAGACCTTCTTGAGTGATTTATGAAGATAAGGTTTGTACTCTTCCATAGAAACAGGTTTCTCATGAAGGATACAGTTGTAACTTGTTGAACTGATCAATTCAATTAGTGTAAAAAAGTAAGAGATCCGGATTCTCACAGTTTACATTATACTTTTACAAGTGAATTTCTGTAGTGATCATAAAATTGCCTGGACACTACAGAACCTGTTCCGACAGCATCCTGGAAAACTCCCCAGGAGAGATTCTTTGACAAAAATTTTAACAAGGACTGCTGTTTCTGGAAACGGTCAATAATATAGTCTGTTAAAAAAAGAATCTCTTCTTCTAAAGAATTAATCTCAGTTCCTTCAAGCTGCTTGTGTGCATCATCAAAAAGCTGACAGGCTTTGTATGCGATCAATTTATCTCTTAAATCATACTTGTCTTTGAAATAAAGATAGAATGTCCCCTTTTGCCAGACCGGCCTGATTTCACGATGTCGGATACAGTTGTTTTTGGCAAAGCCTTTTCCGGTGAACAGGTCAAATGCAGTCTGGAGCAGTGTATTCATTTTCTGTTTTTTATTATCATCTACTTTTCCCATAATCTCAATGACCTCCTTTGTGTGTCTTTAGTGATTGTAATATATAATACAAACTTTGCCAATAAGAGGTTTTTCATAAAAATACATTCTGTGAAAAATTCCTATTGTCTTTTTACTAGTATGGCACAAAATTCCTAAAAGTCAATAAAAATGACCAATTTTTCACTTTTTTAACTAAAAAAATATTGACTAATGGTCATTTCGCGCTATACTATAAGAGACTTGAGTAGTGAGACAGTATAGGAGATGATACAAATGGTTAAAGTTGGCAAATGGATTGCCAAACACAGAGTTCTGATGTTGATCATCGGATTTCTTCTGATTATCCCGTCGGTCATCGGGATGGCAAAGACACGTGTAAACTATGATTTGCTCAGTTATCTGCCGGAGCATCTGGAGACAGTAAAGGGTCAGGATATTCTGGTGGATGAGTATGGAATGGGCGCGTTCTCCATGGTTGTGGTAGAGAACATGGACATGAAGGATGTTCAGAAGCTTGAAGATCAGTTCAGTGAAGTACCGCATGTAAAAGATGTACTCTGGTATGACGATGTAGCTGATATCAGTCTTCCGGTGGAGATGATCCCAAAGGATTTAAAGGAGGCGTTTTTCAAAGGCGATGCCACGATGATGCTTGTATTGTTTGATAATACAACATCTTCTGATGAAGCTATGGATGCTGTCGGACAGATGAGGAAGCTGACGAATGATCAGTGCTTTATCAGCGGTATGACAGGAGTTGTTACAGATATCAAGAATCTGGCACTTAAAGAACTTCCGGTTTATGTGGTGATTGCAGCACTTTTAAGTCTGGTCGTACTTGAACTGACAAGCGGATCTTTCGTAGTACCGATTTTATTTCTGATCAGTATTGGGCTTGCGATTCTCTACAATCTTGGAAGCAACATTTTCCTTGGAGAGACTTCGTATATCACAAAGGCATTGACTGCGGTATTGCAGCTGGGTGTGACAATGGATTATTCTATTTTCCTCTTGAACAGCTACGAGGAAAACAAGAAGCGTTTTCCGGGAGAGAAAGAACGTGCCATGGGACATGCGATTTCCAATACATTTAAGTCTGTGGCAGGAAGCTCTGTTACGACAGTAGCCGGATTCGTAGCGTTGTGTGTTATGACATTTGCACTTGGCCGAGATCTTGGTATCGTTATGGCAAAAGGCGTATTGATCGGTGTGATCTGTTGCGTAACAGTTTTACCTTCTCTGGTTCTTGTATTTGATAAACCAATTGAGAAGACAAAACATAAACTGTTGCTCAGCAACATGGATAAGCCATCAGCTTTTATTACAAAGCACTATAAAGTATGGATCGTTGTTTTCCTGGTACTTTTATTCCCGGCTATTTATGGAAATAATCACACAAAGATTTACTACAACATTGCAGATTCACTCCCGTCCACACTGGACAGTAATGTGGCGAATGCAGAACTTAAGAAAGACTTCGATATGAGTAATATTCATATGGTTATGTTAGATAGAAGTATGGATGCAAAACAGAAGTCGAAAATGTTCGATGAGATTGATTCTGTGAAGGGTGTCAAGTGGACGATCAGTATGAATTCGCTGATTGGACCGGCAGTGCCAGACTCTATGATACCAAATGATATCAAAGAAATGCTGCAAAGCGATGATTACGAGCTTGCATTCGTATGCTCGGAATATGAATCAGCAACAGAGGAAGTCAATACACAGATTGCATCGATCGATAAGATTGTAAAATCTTATGATAAAAATGCGATGGTAATTGGAGAAGCTCCTTTGATGAAAGACTTGGAGGATGTAACCAATGTGGATCTGGTAAATGTAAATGCACTTTCAATTGCAGCGATATTTATCATTATTATGATTATCTTCAAATCAATATCACTGCCAATCATATTGGTGGCAGTTATTGAATTTGCAATTATGGTTAATATGGCAATCCCGTTTTATCAGGGAACAAGCCTTCCATTTGTTGCAAGTATAGTAATTGGAGCAATTCAGTTGGGAGCAACTGTAGATTATGCAATTCTAATGACGACCCGCTATCAGAAAGAGCGTCAACGTGGACGAGATAAGATGGAAGCAATCAGTATTGCCCATAAAACCAGTATGCCGTCAATTATCAGCAGCGGATTAAGTTTCTTCGCGGCAACATTTGGAGTAGCCTGCTACTCACAGGTTGAAATGATCGGTTCTATTTGCACTTTGCTTGCGCGAGGCGCGATTATCAGTATGGTTGTTGTAATCCTGATATTGCCGGCGATGTTTATGATATTTGACAAAGTAATATGTAAGACGTCCATCGGATTCCTCGGTGGAAAAAAGTAGAAAGGATGTAAGAATCATGAACAAAAACAGAAAAATCAAACGTGGACTCACAACTTCTCTTGCCGTTGGAATGTCAGTAATGATGGGCGCTGTGCCGGTCTTTGCTGCAGGAACAAGTTCTGACGCAGATGCAGTTTATAAGGAAGAGACAGTTTATGTAAATGCAGACGCAACAGGAACAATTGATGAAGTAACAGTATCTAACTGGCTGAAGAATTCAGGCAGTGTATCAGGAAGTCTGACAGATGCAAGTACTCTGAAAGATATTAAGAATGTAAAAGGTGATGAAACATTCAAAGCATCCGGAGATACATTGACATGGAATACAGACGGTGAAGATATTTATTATCAGGGAACAACAGATCAGAATCTTCCGGTTTCCGTAAAGCTTACTTACTATCTGGACGGAAAAGAAATCAAACCGGCAGATCTGAAAGGAAAAAGCGGACATCTGAAGATTCAGGTGGATTATACAAATAAAGAGAAGAAAACAGTCAGCGTAGATGGAAAACAAGAAGAAGTTTACACACCATTTGTCATGATGACGGGAATGATCCTTCCGAATGAAACATTTAGCAATGTTACGATTGATAACGGAAAAGTTATTTCTGATGGAAGCAAGAATATCGTAGTCGGATTCGGAATGCCTGGCATGAAAGAAAGTTTGAATCTGGACGAAAGCAAAACAGAAGATCTGACAATCCCGGAAAGTCTCTGCGTGGAAGCTGATGTGACAGATTTCACAATGTCTTCTACATTTACAGTGGCACTTACCGATCTTCTTGATGACATTGATTTTGATAATATCGTAGATGTTGATTCACTGAAGAGTTCCTTAGATGAACTGGAAGATGCAGCACTTCAGTTAGTAAGTGGATCTGACACACTTGCAGACGGAGCCGGAACACTTGCAGATGGTGTCAACAGCTATACAGAAGGTGCGGATACTTTGAATGATGCAATTCAGAAGTACCTTGGAAGCAATGGAGAACTGAACGGAAGCGTGACAGAGTATGTGAATGGTGTCAATAAAGTTGTCAAAGGCGTGCAGGATTATACAGACGGAACAAATGCACTGGCTGACGGAGTTACAGCTTATATTGGCGGTGAACAGCAGCTGGCAGCAGGTGCCGCGAAACTGAGCCAGCTCAGCAGCGGACTGAAAACAGTACAGGGAGCGATCAGTCAGCTGAATGCAGCGATTGACGGAGAAGGAGCAGCGACAGAAGATATTCAGGTAGCAGCCGGCCAGCTGGCAGCGGGAACAGCACAGCTGAAAGCAGCACTTGGAAGCAAAGAGGTTCAGGCACTTTTGGGTCAGGTAGGAAATATGTTGGCGACAGGAACTGAAATGATCAATCAGACAGAGAAGCTTGGAACAGCGCTGAATGATGGAATTGCAACACCGGTTCAGAATATTGCAGCTAACCTCACAAGTCTGAGTCAGCAGCTTGGAATGATTAACCAGCAGCTTGCTACTTTGGACACAACTTGTCAGAGTGCAGTAGATGATCTGAATGCAAAGATCAGAGATTATAATGATAAGGTTGATACAGCAAAAAATGCAGCAGCAAACAGCAAAGCAACAATTAATTCTGCAGTCAGTGAATTACAGGCGAAGAAAGATCAGACAACAGACGAGACTGCAAAAGCGGATCTTCAGGCGGCAATTGATAAATTAAATGCAGCAAAGAGCGCGGCAGACGGATTGAGCGGACTCGAGAAGGCAAGCGAAGTTAGTGTGACAATTCCAACAATTGATACAACAGCGATCCAGCAGGAGATGGGAGCAATCAGTGTATCAATGAAAACATTTCAGCAGACAGCACAGACACTGACAACTCAGCTTCCGGCAATGCAGGAGAAACTTCAGACAATCACAAGTATGAAGGATAAACTTCCGGCGGAAGCAATCGGACAGTTATCAGAATCTGTAGATCAGCTGGATGCAGGAATGCAGGGATTAAATATAGCAATCGGAACATTTTCATCTAACCTTGGTGAGTTAAACAAATCTGTACAGGCACAGTTCCCGGCAGCAGTTACGGGTATTCTTGAACTGAACAGCGGATTCTCACAGTTGAGTGCAAATAATGACGCACTTTTAGCAGGAGCCAACAAACTGAAAGCTAACAGTTCAACACTGGTAGCAGGAGTTCAGACACTTCAGAGCGGAACAAACCAGCTGGCAAGCGGACTGAATACACTGGGAAGCCAGATGTCATCCGGAGCAGCAAAACTTTCAATGAACAGCGCAGCCCTTCGTGAAGGTGCAGCAACTCTTCAGTCAGGAGCAAGAGAACTCGCAGACGGTATGGAGAAGTTCGACCGTGAAGGAACAAGCAAATTAAAGAGCACAGTAGAAGACGAACTCGGTGATGTACTTGACCGTTTCGATGCACTTACATCGGATGATTGTACTTATACAACATTCAGTGGAAAAGACAGCGGAATGGAAGGAAACGTGAAATTCGTAATCGAGACAGAAGCAATCGAGTAAATCGTATCATCTCTATAATATAGGAAAAACGGAGAAATCCCCGACCAGGATTTCTCCGTTTTGTTACTGTGTCGATCAGCGGAGTGATTGACACGGGAGTGAACAGTAACTCCGTTTTTCGTTTTGAAACTTGCCATCACAAGAAAGGATTGCAAAAAATACCATTATATAGTAGTCTGTCTATAGAGATGCTATTGAATGCACAGTAGAACAAGTTGATAGTAGAAATTATGGTATGTGGGGAAGAGATGGAAGGAAATTTAACAAAGGGTCCTATTTTAAAGACCTTGACGAAGCTGGCGATACCGATTATGGCATCGTCATTTTTAGGGACATTGTATAATCTTACAGATATGGCATGGATCGGTCTGCTTGGTTCGAAGGCAGTTGCCGGAGTTGGTGTCGGAGGAATGTACACCTGGCTGTCACAAGGGTTGGCATCTATGGCTCGAATGGGCGGACAAGTTCAAGTAGCGCAATGCATCGGAAAAGGAAATAGAGACGAGGCGAATAAATATGCGCAGACCGCAGTACAGTTAGCTACATTGATGGGATTAGTATATGCGGCAATTGTATTGCTGTTTTTACATCGACTGATCGGCATTTTTTCAGTTGGATGATGCAGAAGCAATTGCGGCTGCACTTTCTTATACAAGAATTGCCTGCGGTTTGATCGTATTTTCATTTCTGACATTTACATTGACAGGTATTTATACTGCACAGGGAGATTCAAAGACTCCATTTATTGCAAATCTGATCGGCCTGGTAATCAATATGATCCTGGATCCGGTACTGATCCTTGGACCGGGACCACTTCCTGAATTGGGTGTGGCAGGTGCAGCAATTGCGACTGTAACAGCGCAGGGAATTGTAATGAGTGTAATGATTATCGGAATCTTTGTGCAGAAGAAGGATAATGT
>ENA-OQES01001126-OQES01001126.1-human-gut-metagenome-genome-assembly--contig:-NODE-1126-length-10386-cov-3.200019_pt1 | contig 10386 bp, 10 predicted proteins | sample MGYA00242798_ERZ504641 | MGnify/ENA primary metagenome ERZ504641 (study PRJEB26092, sample SAMD00036327) | human gut metagenome | host: Homo sapiens | study: EMG produced TPA metagenomics assembly of... | reverse complement strand
GGGGATCTCATACTTTACATATCTATACTTATGAAATAATCAGCAATTCTACTCTTCCGTATAATATCTGCCCAAAGCATCCGCACCCATGATCGCAGCATACAGATCTTCTGGTTGCACATCAAATGGCATATTCCCCATTGTATCATCTGGTGCACATGCAAGACGTGCCACTTCCATGATCTGCTCTGGTTTCACTTCCTCGATTCCTAATCCTTTTAATGTTACAGGAAGTCCAATTTCACTGCAGAAATCAATCACTTCCATGATCTCATCTTCTCCCGCATCTTCTAATACCAGCTGAACCAGTGTTCCGAATGCCACCTTCTCTCCATGATACATCTTATGTGTTTCTGGAATCGCTGTAAATCCGTTGTGGATCGCATGAGCCCCTGCTAATCCTCCACTCTCAAATCCAATTCCTGATAAATAAGTATTAGCTTCAATAACATTCTCCACAGCTTTTGTACAAATTCCTTCTTTAGCTGCTATCATTGCCTGTACTCCATTTTCCATCAATGTATCATAGCATAATTGAGCAAGATTCATTGCTGCCAATGTACATTTACCTCCAACACAGTTACTTGCATCAGATCTTTTACATGCTCTCGCTTCAAAATATGTCGCTAAAGCATCTCCCATTCCTGAGATCAACAGTCTTACTGGTGCTTTACAGACGATATCGGTATCTACCATGACCATATCTGGGCTTGATGGCAAGAACAGATATTTTTCAAAAACACCTTCATCTGTATAGATAACAGATAATGCACTGCATGGTGCATCCGTAGATGCGATCGTTGGCACGATGATCACTGGTTTCTTTGTATAATAGGCAACCGCTTTTGATGTATCATGAATCTTACCACCGCCAATTCCAATGATCACATCACTTCCTGCTTCTTCCACGATCTTTATAATTCGGTTGATCTCCGTCATACAGCATTCTCCATTGAACACATCATAAACAAGATTGCTGTCTTTATTTCCTTCATTAATCGCCGGTTCTACTCTTTTTCTTCCAGATGCACTCGTCAGAATAAAGAGATTCTTTCCAAATTTATCTGCATAAGAACAAAGATTCTTCATCTCTCCTTTACCTTGAATGTAGCGTGTTGGACTTCCAATAATTGCTGCCATAATATTTCCCTCCATATCAACTCTATTTCTCATCATGATACCATGGTCAAATACCATTTGATATCAACATCTCGTTATTATTATAACACTCTTTTTTCGTTATATTTAAACATAAATTATATTTATATTCATTCTTTTTTTAATCTGTTTTTACCCGTAAGTTTATCATTTTTTTGATTTCTCACGTTAATATATTGTCAAATTTTCGTTTAGATTTTTTCCTATTTTCTTGCCTTTTTTCATCATTTTTTCCATATACTTATACATACTGAATTACAAAATCCGACAAAAGGAGACATTTACAAATTGATGATCAAACTTTATTTTTGCTAAGCTTTCTCTTCTTTATCTACTCATTTATCGGCTGGATCTTAGAAGTGGTACAATCAGCATTTCATCAGAAACGTTTGGTAAACCGTGGTTTTATCAACTCACCGCTTTGTATTTCCTATGGAATCGGAGCTATCGTTATTACGATCAATACGCATCAGATGACCGGCCTATGGATCTTAGCTGCCGCCATGATCGATGCCACAGTCATTGAATGGTTTGGCGGACATTTTATTGAACATTTTTACCATGAACGCTGGTGGGATTATTCCAAAAATAAATGGAATCTTGATGGCTACATCTGCCTGTCCCATTCGGTTTTCTGGGGACTTTTAGGATATATCGGAGTAAAGTTTGTCAATCCACTGCTCTTTAAATTTTATCATCTGATCCCGCCATTTATCCGACATCTTATCATTTTTATCCTTCTTGCAGTCCTGATCATTGATATTTTAGCAACCACGATCGTTGTCTTTGGAAAAAAATATCGATAAACGACGTTGGGAATCTGCGGATGCTTATCTTACAAAGATCAGCGTGAAATTGAGTTCGTTGATAACATCTTATGTGGATCGTCGTGTTGAACGTGCTTATCCACAGCGTAAATTAAAACTGCCAACGATCCCAAAGACTGGTGTATTTGCCCAGGGATGCGGTTTTTATAAGGTGTTTTTGTTATTTTCCATCGGTTCTTTGCTTGGAGATATCATTGAAACGATCTTCTGTCGTTTGAAGATGGGCGTCTGGATGAGCAGGAGCAGCCTTGTATGGGGTCCTTTTAGCATTGTGTGGGGATTTGCCTTTGCTGGTGTTACATTGCTTCTATACCGCTATAAAGATCGTTCAGACAGCTTTCTATTTTAACTGGTACTTTTCTTGGCGGCGCCTATGAATATCTCTGCAGCGTTTTAAGTGAAATCGTCTTCGGAAAGGTTTTCTGGGATTACAGTAAAATGCCTTTTAACTTGAATGGAAGAATCAATCTTCTTTATTGTTTCTTCTGGGGAATTGCAACCGTTGTCTGGTTTAAGAGGATTTATCCTTTCTTATCCAATCTGATCGAGAAACTTCCGATTGCATTTGGAACTGTATTTACATGGATCATTGTCGTTTTCATGGTATTAAATATGTTCATGTCACTATCTGCCTTGATCCGTTATGATCAGCGTGGCAAAAAAATTACCTGCTTCTAATTTCTTTGAACGATATCTGGATACCCATTATAACGACCAGAAAATGAAACTCATCTATCCTAAAGCAAAGAAAGTGCATTGATTGAGATACTTTTACAAAAACTTCTGATGCAGAAAAAGGGAATGAAACTAACATTTTGTTGTTTCATTCCCTTTTCTTATCTTTTCTTTAAAATATGATCCTATCCGATCACATCACTCATATCATACATACCTGCTTCTTTTCCTGCAAGATAAAGAGCTGCACTGACTGCTCCCTTTCCAAAAATAGCTCTGCTGTATGCAGTATGTTTTAACTCAATAACTTCATCCTGTCCTGCAAAAATGATCTCATGTTCTCCAACGATCGTTCCACCACGGACTGCTGAGATTCCAATCTCTTTCTTTGGACGCTGTTCTCTTCTCTGGCTTCTGTCATATACGAATTCATATTCGTTATTCAACGGCTCATTGACAGCTTCTGCAAGCGCGATTGCTGTTCCAGATGGTGCATCTAACTTTCTTCTGTGATGTTTCTCCACGATATCAATATCAAATCCTGCATCTGCTAATAACTTTGTCATAGATTTTAATACTTTGAATAATGTGTTAACTCCTAATGACATATTCGCAGAACGAAGAACTGCTGTCTTCTTACTTGCTTCATGAACTCTTTCTAACTGTTCATCGCTTAATCCTGTTGTACATAACACAACTGGAATCTGTCTCTCTACTGCAAAATCCAGTAACCCATCAACGGCTGGTGCTGCGGAAAAGTCGATGATCGCATCAACTTCTACATCACACGCATTGATATCTGTAAATACAGGATAATCATTGTGCCCATCATCCACACGGTCAACACCGCATGCCATAACAGCTCCTTCTGTCTCTTCTACGATCTTGCTGATCACCTGCCCCATGACTCCATTGCAGCCATGCATCATAATCTTAACCATCTTTTGTAACTCCTTAAAGAATTCCTGCTTCTTTCATTGACTGAATTAATACCTGTGCGTGATCCTCTTCCATCTCTGTTAATGGACGGCGAACGATATTTTTACAATATCCCATCTCTGCTACTGCACGTTTTGCAGGAATTGGGTTTACTTCGCTAAATAAGTTATGGATCACATCCATGTATTTTAACTGGATATCTAAACTTCCTTTGACGTCCCCTTCTAAGAACTTCATTACCATGTCATGAGTTTCTCTTGGTGCTACATTGGATAATACAGAGATAACACCCTTTCCTCCTAACGCAAGAAGAGGTACAACCTGATCATCATTTCCTGAATAAATATCTAAGCATCCGTCTGCTAATGCTGCAAGAGTTGCTACCTGACCGATATCTCCGCTTGCTTCTTTGATCGCTACAATATTATCAACACTCTTCGCGATCTTCACTGCTGTAGCTGGCTGGATGTTTGTTCCTGTTCTTCCTGGCACATTGTACATGATGATTGGAATGTCTACAGAATTACCAACTGTTGTATAATATTCTTCCAAACCTTTCTGTGTTGCTTTGTTATAGTATGGTGTTACGACTAACAATCCGTCTGCTCCTGCTTTCTCTGATCTCTTGGCAAGGTTCAGTGCTTCATCTGTGCAGTTCGCTCCTGCTCCTGCGATAACTGGAACTCTTCCATTGACATGAGAAACACATGCACTGACTACTTCGATCTGCTCGTCATGAGACATTGTAGAAGCCTCTCCTGAAGTTCCACAGATAACGATACTGTCTGTTCCGTTATTGATCTGGAAATCAATAAATTTCTCTAACTGATCATAATCCACCGATAAATCTTCTTTGAATGGTGTCACTAATGCAACACCTGCACCTGTAAAAATTGACATTTTTCTTTCCTCCTATCATCCTATGTAGCATCAACATTAAGATTCTTTGATCGTACTGATCTCATATACTGCATCTGCATATGGAATCAATGCTTCTGGAATCTGCCGTCCTGTCATGATGATCGTCTGGTCATCACTACGATTTTCTAACATCTCCACCAGTTCTTCGGTCTTTAATAGTCCAAGGTCCAAAAGTCCAAGCACTTCATCTAAAACGACCATGTCGCACTGTCTCGTATCTATGACTTTATGTGCATATTTTAATCCATTATAAATAAAATGATCTTGTTCTTTCTTCTCTTCTTCATTCAGATCCTCATACAATCTCTCGTACTTTTCAAAACGAAACAACTGTACTTCTGGTTCTAAACGTTTGAAAAAGCTTAATTCTTCGGTCTCCTTTCCTTTCAGGAACTGAACCATAATGATCTGCTTTTCCTGCCCGGCTGCTTTCACACACTGGCCGATCGCACAGGATGTCTTCCCTCTGCCCTGGCCACAGTATATTTCCACTCGTCCTTCCATCTTTTCACCTCAAAGAATCTTCCTTTTGTAGTAATATATTTGGTTTAGGATATTATATCATTTCTGATACTATAAATACAACTATTCTTCATCCTTTTCATGAAACTCCAGTTTGTTTACTGATACCTCATATGCAACTCGTCTGATCAGTTCATTTTCTGAAACTCTTTTCTGATATTCTCTGCTTTGAATTCTTCCGATCAGCTGAATTCTTGAACCGATTTCAAGATTCCCTGCAAATCTCGCATTCCTTCCCCAGCAGATGCATGGTATGTAGTCGGATTTGCCATAGGAACGGTTCACTGCAAGCAAGATGTCACAAATCTCTCTTCCCAGCGGTGTCATCCGATATACTGGCTGCTTACAGATAAATCCATCTAAAATGATCTGATTCGGTCTGACTCCATCCATGCTTTCTATAAATTCCAGATCCCTGACGAATACAGATAAGATCAAATGATTACGATTCTCCTCGTGCTTGTTGAAGGAACGGAATTGACCGCAAGCTCTTACAAGCATTCCTTTGTAATCTTTTGTCACATCAACGAGCCTCTCTGATATTAATAATGGTATCTCGTCTGTTGCTTCACTTAATCTGTTTACTAAAATGTTTGACTGTATAAAAATCCTTCTCCGAAAATCTCATGGCTGTATTCAAACGCTGAATTGATACGTCCGCAAACCTCCACTTGATTATGATTGATTCCCTGCTCTGTCATACTCTTTCTCCCTTCTTGTGTTCTATTAGTATACTTTAAATCGTATTCCAATTTTGACACAATTAGAAGAAAAATCCTTCGACAAAGTTAGTCACACTTTTTCGACATGTTTTAAACGGCTTTCATACCGTGCATGATCTTATGAGAATTTTGCACGTTTTCTCATTGTTGGATCTAAGATCTTCTTGCGGATACGGATATTCTCTGGAGTGATCTCAAGTAATTCATCCGTATCGATAAACTCTAATGCCTGCTCTAAGCTTAAGATCTTTGGAGGAGATAATTTTAATGCATCATCTGATCCTGAAGCACGTGTATTTGTAAGCTTCTTGCTGCGGCATACGTTGATCTCGATATCTTCTGTTTTACCAGTCTGTCCGATGACCATTCCACCATATACTTTCTCACCAGGTCCTACAAATAAAGTACCTCTCTCCTGTGCATTAAACAGACCATATGTGATCGTTTCTCCTGCTTCATATGCGATCAATGATCCCTGTTTACGATACTGGATATCCCCTTTGTATGGTCCATATCCATCAAACAGTGTATTTAAGATACCATTTCCTTTTGTATCTGTCATAAATTCTCCACGATACCCGATCAGTCCTCTGGATGGGATAGAGAATTCAAGTCTTGCATAACCTCCATTGGCTGCTGTCATATTCTGAAGTTCACCTTTTCTCTGGCTTAATTTCTCAATAACTGCCCCTGTAAATTCTTCTGGAACATCAATGACGGCAATCTCCATTGGCTCTAATTTCTTACCATTCTCATCATAATGATATAATACTTCTGCTTTACTGACTGCAAATTCATATCCTTCACGACGCATGTTCTCAATCAATACAGATAAATGTAATTCTCCACGTCCAGATACTTTATAGCTGTCCTGATTCTCACTTTCTTCCACACGAAGGCTGACATCCGTATTCAATTCTCTGAACAATCTGTCTCTGATATGTCTTGATGTAACATATTTACCTTCCTGACCTGCAAGAGGGCTGTCATTTACCATAAACTGCATAGAGATCGTTGGCTCTGAGATCTTCTGGAATGGAATTGCTTCTGCTCCATCCACATCACAGATCGTATCTCCAATTGACAGATCTGAGATTCCTGAGATCGCTACAATAGATCCTACCTGTGCATTCTTTACATCTACTTTATCAAGTCCTTCAAATTCATATAATTTGTGATGCGGACTTTTCTTTACGTTCTGGGTCATGAGCATTCACTACGATGCATTCTTTGTTGACCGCGATCTCACCATTATCTACTTTACCGATTCCGATACGCCCAATCATATTCATTGTAGTCGATCGTACTGATCAATACCTGTAATGGTTTCTCTGGATCACCTTCTGGTGCTTCGATATGTTCAATGATCGTCTCAAATAATGGTTTCATATCTTTCTTCTCACCATCAAGATCTAATGTTGCGAATCCTCTTTGGCTGATGCAAATACAAATGGACAGTCAAGCTGTTTATCCCCTGCATCTAATTCCATTAATAGTTCTAATGTCTCATCGACAACTTCATCTGGTCTTGCTTCTGGACGGTCTACTTTATTGACACATACGATCACAGACAGATCAAGCTCTAATGCTTTCTTTAATACAAACTTTGTCTGTGGCATTGGTCCTTCAAATGCATCAACAACTAATACAACACCATTTACCATCTTCAGTACACGTTCTACTTCTCCACCAAAGTCAGCATGCCCCGGTGTATCGATGATATTGATCTTGATTCCATTATACATAACTCCTGTATTCTTAGACAGAATCGTGATTCCTCTTTCTTTCTCGATGTCATTTGAGTCCATGACTCTCTCTGCGACTTCCTGATTGTCACGGAAGATTCCGCTCTGTTTTAACATCTCGTCTACTAATGTTGTCTTACCATGATCGACATGGGCAATGATTGCAATATTTCTCACATCTTCGCGCTTCATTTATATCCTTCTTTCTAGTATCTTTCTGTATCAGTTTCCATGGCATTTATAAAGCATGCCAAGATTAACTTTTTTATTCTATCACACTCAATGAAAAGTTGCAATTTTATTATTTTGTACCAACGATATTCTTTGGCTTTTCTTCTATTATATGTTATATTTCTTATAGACCAGAAAAGGAGTTGGACATTATGAATTTACACGAACTAATTGATCGTTTGCATAAAGAGCATACATTGACAAAAGAAGAATTTATCACCCTTATTAAAGAACGGAACGAAGAAAGCGCATCTTATCTTGCCTCTCTTGCCAGAGAAGAAGCTGTAAATATCTATGGAAATGGTGTTTTCCCACGTGGATTAGTAGAATTTACGAATTACTGCAAAAATAACTGCTATTACTGCGGAATTCAAGGCAGCAATCCGAATGCAAATCGTTATCGTCTGTCAAAAGAGGAAATCCTTTCTGCCTGTGAGAATGGTTACCAGCTTGGATATCGAAGCTTTGTTCTTCAAGGCGGTGAGGATCCTCATTATACAGATGAAGTTATGGTTCCTATCGTGGCAGAGATCAGAAAGCGCTACCCTGATTGTGCCATCACACTTTCTCTTGGGGAACGCTCCAAAGAAAGTTATCAAAAATTTATATGATGCAGGGGCTGATCGTTATCTGCTTCGACATGAAGCTGCTGACCCAGAGCTTTACCAGAAACTCCACCCAGAAAGTCTTTCTTTAGAAAACCGGATCCAGTGTCTGTGGAATCTAAAAGAAATCGGCTATGCTGTAGGAACTGGATTTATGGTTGGAGCCCCTTATCAGACGGTTGAGAATCTTGCAGACGACCTGCTATTTATCAAAGAACTTGACCCACAGATGGTCGGAATCGGTCCTTTTGTTCCACATCACGATACAAGATTTAAGGAATTCCCTTCTGGAAGTGTGGAACTTACCACATACCTTGTGAGTATTCTTCGTCTGATGAATCCTCATCTTTTGCTTCCTTCCACAACAGCACTTGGTACGATTGATCCTCGTGGAAGGGAAAAAAGGAATTCTTGCAGGTGCAAATGTTGTTATGCCGAACCTTTCTCCTGTTGCAGTAAGAAAAGATTATTCTTTATATGACAATAAGATCTGCACTGGAGAGGAAGCTGCTGAATGTGCTGGCTGTCTTGGAAGACGTCTTGCCAGTATTGATTATCAGCTTGTATTCAGCCGTGGAGATTATATCGAATAACCTGCTTATCAGCAGTTAAGAAAAAATCCTTGCATAGGGGATTCCATCGGAATTTCCTATGATATGAAAAAGCGTGTAGAATCTTTGAAATCCTACACGCTTTTATTCTGTCTTTTATCTGTTAAGAAATTATCTTCTTCTGCTCTTTAATAAGAACTCTGGAATGTTGATCTTAGAGCTTTCCTGTTCGATCTCTTTCATCTCAGGTTCAGAAACATAGCTTGTTGTCTGTACTGGCTGTTCTTCCTCCATAACCTTTCCATTATGTAATGGCTGCCCTGAAAATTCCGGAGCCTGCTGTGTCTGCTGTACTGGCTTCTTCGCTGCAGCAAATCCAGTTCTTGCATTCCCTGTAATATCTGCAGATTTGATTCCTGTTGCGATGATCGTTGCACTGATCTGATCTCCAAAGTCTGCATTGACTGTACCGAAGATGACATTAACATCGTCTCCTGCTTCGTCTTTTAAGTATTCTACAGCCTGCTGTGCTTCTAACATTCCAACAGCTCCTGCGAAGTTGACGATCACATCTGTAGCTCCTGCAACAGTTGTCTCAAGCAATGGACTTTCCATCGCTGTCTTGATCGCTTCAAGTTCTTCGTCTGCAACACCCATACCGATATGTGCAATACCTTTATCTCTCATAACTGTCTGAATATCAGCAAAATCGACATTGATCAATCCTGGGTTGTAGATCATATCTGTAATTCCCTGTACACCCTGCTGCAGTACTTCATCTGCTTTCTTCAGTGCATCTGGGATCGTTGTTCTCTTATCACAGATCTGTAACAACTTGTCATTCGGAATGACGATCATTGTATCCACCTGATCCTGAAGGCGTGCGATTCCTGACATTGCATTGTTCATACGAGGCTTTCCTTCAAATGTAAATGGTTTTGTCACAACTCCTACTGTTAAAATTCCAAGTCCTTTGGAAATCTCTGCAATGATCGGTGCTGCACCTGTACCGGTACCTCCACCCATTCCACATGTTACAAATACCATATCTGATCCTTGAACCAATTCTGTGATCTCTTCACGATTCTCTTCAACCGCTGCTTCCCCGATCTCAGGTTTTGCTCCTGCTCCAAGTCCCTTTGTCAGTTTCTCCCCGATCTGAATCTTTGTTCCTGCTTTACATAAAGATAAAGCCTGTCTATCTGTATTCACACCCACGAGTTCAACACCCTGGACATTCTCATCTACCATTCGGTTTACCGCATTGTTTCCTGCTCCACCGACTCCTATTACTAAATCCTTGCTTGTGTGTTCTCAACACTAGGCATAATCTCAACCACGTTGTTCCTCCTTCACGCCATCTATGTAAAATGACTCCCTTAAATTCTGTACACTAACTTAATGATACCTTCTTTACTAAGTTTTTTCCAACTCTTTTTTAGGTTGAAAAATCAGCAATTTTTGTGGTCCTCGCTAAAGTACTTCATGTC
>ENA-OQES01001125-OQES01001125.1-human-gut-metagenome-genome-assembly--contig:-NODE-1125-length-10388-cov-2.336225_pt1 | contig 10388 bp, 15 predicted proteins | sample MGYA00242798_ERZ504641 | MGnify/ENA primary metagenome ERZ504641 (study PRJEB26092, sample SAMD00036327) | human gut metagenome | host: Homo sapiens | study: EMG produced TPA metagenomics assembly of... | reverse complement strand
TTTGCGGACAATTAACCGCATATTTTGCGGCTTATTGTCCGCAAAGAACGATGATTTTAATGATTTAGTTATGTAAAATGTGATTTGTATCTGCTGTTTGTGCAATGTATTTTGTTGGTCTTTCATTGGATATTTACATTGCCTGGCATGGGTTTATGTATTTGTTATTGCTGCTTTTTGTGTGTTTAATGAAAACAAAAAATCCTGATTTCGAAATGAAATCAGGATTCTGTTTGTTGAGAGTGGTACCACCAGGAATCGAACCGGGGACACAAGGATTTTCAGTCCTTTGCTCTACCAACTGAGCTATGGCACCATCGTTATTGCTTGATTGCGGGTGCAAAGATATGCCTTTTTTGGTTAATCATACAAATTTTTTGAGCATTTTTTTTGGAAAAAAACTGCACGAGTTTCAAAAAAAGTGCTTTACCTTTGCACTCGCTTTTAAGGCATCGGGATTTAGCGCAGTTGGTAGCGCACTACGTTCGGGACGTAGGGGTCGCTGGTTCGAGTCCAGTAATCCCGACCAAAAGAGGTCAACAGGTTGGAGACAGCATGTTGGCCTCTTTTGGTTTTTCGAAGCTTTATTAAAGTTGGATATTTGGACAGAAAGACACAATAATTTTGTATATTTGTATGCCCGTTGTATCATTACGGGGCACGGCTTGTGCTTTAAGCATGATAATTAAAATTTCTGAAGCCGGTGGAGTGGGTGTCTTTATAATATAAAGTATGTCTTTGCCCGGACGGAAGTCGGTTTGCTGTGACAGGCATAACAGGGCTGACAGACTTATAAATAATATTGCAGGTTATGGAAAATATCGGTTATTGGTGCCGGTGCCATGGGTGGAGCCATGGTGGAAGGCTTTGTCAAGTGCGGGATGTTGGCGGCAGCCGACATCACTGTTTCGGCTCCTCATGAAGCGACTCTAGAGCGCTTTAAAAGTCTCGGAGTTAATGTTACTACAGACAACAAAGCAGCGACAGCTGCAGGCGATGTGGTGTTTGTCGTGGTGAAGCCATGGCTGGCAGAGCAGGTTATATGCGAAATACGGCCGGCAGTTGACTACAGCCGGCAGACAATAGTGTCGGTTATGGCCGGCGTAAGCGGCAGCCAGCTTAAGGAATGGTTTGGCGGAACAGACGGAAAGCTGCCCCGGCTGTTCATAGTGATACCCAACATAGCCATTGCCGTGAAAAGCTCGATGACGTTTATCGTTCCGGTTAATGCAGATGAAGAAGCCACGGCTGCAATGGCTGCCTTGTTTGACTCAACCGGATTGCAGATGGTTACGGAGGAGCGGCTGCTCGGAGCTGCCACTACGCTTGCATCGTGCGGCATAGCCTACGCCATGAGGTATGTCAGGGCTTCGACAGAAGGCGGCGTTGAACTCGGATTCAAGGCGCATGACGCGCAGCGGATAGTGATGCAGACGATGAAGGGAGCCGTAGACTTGTTGCAGGCCAGCGGCAGTCATCCGGAAGTTGAGATAGACAAAGTTACTACGCCCGGAGGCATGACGATACGCGGACTTAACGAAATGGAGCATGCCGGATTTACGAGTTCTGTGATACGCGGGCTGAAAGCCGGAATGTCGAAATAAGACCGAAACTTCAAAATGAATTTCTGATAACTGTGAAACCTGTATATTAGATAAATTATAATGCAAGTTTTATCCGTAATTTACGGATTGTAGAATATTTCGCTATTTAAGTTTCTTATTTTTCAAATTTAATTGTTACTTTTGGCAAGTTATATTTGGAGCCTGTGCAAAGGTGAAGATAAGAAATGCTCATGGCGGCAGCTATGCCAAAGCCTCTGTCGGGATTAGCCGAAAGGCACTTGTCGCTTAGCCTTGTGAGTATGCAGCCGGTTTGCTCTTTGTGGGCGATGAGGCTGTAAATGTTGAATTTTATTAAGACTGCAAACTCTGATTTGTTGAGCAGGTGTAAGACGATACGGCATCTGCCATGCGTGATGCGCAGGCCTCCTGTCGCACTTTGCAGAATACAGGACTGCAAATCTGCTACACTGTCTGACGGAAAGTCAGACGGTTTTTATGAACTTTCAGGTATTAGGGAAAATTTTTAATAAAAAGATATGAATACATTTATAAACGTAGAAGATATCGGCAATCTGCAGCAGGCACTTGCCGAAGCACAAGAAATAAAGAACGACCGCTTTAAGTATCAGCATCTTGGCAAGAACAAGACGCTGATGATGATTTTCTTCAACAACAGTCTGCGCACACGACTCAGCACGCAGAAGGCTGCCATGAATCTTGGCATGAACGTGATAGTGCTCGACGTAAATGCCGGTGCGTGGAAGTTGGAGACAGAGCGCGGAGTAATCATGGACGGCGACAAGAGCGAGCACCTGCTCGAAGCCATTCCGGTGATGGGTTGCTATTGCGACCTTATCGGTGTGCGCTCGTTTGCAGGCCTGACCGACCGCGAGTATGATTATGCCGAAACCGTGCTCCATCAGTTTATCAAGTACAGCGGCCGTCCTGTGTTTGCCATGGAAACGGCAACGGTGCATCCTCTTCAGGCTTTTGCCGACCTAATAACCATTGAGGAGCACAAGACAAAAGGCCCGTCCGAAGGTTGTTCTGTCATGGGCACCTCATTGCCGTGCATTGCCGCAGGCCGTTCCAAACTCGTTTGCGCAGTGGATGAACGCTGCCGACGTAGACTTTGTTGTCACTCATCCCGAGGGTTATGAACTCGACCCGAAGTTTGTTGGCAATGCCCGTGTTGAGTACGACCAGATGAAAGCCCTTGAAGGAGCCGACTTCGTTTACGCCAAAAATCTGGAGCTGTCCCGGCGTGACCAGTCCGGCTGACTATGGCAAGATATTAAGCAAGGACATGTCGTGGACAATAGACGCGGCACACATGGCTGTTACAGATAACGGCAAGTTTATGCACTGTCTGCCCGTACGCCGCGGTCTTATCGTAACAGACGATGTGATAGAAAGTCCTAATTCGCTCGTCATTCCAGAAGCAGCCAATCGCGAGATTTCAGCTTCTGTGGTAATCAAGCAAATGCTCGAGTCATTATAGAATTCAACATTTTAAATCATATTTGCTAACGGAGAATGCAGGCCGATGATGACAAGTCGGGTCTGCATTCTTTATGGCTACAACCGAAAATAATTCAGGCATTTATATATTAATACTCATTTTACTGAGTAAAAGGATATATTAAAAATAAAAATGGATAACATTGTCATACAGATGATCATACTCCTGCTGCTTGTAGTGGCGGGATTTGTTTCAAACAGATGCGGACTTATGGGCGGCGATTTCGACCGTAAGTTGTCAGGTTTTATTATCAACGTGTCGTGTCCATGTCTTATCATATCGTCAGTGATGGGCGACGTTTTTCCCGACCGGGGCATGATATTGCCATTGCTCGGCGTAGGCATGATTACTTATGTACTGCTGTTTTTGATAGCCTATTCCCTTCCACGCTATTTTGTCCGCAAAGCCGACTATCGCGGAATGTATAGTTTTATGCTTATGTTTGCAAACGTTGGTTTTATCGGCTATCCCGTTGTGGCATCAATCTTTGGCAGCCAGGCCATATTCTATGCCAGTCTGCTCAACATACCCAACACACTTTTTCATCTTTATTGTCGGTCTGTCGTTTGTCCTTGGAAGCACAGACGGACACAAGTTTAATGTCCGCACGCTGTATTGTCCGCCAATGGTGGCGTCTTATGTCTCGATAGTTATAGTGGCCCTTGGACTTGATTCCATACCGAGGGTGGTGTCTGAGCCGTTTCATCTTTTGGGAGGCATCACCGTTCCGGGAGCGTTGCTTGTTATCGGTTCTTCGATGGCCCAGATGGATACCCGCCATATACTCGGCACAAGGTCGGTCTATGTCATGTCGGCCTTCCGTCTTTTGATAATCCCCGTGGTCATATATTTCCTGTTGCGCCTTTGCGGAGTAGACGAGACAATTAACCGCATCAACACCGTGCTTATTGGCATGCCGGTGGCCTCTTATGGCACGATGTTTTGCCTGAGATACGGGCGCGATGAGAGCGAGATGGTTGAGGGCACGCTGATCACTACCATTCTTTCCGTTGTCACCATACCTTTGCTTACGCTGATATTTTGATGCGCAGATGTTGACCGGTGTGAATGAAATATTATGTCTTTGATGTCAATTTTGTGATAAAAAAGCTGTTTTTGCGTATGCTTTAAATTTTAAAGCATTATTTTTGCGCCTAAAAATGAATATCTGCTTATGGAAAAATATGCTGTTCTGTCGGCCGTTGCCAGGGGAAATTTCTGGGAGCGGCTGTGCCATCTCTACATGAAGACGGGCGATTATGTTGATATGGAGAATCTTGAAAATCCGCCATATCGTTTATGTTAAGGTGTTTCTTAGCGACATCCGCAACCAATATGCCGCTCTGCTCGAGTCGCAGCTGTGGCACGACTATCTTTCGCATGTGCCGTGTTCCGTGGTAGGGCAGGCTCCGCTTGACGGATCGAAGGTTTCGCTTCTTGTATGCACGTCTGATGCTTCGTCGGCTTCTTCGTTTTTGCAGTTTAAGGCTCTGTGAGGCCGATATGGCCGGTAAGGATGCCTATGGGCAGGCTGTGGCTCTGTTCGAAAAGTTTGTCGTCTCGGCTAATCTTGCCGATGACGCTTCAGGAGTTGGCTGCCTGCGCGTGTGGCTTTATGTGGCTGATACTGACGGCTGTCTTGATGCCGTTGAGAAAGCACGCGACGACGTGTTTGGGCGTCATGGCATTGATGCCGGCAAATTGCGTATGGCGGTTACGGTTGTTGGCGGCGTAACACATGCCGACGGAGCCGTGGTGGCTCTCGACTATCTGTCGTTGGTGGCGATGCCAAGGCTGTCTTTCCTCCTTGCTCTGATGAAGGCTCGGCGAAAAGATGGGGCTGCCGCAGGCCATGGCTGTATAGACCTTGGCGTAGATTTAGGCAGCGGATTGCGTGTTGACATCCCGCCGTTCGTACTTCCTTCTGCTACTGATGCCGATATGAGTCAGCTCGATGTGCGCCAGTATACCGGACAGATTCTTGGCGACATGGGCGTAAGGCTTAAGCGCTACGGTCTGACGATGAACCACGTAAGTTGCTTTGTGGCTTATCTTCGTGACTTTTCTGACTATACCGATGTCGATCGTCTGCTCTCCATGGCTTTCCCTTATGTGCCTCACGTCATTGTATGTGCCGACGGAGCCGGCGGCTGCTTGCCGGTGATGATAGAGAGTGTTGCCGAGAGACCTGCTGAGGCCTGACACGGGGCCTATCTGTCATGTACAGCGACATTTACGTCTGTCACAATGTCTGTATATACGGAATATTTGTGAATAATCAATGATTTTTATTAAAACAAAGGCATTTGTCGCTTTTTTTGCTTATGTTTGCATAACATATTATGCCTGCTTTGCCGGGCATTTAAGAGTTAGGAGATAAAAAAGAAATCATAAAAACAACAAAACCGAAAAGAAAAAATGAACGAAGAAAGATTGTATGATCTCATACGCGAGAAAGAAAACATCGCGTCGGTAGCCTTCCCGTCGCTTATGCGCAAGGTTTACGTGTGGATGACTCTGGCCCTTGTCATAACAGGCTTTGTGGCTTATGGCGTGGCCTCAAGTCCCGGCATAATAACAGCCCTGGTGTCTAACAAACTGCTGTTCTGGGGCTTGTTCATAGCCGAGCTGGCTTTGGTATGGACTGTTTCGGCACGCATCAACCGCCTGTCGCTTACCACAGCCACACTGCTGTTTATCCTTTATTCAGCCCTCAACGGAGCCACGCTGTCGCTTATTCTGCTCGTATATACAATGCAGTCTATTGCCAGCGTATTCTTTATCACGGCCGGCACGTTTGCCGTTATGGCAGCCATAGGCTATTTCACCAAGGCCGACCTGTCTTCATTGGGCAAGATACTTATGATGGCCCTTATCGGTCTGATCATCGCCACTGTGGTCAACGCCTTCCTGCTTAAGAGCGGCGGCTTCAGTCTTATACTTAGCTATGTCGGCGTACTGATCTTTGTCGGTCTTACAGCCTACGACACTCAGAAGATAAAGCAGATGCTGATTATGGCAGACGATGTTAACGAGGAGACACAAAAGATAGCCCTTTTAGGCTCGCTTTCGCTCTATCTCGACTTTATCAACCTCTTCCTTTATCTGCTCAGGATATTCGGAAACAGCAGAGAATAAAAGATTCATCAGTTGCGCCTTTTGACGGTGCAAATTATAAGTGTTGAAGCAGGATGCAGTTGTGCATCCTGCTTTTTTGTTGAATATATATTCAGAAATATGTGAAAAATAGTTCTATTGACGTATTTTTATACAAAAATGTTTGTATATATACGTGAATGGTTGTATATTTGCAAACATAAATGAATAAATATACAGGCAAATGAAATCAAAGAACGGTAGATTACAGACTTTGCGTATGCTTATCTCAAGCCAGGAGCTTTGTTGCCAGGACGAGGTGCTCAAGGCTCTTGAGAAAGAAGGCTACAAGGTTACGCAGGCCACGTTGAGCCGCGACATGAAACAGCTTAAGGTGGCAAAGGCTACAAGTTTGAGCGGCAAATACTTCTATGTGCTGCCCAACGAGACGATGTATAAGCGCGTGTCGAGCCCTAAGACGGCTGCCGAGATGCTGCTTACGTCTGGATTTATGTCTATCAACTTTTCTGGCAACATGGGCGTTATAAGGACACGTCCGGGCTATGCCAGCAGTCTGGCTTACAACATCGACAACAGTGGCATACCATTGATATTGGGCACTATTGCCGGCGATGACACTACTTTTATTGTCATAAAGGACGGTGTGAGGCACGGAGACATTGTGGCCGAGCTGCGCAACGTCATTCCTGACATAAAATAAAGGTGGCAATAGATAATAAATAACAGAAACCTTTTTATATAAACAATGTATCAATGCCGGTTTCGTCCGGTCTTTCCCGTGCCTCATTTGGTTCGGGCAGGGACTTGACGTCCTTTACGGCAGAAACGTTACAATGATGAAAGAAATTGAAGTAATGGTGGCTGATGCGTCACATGAGAAATATGTTGACACCATTCTCGATACAATGGCGGCAGCCGCCAAGGTGCGCGGAACGGGTATTGCCAGCCGTAGCCATGAGTATCTGGCAACCAAGATGAGAGAAACCAAGGCCGTTATAGCCCTGTGTGACGGAAGGTTTGTCGGCTTCAGCTATATTGAGACATGGGGCAACAAGCATTATGTAACCACTTCGGGACTTATCGTTCATCCCGACTATAGGGGCATGGGCGTGTCGAAGCGCATAAAGGACATGACCTTCACGCTGGCCCGTACACGCTGGCCTAAGGCAAAGATATTCAGCTTGACGAGCGGTTCGGCCGTGATGCGCATGAACACGCAGCTGGGCTATCTGCCCGTAACCTTTGCCGACCTTACAGACGACGAGGCATTTTGGCGCGGATGCGAGGGCTGCATCAACGTAGACGTGCTGAAGCGCACGGGCCGCCGCTACTGCATCTGCACCGGCATGCTTTATGACCCGGCAGAGCACGAGGGCGACAAAACTCCGATAGAGTTGCCCGCAAACGTTATTGAGAGAATTAAAAGAATTGGAAACTGATTAAAAAACATATTTGTTATGGCAGACAAGCAAAAAAGTAGTTGTGGCATTCTCAGGTGGACTCGACACCTCTTACACAGTGATGAAACTATCGCACGACATGGGCTATGAGGTCTATGCTGCATGCGCCAACACTGGCGGATTCAGCGACGAGCAGCTCAGGCAGAACGAGGAAAACGCCTACAAACTGGGCGCAAAGGAGTATGTCACGCTCGACGTTACACACGAATATTATGAGAAAAGTCTGAAATATATGATTTTCGGCAATGTGCTCCGCAACAACTGTTATCCCATTTCAGTGTCGTCAGAGCGCATCTTCCAGGCCATTGCCATTGCGCGCTACGCAAAGCAGATTGGTGCCGACGCCATTGCTCACGGTTCAACGGGAGCAGGCAACGACCAGATACGTTTCGACATGACGTTCCTCGTCATGGCTCCGGGCGTTGAGATTATCACGCTTACACGCGACAAGGCTCTGTCGCGTAAGGAGGAGGTCGACTATCTTAACGCTCACGGATATTTTTGCCGACTTCACCAAACTTAAATACTCTTACAATGTTGGCATCTGGGGCACGAGCATCTGCGGCGGCGAGATTCTTGACTCGGCACAGGGACTGCCCGAGGAGGCTTACCTGAAGCACGTTACACGCAACGACGAGAGCGAGCTGCGCATAGAGTTCAAGAAGGGAGAAATAGTTGCCGTCAACGGTGAGAAATACGACGACAAGGTTAAGGCCATACAGAAGATTGAGGAGATAGGTGCTGCTTACGGCATTGGCCGCGACTGCAACGTTGGCGACACTATCATCGGCATAAAGGGCCGTGTAGGCTTTGAGGCTGCCGCTCCGAAACTGATAATAGAGGCTCACCGCATGCTCGAGAAATATACGTTGAGCAAGTGGCAGCAGTATTGGAAAGACCAGGTTGCCAACTGGTACGGAATGTTCCTGCACGAGAGTCAGTATCTTGAGCCTGTAATGCCCGACATCGAGGCTATGCTAACAAGCAGTCAGCGCAACGTAACGGTACGGCATACTGAAGCTCCGTCCGTTAGGTTTCGAGTGCGTAGGCGTTGATTCGCCCGACGATCTGCTCAAGTCGAAGTTAGGTGAGTATGGCGAGATGCAGCACGGCTGGACAGCCGAAGAGGCCAAGGGCTTCATTAAGGTGCTGAGCACTCCGCTGAGAGTTTATTACGGAATACACGAGGACGAGGAAAGATAACGGTATGATAGGCCGAAAATTATATTTGTCGGATAAAGACCGCAAGATTGCGGGCGTATGTGGCGGCTTGGCCGAATATTTCGGAATAGATTCTACCATTGTACGTATATTATGGGCTTTGGCCGTAATGGTGAGTTATGGCACAGGCTTCATTCTTTATCTCGTCTTTTGGCTTATCGTTCCACGAGAAAGAAATATACTTCCTTGAAAACTGCAATGATCAGGGTTGAGTGAATTTAGATAGAGTGAAAAGTGAACAATTCAAATGCTGAGTTGCTCTATAACGACAATAAAACTACAAAGCTATTGTTCTGTCGGATTTGTAATCCGACAGTATAAAGTATCAGGATCTGTGATCCGAAACTCATACCTATTAATAAAAAATTAGGAAGTAGGCAAATTGAATTTAGCTTCACAGATTGTTGGCTCTTTATTTATAGCAACAAGGCATTTGACTTTAACTCCTAGCCAACTTGTTGGCGATAACTCCTCTAACTCCTTTAACTACTTTAAAAGTGATAAAAAATTCGGAATACTTGGTGCCGCCGGATATACCGGCGGCGAACTTATAAGATTATTGATAAATCATCCGCAGGCAGAGATTGTGTTTGCCAACAGCGAGAGCAACGCATGCAATCCTGTTACTGATGTTCACGAAGGACTCTACGGCGACACGGATATGTGCTTCACGTCGGATATGCCGTTTGATAAAGTAGACGTTGTGTTCTTCTGTTTCGGTCACGGCAAGAGCCGTCAGTTCCTTCAGGAACACGATATACCGGCCAACGTAAAGATAATAGACCTCGCGCAGGACTTCCGTCTGGCTGAGCCGGGCAACGACTATGTTTATGGCCTGCCCGAAATCAACCGCGACAAGATAGCCAAGGCCAATCATGTGGCTAACCCGGGATGCTTTGCCACCTGCATACAGCTCGGTCTGTTGCCTGCCGCCGCCATGAAACTTATCAACGACGACGTGGCCGTTAATGCAATTACGGGCAGCACGGGTGCAGGACAGAAGCCCGGTGCGACAACGCATTTCAGCTGGCGCAACAACAACCTGAGCATATACAAGGCGTTCAGTCATCAACACGTGCCCGAGATAAGGCAGAGCCTCACGCAGGTGCAAGGCTCGCTCGATGCCGCCATCGACTTTATTCCTTATCGCGGCGACTTCGCCCGCGGCATCTTCGCCACTTGCGTAGTGAAGACCGACGCCCCGGCAGATGAGATAATAGAAGGCTACAAGTCGTTCTACAAGGATGCCCCCGTTCACTCATTATGTCGACAAGGCCTATCGACCTGAAGCAGGTAGTAAACCACCAACAAGTGTCTCGTTCACTGCGACAAGTTCGGCAACAAGCTTCTCATCACTTCATGCATAGACAATCTCCTTTAAAGGTGCCGTAGGTCAGGCCGTTCAGAACATGAACATCATGTTCGGCATTGACGAGACAGAAGGACTAAGATTAAAGCCGACGGCTTTTTAAAGTGAAGAGTGAAGAACGAAGAGTGAAAAAC
>ENA-OQES01001124-OQES01001124.1-human-gut-metagenome-genome-assembly--contig:-NODE-1124-length-10389-cov-3.490450_pt1 | contig 10389 bp, 10 predicted proteins | sample MGYA00242798_ERZ504641 | MGnify/ENA primary metagenome ERZ504641 (study PRJEB26092, sample SAMD00036327) | human gut metagenome | host: Homo sapiens | study: EMG produced TPA metagenomics assembly of... | reverse complement strand
CGCCGTCCGGAACGACGCTAGGTGTAGCGGAATCCGTGCGTTTCCGTATTGTCGGAACAAAAAAAATTCCCGCCCTAGTGTGCATCCGTGGAGAGGCGGTGGCGGGTTCTAACGATTCCATGATACTACGAAGAGGCGTGGCAATATGGAACGTCGGCTACACATGGTGGCAATTGGGAATGATGGGGGCGCATGTTCGATTCTGTTCGTTATCGCATGTACGCGACCGAAGATGTTGTTATTCTCGACGGGACGATGGCCCGCATCAAGCTCGAATATCGTGCCGGTGACATCGCGTATGGGGTCGACCTGCCTCAACCGTTCGACATGGGGCTCGTCGAGGATGAGGCGATGAAGTTCGATCCCGGCAAACCGGTCGGAATGCCGCCCGTCTGGCTGATCGTATGCGGTGAAGCGACCCCCAGAACCGGGTTGCTTGCCCTCACTTGGACCGTCACCGCATTGGACAGGGAAGACTGGCAGGGGAACGTGCATGCTGCCGTCGAGACCGGGTATCCGAATGACATATCGGAGGACGTGCTGAACGGAGCCCGGTTCGCATTATGGGCATTGTGCGACCTGTTGGAGCCGGGACGCATGGGAGGAAAGGAAAGAGGCGACAATGGATGACGGATGGAGGCCGTGGATCGAGCCGCACAGGTGGACGTGCGACGAGGTGGAGGAGGAGACGCGGCGCATGGCTGCGTGCATCGCCGCCAACGACACAAGACTCAGTGTATGACGGTATGCTTAACAATCAGAAAGGAAAAAAGCGATGCTGCTCTCTCACAACTTCCACTAGGCGAACAAACCTAGTGGAAGGGAAAAACGAATGTCCCGAACCTTTAAGGACAAGCCGTACCGTGTGCTCGAACGCGAGGCGCTGGAGCACGGGTACACGTACCTGCGACACAACTGGATGCACCCGACCGAACCGCCAACCGTCGAAGGAGATGTGGCTGCATATGCGTATTCGCAGAGCCGGAAGGCGCACATCCCATCCGGCCGGCGCTGGCACAGCTGGCATGACTACGAGGATGACTGGTATCCGGATTACGTGGGCCGCCATACGGTTCGCGATCGTTGCCGTCTCGCCGTGCGCGAGGCGGATACCGGCCTCATGGACGACGATTGGGACGATCCCCGCCTGTACCGTCGCCGCGTCAAATGGGAATGCTGACTAAAGGAGGGTTTTTTCTGATCGATCTGTATTCGTTCCAACGGTGGCCGGATGTCAGGGCCGCGTTCGACCGTTCCGGTTCGTACACGCCCTCATGGAAAGCGGCCCGCGAACGGTCGATTGCCGACGGCGACGCGGACTGGTGGGACGGCATCAGCCCCGCCTATGAGTGGATGATGGGCGAAATGGAGCATGCCGGCATGCCGCGTCCGGACCCGGACGCGGCCCCGTTATGGGCGTGGGCGCGCTGGGTCGATTCGAAAGGCAGGGCGCATACGCGTCCCGACCGACGGTATCCGGGCTTCCGCAACCAGTACGACGGGTTGGAGCTCCTGCATCTGCGGGTGGATGAGAACCGGGTGCTTTGCACGGATTTCGACCAATACCATTGCGTCATCAACCGGTGGCCGTGCGCCCCGCTGGATGCCGACAGGTGGACTCCCGCCGAATACGACCGGTGGCTGGACGAGCATTGGGACGATCCGGCCGAAAGGAAACGGCTCCAGTACAGGGCGAACGCGATCGCGGGTCCGAAACGGCTGCCTGACCGGTGGATACAGGCATGCCTGTGGACGATCACGCCGCATGATGTGGTCGATATCCGACCGGCATGCGGGAAACCGGATACCATTGGGAATCATGGATGATCTGAAGAGCAGGGCGGCCAGGTTCGCCGAATCATGGGCGGGACGAGGCGACGAGAAATCCGACACCCAACAGTACTGGCGTGACCTGTTGGACAAGGTGCTGCTCATCCCGGATACGAGCGACAGGCAGGTGCTCTGGTTTGAACGGCGCACCGCATTGGACGGGTTCATCGACGCGCTCATGATCCAGGCCCGCGTGCTCGTCGAACAGAAGAGCCTCGGCGTGGATTTGGACAGGCCGGAGCCACGTCAGGGAACCATGGTCACCCCGGTGGAACAGGCGAAACGGTATTCCGACAGCCTGCCGCCATCGGAACGCCCGTCCGTGCTCATCACCTGCAATTTCGGAACATTCCGCCTCTACGATCTGGAAGCCGACCCGTTGGCCCGCACCCCGCAATCGGAGTTCACGCTTGCCGACCTGCCGGAGCACATCAACGAAATCGGCCGCCTGTTCGCCCACGAGCACTCCCGTGTCGTCCAACAGGAGAAACTGTCCGTCAAAGCCGGCCGACGGGTCGCCAGACTCCATGACTCCCTGGCGGAATGCTTCAAGAACCCGGATGATCCGGCGGAGCATGATGCGCTGGCGATGCTGACCGTACGCCTCGTGTTCTGCCTGTATGCGGAGGACGCGAACCTGTTTCGGCCGAACGCGCTCCGCGACTATGTGGCGGCATCCACGCCCGAACGTCTGGGCGAAGACCTGTTCGATTTGTTCGAAGTACTGGACACTCCGATCGAGAAGCGGCGTCGTTACCTGCCGGAATCGTTGAAGGCGTTCCCCTACGTGGACGGCGGCCTGTTCGCCGACCGGATCGACGTGCCCCCTGTTGACCGGGGAGCTGCGTGATGCCCTGCTGGAAATCAGCGAAGGCTTCGACGGAGCGGCATCAGCCCCGTCATCTTCGGTTCCCTCATGGAGGAAACCCTCAGCCATGACGAACGGCGCAAGGGAGGCATGCACTACACGTCCGTCAAGAACATCCACAGGCTCATCGACCCGTTGTTCCTCGACGGGCTGAAAACGGAACTCGAGGGGGCGGAGGCCAGGCCGGTCGCCGGCGGGGCCCGCACCAACGCGCTCAACAAGTTGCATGACAAAATCGCCGGCCTCCGGTTCCTCGACCCCGCCTGCGGGTCCGGCAACTTCCTGACCGAAACCTATCTGGAACTGCGTCGCATCGAGAACCGGATCCTCGCCGATTTGGACAAGGACGGGCAGCTCGCCCTCGATCTGGGCGACGACCTGAACCCGGTCAGGGTCAGCATCAGCCACTTCCACGGCATTGAAATCAACGGGTTCGCCTGCGCGGTCGCCCGCACCGCGTTATGGATCGCGGAACAGCAAGCATTGGATGATACCGAATCGACCATCAGTGGCCTGCCCCGGCTCCCGTTCACCGATACGGCCCATATTCAACAAGGCAACGCCCTGCGCCTCGACTGGAACGAACTATTACCCGGCGACCACTGCGACTATGTGATGGGCAACCCGCCGTTCATCGGACACGTCACCAAGACCGCCGGTCAGACCGATGATCTGAAGACCGTGTGGGGCCGCCAGTATGACGGATATCTCGACTACGCGACCGGATGGTACCGGAAGGCCGCCTCCTACCTGTCTAAACCGGATGCGGCGTTCGCATTCGTCACCACCAATTCGATCACCCAGGGGCAGCCCGTGGAACCCCTGTTCAAACCGTTGCATGCGGACGGCTGGCATATCCGTTTCGCGCACCGCACGTTCGCATGGGACGCGCAGTCCACGGACAACGCGCACGTCCACGTCGTCATCATCGGCCTGGACAGGAAAGCGAAGCCCGCGCCCGTACTGTTCGAATACCCGGATATCAGCGGGGAACCGGTACAGGAAACGGCATTGAACATCAATGGGTATCTCATCGACGCCCCGACCTGTACGTAGGCAAACGAAGCCAGAAGACGGGACCGGTCTCGCCTCTTCTCGATGTCACCGATTCCGGTTCCATGCCCCTGGACGGAGGCAACCTGCTGCTCGCCGACCGGGAGGAATATGCCAAGGCCATGGCCGATCCCATCGCCGCACGCTTCGTCCGGCCGTTCCGCATGGGACGCGAGCTCATCAACGGCACGGACCGCTGGTGCCTATGGCTCAGGGACGCGGAGCCCGGGGAACTGAGGAAATCCTCGTTCCTGAAGAAGCGTGTCGACGCATGCGCCGAATACCGTCGCAATGCTCCAATGAAGGGCGATGCCTACAAGCATCGTGCGACACCTTGGCTGTTCCGTGACGACCATCAGCCGTCCACGAACTATCTTGCGATCCCGAAGGTGTTCAGCGAGGATCGGGAATACATGACCTGCGACTGGTACACGCCGGACATCATCGCCGGCGACATGGTGTACACCAGTCCCGACCGGGATGGCCTCGCATTCGCCGTCATCGAATCACGCATGTTCATGACATGGCAGCAGACGATTGGAGGGCGACTGGAATCACGCTGCCGTTTCAGCAACACGGTGGTTTGGAACAACCTGCCCCTGCCCGCCCTCGACGATGAAACCCGCACCGCATTGATTGAGGCCGGCAGAAACGTGCTGGTGGCGCGAGCCAACCATCCCGGCCAGTCCCTGGCAGACCTGTACGATCCCGACTACATGCCGACCGACCTACGCGCCGCCCACCGGGAATTGGACAAGGTTGCGGACGTGGCGTTTGGCGCGAGGAAATGGTTGAAGGACGATGATGATGCGCGTCTGCAAGTGTTGTTTAAGTCATACACGCATATGACAGGTAGCAGTGAGGTGTGACAGTGGTAGACAAAAATCTAATCGTAGACACCATTAGTCAAATAGGTTCAGTCGCATTAGATGCGGCCCGAGATAATGCAATAGACAATGTCAATGAGGAAGTCAATCAGGCGTTAGCTTTCGAACGGAAACAGGAAAGGAAGCATGTTGCTCGTGTATTCGCTGAATTAGGTATTGACAGGCAGAAGGCAATCAATCTTCTCGTCTTTGAATGGGATACAGATAGAAGAGACGCTGAAGAGCTGATGTTGGAGGCTCATCGCATTTACTGGCCTTTGGAACGATTGAAACGCCATTTGAGAAACGAGGATTGGACCATGTCCGAAATCAGCGATTTTCTTCACGACTATGAAGTTGCGCGACAATTGAGAACCAATAGAAGGCTGTCTGATCTGACCGCTGCTGGTCTAGTCGATTGGCTCCAAAAGAATCAGGACTGATTGCATTGCAATGTGGCCTATCTGTCTTGTACGGGATCAAGGAAGACTGGCCACATTGTTCTATTCTTCTGGCTTGCTGAGGCCGACTCCCGTCTGTACGCCGAATTCGAATTGTTCCAGCTTGTCCGCGAATGTATCCAATTCGATTGCCGATACACGGCCGGTTATGCTTGCACCGTGGTTTGATACCCTGATGCCATAACGATTTCCTCCATCGTCCCAAACATCGAATCGCAGGTCTTCTATTCTCTCTAGTTTGTTCGCGGATGGTTCCTTAAGCACGCTGTCGATAAGCGTAAGCAGCGTATGTGCAGCATTCGGAGACAGATTCAAACGGTAATGCAGCAGACCATCATCAAACTCGATTTCGATTACGTTCGAATCGAGTCTCGTGCAGTTCAAGGAAATATCAGGCATATTCCCCAAGATATTGGCAAAGGCAGACCGGGTTCTTGGCGTGGGCTTCTTTCGGAAGAAATACGGGCCAAGAACCCATGAATGTCAGTGCTTCTTCTTTTTGTTTCCGCCGTCGACCCAGTCGAAAGCGGTCTTGAATGCTTCTCGTGCGGTGTTGGTCTGATCGTAGTAGTCGCTGCCCATGTCGCTTTTCTTATAGTCGATGACGGTGTTGTTCACGTCTCCGCGACCGTCTGAGAAGGTGACTCGCCATCCTTTGCTGCCACCTAGGTAGAAGAGTTTCGCGCGACGATGGTTGTTATCGGCGTCGGTTGGCCACACCTGCGGGTACGTGTTGCCGGTCAATTCCAAATCGGGGTGGCCTTGGAGAGCCATGTTCGCGCCTTCCTCAGCCGACTGCGGGTCACAACCCTTGGACTCTAAATACTCGCCGAAGGAATAATCCATGTCATCCGTGTAGGTGAGTTCCGGATTGGTGAGATACACTTCGGCATCACCATCTTCGGCGGCTTCACTGGCAAGTTCGGACATTTGCTGCGGGTCGTTCCAAGCATCCTCGTTGCCATCCATGTAATCGTTGCCCCATGCGATATACCGGTCGCGATCCAATTCCGGCAGCTTCTCGAACTCCTCACGGCTGACGTACAGGCCGGATTCCACGCGATAGCCTTCATCATCGGGGCCGAACTTACGTTCCGAGTACTCCCTGTTGGCGATGTCGATAAGCTTCTGATCCAGTTCCTGCATTCGCTTCACACCGGTCTCATAGGTTTCAACCGGCGCGCCGCCGGTATTCGATTGCTGATTCTGTTCGAATCGTTCGAGTACGTCACCGGTCGGCATGCTGCTGGTTTTGCCTTCATCCGCATAAGTGCCGTCACGGTTTCGACGTTGCTGTTTTGCCTGTGCTGAATTTTCTGGAGTCGACCATTGTTTCTCCTTGCTATTTTGGGTTGAATGTTTGATGTCGTAGGGAGGTTGTCTATTTACGTTTTCGAGCTGTCTGCCGCAGCTCTTACCTTTTGTTGTTTGTCAGAACGTTGAAGAATGACCGCTGCCGTTCATCCAACCATGTGGGGGAATGACCGGCGTCAATATCCGATTGCTTGATCAGGTACGCCACTCGGTTTGGGGTTGAGCTTTTCGCGTCTCGAAACTCGTACACTGTGTTTCCTGTCGGAGTGTTCCTTCGGTGTATGCGCCATCCGTCGATTGATGCGTCATCCTGTTCGTCGAATCCTCCGGAGAAACCTACATAGGGGGAGTTGTCTTGGAGTGCGTCCATCCCTTCGGCCCACAGTTCACGATTCTCTTCGCTCATGGTCCCGTCGTAATAGGATGCGGGCGGAGACACGACGGATGTTTGCCGCTCATATTTTTCCAAGGCGTCAGCATTCGGGAACCCGGCTTTTTTGGTGTTCGTCCTTGAACCGGCCGCTCTCGGGTTCCCTCAGTTGGCGTCTCGCCTGCGCTGATCTGACCGTATCTACCATTTCTGTTCTTTTCTGCTAATTGTGTATGTAGTCGAATCCATTCGAGGCCAGGGACTCTCGCTCCCTCGCTTTTTGCCATGCTTTCCATTTCCATGGCTGCCAAGGTCTACGGGGAGGCGTCCCGAATACCGGAGATACCGTCAGCCGGTTCAATCCGGTTCCGGATGCCTCCATCCGCGCGATCGGCGCATCGTATTCGCCACGTTTCTCATTGGAACGGGTTCGCCATGTCTCCAGATCGTCGGCGACCTTTTCCATCTTCGGGAGGTTGATATTTTTGCGATATCGGCGTTTCCAATCTGATGGAGGTGGTGGGGGATTGGAATTGCGTGTGACGTTTCATGCCGTGTGTCTGGTCCGGCACGTCTTGCACGGTGAGCGTGGAGCCTGGTCTTCCGTCCACCGGAATGGTTCTGGAGCTCGCTTGTCTTGCTTTCGCTCGGGGGTAGGCGGATTCTAGTGGTGGTTGCAACACCTGAGGTTTGAGCGGCCTTCCATGGTCACGTTGTCGGTTGTTGAGGTTATCACGCGGCGTCGAGCAGTTCGATGATCTTCTCGCTTGGTTTCATGAACCCGAGGGTTTTGCGTGGCCGGTCGTTGAGTTCCTCGGCGACCGCGTCGAGGTAGTCCTCCGGGTAGACGGATAGGTCGGTGCCTTTTGGGGAAGTACTGGCGCAGGAGCCCGTTGGTGTTCTCGTTGGTGCCGCGCTGCCACGGGGAGTGCGGGTCGCAGAAGTAGACGGCCATGTCCAGCGAGGCGCCGATCCGTTTGTGCAGGGCGAGTTCCGCTCCCTGGTCCCAGGTCAGGCTGTTGCGCAGGAGTTTGGGCAGGTGCTGCATCTTGTCGATGATGGCCTGCTGGACGTGTTCGGCGTCGTGCCCGTCGGGCAGGTGCAGCAGGATCGTGAACCTGGTGGTGCGCTCGACGAGCGTGCCGATGGCGCTTTTGTTGCGGCTGCCGGTGATGAGATCGCCCTCCCAGTGGCCCGGGACCGCCCGGTCCTCGATCTCCGGGGGTTCGCTCCGAGATCATGGCCATGGGTTCGCGGAAACGGGGTTTGCGGCCTTGGCCGCCTTGGGGTCTGCGGGCGGTTCGCCCCCATGCCTCATGGCGCGTTTCAGCTCCTGCTTGAGTTCGCCCCTTGGCCTGCAGGTAGATGGCCTGGTAGATCGTCTCGACGCTCGCGTGCATATCCCCATTATCCGGGAAGTCCAGCCTCAGCCGGTTGGCTATCTGCTCCGGGCTCCAATGCCTGCGCAACCCGGCGGCGATCTCGTCCCACAGTCGCGTGCCCTCGGCCGCCTTGCGCGGTTTGGGGCGTTTGAGCCGGTCCGCGGCCTTCTGCTGGGCGCGGTAAGGCTCGTAACCGCCGGACTCGGGATTCCTGTTGCGCTCGACCTCGCGGCTGACCGTGCCGGGGTCGCGGCCCAGCAGGCGGGCGATGGCGCGGATCGAATCGCCCAGACGCAGACGGTCCGCGATCTGGATGCGCTCCTCCTGGCTCAGGTAGCGCGGATGGAGGGTCTTGGGTTTGTCCATGGTGGAACGATACCAGTCCACCAGGGGTTTCTCGTTCCTTCCCGTGGCGCGCGTCCTGCCGTTGCGCCACGCCTTGCCGGTGCGTTTCGAGACGCCGACCGCGTGCGCGGCCTGGGTGAAGTTCATGCCTTCCTCGTCCAGCAGGCGCACGTACTCGGCGCGTCTCGCCTCGCACATCAGCTTCCTCGTCGGATATTCGACGCCGTTGAACGTCCAACGGTGTTCCCCGCCACGGTCTTCGTTTCGGTGGCTTCTGGTCACCTGACCCTCCTTGCGGTAGGTCAGGTGTTGCAACGATCACTAGAACCCGCCTGGCAGAGACTCCTCGCGGTGGCAAGGGCGGCAAGAAGAGGACCAAGGGCATTATCATTTCGGTGATTGTTGCGCTGGTGGTGATTGCAGCGATCATTGGTGGTGTATGGTACTGGCGTTTCAGTGAGCAGCGTCAGGAAAGCCATCGGCTGCATCAGGATGCGTTGACGGCATGTACTGAGGCCGTGGACCAGAATTCCACCGCTCAGAAGACGCTGGCCAAGGCGCTGGCCGACGCCAAGAGTGCTCAAAGCATTACAGCTGATCAAGTGGCTGACGGCGCGACCATAGATACGCTGAAGAAGGCAATTGCTGCGGTAAAGAATGTGGAAGCGGTGGAGTGCAAGACTTCAGCTTCTACGTCGGACCTCCAGGAATATGCCAAGACGGCCACTAGCCAGACCAAGACCGCCAAGAAGAACGCCACTGCGATTACTGCCGCGGCAAAGGCCGTGACGGACAGCAAGAACGCCAAGGATCAGGCTAACGCTCAGCAGGCGTTGCAGGGCAAGATTGCCGAGGCTCAGACTTTGCTGGACAACAGCCTGTATGCCGTCGACGATAATTCAACGCGCGTGACACTGGAAAGCGACATCGCCAACGCCAATACCGTGCTGTCCCAGCAGGGCACTGACGTAAAGGCCATGCAGGATGCCGTCAACACGTTGACTGCGTCCATGGATGCAGTCAACACGTCCATGGCAAACTACAGTGCAGCTGTTGAAGCTCAGCGAGAAGCAGCGCGGCAGAAAGCTCTGAATGATTATTATGCACGATTAAGGCAGCAGCAGTTGTTGCAGCAGCAACAGCAAACACAGCCAGGCGTTACAGACCCAGACGGAACCGCCCAGACGGAACCGAAAGATGAGTCGAAGCAGTAAGTGATTGTGCTAGCCTAAATTGTCAAAGGAACCGCGAATAACAGTAGTGCGCATTTCCACCATTTGCTGTTGCAAACCAGTTCAATATACGCGTGCTTTGTGCCGCTATGCCGTCACGGATTCGCATAATCAGTTGTGGAGGGCACTTCGTATGACACGGTAAAAGTGACCTCTAGGGCGTTGCATAATGCGAGGATTCGGCTGATAAGGCGCAGAAATGCCGATGCCGGTCCCCGATGATTGGGAACCGGCATCATGCGCATGAGTTCGCTCGGCGTTTGGGCCGGGTTTCACTCAGCCTTCTTGCGGCGCGGAACCTGTTGTGTACGTGTTGATTTGGCTGGCTTAGTAGCTCTTGTGCGCCTGCCAATACGCGTACGCGCCGGAAATCGAACCATAGCGGCTGTTGCAATAATTCACAAACCACTTGAACTGGGTCTGGTAGTTGGTCTGCCAGTCTGCACCTGCGGAAGCCATCTTTGCTGCCCGGCAGCGCCTGCGGCAGGCCATAAGCACCTGAAGACGGGGTTCGTGGCGGTGGGGGCTCCAGCCGGATTCGTGGCTGATGATGAAGTTGGCGGCGGTGAAGTCGGCCTCGGAGTAGCCGTTGGAAATCAGGTAGTCATGCGCCCAGGACTGAATCTCGCCGGCCGGCGTGGTGGTGCCGAGGCTGGCGGCGCTGGGCG
>ENA-OQES01001121-OQES01001121.1-human-gut-metagenome-genome-assembly--contig:-NODE-1121-length-10420-cov-3.148936_pt1 | contig 10420 bp, 16 predicted proteins | sample MGYA00242798_ERZ504641 | MGnify/ENA primary metagenome ERZ504641 (study PRJEB26092, sample SAMD00036327) | human gut metagenome | host: Homo sapiens | study: EMG produced TPA metagenomics assembly of... | reverse complement strand
CGGGTTTCCTTTGTCGCAACGTGGGCAGGGCAACTTTAAGCTAAGTCCTAAGAAGAACTAAATGCCAGTTCGCGGAGAGCCGCTCACTGTCAAGTTCTTCTAAGGACTGGATCTTAAAGCTTGCCCTAACCGCCCACAAAGTGTTGCCGGACCCTGGCGGGAACCCCTGCCGCTGTGTGTTAACGGTGGGAGAAAGTTGAAATATGGTGGGAATGGCAGGAAATAAAAGGAATGAAGGGATAGAACTTATTCAGAGGGGGAACAGAAGGAAAATAGGGGGAGACAGGCTGAAAGCTGTGTTTAGAAAAAGTTTACTTGAGGGCAAGAAGATTCTGTTTTATAATATAGGGTAAGTAACCGGAAGTACATAGGAGTGACAGGTGGTTTCGGGGACAGTGTCTCATAAAATGTGGGATGAGAAAGGGATAAACGGATGTCAGAAGACAAGGATTTACTGGAAAAAGAAAAGCAGGGGCGGGAGGCTTCTGATGAAAATATGAAGGAAGATGAATACGAAAAAGTCTGTTTTCTGTGTCGGAGACCGGAGAGCAAGACAGGACCGATGATCACGCTTCCTCAGAATATACATATTTGTACAGAATGTATGCAGAAAAGTTTTGATACCATGAATAACAGCAATATGAATTACGGGGAGCTGATGAGCCACATGCCCAATATCAGCATGATGGATCTGTCGAGTATTCCGAATCAGGTATCAGAGAAACAGAGAGTGAAGAAGAAAAAGAAAACGGAAGAAAAGAAGCAGGAATTTACCATGAAGGATGTTCCGCCGCCACATAAGATCAAAGAAAATTTGGATGAATATGTGATCGGTCAGGAACATGCGAAAAATGGTGATTTCGGTTGGTGTGTACAATCACTATAAACGAGTACTCAGTGCAGAGCAGAAAAGTGGTGAAGTAGAGATTGCAAAGTCCAATATGTTGATGATAGGACCGACCGGAAGTGGTAAGACCTATCTGGTGCAGACACTGGCGAAACTGTTGGATGTGCCACTTGCGATCACGGATGCGACTTCGCTGACGGAAGCAGGTTATATCGGTGATGATATCGAAAGCGTAGTTTCCAAACTACTTGCGGCAGCAGACAATGATGTGGAGCGGGCAGAGCATGGAATTATCTTTATCGATGAGATCGATAAGATTGCCAAAAAAGAAGAATACGAACCAGAGAGATGTCAGTGGTGAGGCGGTACAGCAGGGGATGTTAAAACTTCTCGAGGGCAGTGATGTGGAAGTGCCGGTGGGAGCGAACAGTAAAAATGCCATGGTACCACTGACTACAGTAAATACCAGCAATATTTTATTTATCTGTGGCGGTGCATTCCCGGATCTGGAGGAAATCATCAAAGAACGGTTAAACAAAAAGGCAGCAATTGGTTTTCAGGCGGATCTGAAAGATAAATATGACAATGATAAAAAGTCTGTTGAATAAGGTAACGGTGGAGGATCTGAGAATGTTCGGTATGGTACCGGAATTTCTTGGAAGACTGCCGATCATTTTCACATTGCAGGGACTCGATGAAGACATGCTGGTGAAGATTCTTAAAGAGCCACGCAATGCAATCCTGAAACAGTATGAAAAAGCTACTGGAGATGGACGAAGTCAAACTGGAATTCGAAGAAAATGCGTTGCGTGCAATCGCAAAAAATGCATTGGAAAAACGATACCGGTGCGAGAGCACTGCGAGCGATTCTGGAAGAATACATGCTGGATATTATGTACGAGATTCCAAGGACGACAGTATTGGAGAGGTGATCATCACCAAAGAATATATTGAACACACCGGTGGTCCGAAGATCCTTTTAAGAGGACAGGAGCCGCTGTTGTTGCAGTAAAACGGATACAAATGGGTTTTTATATTCAAGGAGGTATGACTTATGAACGAAGATTTATTTGGCAGCATTAAACAGACGATTACAGAAACAGCAGGGGCTGTAGGAAAGAAAACAGAGGAATTTGTTGAGACACAGAAGATGCGAAACAAAGTGCGGACACTGCAAAGAGAAATTCGGAAAAAATATGCGGATGTCGGTGAAATTGTGTATAAGCGCTATGTAGACGGAGATACCATGGATGAAGAACTGGCCGGTCACTGTGAAGTGGTGATGGGTCTGCAGAAAGAACTGGCAGAGTGTAAAGAGAGCATGGCTGCAAAACAGGGAAAAAATGTATGCCCTGCCTGTGGAATCTCCAATCCGAAAGATGCCGTATTCTGCATGTACTGCGGTACGGAACTTCCGGGGGAAGAGGAAGAAAAAGAAGAGGAATGGTTTACCCAGGGACCGGTAGAGGAGACGGAAGACCAGGAAGAGAAAGAAGAGAAAGAAGGCGAAGAGCCGGAAACAGAAGTTGAAGAAGAAACCGAAGAATCCCAGGAAGAAACAAAAGAAGAAACAGCGCCGGAACAGGATGCAGAGCAGGAAGTATGGGATGCCTGCGCACAGAAGGAGGACGGCGATGAAGAGTGAAGAAAAACTGGATCAGTGTTATGAGGCGGTGAAAGATCAGCTCCCGTTTGTACCGAAACTGGCGCTGATCCTTGGATCTGGTCTTGGTGATTATGCAGACCATGTGACTGTGGAAAAGGTTATTCCGTACGAGAGCATCGAAGGATTTCCACGGTCTACGGTAGCCGGACATAAAGGGCAGTTCGTATTTGCAAAGGTAGAAGGTGTACCGACTGTTATGATGCAGGGACGGGTACACTATTATGAAGGCTATCCGATGCAGGATGTGGTACTTCCGGTACGTCTTATGAAGAAAATGGGTGCAGAGATCCTGTTTCTGACCAATGCAGCCGGTGGTGTCAATGAGAACTTCCATGCCGGGGATCTGATGATGATCACCGATCAGATTTCAAGTTTTGTACCGTCTCCGCTGATCGGAGCCAACAGAGAAGATCTGGGACCGCGTTTTCCGGATATGAGTGAGATTTACCGGAGGGAGTACCGGAAGATCATCCGGGAGAGCAGCAAAGCGTTGAACATTGATCTTCAGGAAGGAACGTATCTTCAGTTTACCGGTCCGGCATATGAATCGCCGGCGGAGATACGGATGGTACGGATCCTGGGTGCAGATGCTGTGGGAATGAGTACCGCGTGTGAAGCTGTGGCAGCCAACCATATGGGAATGAAAATTCTTGGAATTTCCTTTATCTCGAATCTGGCAGCAGGTTTGAGTACACAGCCGCTGTCCCACAAAGAGGTGCAGGAAGCCGCCGATCTTGCCGCACCGAAATTCCGTGCGCTGGTAACGGAAGTGATCCGAAGAATCGGTGAACATGAAAAGTCAGAATAGTATAGAAAAAAGGGGGAGAAAAACGGAAGTTTTTCGCCCTTTTTCGGTTATGATGAGAGTATCTGGTGTTTGGCAAAAAACACAAAATGATAAATGTAAAAGGGAGAGAATAAAACTATAGAAAAAAGATGGTGGAAAGAAAGTATCGTATATCAGATTTATCCGAGAAGTTTTAAGGACAGCAACGGAGATGGAATCGGTGATCTGAACGGTATCACGGAAAAGATGGAGTATCTGGAAAAACTGGGAGTGAATGTCGTATGGTTATCACCGGTATACCAGTCCCCGAATGATGATAACGGATATGATATCAGCGATTACCGTGCAATTATGACCGAGTTCGGAACAATGGAAGATTTTGAACGGATGCTTGCCAAAGCTCATGAACATGGAATCAAGATCGTGATGGATCTGGTAGTCAACCATACCTCCGATGAACATCCATGGTTTATAGAGAGTAGAAAGTCTAAAGACAATCCATATCGTGACTATTATATCTGGAGAGATGGAAAAGATGGAAAGGAACCGAATAACTGGGGCTCCTGTTTCTCCGGGCCGGCATGGGAGTATGATGAAGAAACGGATATGTATTATCTGCATCTGTTTTCGAAAAAACAGCCGGATCTGAACTGGGATAATCCAAAAGTCCGGGAAGAAGTATTTGACATGATGAACTGGTGGCTGGAAAAAGGAGTAGATGGATTCCGTATGGATGTTATCAGCCTGATTTCCAAACAGCCGGATCTGCCGGATGGAAAGCCGGGAATCAATGGATACGCAAGCTTTAATGAACCGGCAAACGGTCCTCATGTCCATGAATATCTGCAGGAGATGCGTGAAAAGGTATTAAACAATGCGGATACCATTACCGTAGGCGAGTGTTCCGGTGTGACTCTGGAAGAAGCTCAAAAAATACGCAAGAAGCGATGAAAAAGAGCTGAATATGGTATTCCAGTTTGAACATATGGATGTGGATGCTGATGCGGATAACAAATGGACCGATAAAAAGATGGATCTGCGCGAGATGAAAGCTGTTCTGACCAAATGGCAGAAAGGTCTGGAGGATATTGCCTGGAACAGTCTGTTCTGGGAGAATCACGATCAGCCACGTTCGGTATCCAGATATGCCGATGATTCCGCAAAATATCATGATGTATCTGCAAAGATGCTGGCAACTTGTATTCACATGATGCAGGGAACTCCTTATGTATATCAGGGAGAAGAACTTGGCATGACGAACGTTCCGTTCACATCGATCGATCAGTTCCGTGATCTGGACAGTATCAATGCTTACAGAGAACTGGTAGAAGAGCAGCATGTATTTACCGCGGAAGAAATGATGCGTTATCTGTGCCGTAAGAGCCGCGACAATGCGAGAACACCGTTCCAGTGGGATGACAGTGCTTATGCAGGATTTTCCACTGTAGAACCATGGATCATGGTCAATCCGAACTATAAAGAGATCAATGCGAAGAAACAGGTCGACGATCCGGAATCTGTATTTAATTATTACAGAAAGCTGATCGCACTGCGAAAAGAAAAAGGGATCATCGTATACGGAACTTATGATCTGTTATTGCCGGAATCCGAAGAAATCTATATGTATACAAGAACATTGGGAGAGGAAAAACTGTTGGTGGTATGTAACTTCAGTGAAAAAGAAGTAGCAGTAGAGATTCCGGAGGAATTCCGCAAGGGAAGTTATCTGATCGCAAACTATCCGGAAGGAGAAATCAAAGAACAGATGACGATTCGCCCGTATGAAGCATTTGTGCTTGAAAAATAAAAGGAAACTGTGAGGGTATTGAACAGTTATAATAAGAGATGAAAGAAAAGGTCGCTGTGTTTACAGAAAAATGTGAATGCAGCGACCATTTTTACGATAGCGGAAAATAAATATAGAACAGAAGCCAGCCTGTACAAAGACAAAAAAATAGTGCAGGAAGCGGGACTTGAACCCGCACGATATTGCTACCACAGGCACCTGAAGCCTGCGCGTCTGCCAATTCCGCCATTCCTGCACAACTTTTATTATGAAGTTTTGTTGCATCTCAACAACATAATGTACTATACATGAAAAAGCACTGGTTGTCAACAGATTTTTTGAAAAAACATAGAAAAATATAGAAAATAGAGAACTTTTATGAAATGCGTAATTGAATAATGTATTCTGACGATTCGCGGAAATTAACTGTAAAAACATTTTCTGATAGGAAACAGACAAACAAATATCGGTAACTAACACAAGTAATAGTGAAAACTGTTTTTATATTGTTTAATATAATTATAGAGAAGGTAAGGTCAATCATAGAAAAAGTTTTGCATAAACGAAGGGAGGAAGCTTTATGATGTGGAAAAAAGTTATTAGCATGCTGCTGGTCGCAGCTATGCTGGCGATGCCTATAGGCTGTGGAAAGGACGGAAACAAGGATAAAGACACAACTTCAGGAGTAGAAACGACAGATACCGGAGACGATTCTGCCGAAACGGATGCTCCGCCAAAAACACCGGTACCAAAGGAGGACAAAGAAACCAAAGAATCAGATAAAGACACGGATACCGAGAACGAAACAGATTTCTCGGTCGATGATTATGAACCGGCACAGGTTACGAAAAAAGAATATGAAAGTATGTCTGCTCAGGATCTGATAGATCGTATCAAAGACGTGAAAAATATCACAGAAGACGAAGCACTGGCACTCTATTCTACATATGCTTATACAAACTATACAGAAGACTTTTATGGCAGAGAAGAAAATATTACCGATGAGGCTTTCAAAATCCTCAAGGATGATGGATGCAAGATTCCATATACCACAACAATCAGGGATAACATGCTCCACAGTGAAAATGCCAACGTTCGCGCCTATGCATTCACCACGATCGGAGGCCTGTTTGGCACAAGCAGTGAGGAAGAAAAGATGGCAGAAGAAATACTGGCCAAGGAAACAGAACCTGTAGTATTATTTGCCGCTTTAAGAAGTCTTGGAGGTGCCGTGAGCAATCCGGCGGTTGCAGAGTTCGTTTTGAATATGACCGAGCACGAGAATGCCAATGTCCGGAAACAGGCAGCCCTTGATATAGGATCTGAATGGGCTATGGGTATTGACGGCATGGTAGATGCCATTCTCAAACTGATGGGGGATGAGGATGAAGAAGTAAGAACGTGTGCATATAAGTATGCCGGAAGACTCCACGATGACCGGGTGATCGATCCGCTGGAGGAAGTTCTGAAGGACAGCAGTCTGGTTCAGTTCCACGATGCGTGCATCACTTCCCTGACCTATATGTGGTATGATTACCCAAGCCATAGATATACCAATGAAAGGGCATATCGCATAACGATAGATTATCTGTCACAGAAGCCACGCAACGGAGATATTCCATATTGGACAACGGTTGGCGCATTCAGAAGTGCTTCCAGCATGGGCACCAGCTATGAAGACTGGAAGAAAGAAGCCACTTATTTTGACGAGACAGAAATTAATAACCTGATGCTGGATATCGTAGCGGATCAGGATGCAGACAGAAGAGGAAGAGAAATCGCAATGAAATATATCATGGAGCGTGGAGACGATGCTTCAAAAGAAGGCTTAAAGAATATCATGGAAAATATGACCGAGGATGATCCGGGGCAGTTCCTGATGTCCCACACCTATGAAACTTTGATAAATAAAGAGTAACTATTCAGTGGCTACTGTCCCGCGAGGTGTTTTGACATGAATACACTAAAATCCCGATCTATCTTAGGTGCGCTCGAAATCTTTTATAAATGGGGGAAACATGTGTGAAAAATAAAAATATATTGCTCAGAGCCCTTCTTACAGGAATGCTCTGCATCATATCGCTGATCATATTTACCGGATGTATTGACAAGAAAGACGGAGACGGCATGGTAAATGGAAGAACGGTGGATGGAGAACTCCCGGAGAATGGGGATGCCGAACCGGTTCCCATCAAAGCCAACAAGGCCGGAAAACCGGAAATAAAAGACAGTTCCACTACAGAGGAACCGGAACAGCCGGAAGAACCGGAGACTACTTCAAAACCGGAAAAGAAAGAAGAAACAGAAGAACAGAAAGCAGAGAAGTCTCTGGAAGCTTTCCGCCAGAGCATGGAAGGAACCCTTCAGAACTTTGGAGTGGCCTTTCTTGGAGAAGTGGACGAATCCTATGCAGACCGGATACCGGAATGGATCGAAGAAAACTTCCCGGATTTTTCGGAGGAATATCCATTTGTAAAGATGATTCCTGAAGAAAGGATCATTGGAAATGAAATCGGACAGCTGTTTTGCGTTGTTCCGAGAAGCGGTGATGATCCGGTGGAGATCATAGAACAGAGGATGAACTTTGAGACTTTTGAGATGGATGAAGTAGGGCAGCTGTATTCCTCCGAGACCGGAGAACCATATCTTGTGATGTGTAACGGAGTGGGAGGATATGCTACGGCTATGATCTCCATGGGAACAGAAGCCGGCTACCAGGCAGACTGGTATGCCCATGATGGATATGCTTGGACGCGTGGCAATCCCTGTCACCGAGTCGGATGAGTCCCCAGGCTAAGGATTTTACGGATTATGCCGCCTGCGGAGCCAGCAGATTTGGAGGATGGTATGGAGATGTCAGTATGGATTTGAAAGAAAAGGATCTGGCAGACACTAGCTGGGAACTTCAGATAGCGATTGGGAAGTACAGATAATTATGGGAACTACTTTTCTGGAATTCCGCAAAAGGCCGGGGAAATTACATAGTTTCCTGGTGTGAAAGAGAATATGGCGTGGACGAAGAGAACTACGATGATACAGAAACAGAGGCTTATGAAGGAACCTGGAGCTGTTCCCAGGAGAAGGGGAGGACGTATCTGACAATGGAGGCGACACGAACCGGTGGCGAATGGTATCAGAAGGGTGAAGATCCGGTTAGCTGGTCAGAAACATTCTGTGTATATTCTGTATACAGTGGCTCGGGACTGCTTCTGGAAAATGAGACAGAAAACGCCAGCATGCCGTCCAATCAGAATGATACACAGCTTCTGGAGGCCATCAGGACCTATGGATAATGTTTCGAGAAACCGACATGATAAAGATTCAGAGAGTATATAAAGAATGGAAGGAGGGATAGCGATGAGTAGTGTAAAAAATGGTAAGAAGAAAGATATAAAAATTATTCTATTGGGTATTCTGATGGGACTTGTTGTGTGTGGTGCAGGAATTTATGGTGTGGTCTCAAGCCGGATAGCAAGCCATGAGTATAAAAAGCAGTACGGATATTCGGGAGGTTTCGGCTGTTGTCGGATATTGCAGAGAAGTCGTAAATAAAGACAAGGATGAGGATGGATATCATCGTGAAAAAGAATTACGGGAATACAGAGTGAAAGTCACTTTTGAGATCGATGGAGAAACCTACCAAGACAGAGACACCGTATACTGCCGGAACGATGAGGAGATCAATACAGGGGACGAGATCGACGTGGAAGTTTACAGAACGTCAAAAGGAAAATATAAGATTGCGCCGGACAGAGATCCCCTGGAATTCTTGTTCTGCTGTGTAGCTATTATCCTTTGGGGCAGGTTTTGCAGCAACTTCATAGCCGAGATGTTCAAGAAAGAACCGGAAAACGGTGAAGAATCAGGAAAAAAAGAAAAATAAGGTCAAAAATAGAAATAGATAACATGAAATGGGAGGCGACATATGGGACTATCAGATGCAACGTGGTTTGCTGCAACAGTTGCCATTTTGTTAGGGATTTATATCGGTGAACGGATACTGGATATAGATTTTTCTGTTTTCTGGCAAAAACCGGAAAAAGGGGAAAATAAAAAGAATGATGGAACAGCGCGGCGATACCACTCTTCAAAAGTCAGGGATACGCCGTGATATAAGGAAAGCCTTCGAGAGAATCCTGATCCCCCTTGAAAAAGCGGATAAAACAGACTTCCCTCAAGAATGGATATGACTTTTCGGCAAAAATATCGTAAGACAGATTGATCGACTGAATCAGCAGAAGCTGTGCCGTGAGATTCTGATGACAGACGTGGAAACTCAGCCGGACAATGATTTTGAACGCTGGAACAATGATGGACGAGAATGGAGAGAATCTATCATCAAATGCAGTGCTCTGGAACGTCTGATTTCCACTGAAGATGGGAAAATCCGTTATGAGAATTATCGAAAACATGCCTATCTTCGGATCCTTCAGTCTCGGCATATCCGAAACTCAGATCGTGTCCAGAAGTAAAAAAAGTTATTATTCCACCGTACAGGAAAATCATCTGTCCATCCTGTGGAGCGTCGGTGGAACTGACCGGTCAGCAGGTGGTCTGTGAGTACTGCGGAGGTGTGATCCGAAGCGAGTTTTATGACTGGCAGACGAAAGATTTGAGGTATATGAGCGAATAGGAACAAATCTTCAGCGTACATTGCTTTTGACAGGGGCTATGGGAATCGTGTATGTCTGCGTAATTTTTGTGCCTGTATATGATCGAGGATACAGAAGTTTCCCTGACAGCCGGTGTTGGTGCAGCTCTTCTGGTTTTTGTGCTGATCCTGGTATCCAATCAGTTTTTCCGAAACAGACAGGAAAAGATGGCGGACTCCATAGTAAGATACTCGGAGAATTATCTCAGGTCCTGTATCGGTGATGCCATTTATAACGAAACAGAATCGGATGAACTGATGGATTATGGAATCGGAAATATCACGTTAAAGAAAGTGGTCAACACAGAAGATATTACAAAAATAAAAGTAAAAGTCTGTGCAAGCGAGACCTATTTGCCAGATAGAAGAAATCCATATACGAAAAAATGTGAAGCGAACACTTATCATGCAAAGAGCCCGTTACCCGGAAAGAAGAAGAGAAGACGGCGTTTTCTTCATGGAGAAGGAATGTCCATCCTGTGGAGCCAACTTTGTACCGGATGAGAATCATTGCTGCTCCTTTTGTGGATACAGCCTGAAGAGTGACAATGCCAAATGGGTTTTGATAAAATAAAGAAAAAAGTAGTGCAGGAAGCGGGACTTGAACCCGCACGATATTGCTACCACAGGCACCTGAAGCCTGCGCGTCTGCCAATTCCGCCATTCCTGCACAACTTTTTAAA
>ENA-OQES01001119-OQES01001119.1-human-gut-metagenome-genome-assembly--contig:-NODE-1119-length-10435-cov-4.575669_pt1 | contig 10435 bp, 12 predicted proteins | sample MGYA00242798_ERZ504641 | MGnify/ENA primary metagenome ERZ504641 (study PRJEB26092, sample SAMD00036327) | human gut metagenome | host: Homo sapiens | study: EMG produced TPA metagenomics assembly of... | reverse complement strand
GGGGGAAAAATACCCTATACTTAGTATATTCAAATAGGCACTTTTGACAAGTACGCACCTTTTTTAGAAAACCCGCTACCCCAAAAAGGAGAGTGTGAGCAATGCACCCGAACGAACACTGTAACTGCCGTTATGCGGATGTGGGCTGTGACAGGATGGAGCAGGTCATGGACCAGATCAGCGGCAAGTGGAAGATGCGCATTTTATTCATGGTGGGCGCACACGGTACGCTGCGCTACGGTGAGCTGCGCAAGCTGCTGGACGGCGTGACCCACAAGATGCTGTCGAACCAGTTGAAGGAGCTGGCCGCGGACGGGCTGGTGCAGCGCATCGACTACAACGAGGTCCCGCCCCGGGTCGAGTACCGCCTGACCGAAAACGGCGAGGCGCTGATGCCGATTTTTTGACGACATTCAAAAATATATCCGCCGCCAGAGCTGCGGCGACTGCTGCAAGCAGGAAACACGCCACACCTGCTGTGAATAGTATAAGGTAGGATTGGGGGCGTTTGGTATGCGTAGGTTAGCGATCCTCTTGGCGGGAGCCGCCCTGCTGGCCGGGTGCGCGGCCCCGGCGGTGCCGGAGGCGGCGTCCGCGGTGCAGGCGGTATCGTCCGAAGAGGGCACCGGGCACGCAGGCAGCCGGACCGAGCAGCTTGCCGTGCTGGATGGGCTGGTGGATTTCGGCGCGGACACGGCAGGCTGCAGCCTGAAAACGGCCCGGGCCGCGGCGGTGCTGGTGGAGTACCTGAGCGCGGCGGAGTTTGAGGATGGTACAGCGGATACCTGGCGGGCCGGGCTGAGCGGCGACGCGCAGGAGCGGCTGGCGCTGAACTGGCCGGGCATCCTGGCCGAAGCACAGGCGATTTGTGCCGACCCCGCGGCCTGTGCCGATGAGCTGGCGTCCGCGGGCGTGGAGACGGATTTCCCCGGTATGGAGCTGGGCGGTGTGCCGGATAAGCTGACGGCGCTGGACGCAGTGCTGTGCGCACAGGGGCAGCCTGTAAAATAATAACAAAAAAGACAGCAGGTACGCGGTTTTTGCGTGCCTGCTGTTTTTTTCGACAGCGGAAAACAGTTGTCCCTAAAATAAAACGGCGTTCGGTCTTATAATGCGGCAGGATTCGACAAACGGTTATGGTAAGATGAGGGTGTTCCGAGAAACGGACACCATAAATGATACAAAATGAAAGGCCTACAAGCTATGAAAAAACAAAGTCTGAACGCACTCGCTGCCTCCTACCGCGCTGACCTGCTCTACTACATTGAGCGTGCCAAGCTGGGCAAATGCCCGCCCCACTGGCAGGCCTACTGCTTTGGGGAAATCGCTGCGGCCAAGGGCACGGATGCCTACCCTGAGGACGGCGACGCACTGCTGGACGAGCTGCACCGGCTGGTGGACACCGTGCCCCAGATCACGAACCGCGAGGAAAGCGTGGCGGAGATCGCCGCCTACCGCGGGCAGATGCTCTTTTACTTTGACCGCGACTACTACACGCTGGCCGAGCTGGTGCGCCTGCCGGACCGGAAAAAGTACGGCGCCTGCGTTTACATTGACGCCGACGGCAGCAGGCAGGACCGCCCGGGCTATGCCAATGACATAGCACTGCAGGTGGACGAATGGCGTAGGGAGAACGGTATCCCGTTTGACAAGTCGACCATCGCCGCCAGCCCCAGCGAGGTAGACGGCGGCGAGTTTGACACGATGGACGAGGCACTGCGGTACCTGTACACCTGCCTGAATTTCCCGGACAGCGTATTATGCTGAAAAAATCCCGCCGGAAAAGGGCATCCGACGGGACTTTTTTTGTGCGATATAGGGGGCGAACGGCTACGGGCGGATATGGAATCCGCCCCTACGGTGGGGCCGCAGGGCTCCTGCCTTACAGCTCGTACAGCTCGGTGTATTTCTTCTTTAAATAATCGGTGAAGTGGTGCGGGTCGAACTTGCCGCCGCAGAGGCTCTCGACGAGCCAGGCGGGTTCCTTCATGCTGCCCCACTGCCAGACGCGCTCCTTTAAGGCGGCCTTCAGCGGCTCCACGTCGCCGTTGGCCCACTGGGCGTCAAAGTCGTTTGTTTTGCGCAGGTCGTCGAGGGCCTGTGCGCCGTAGGCACTGCCGAGGGCATAGCTCGGGAAATAGCCGATGTCGCCCATGGACCAGTGGATGTCCTGCAAACAGCCGTGGGCATCGTCGGGCACATCGACGCCGAGGTACTCTTTATACTTGGCGTTCCAGGCGGCGGGCAGGTCGGCCACGGCCAGTGTGCCCTGCATCAGGGCCTTTTCCAGCTCATAGCGCACCATGATATGCAGGGAGTAGGTCAGCTCGTCGGCCTCGGTGCGGATCAGGCCCGGTTCGGCGCGGTTGACGGCGCGCCAGATCTCCTCGGCGGAGACGTCGGCCAGCTGCGCGGGGAACAGCTCCTTCAGCGTCGGGTACAGGTAGTGGACAAAGGCGCGGGAGCGGCCCACCAGGTTCTCAAACAGGCGGGACTGGCTCTCGTGAATGCCCATCGTCGCGCCGTGGGTGACGACGGTGTAGTCGTAGTCCGGGGTTGATGTTCAGCTCATACAGCGCGTGGCCGCCCTCGTGGGCGACGCTGTAGAGGTTCGAGAAGATGTCCCGGGGCATGTAGTGGGTCGTGATGCGCACATCGCCGCGCCAGAACTCGGTGGTGAAGGGGTGCTCGCTCTCGGCCAGATAGCAGTGGGCCGGGTCAAGGCCCCACAGCTCCATGATCTTTTTGCTGACCCGGCGCTGGGCGTCGATGGGCCACTCCTGGTCGAGGAAGTCGGTGCGCACGGCCTTGCCGCGGGTCTTGGATGTCCGCCAGCAGCGGGACGATGGTTTCGCGCAGCGTCGCGTAAAAAATTCATCGCACTTGGGGCAATGGTCAGGCCTTTCTCGTAGCGGTCCAGCAGGACCTCATAGGGGTCGCGGTCCGGCGCAAAATACCGGGCCTGGGCGCGGCGGGCGGCGATGAGCTTTTCCAGATACGGCGCGAACAGGCTGAAATCGTTCGTGCGCTTGGCCTTGGTCCAAGCGGGCACGCTCTGGCTGCACAGCTTGGTGAAGGCGGCGTACTCGTCGGCGGGGATCCGGGCAATCTCGTCGTACTGGCGCTGCAAATTGCGGACCTCGGCGCGCTCCTGCTCGGTCTCGGCGTCGGCAGCGGCCTCCTTCAAAAGGGCGGCGGTGCCGTCGTTGACCAGCAGGTCAAAGCTGGCGCGGCTCAAAACCTCGGTGGCCTCGGCGCGGCCATCGGCGCTGCCCTCGGGCGCGACGGTCTCGGCGTCAAAGTCGATGACGGTCATGGCATACAGGTAGGCGTACAGCTGCTTTTCCAGCGCACGCAGGCGGATGATGGAAGGCTTCATGGTGGTGACCTCGTTTCATAGTGATGCCTTCCCCCTTGGGGGAAGGTGGCCGAAGACCGGATGAGGGGCAGGTCTGCGGGGGCAGCCCATGAACAGGCTGCGGCGGAAGGCTGGCCCTCATCAGTCCGCTTTGCGGACAGCTTCCCCCGATGGGGAAGCCCTTATAAGCATCATACCACACCTCGCGCACTTTTTCCATTGCCAACCGGGCAAAAGTGTGGTATTGTGGATATACTACTACAAAAAGGAGGTCACCCGCCATGCCGGAGCAGCCGCTTGTCAGTATTATCGTGCCGATTTATAACGCCCAGGATCATATCGCCCGCTGTGTGGAGAGTATCCGCCGCCAGACCTACCGGAACCTTGAAATTCTGCTGCTGAACGACGGCAGCCAGGACGTCAGCCTGGAGGTCTGCAAGATGTATGCCAACGTCGATCCGCGCATCGTGCTCATCGACAAGGCCAACAGCGGCGTGGCCGCGACCCGCAACATGGGCCTGCGGGAGGCCAGGGGCAAGTATCTGCAGTTCGTCGATGCCGACGACACGATCCAGCCCTACGCCACGGAGCTGCTGGTGCAGCGGGCCGAGGAGAGCGGCGCCGATTTGGTCATTGCGCACTACAACCGCATTACGCCGCCCCGCCCCCGTGCCGAGGATGACCCCCGCCCCGAGCGGCCCACCAAGGTGCAGACCTACGGCTTCCTGATGGAGGGCCCGATGACGAAGGAGGAATTCGCCGCGGGCCTGATGCAGGAACCGGCCAGCTTTTACTACGGTGTGATGTGGAATAAGCTCTACCGCGCCGACATTGTCCGCGCGCACGATGACATTATATGCGCCGAGGACATGGACTGGTCGGAGGACTTGTATTTCAATTTGAGCTATATCCGCTATGCGGAGAAGTTCTACGCGCTGTCGACGCCGATCTACAACTATTTCAACACGCCCGGCAGCGCGGTGCACACGGCGCTGAACCCGGTGAACATCGTGGCGACCCGCGCGACTCTGTTTGCATATTATAAGGAGCTGTATGAGCATCTGGGCCTGTATGAGGAGTACAAGCCGCAGATCTACAAGTATCTGGTGGCGGTGGCAGAGGCGTGAGCGCGGCGAATAGTACGCGGTAGGGGCCGGGCAGACGGTGGAAAACGGGCAATAAAAATAGCGTAGGGGAGGGCTTTAGCCTTCCCCTACGTATTTCTGTTTTACACCCAATGCCCGAAGCGGTAGACCGGCTTCGTCGGCTCGGGGGGACGCAGGTCGTCGCCAAGATAGATGTCGATGGCGTTGCGCTGCATGCGGCGGGCGACCCTGTCGGGCAGATGGGCAAAGCCCTCGGCCAGGTTGGGTGGGCGCTTGACCGGGTGGTGGCAGTCGCTGCACAGAATGTGCACAAGGTTCCACTCGATCAGCTTGTGCAGCCACTTGGCGGTGTGTCCGTCCCGGATCAGGCCGGTGGCGTTGATCTGCGCCAGACACCCGTCGCAGACCCAGTTGTAGAGCAGCGTCGGGTCCTCGGTCACAAAGGGATAGCGCTCCACGTGGGCCAGAATCGGCGTGTACCCCTGCGCACGGATGGCGTAGAGCGTCTCGTCGATGCCCGGCGGGTGCATCGTGGTGGGGAACTCGATCAAAATATAGTTGCTCCCCGCAAAGGCCAGCTGGCGCAGGTCAAGGCCGGGCAGCGCGGTGGAGTAAAACACCTCGGCGCCCATTTTACCGGCCAGCCGCAGGCCCTCGGCCTTGCAGGCCGCGGACACCTGCAGGAACGCTGCCTTGCGCCGCGCGGTAAACTGCTCCACGGAAATGCGCTCATAATGGAAGTGCGGCGTGAACACAATGCCCGCTGCACCATCCTGTAATTCCTTGCGAATGAGCGACATTGACATATCCAGATCTTTGGCACCGTCATCAATGCCGGGCAGGATGTGACAGTGCAGCTCTACAAGGGGCATTACTCATGCATCATTTCCCTTTTTATCTTCGTTGTAATAGCTGTAGGAGTAAGCGTAGGAGTAGCCGTCGCGGCGGCCACTCTGCTTGCCGTTGTAGCCGTTCATGACAACACCCAGGATGTGGGCGTTGACGGCCTCCAGGTTCTTTTTGCTGAGCTGGGCACTCTGGATGGTGGTGACACCGGGGCGCACGACCAGCAGCACGCCGTCTGCAATGCCGCAGAGGACCGCAGCGTCGGTGACAACGCTGACAGGCGGGGTGTCGATGATGACATAATCAAATGCCTTCTGCAGGGAAGCGAAAATCTTCTCGGTCATAGGGGTGGAGAGCAGCTCGGTGGGATTCGGCGGGATCGTACCGGCTGTCAGAACCGTGATGCCGGAATCCTTGACGCGGACAAGCGCCGCGGCCAGCGCGCCTTCATCCTTGGAGGTGATGACGTTCGTCAGACCGGCATGGTTGCGGGGGATGCGCATGTAGCGGGAAATCGTTGCCTTGCGCAGGTCGCAGTCCACCAGAACAACACGATTGCCGGAGGCGGTCAGTGTCATGGCCAGGTTGACGGCTACGTTGCTCTTGCCCTCCTCCGGGACAGAGGAGGTGATCAGGATGGTCTTGCAGTTGCCGGCAGAGGAAAGAAATTCCAGGTTGGTACGCAGAGATTTGTAGGCTTCCACAAACTGGAACGGGGCGTCGCCGCCGACGGTATACAGTTTGCGATGGCTGGTGCTTTTTGCTTGCCTTGCTCAATTTCCTTTTTTACCTCCCTGATATTCCGGAATGACGCCCACAACGGCGAGGTCAAGATACTTGGCCACGTCGTCCTCGGTATGGATCTTGTTGTCCAGCAGGACGGTCAGCAGGATGATGCCGACGCTGATGACCAGGCCCAGCACGCCGCCCAGCATGGTGTTGCGGCCCACGTTGGGGGAGACAGGCGTCGGATTGACGGCGGCGCTGGAGATGACCTTGACGGAACCGGCTTCGACGGACTCGAGAATGACGTCAGGGGAGATTACAGTGATCTGCTCGCAGACCTGACGCGCCCACTCGGGGTTGTCGCTCTTGACTGTGACCTTCATGACCTGAGTGTCATCCACGGCGCTGACTGTGACGCGGCTTGCCAGTTGCTGATAGGTCAGGGACAGACCCAGGTTGTCAATGACCTGCTGCAGCACGGTGTCGCTCTTGATGATGATGCTGTAGGTGGAAACCAGCTTGGTGGCGGAGTTGATCTGGTCGCTGGTGACGTTGGAGGTGATGTCCTGACGGGTGTTGACGATCATCAGGGCGGAAGCCTCGTACTGCGGGGTGATAAGGAACTTGGAGACACCGAACCCGGCAACGGCCAGGATCACGGTGGCGAGAATGACGGCCAGCAGGTGCTGCCGGACGGCGTTCAGGACCTCCAAGAGGTCAATCGTTTCGTAACCTTCGTTTTCCATGTGTGGGTCCTCCTGTTAAATGTTCTGGCGGCGTTTCATGCGGCTTCTGGCGGTGGCGGTCAGGGCCAGAAGGATTACGGCGACTGCGCCGTAGATGATAGCAAACAGACCGAAGCGGCCAAAGAGATTCTGCACATAGGTGACGATCAGCTGCTTGACCGAAGCGGGATTGATGCTCAGCGCCTCCATGTGGATCGCAGGGAAAATAATGGTGGCGGCCAGCGCGCAGAGCGCCGCAGCCGCGGTGAAAGCAAACGTCAGGCAGCGCACGCCGTAGCGGGAGCTGCCGGCTAAGCGCAGCATCACAAAGAGGCTGACTGCGCAGAGCACCGCCATGATGGCGACGGCCACCGGCACAACACGGCTGCACTTTTCAATAAAAGTGTACAGCTGGCTGGCCAGGGGTACCGTGACATAGTTGGCGTAGTCCAGACGGCAGGCGTCGGCGACGACGACGACGGCGGATTCCACGTCGGATGTGACCTCGACGCCGCGGCTGTTCAAATCGTTGATCAGGTTGTCGTACGTCGTATTCAGAATCGCGTTGCGGGTGTCAATAGCGGTGTCGCCCTGGTACAGACGGGTGATGGAATCCGCCATGTCCGCCGTGATCTGGTCGCGGGAGAGGGCGGCGGTCATCACGTCGGCGGAGAAGCCGGACGATGCGCCGTAGCTGATGAAGTTGTCATACAGATAGCTGTAGGCGGCCTCACTGAAATCACTGCGGTTGACCTGCTCCTTCATGTAGGAAGCGCTGCAGATCGTCATCAGCACCACAAGGCAGAGCGCCAGCAGTGCCAGCAGCAGACTGGACAGCCAGCTTAAAATCGTGGCCCATACAACGCTGCCCTTGCGGTGGGGTGCGGAGCTTGCTTTTTGTGCCATACATACACCCCCTTAGCTGTTGGCGTCCAGCACGGGGCCGGACACGTATTTGGCATAGACGAAGAAACGGTTCGGCGTGAAGCCGAGCGCATCGAAGGGATAGCAGGTATACAGGATCAGATTCTCGTCGGTGCGGGTGAAGTCGTAGGCGGTCTCGTCCTGATAGTCGAGGATCTCGGTGCCGGTGACCTCATAGGTGTAGACGCCGTAGTGGGTCGTGATCGTGACCGTCGCGCCGGCCTCGGCGTGCTGCAGGTCATTGAAGAAGGTGTTGTTGTGCCCGGCCAGCAGGATGGTCTTGCCCTCGCCGGGAATGCCGACGCGGGCGTCGTCCTTGTAGGTGCCGACGCCGGCGTTCAAAATTTTGCTCGTGTCGCCGTAGTAGACCGGGGCATCCACGTTGGTGCCGGAGATCGTGATCGTCGCGTAGCGGTCCCCCTCGGACGGGTAGGTGACGGAGCTCAGCGGCAGCCTGTCCGGCTGGGCGTCCGGCTCATCCACCGTACCGCCGTTGATGACGGTAGCGGCATTGTCCAGCAGATCTCTGGGCTGCGCGACCTCCGTTGTGCTGAAGAACCAGCCCAGCAGGGCCTGGTACGGGGCCAGCATGGTGTGGCCCACGATAAAGACCAGCGCGGTGCTGACCAGAACAAAGGCCAGCGGGACCACTACATAAGCCAGTGGACTGCGGCGCAGAAAAGAGTGCTTCTTGCTTGCCTGCATGGTGATATGCTTACCCCCCCTGATATGGTTGATAATTACTGCATCCTATATTATAAACTATTTTCTATATAAAAGGAAGGTCTAAAACAAGAATAAATTGACCAATCCCGTATAAACAACGAAAAACGGGCAGAGCCAGAGGTTCTGCCCGCTGCCGGTCAAAAACCGGACTTATGCAGCTGGATTACAGTGCACGCTCCTTGCGGACGGCCATGCCGAGCACGCCGGCAACAGCCAGAGCAGCAACAGCAAAGACAACGGCGGTGTTATCGCCGGTGGCCTTGATGACAGCGCTGGAAGAAGCGGTGATGGGGTTCGCAGCGGAAGAAACGGTCTTGACGCTGGAAGCGGCAGCACTGTTCTTGGCGGCATTGCTGACAGCAGCGCTGGTGTTGGTGTTGTTGTCGGTGGTGGTGGTAGGAACCTCCTTAGCAACGACAGAACCGGTATCCTTTGCGCCGTTAGCGGTGACATCGGCGGAGACAACGATCTTGGAAGAATCGCTGGTGTCGATGGTCGGTGCAGAGATGGAAACACCGGCGGGCAGCAGGCTGTTCATCGTAGCAACAGCATCATTGGCGGCCTTGGTGGCAACGGCAACATCCGTGGTGCCCTTGATGGTGGCATTGGCGGAAGCGGCGGTAGCCTTCAGAGCGTCCATGTTGTTGTAGATGACCTGCAGCTGGTCAGCAGTCAGGCTGTTGACAGTGTTGTCAATCGTGGTGATGCCGTAGCTGGCAGCGAAAGCCTTGATCTCGGCCTTAGCCTTTGCAGCGGTATCAGCATTGCTGAAATCAGCAGCGAAAGCGGAGGTAGCGAAGACGCAAGCCATCACAACGCCCAGCAGAACGGCGACGAACTTCTTGAAGTTGTTCATTGGTAATATCCTCCTTTCTTCGAAAAATATACGGGCAAAGCCCATATACCATACAGGAAAAAGGTTAGACTTCTTCCTTTTACTATGGTAAAAAATTATAGCATACTGTAATCTGAAATTCCAGTGAATATCTGCGAGAAAGATATAAAATGACAAAAATTGTCATAACCGACAAATGAAAAAGACAGGACGAATGAAATTTGACAAGACGGGGATTTAACGGGAAAATGTTATAATAGGATGCACATAGAATAAGGAAAAACGGCATAAAATGTGCGTTTCTCCCCGCCCGGTTGAAAGCCGCCCGGCAGTGTGATACAATAAAAGCCAAACAGGAAAGTGAGGAGAAGCGGCATGCAGACCTGCAATATTATGGGCGTGAACATCGCCGTCACCGACATGGACAAAACGCTGCGCCTGGTGGAGGACAACTGCGAGGCATGGCGCGGGAAATATATCTGCGTGGCGAACGTCCACACCACCGTGACGGCCCACGACGACCCGACCTATCTGCGGGTGCAGAACGGCGCGGTCATGGCCCTGCCGGACGGCGGGCCGCTGTCCAGATACAGCCGCAAGAAGGGCTTTGCCGACGCCGCCCGCGTGACAGGCCCCGACCTGATGCGCGAGCTTTTGAAGGAGAGCGGGACAAAGCACTACCGGCACTATTTCTACGGCTCCACGCAGGAGACGCTGGACATCCTGCGTGAAAAAATCACGGAAAAGTACCCCGGCGCGGTCATCGCGGGGATGTACTCTCCGCCGTTCCGCTCGCTGACGGCGGACGAGGATGCGGAGATCGTGGAGAAGATCAACGCGGCAAAGCCGGATTTTGTCTGGGTGGGCCTGGGTGCGCCGAAGCAGGAGCGCTGGATGGCCGCCCATGAAAACCGCGTGCAGGCGCTGATGCTGGGCGTGGGTGCGGCCTTTGACTACGAGGCCGGCAACATCCGCCGCGCCCCGGCCTGGATGCAGCGCTGCAATCTGGAATGGCTGTACCGCCTGATGCAGGACCCGAAGCGGCTTTTCAAACGCTATTTCGTGACGAACACCAAGATTTTTGTGGTGGAGCTGGAGACACTAAGGGAGGCTTGCCCCCTCGGGGGAAGCTTTTTGCGAGCATCGCCCCCTTTTTATGGGTGGCGGTGCTCATTTTTTGTTTGTTTAT
>ENA-OQES01001118-OQES01001118.1-human-gut-metagenome-genome-assembly--contig:-NODE-1118-length-10436-cov-4.662528_pt1 | contig 10436 bp, 6 predicted proteins | sample MGYA00242798_ERZ504641 | MGnify/ENA primary metagenome ERZ504641 (study PRJEB26092, sample SAMD00036327) | human gut metagenome | host: Homo sapiens | study: EMG produced TPA metagenomics assembly of... | reverse complement strand
ATCGCACCGTGTTCAGCTTGGACATGGGCGCTCTGGTGGCCGGTGCAAAGTACCGCGGCGAGTTCGAGGAACGCTTGAAGAGCGTGCTGAACGAGGTGAAGAAGAGCGAGGGCAAGATCATCCTCTTCATCGATGAGCTGCACACCATCGTGGGTGCCGGTAAGACCGACGGCGCCATGGACGCAGGCAACCTGCTCAAGCCCATGCTGGCGCGGGGCGAGCTGCACTGCATCGGCGCGACCACGCTGGACGAGTACCGTCAGTATATCGAAAAAGACCCCGCACTGGAGCGCCGGTTCCAGCCGGTGCAGGTGGATGAGCCTACCGTGGAGGATACCATCTCCATCCTGCGCGGCCTGAAGGAGCGGTATGAGGTGTTCCACGGCGTAAAGATCAACGATAGCGCCCTGATCGCCGCTGCCACCCTTTCCGACCGCTATATCACCGACCGCTTCCTGCCGGATAAGGCCATCGACCTTGTGGATGAAGCCTGCGCCATGATCAAGACCGAGATGGACAGTATGCCCAGCGAGATGGACGATCTGGCACACCGCATCACCCAGCTGCAGATCGAGCAGGTCAGCCTGAAAAAGGAGACCGATGCTCTGAGCCAAAGCCGTTTGAAGGATCTGGAAAAGGAACTTGCCGAATTGCAGGATAAGTTCCGCAGCATGAAGGCAAAGTGGGAGAACGAGAAGAACGCCATTGGCAAGGTGCAGACCCTGCGTGAGCAGATCGAGCAGACCAATGCCGCCATTGAGAAAGCCCAGCGTGAGTATGACCTGAACAAGGCCGCTGAGCTGAAATACGGCAAGCTGCCCCAGCTGCAGAAACAGCTGGAAGCGGAGGAAAAGCTGGCCAACGAGAAGAAGGAGGACAGCCTCCTGCGTGACCGTGTGACCGACGAGGAGATCGCCCGCATCGTGGCCCGCTGGACCGGCATCCCGGTGGAGAAGCTGGTGGAGGGCGAGCGCGAGAAGCTGCTGCATCTGGACGATGTGCTCCACAAGAGAGTCATCGGTCAGGACGAGGCCGTGACCAAGGTGAGCGAGGCCATCCTGCGCAGCCGCGCAGGCATCGCCAACCCCAACCGCCCCATCGGCAGCTTCCTCTTCCTCGGCCCCACCGGTGTGGGCAAGACCGAGCTGGCCAAGGCGCTGGCACAGGCTCTGTTTGACGATGAGCGCAACATGGTGCGTATCGATATGACGGAGTATATGGAGAAGTTCAGCGTCAGCCGCCTGATCGGTGCGCCTCCGGGATACGTGGGTTATGAGGAGGGCGGCCAGCTGACCGAGGCTGTCCGCCGCAAACCCTACAGCGTGGTGCTGTTCGATGAGGTGGAAAAAGCCCACCCCGACGTGTTCAACATCCTGCTGCAGGTGCTGGACGATGGCCGCATCACCGACAGTCAGGGCCGTACCGTGGACTTCAAGAACACGGTCATCATCCTGACCTCGAATCTGGGCAGCGACATCATCCTGAACGATCTGGAGCAGCGCCGGGCCAATGGCTCCAACGAGCTGAGCGAGGACGCAAAGCATCAGATCGACCTGCTGCTGAGGAGCAAGTTCCGCCCCGAGTTCCTGAACCGTCTGGACGAGATCGTCTACTACAAGAGCCTGACCAAGGACGAGATGCGCAAGATCGTGGATCTGCAGCTGGCAGACCTGCGCAGCCGCATGGACGAGGGCAAGCACCTGAATCTGGACGTGACCACCGCCGCCAAGGACTACATCATCGATTCTGCCTACGACAGCGTCTATGGTGCCCGCCCCATCAAACGGTTCATCCAGAGCCGGGTGGAGACTCTGATCGCCAAGGCGATCATTCAGGGCCGCTATGCCGAGGGCAGCACCCTGACCGTGGATTACGACGGAAATGCCCTTGTGCTGAAATGATTTTCCACAGTTTTGCCAGTTTTTTGACCTCTGTGCCGGCTGTAATGCTTGCATGGGGGTGCGGAATATGATATTATAACAAGTAACATTGATGTGCTTTTCATCGCGGAACAGCCACGGTGGAAAGCACATTTTTGTATCCCTAGGAAAGAACTCCTTCCGTCATCGCTGCGCGATGCCACCTCCCTCGGTGAGGGAGGCTGACCGTGCGGCAAGGCTCCCTCTTTGAGGGAGCTGGCTGCGAAGCAGACTGAGGGAGTCCGTTCTTTAATAAAAAACAGAAAGTTGAGTGTGATTTTCCTTTATTATGGACGATGGCAGTATGACGCTCTGGGTGGCGTTGGTGATCCTGGTGGGTTTCTCCGCCTTTTTTTCTCCGGCTTCCGAGACCGCATTTTCCTCCCTGAATCAGATCCGCCTGAAAAGCCGCGCCGAGGACGGCGATTCCTCTGCCGCCCGGGTGCTGAACATGGCGGAGCAGTATGACAAGCTGCTTTCCACCATCCTCATCGGCAACAATATCGTGAACATTGCCGCCGCCTCCATTGGCACCATCCTGTTTACCCGGATGCTGGGTGCCGAGCGGGGCGCAACGGTGTCCACCATTGTGCTGACGATCATCGTGCTGATCTTTGGCGAAGTGACTCCCAAGAGCCTGGCCAAGGAGATGCCGGAAAAGGTGGCCACGGCAGTCTCGCCCTTCCTTGTGCTCCTGATGGCCCTGATGACCCCGCTGACCTGGCTGTTCACCCAGTGGAAAAAGCTGCTGGGCCGCTTTGTCCACAGCGGCGAGGCCGATACCATCACAGAGGGTGAGCTGATGACCATGGTCAGCGAGGCTGAAAATGACGGCGAACTGACCGACCGGGAAAGCGAGCTCATCCGCAGCGCCATCGAGTTCGATGACGTGGAGGTGGAAGAGATCCTGACCCCCCCGGTGTGGATGTGGTGGCTGTGGAGGATGATATCCCGCTGGAGGAGCTGGCCCAGACCTTTGCGGAGTCCGGTTACTCCCGTCTGCCTGTCTACCACGGCACCATTGATAACATCATTGGTGTGGTACATGAAAAGGATTTCTATATCGCCCGCCTGAAAAAGGCGACCAAGATCGATGATCTGGTGGTGCCCACCCTGTATACCACGGGCTCCACGCAGATCTCCCAGCTGCTGCGCACCCTCCGGGAGCAGCACCACCACCTGGCCGTTGTTGTGGACGAATACGGCGGCACCGAGGGTATCATCACGCTGGAGGATATCCTGGAAGAGCTGGTGGGTGAGATCTGGGATGAGCACGACGAGGTCACTGAGGACTTCCGCAAGCAGTCGGACGGCAGCTGGCTGGTGTCCGGCTCTGCCAGCGTCGATGATCTGTATGAGGAGCTGGACCTGCCGGAGGAAGAGGACATCGATTCCAATACCGTCAACGGTCTGGTGCAGGAAAAGACCTGCCATCTGCCCAAGGTAGGCGACCGCTTTACCCTGGGCGAGTACGATGGTGTTGTTACCCGCACCGCCAAGCGCCGCGTGACGGAGGTGCGCCTGACCCCCGCCGCCCCGGCTGAGGATGCCGAGAAGGACGACGAAAAGGATAAGCGCTTCTCCCGCATTGCGCAGCGCGGGGAGAGCCGCTGACAGGAAGCATAAGATAGAAACAGTGAAACGCCGCCGGGTGGAGCTTTTGGCTCTGCCCGGCGGCGTTTTCTTGATTCAAGTCCTTGCCCGCGGCCCTGCACTGTGCTAAACTGAATAAAATACAGAACGCAGGAGGACAAGGAACTTGAAACGGATGTCGAAGTTTGCGCGCCGGTGTGCGGCGCTGATGCTGGCGGTGGTGCTGCTCTGCATGGCAGTGCCTGCCGCCTTTGCAGCGGAAGGGGACACCCTGCCCGCCGGTGCCACCACCATGGGCGGTGCCAACACTACTCTGATCCCGGACGAGGAGGAAAACTGCCTGAGCTGGCTCTTCGGCTCCGGCGATACCATCACCATGCCCTACCTGAACGTCAAGGGGCAGGGCCTGCGCCGGAACGTGACCCTGGATCTTGAGGACTGTCTGGTGGGCATCACCTACACCGAGCTGGGCTCCATCGGCAGCTATGTCAGTGACGCGGCGGCACAGCAGGCGTGGAAAGCGCAGGCGGTGGCCATCCACTCCTATCTGGAATACCACAAGAAATACGGCTCTTCGGCCAACGCGCTGGTGTACACCCCCGTGGATCAGATCCCTTCCTCTGCCCGCAGCGCCATCCGCAGGGCAGTCTCTGAGGTCAAGGACGAGGTGCTGACCTGCAACGGCAGTGTCATCGATGCAGTGTGGTCGGCCAGCGCGGGGTACAACACCCAGACCGGCGTGTACGGCACCTGCTCCGGTCTGGATGCCTGGGGCACCGATGTGCCCTATCTGCAGAGCGTGGAAAGCCCCTACGAGGAGCAGTATCACAACCTGATGCGCCGGGTCATCGGCAAGGATTACCGCTACACTGAGTATAACGACAGCAGGACCGGCCAGCCCTACGAGAGCGCCGACACCACCCATAAGGATCTGGGCGGCTTTGTCCAGTACAATACCTTTGTCTCGAACGGAAAGAGCTACCGCTACATCGGCCAGTTCGTTTCCTCCCGTTACTGCTTTGATTTCAGCGCGGACGAGAACGGAACCCCCTGCATGAACTACTATGGCTTCGGCCACGGTGTGGGCATGAGCCAGTGCGGCATGGTGGGCTATGCGCAGGAGCAGGGCATGGGCTACCGGGACATCCTGCGCCACTACTATACCGGCGTGTCCTTTGGCACGGTGGGCAGCGGCAGCTCGAACGGCGGCCTGTTCGGCTGGCTGTGGAGCCTGCTGGGACTGTAATAAATTTTGCACCGGAAAGCGCAGGAAATGCGGAAAAGCGCTTCTCAAACGGGACGAAATCTGGTATACTATTATAGTTTGTAAAAATGCGTCTGGGCGGTGGAATGGCCCAGTGAAGTGGAGAAGTCGGAATGCAGTTGGAGAAAGCAAAGGAAACAAAGCAGGACATGGAGCGCTGCCGCCTGCTGGCACAGCGCATTGCGGAGGAGCTGGCCCCGGCAACAGCTGCGGTGCTGAACGCCGAGACCCCGGCACTGGAAAAGGCCCTGCACCGGGCGGGCGTGGATGCCAACCCCTTTACAGTGGCTGCCCGGCAGGCAGACCTGCTGGTGGTGGAGGACCCCGCCTGGGTGGAGATGCCCGCGCAGCTGCCCGGGCAGGTGCTGCTGGTGTTTACCGGCAGCAACGTGGCTGAGGGCTGGGCCGAGGAACTGGCCCGCCGGGGCTACTACCGGGATTTCCGCTGGCGCAGCCGGGGCCGTGCCCAGCAGTCGGCTCTGTACTGCACAGTCCAGCCTGCCACCGCCGAGATGATCGCGGGCTATGAGAAGGAGTTGGATCTCCTGCGTGACCGGATGGTGCGTGCCGAGCGCACCTGCAACGAGGAAGCCGCCCTCATTGAGCGGCTCCGCAGCGATCTTTCCCTGAGCCGCAGCCATGCCAAGAACCTGGAAAAGACCCTGAACGAGGTGACCAGCTCTACCTTCTGGAAGCTGACCTGGCCCATGCGGTATGTTGTCAGCAAGAGCCGCCAGATCTGGCACACCTTCCCGCTTTTCGTCCTGCTGGGTGAGCTGCGCCGGGACGGCATTTCGGGAGTGCGGGAGCACGCCCGCGCCAAGCGGGAATATGCCGCCCTCTTCCCGGGGAACCTCCTGCGGGCCGACCGCTTTGCCCCGGTGGAGCTGCTGGTCAGGCAGGCAAACGATCAGCCTGCCGGGCCCAAGATCAGCATCGTGGTGCCCCTGTACAACACCCCGCTGGATTTCCTGGACGAGATGCTGGATTCCGTGGTGAACCAGACCTACAAGAACTGGGAGCTCTGCTGCGTGGATGCCGGTAAGGACGAGGCCGTAGGCCAGCATGTGCAGGCCCGTGCGAAGGCCGATGCACGCATCCGGTATCAGAAGCTGGAAAAGAATGAGCTGATCCCCGGCAACACCAACAAGGGCTTTGAGATGGCCACCGGTGAATATATCGCCCTGTTGGATCACGATGACCTGCTGCATCCCTGCGCCCTGTGGTACGCGGCCAGGGCCATTGCCGAGCAGAAGGCCGACTTTGTCTACACTGACGAGGCGACCTTTGAGGGGAAGCCGGAGCATGTGGTGCTCTACCACTTCAAGCCCGACTTCATGCTGGACAACCTCCGCTCCAACAACTACATCTGCCACCTGACCGTGTTCAGCCGCGCCCTGATGGAGCGGGCCGGCGGCGGCGAGCGGATGGAGTACAACGGCAGCCAGGATTACGAGCTGTTCCTCCGCCTGACGGAACAGGCTGAGAAGATCGTTCACATCCCCCATGCCCTGTATTACTGGCGCTCCAGCCCCGGCAGCACGGCGGCGGATATCTCCGCCAAGACCTACTGCATCGACGCAGGCATTGCGGCCCTCAAGGCCCACTATGCCCGCTGCGGGATCGCTGTGGACGATGTCGCCCTCATCCCCGGCACCCCGGGCTATTACAAGACCGATTACACCATCGAGCACCCGGGCCGGGTGAGCATTCTCATCCCCACCTGCGACCACATCCGGGATCTGGAGCTCTGCGTGGATTCCATCTATGCCCGCACCACCTACCCGGATTTTGAGCTTATCCTCATCGAGAACAACAGCAAGCAGCCCGAGACCTTCCGCGCCTACGAGCGGATGCAGAAGGAACACCCGGACAACCTCAAGGTCGTGACCTGGGAGGGCAAGGGCTTCAATTACAGCGCCCTGAACAACTTTGGCGAGCAGTATGCCACCGGCGAATACCTGCTGCTGCTCAACAACGATACCGAGGTCATCACCCCCAACTGGCTGGAGGAAATGGTCATGTACGCCCAGCAGAAGCGGGTGGGCTGTGTGGGTGCAAAGCTGCTTTACCCTGATGACACCATTCAGCACGCCGGCATCGGCTTTGGCATCGGCGGCGTGGCGGGCCACCTGCACAAGTATTTCCCGGCGGCATCCGATGGCTACATGGGGCGGCTGAACTATGTGCAGGATGTTTACGGCGATACCGCCGCCTGTCTGCTCATCCGCAGGGAGATCTATGATGAGATGAACGGCCTGGACGAAAGCTATGCCGTGGCCTTCAACGATGTGGATTTCTGTGTCCGTGTGCGGGAGGCGGGCTACACCAACGTGTTTACCCCCTTTTGCCCAGCTCTACCACTACGAGAGCAAGAGCCGCGGCACCGAGGACAACCCCGAAAAGCAGAAGCGCTTCCAGGGCGAGGTGCTCCGCTTCCAGGCCCGCTGGGGAGAACCTGCTGGCTGCAGGCGACCCCTGCACCAACCCCAACTTCGACATCCAGCGCGAAGATTTCAGCCTGAAGATATTACCGCTGGAATAAATAAAAGGAGGAACAACCTCTCAGTCTCGCTTCGCTCGCCAAGACCGGGTTGCGGCACCCAGCATCCGCTTCACTTTGCTTGCGTATTGCTGGCCGCTGCCCCAACAATGACTCCCTGCTTCCGCCACTGGCGGCGGTCGTCATTGTTGCCCCTCAAAAAGGGGAGCCCTTGGCATGGCGGAAAGGTCTGAGCTAGAAAAATGAGGAGCATAAAACTTGGAACTCTCTGCCTGTATCGTTGTCTATAACGGCTGTGACGAAGCCCTCAAAGGCGGCGCAGACGGTGCTGCAATACACCCGCCGCCACCCGCTGACCCTCTATCTGGTGGACAACGCCAGCCCCGACGGCAGCGGCGCACGTCTGGAAGCCGCCGTGAAGGGCGGCGCTTTGAGCACTCAGCCCGGCCAGAAAGTCGAGGTGCGCTGCCGCAAGGAGAACGGCGGTTTCGGCACCGGACACAACACCGTCCTGCCGGAGCTGACGAGCGACTATCACTTCATCCTGAACCCGGACATCCAACTCACTGCTGATACCCTCAGCGACCTGGCCGACTGGATGGCCGCCCACCCGGATGCTGTGATGGCCCGGCCGGGGCTGCGCTTCCCGGATGGCCGTCCCCAGAGCCTGCCGCTGCGGCGCTGTGCGCTGCGGCCCATGGTCTACCGCCAGCTGCCGTTTTTGAAATTCTGGGAGAAATATAACCGTGCGTATTTGATGGAGGGGGAGGATCTGTCCGCTCCCGTTGAGATCGAGTTCTGCACCGGCAGCTTTTCCGCCGTGCGGACGGCGGAGTTCAAGGCCGTGGGCGGCTTCGATGAGCACTACTTCATGTATGTGGAGGATGCCGACCTGACCCAGAAGATGCGCACCACCGGCAAAGCCTACCTCGTGCCGCAGTACACCGCCATCCATGCGTGGCATCGTGCGGCCCACCGCAGCCTCAAGCCCTTTTTGTGGCAGACCGGGAGCCTGCTGCGGTATTTCCACAAGTGGGGGTTCAAGTTCTGAGCCTTTGCTGATGAAACAAAAGAGCGCCTCCGCAAAAATTTTTGGCGGAGGGCGCTCTTCCTGCTTTTTTTCGATTTGATAGTAGAATAAGGTGTAATACTATCGCAAGCCTGCCAGCAGTGCATAGCGAGATCCTGCCAGCGCGCGTGGCGCGGGAAGCCCGGCGGCTGGCGGCGTATTACCACCAACATTGTTTACAGCGGACGCAGCTCCGCTTTGAATCCATACAGGACCCGGCGGATACGCTGCCAGGCCTTGTACAAGCTGCACAACTTTTTTTATTTCATAATATAAGGAGTGCACAAAAATTGAAAGGTATCATTCTGGCCGGCGGTGCCGGCACCCGGCTCTATCCGCTGACGATGGTCACCAGCAAACAGCTGCTGCCCGTCTACGACAAGCCGATGATCTATTATCCTCTGTCCACCCTCATGCTGGCGGGCATCCAGGACATCCTCATCATCTCGACCCCCACCGACACGCCCCGCTTCGAGGCGCTGCTGGGCGATGGCAGCCAGTACGGCATCCATCTGCAATATAAGGTCCAGCCGTCCCCGGACGGCCTGGCTCAGGCTTTCATCCTCGGTGAAGAGTTCATCGGCGACGACTGCTGCGCAATGATCCTGGGCGACAACATCTTCTACGGCAACGGCTTCTCCAAGATTTTGAAGAATGCTGTCTCCAATGCCGAGAACAAGGGCCGCTGCACCGTCTTCGGCTACTATGTGCCGGACCCCGAGCGCTTCGGCATCGTGGAGTTCGACGCAAACGGCAAGGTGCTGAGCGTCGAGGAGAAGCCCCAGCATCCCAAGAGCAACTACGCCATCACCGGCCTGTACTTCTACAACAAGGAAGTCGTTAAGATGGCAAAGCAGGTCAAGCCCTCCGCCCGCGGTGAGCTGGAGATCACGACCCTGAACGATATGTACCTCAAGCAGGATGAGCTGGACGTCCAGCTGCTGGGCCGCGGCTTTGCATGGCTGGACACCGGCACGATGGACAGCCTCGTGGAGGCAGCCGACTTTGTGCGGATGATCGAGAAGCGTCAGGGCATCAAGATCAGCGCCCCCGAGGAGATCGCATTCAAGTACGGCTGGATCGACCGCGACACCCTGCTGGAAAGCGCAGAGCGCTACGGCAAGAGCCCCTACGGCCAGCACCTCAAGAATGTGGCCGACGGCAAACTGAAGTATTAAGAGAGGCGGTATCCGCATGAAAATCATTGTTACCGGCTGCAGAGGCCAGCTTGGCACCGAGATCATCAAGCAGCTCCGGGAAGGCCGCAGTGAGCTTGGCCCCATCCCCGAGAAGCTGGTGAGCGCCACGGTCATTCCGGTGGACCTGCCGGAGCTGGACATCACCAACTACAAGATGGTGGATGACTTCATCCGCCGTCAGCGCCCGGACGTCATCATCAACTGCGCCGCTTTCACCAACGTGGACGGCTGCGAGGTGAACCATGACGCTGCCTTCAAGGCCAACGCAATCGGCCCCCGCAATCTGGCACAGGCCGCCACCAAGACCGGCGCACGTCTGGTACACGTCTCTACGGACTACGTCTTCTCCGGCCGCGAGAACGGCGGCATCCCGCAGGATGAGGCCACCATTCCCGGCCCCATCAGCGCCTACGGCTCCACCAAGCTCATGGGCGAAAAGTATGTGGAGCAGTTCTGCCACCGCCACTTCATCGTCCGCACGGCATGGCTGTACAGCTACTACGGCAAGAACTTCGTCAAGACCATCGTGAACGCAGGCAAGAAGTTTGGCAAGCTGGAAGTGGTCAACGACCAGTGCGGCAACCCGACCAACGCCGTCGATTTGGCCCACGAGATCCTGCAGCTGTGCGTGACCCACGAGTACGGCCTGTATCACTGCACCGGCGAGGGCATCTGTTCCTGGTATGATTTCGCATCGGAGATCATCCGCCTGTCCGGCGTGGACGCCACCGTGTCTCCCTGCACCAGCGAAGAGTACAAGGCAAAGCCGACCCGGACACGCGCCGACCGCCCAAGTGGAGCGCTCTGGACAACCGGATGCTCCGCTGCACCGTCGGCAACGACGTCCGCGACTGGAAGGACGCGCTGGCCTGCTTCTTCGAGCACTGGG
>ENA-OQES01001117-OQES01001117.1-human-gut-metagenome-genome-assembly--contig:-NODE-1117-length-10451-cov-6.102673_pt1 | contig 10451 bp, 10 predicted proteins | sample MGYA00242798_ERZ504641 | MGnify/ENA primary metagenome ERZ504641 (study PRJEB26092, sample SAMD00036327) | human gut metagenome | host: Homo sapiens | study: EMG produced TPA metagenomics assembly of... | reverse complement strand
GCGTAGGCCAATCCACCATGCCGCTGGCATCAGGCGTGAGCGTGATTGTCTTCATCATGTCCTTCTTGTGTATGAATTCGTATCTGTAGTCTGATTGGATGGTTCAGTTGAATACCGCGACCGGTTTAGCCTCACCGCGTTTCGCACGTTCGAGGATGGCGACCAAATCGTTGGTTTCCTCAACGTACGCCGCCGTGGTCGTACGTATGTCATGCGCGATTCTGCGTCCGAAACGCAAGTCGGCCGCTTCCTGATCGCTCACGGCCAGCATATTCATGGAAGCCGCAGCGCTGGCCACGGGATCGAGCGCATGATCGAGCGCATGATCTGCATCGTCAAGCACTGCACGATTGCGCATCACTTCCATGCCTTCACGATTGGTGAATGTTTTGGATTTAGCGTGGGCGCTCATGACGTTGGGCATATTCACTGAAAATCTGCCGACACGTGTGCGTCGCAGCATCGTCAGATGGCCTCCCAACCCGAGTTCCTCGCCCAGATCGCGTGCGAGCGCGCGAATGTAGGTACCTGCGGAACAGGTCACGGTCACGTCGAGTTCCATAACGGGCTGCATATCTTCATGCGGTGCAGTGTCGGCAATCCATCCATCTCCTGCCCTCTCGGCCACGACTGCGCCAGCAAGTTCCGTGCCGGCACGATCGCTATGCGTGTAGCCGTAACGCGCCTGCCGCACGTTGAACTCTTCGATGGTCACAGGACGTGCCTTAAGCTCCACATCCTTGCCTTCGCGCGCCAGATCATAGGCACGCTGGCCATTGACCTTAATGGCGGAGTAGACGTTCGGTACCTGTTCGATGCGCCCGGTGAACCGTTCTGTGATCAGCTGTTCCACGGCTTGACGCGAAGGAAAGTTCACTGCCCGCTCCCCCGCCGGCAACAGCTCGCCTTCGGCATCGTCCGTAGTGGTGCGCTGTCCAAGGCGAATGGTGGCCTCGTACGTTTTGTTATGGTCGACAATGTAGTTGAGCAGTCGCGTGGCATTGCCGAAACCCACCACCAGCACGCCGGTGGCCATCGGGTCGAGCGTGCCAGCATGGCCGACACGCTTCATATGCAGGGCGCCGCGCACGGCCGCGACCACGTCATGGCTGGTGACCCCCTGCGGCTTGTCGATGACCAGCAGGCCGGAATGTTCAGGCTTCTTCGTCATCATCCCAATCTTCGACTTCGACGTCATCATCGTCGAAATCATCGTCGTCATCCTCTTCCGGATGCTTGTACGGATCGGCTTCGCCCGCATACTGGGCGGTTTCACGAGCCTTGGCGAGTTCTTCATCACGCTTGCGCGCGATGGCGAGAATGTCTTCGATCTCATGCGCCTCGCCCGGCACCTCGTCGAATACGAATTCGAGCTGCGGGGTCAAACGCAGACCGGCCTTGGTGCCCACGAGGGAACGCAGACGACCCTTGGCTTGGTTCAGTGCCTGCTGTGCACGGCGGCGTTCGCCCTGCTCATGGCCTTCACGGCCAAGCTGGGTCCAATAGACTTTGGCGATCTGCAGATCGTTGGTCACACGCACTTCGGTGATGGTCACGTTTGTGAGACGCTTATCGTGCAATTGCGCCTCCATGGAGGATGCGATCACACGTTGGATCAACGCCGCGATGCGTGCGGCGCGAGGATTGGTTCCTGCCATTGTTGTCCTTTAATCAGGTAAGTTCTGTTGTATTACGGAACGCCCGCAGCCGTATGTCAGCTGTGGGCGTTCCTTTCTTGTTATCGATTGCTGGTTCGAATCAATCGACTACTTGCGTTCGATTTCCTGCATTTCGAAGGTCTCGATGATATCGCCAAGCTCGATGTCGTTGAACGAACCGAGGTTGATACCCGCTTCGTAGCCTTCCTTGACGGAGTTGACATCGTCCTTGAAGCGACGCAGCGAGGAGATTTCGAGATCATTGACGGTGGCGATGCCGTTGCGCAGAATACGGCACTTCGTACCGCGCTTGACTTCGCCGTCCTGCACCATAACACCTGCGATATTGCCGAACTTGGAAGAACGGAAGATCTCGCGGATCTCGGAGTGGGACGTGACGACCTCTTCGAATTCCGGCTTGAGCATGCCCTTGAGGGATGCTTCGATGTCTTCGATGGCCTTGTAGATGATCGAGTAGTACTTGATTTCCACGCCTTCGCGTTCGGCCATATCCGCCACCTGACGGTTCGGACGAACGTTGAAGCCGATGATGACGGCCTTGTCGACGGTAGCCAGGTTGACATCGTTCTGGGTGATGGCACCGACACCGCGGTGGATCACCTGGATGCCGACCTCGTCAGACACCTCGATCTTCATCAAGGAATCTTCCAGCGCCTCGACGGAACCGGAGGAATCGCCCTTGATGACGATGTTGAGCATGTCGACCTCAGCCTTGGCGAACTGCTCCTTGAGGCTTTCGAGCGACACGACCTTACGACGCTTGGCCAGCTGGGCCGCACGCTCGGTGGCCTGACGCTTTTCGGCGATCTGACGTGCGGTACGGTCATCGGAGGCCACCAGGAACAGATCGCCTGCTGTCGGCACGGAGGTCAAACCAAGCACCTGCACCGGAGTGGACGGCGTGGCTTCCTTCATATGGGTGCCGTTTTCGTCGAGCATGGCGCGGACACGGCCATACGACGTTCCCGCGACGATGGAATCGCCGATGTGCAGAGTACCGGACTGAACGAGCACGGTTGCCACGGCACCGCGGCCCTTGTCGAGTCGGGCTTCCACGGTGGCACCGCGAGCGTCCATATCCGGGTTGGCACGCAGATCAAGTTCAGCGTCCGCGGTCAGCAGCACGGCTTCCAGCAGCTTGTCGACATTGGTGCCCTGCTTGGCGGAAATGTCGACGAACATGGTGTTGCCACCGTACTCTTCCGGAACGAGGCCGTACTCGGTGAGCTGGCCACGGACCTTGTCTGGGTTCGCACCCGGCTTATCAATCTTGTTGACGGCCACCACGATCGGCACGTTGGCCGCCTGAGCGTGGTTGATGGCTTCCACGGTCTGCGGCATCACGCCGTCATCGGCCGCGACCACAAGGATCGCAACGTCGGTGAGTTCGGCGCCACGGGCACGCATGGCGGTGAAGGCTTCGTGGCCTGGGGTATCGAGGAACGTGATCTTACGCGGTTCGCCTTCGAGATCGACGGTCACCTGGTATGCACCGATACGCTGGGTGATGCCGCCGGCCTCACGTGCGATGACGTTGGTACGACGGATGGTGTCAAGCAGTCGGGTCTTACCATGATCGACATGGCCCATCACGGTGACGACCGGCGGACGCGGCTTCAGATCTTCATCTTCCTGAAGTTCTTCTTCGTCCAGATCGATGTCGAACTGCTGCAGCAGCTCCTTGTCTTCCTCTTCGGCGGACACGATCTTGATGTCCCAGCCGATTTCCTCACCGAGGATCTGGAAGGTGGATTCGTCCAAGGACTGGGTTGCCGTGGCCATCTCACCAAGGTGGAACAGTACGGTGACCAGTGCCGCCGGATTGACGTTGATCTTCTCGGCCAGATCGGCAAGGGATGCGCCCTGACGCAGACGAACGGTCTGACCGTTGCCGGTAGGAATACGCACGCCGCCGATGACCGGGGCCTTCATCTCCTGGAATTCCTGACGCTTTGCCAGACGGTTCTTACGAGCCTTCGAGGACTTGCCGCCCTGACGACCGAACGCGCCTGCAGCACCGCCACGACCGCGACCGCCGCCGCGTGCCGGACCGTTGCTCGGAGCGCTGTTGCCGCCCTGGAAGCCGCCACCATTGGTATTGGCGCCGCCACCGAAACGGTTGCCACCACCTGCCGGACGCTGGCCGCCGCCCTGACCCGGACGATGCTGGCCCCACTGACCCGGCTTCGCACCGGTGCCTTGGCCCGGACGACCACGGAAACCTCCACGCTGGCCGCCGCCCTGACCCGGACGGCCGCCGCGACGACCTTCGCCGTTGTTATTGTTGTTGGCGCTCGGACGGTTCATCGGATGCGGACGCGGAATGTCACCCGGAGTCGGGGTATGCATGCCCTGCTTGCGGCTGAACGGATTGTTACCCGGACGTGGGCCCGGAGTGTGCGGCTTCGCACCATTGGCGGCATTGTTGCCATTACCGCCCTGCGGAGCATTGGTATTGTTATTGTTGCGCTGTGCGCGAGGTCCCGGAACCGGAGCCGGCTTGCCGCCCTGACGGCGTTCGCCCTGCGGACGCGGAGCGTTGCCGTTGGCACGATTGCCATGCTGGCGGGAATCACCCGGACGAGGCATGCGCTGGCCGGGCTTCGGGGCTTCGGACTTGGACGCTGCAGGACGTGCCGGCTTTGGAGCGGCAGGCTTTGCCGCGGATGCCGCGGGAGCAGCCGGAGTGGCACGAGGCGCAGGAGTAGGCGAAGCTGCCGGGGCAGCCGGCTTCTTGGCCGGGACCGCAGGCTTCTTGGATTCGGATGCGTTGCCCTGCGCGTTGGAAGCGAAAGCATTCCTCAGCTTACGGGCAACCGGAGGTTCAACGGTAGACGATGCGGACTTCACAAATTCGCCCATCGCCTCAAGTTTGTTCAAAACAGTCTTGCTGTCAACGCCAAGTTCCTTGGCAAGTTCATATACGCGTGCTTTCGGCACTCAATTTCTCCTATCTTGGGCCGCGCGCATACGAGCGCGACCGCTACTGATTCACGGCGAGCTTGTTCCTTCTCATCGTGCAACCATGTTCGTGATACCTCGTCTTTTCCCTGGGCATGACGGCATGAACCCCCACGCTTTGGATTATCGAGTCCAGCATACTCAAGCCCGTGGATTGAACGCCCACGGGCTTGCCGTTGCTGAAAGCGTTGGTTATTCGGCAGTTTCCTCACTGGTCGAAGCCTGCGCTTCTGCCATCTTCTTGGCGTGTGCCTCGGCGGATTCGATACCAATCTTCCATCCGGTCAGCTTGGCGGCCAAGCGTGCGTTCTGACCTTCCTTGCCGATGGCAAGAGACAGCTGATCATCATGGATGAAGGCGATTGCGGTCTGGTTCTTCTCGCTGATCACCTGCACACCGGTGGCGACCGCCGGAGACAGCGCCGCGGCGACGAACTTCGCCGGATCGGCAGACCAGTCGACGATATCGATCTTTTCCGGTCCGAGATTCTCCATCACCGCACGCACGCGAGCGCCGCCGGGGCCGATCAGGGCACCCTTCGGATTAACGCCTTCAGTGTTGGCTCGCACCGCGATCTTGGTGCGGGCACCGGCCTCACGCGCAATGGCCATAATCGACACGGCGCCGGAAACCAGTTCCGGAACCTCACGCTCGAACAGGCGGCGAACAAGCTCCGGATGGGAGCGGGACACTACGATTTCCGGGCCCTTGAGACCGCGTGCAACATTCACCACATATACGCGGATGCGCTCACCGTGGCGGTAGCGTTCTCCCGGCACCTGCTCACGACGGGGAAGCAACGCCTCGACATCGCCAACGGCTACGTGCACATTGGAAGTGTCCTTCACGTCCTGCTGCACGATACCGGTGATCAGCTTGCCTTTCTGCCCTGAGAACGCGCCGAACACCTTGTCGTCCTCGGCCTTGCGGAACAGCTGGCTGATGACCTGACGCGCGGTGGCTGCGGCCAAGCGGCCAAAGTCACGCGGAGTGTCATCGTATTCCTCGCCCAGAGTCGGCGCAGGGTGCGGATTATCCTCGGTCGGTTCGACCGGAATCTCATCCTGAGCCCAAACGGTAAAGCTTCCGGCACGCGGATCAAGCTCCACACGAGCATGCTTCGCCGCGTGCGGCGTTTTCAGATATGCCAGTCGCAATGCTTCCGAGAGTGCGGCATCCAGCGTCTCGGGATCGATTCCCTGCCCAGCTGCGAGCTGGTGCATTCCTGCCAGGTCCAGTTCCATACTTCCAAGACCTCCTATATGAAGTTATTCCGAGCGCTCGGCCCAATGGTCACAGTCGACTACTAGTCTAATGTTTCATGCAGACACGCTCCCCGTTTTTCCCCTTGGCCTTGTCGACTGTCAGACGCGCCTGCGTCTTGGTGTGCGCGAGCGTCCTTGTGGCATCACTGGCCGCGTGTTCCACTCCTCGAATCGCAGGCCGCGCCGAAGCCGAACAACAGCCAAGTCCTTGCGAAAAGGCGTATGCAGACGCGACTGCCAACGCCGACATCATGGCAGACAGGTCACGCCATATCGTCATGCGCTATCTTGCCGCGCAGGAGGCGGTTTCAGATTGGGCCAACACCGCGGCATATTGCCCGGCGCGATTCGCCGATGGCACGTTGCGCAGCGCGCAGGCCCGTCACGCCGTCAGATTGATGGCCTCACGGCTTGCGATTGACATCGCACAGCCCACGCTGTCACGATGCGATGGCATTGACTCGCTCGATGTCGATACGGATTCGCTTGCAGCCATGGCTGCTGCGGAAGATCAGGTGGGGTTCGCGATGGAGGTGTTCGCCGCGCGTTCCTTCGGTCATGCGACGCTTGACATCAGCGATCGTCATAAAACCACTTCGCAACGCCTGATTTCTCTTTCCGGAGCCGAAGACAATCGTGCGAAAACCTATGATGTCACGCAGCTGCTCGCCAATCCTAATACCATCGTGGATTCCGCAACGGGCTTGTACGCGCCAACCGATGCCGTCCTGGAAATGAATTGCGCGCGCAGCGAAATCGCAGCCGTTGCGGCAAGCTCGACTTCGTCGAACGCCTCGACGAAGTCCCAAACAACCTCGGACGACCATTCGGATGACTCCCGGGAACAGTCACTGGGCATGCTCGCCAGCATGATCGCCGACCGCGTGGATCTGGCACTCGACTGGGGTTATCCGGCATTCGACGAAGCGCTATTCGCATAGCGCAGACTTGCGTACGCTGTCCGCGCAACCGTCTTCACACAATGCGACGCAGTGTTCCCGCGAATAAGACACGCCGAGCAATCGCAGACATCGCAAAAATCCCTCAATCGGATTTGACAATCGCCAAAGCTGTGGCAAAATGATGAAGTTGCTTGTTTTCAAGTAGCACAATGGATAAGTGTCCGAGCGGTCTAAGGAGCACGCCTCGAAAGCGTGTGAGGGCGAACCCCTCCGCGAGTTCGAATCTCGCCTTATCCGCAAGTAGGAAAAACCGGAGCAACGGCGCTTCGGGTTTTTTTATTTACAACTCCTGCTCGTGCACGGAAGCATTCACCCACTGGTGCTGCTGCACATTGCAGCCGGAGAAAATGCCGATATCGAGCATGCAATCGCGGTAATCACGACCATGCGCGATCGTGATGTAGTTGTCGTCGACCATACGGTTGTGCGTCGGATCAAGACCGATCCAACGCTCGTTGTGGTACACCTCCACCCAGGCATGCGTGGCGCCCTCTCCACCCAACAATCCGGCGATATAACGCGCGGTGAGACCAACATGGCGACACACCGATCACGGAATCCGGATTGAACGCGAACGGATCAAGATATTCGTCCGACAGGCGGCGGTAGACCACGCCCACACGATGGCGTTTGCCGGAATAATCAAGGAAATACACCTTGTTGTCAACGACTTCGAGATCTTCTGGGAACGCCAGCGCGGCACCCGTCTTTTCCGCCAGATACGCATGTTCGAAAAACGCGGAATTGTATCGCCCCGGCGTCAGTACGACGGCAATGCCTTCCGTGGAAACGAAATCCATGGACTTACGCAGCAAACGGGGGTAATCGCGGTTATATCTCGTTTTTCCGTTTTTTGCGATTGCGTGATGTGGTTTTGTGATGCGATATTTGGTGCGATTGTATAGCGCAATCTTCTGTGTATCCGTACAGTATGTGCTCTTACAAAGTACGTTTCGCACGAATCGCTTCGGCACGAATCGCCAACTGGTCGTCTTCCGGATATTCGATATGTTCCAGCGTCAATCCTTGCGGAGCGATCGGACCGGTGCTGCCTTCACGCAACGGCGTCGTCATTTTTTGCGGCGAACCAATCCACGGAACGTTTGCCGATGCCTACCTGCACACAACCATTAACCAGCGATCGCACCATATTGCGTGCGAAAGCGTCCGCAACGATGGTGAAGCACAGCAGTCCGGATTCGACCGCAGGCGTGCGATATCGCTCCCCCATCGTATTTCCGTCGTCGATCAGCGGATGCTGCGGTATACGACGCCAATACGCGGTTTTCACCTCGCGTATGGTGGTGCCTCCAGGATTCGGGGTTGCGAACGAGCCGAAATCATGCAGGCCGATAGTCATTTCAGCTGCCTTGTTCATAGCTTCGATGTTGAGATCATCGTCGATATGCAGCACGCAATTGCGGATACGTGGATCGATTTCGCTTGATCGGTCGGCAATGCGATATACGTAAGTGCGTTCCAGTGCGGAGAAACGTGCGTCGAATCCTTCGGGAGCTTCCTCGATGGAACGAATGGCGATGTCATTCGGCAGCATGCGTTGCAGCCGTCGCTTCAACGCCATCACCGGTTCGACCTGCATATGCCCGACGCAACGTGCAAGCGTCTCCTCATTGATGTCGAGATGGCAAACTTGGTGCGACGCATGCACGCCGGTATCGGTACGACCCGCGACGGTCAGGCGCAGCGGCTCGTCATCATCGCCTTCCGGTACACGAAGAACGGTATGCAGCACTCGTTCGATTTCTCCCTGCACGGTACGCATGTCAGGCTGTTTCGCCCATCCGTAGAAATCGGTGCCGTCATATGCCAAGTCGATACGTAATCTCACGGCAATGAGCATAACAAAAGGCGCATAACAACATATGACAACGCATAACAAAAAGGCTGGGAACCTTTCGATTCCCAGCCTTTTCATCAGCTAGTCAAGCCTGCTTGATGCCAATCACTCGGCGTTCTCTGCGGTGGCTTCCTGAGCCTCAACCGGTGCCTCTTCGACAACCGGAGCTTCTTCAGCGGCAACCTTGGTTGCGGCTTCGGCTTCCTTGACCACGGCCTGCTTCGGGCTCACCGGCTCGGTGACGAGCTCGATGATGGCTGCCGGAGCGGCATCGCCACGACGCGGAGCAATCTTGACGATGCGGGTGTAGCCACCCTCACGCTGCTCCATCTGCTCGGCAATCTCGGTGAACAGCTTGTGCACGACGGACTTGTTGCGGATGACACGCATCACGCGACGACGGCTGTGCAGATCACCACGCTTGGCGAGCGTGATCAGACGCTCAGCCAGCGGACGAAGGCGCTTGGCCTTCGGCAGGGTGGTGGTGATGCGGCCACGCTGGAACAGGCTGGTAGCCATGTTCGCGAGCATAAGACGCTCATGAGCCGGGCTGGAGGCCAGACGCGGACCCTTCTTTGGTGTAGGCATTGTTTCTCCTTGAAAGCCTCGTTGGATTCAGGTGGGCAATCGCCCGAACATCCGAATCCAACGAAGCGGTTAGGTCAAAGGCAGCGAATCACTCGTCTTCCGGCGAGAAGAAGGTGCCGCCTTCGAGGTTGTTGGTATCGAAGTTGCCCAGCGGGGAAGCCTTGAGAGCCAGACCCAAGGACTGGAGCTTTTCCTTGACTTCGTCGATGGACTTCATACCGAAATTGCGGATGTCGAGCAGATCCTGCTCGGTGTGGGCGACCAGCTCGCCGATCGTGTGGATGCCCTCGCGCTTCAGGCAGTTGTAGCTGCGCTGGGTGAGGTTGAGATCCTCGATCGGAACGGCCATCTCCGGGTTGGTTTCCTCTGCCACCGGGGCAGGTCCAACCTCGACGCCCTCAGCCTGGGTGTTGAGCTCGCGGCACAGGCCGAAGAGTTCCACCAAGGTGGAGCCTGCGGATGCGACAGCATCACGCGGGGAGATTGCCGGCTTGGTCTCCACGTCCAGGATGAGCTTGTCGAAGTCAGTGCGCTGTTCAACGCGAGTGGCTTCCACGCGATAGCTCACCTTGAGCACCGGGGAGTAAATCGAGTCGACCGGGATACGGCCGATCTCGGCGTTATCCTGCTTGTTCATCTGGGCTGGCACATAACCGCGGCCACGCTCGACGGTGAACTCGATCTCGAGCTCGCCATCTTCAGCGAGAGTTGCGATATGCATATCCGGGTTGGCGATAGTGACGCCGGCCGGCGGAGTGATATCACCCGCGGTGGCCTCGCCCTTGCCGCTCTTGCGCAGATACATGACAACCGGCTCATCGTATTCGCTGGTGAGCACGATGCCCTTGATGTTCAACAGGATCTCGGTAACGTCCTCTTCAACACCCGGCAGAGTGGTGAACTCATGCGGGACGCCGGAGATACGCACCGAAGTCACAGCCGCTCCAGGGATGGAGCTCAGGAGGGTACGGCGCAGCGAGTTGCCAAGCGTGTAGCCGAAACCAGGCTCGAGAGGCTCGATGGTGAAGCGGGAACGCTGAGGGTTGAGAGATTCCTCGGTAAGTGTCGGACGCTGTGCGATAAGCACTGTGGTTATCCTTTCAGCTTCAGGCCGGTGGTGCACTCACCGGCCATAAG
>ENA-OQES01001116-OQES01001116.1-human-gut-metagenome-genome-assembly--contig:-NODE-1116-length-10454-cov-2.903166_pt1 | contig 10454 bp, 19 predicted proteins | sample MGYA00242798_ERZ504641 | MGnify/ENA primary metagenome ERZ504641 (study PRJEB26092, sample SAMD00036327) | human gut metagenome | host: Homo sapiens | study: EMG produced TPA metagenomics assembly of... | reverse complement strand
GGTTTTTCTGTTTCAGTCGGCTTGTCTTCTCCTGCTTTTTTCCGGAAGGGTCAGTCTGATCTGTGCCGCACTGCTGAAACATTTTCCTGCCTGTTCGGAAGTTGCATCCTTTACGACAAATTTCACATATTTTGCGATAACTGGTCTGTCAAAAGAAACCAGTTTCCAGGAAGTGTCTGCCGTCCAGTTTCCTTCTGCCGCTTTTGTATAATTCTCGCCGTCCATACTGGTGTAGATCTCGTAAGATTTTGATGATACCGTTAAGACCTCCGCCCTGTCTTGGCTGATAACGAAGTCCGCCAAATTTGACTGCCTCTTCCATTGTGAAAAAATCAGATAATGTTTCTCGTAGGAAGCCATGTCAGCTGCGTTGCTGTAATTAGTATGCCAGATTGTATCGGAACTTCCATCCAGGACATTGGCTGCTGCACCGTTCTCCTGGCTTGTCTCTTCCGAACCTGCTGTTACAGTCACTTTTCCGGTGTAATCGTTTGCACCATTTGCTGCCGGATCTTTGGAACTGTAATTTTTCAGAATATCTTCCCCGAGTTCTTTTAAGTTTTTGCCGGATGCCTCTGTCGTGTATTCTGTGTGACTTCTTGCAAATGCCCACTCAAAGCAAACCAGTTGATGTTCTGTGTGCTTTCGCCTTTCAGTTCTGCCTTTTTCTGATTGATCCACATCGTCCAACGCTGTTTGTAGAAATCCTGTGTAAGACCTGCCCACTGACGGTTGGAGTAGTCTTTCAGTCCGCCGCTCTCTGACTGCGGATAAGAAGCCCAGGTAGTTACCAGCGATTTCGCATTCAGTTCGTAGATATCTTTTGTGAAGTCATCGTCACCCTCTGCCAGTTTCTTCGCCTGTTCTGTCCAGGTTCCAAACAGGAATTCTTTTCTGGTTCCGAGCACTTCTTCCACTTTGTCGATCAGGCTTAAAACTGATCGGATGCCTCGTTAAATTTCGCAAGATCACCGGACCGATAAGCACTTACCATCTCTCTGTGATATTTCTGGGAAGAGTTTGACAGTACCTGTTTGAGAACATCTGCCAGATCATAGAGATAACCGTCGCTGTTTTTCAGGGTATCGTAATCTTCAAGCAGCAGCTCTGCTGCTTTTTCCAGCTCTTCCACCTGTTCTACATCCTTTTTCTTCCATCAGGCGGATCGATCCAGCCTCATTTACACACACTTTATCTCTTTCTCCCAATTCTTGTAATAAACAGTGATCAATAATCTCCCGGAAGTTTTCCTGCCCTGTCCGTCTGGTGAAGCCTCTGCCTCCCGCTGTCTTTCTGCCTGGGATTTACGCAGGTAATCCGGTACAAATTCGTCTGCAGGCTGGACTTTTGCTCCTGTATAGCCTTCTGTCAGAGCTTTCATACCAAGAGCTGCCACGCAGGATGCACGCTGTCTGTTCATCTGGGCAGGTGCAAATACATAAGGAGCTGTCATTTTCTCTTCGATCATGGCCTTGTATACCGGTACGCCGTCTCCCAAGAAGATCACACGCTCAGACTGTTTATTTAACTGTTCGATCAGTTCTCCCATATCCATAGGGCACTGCTCCATAACCGTCTCAATTCCATTTTCCATGTGGTACAGTCCTGTATATACCTGGCATCTTTTGCGTCCATAATAGGGCAGATAAGACCGGATGCCCCCCACATATTGTAAGCAATAGCATCTACTGTAGGTACATGGATCAGAGGCTTCTTTAATGCCAGTCCCAGTCCTTTTGCAGTAGCTGCGCCAATACGAAGACCGGTAAAGGAGCCCGGGCCCCCTGCTGCTGCAATGGCATCAATAGTCTCCAGGTCCAGTCCCAGCATTTTTACGATCTCATCTAACATGGGAAGGAGTGTCTGGGAATGGGTCTTTTTAAAGTTTACTGTATATTCTGCTGTGAGAATGTCATCTGTTACAAGTGCCACACTGGCTACTAAAGATGAACTTTCAATACCAAGAACTTTCATTATTTTTCCTCCACCCGTATCTTTCTGTAGTCAAATCCTTTTTCCAGGTCTTTTTCAATGGTGATCTCTGTCACATGTTCCGGAAGGATCTCCTCAATCAGCTGGGACCATTCGATGAGAGAAACGCCGTCTCCGTAGAAACAGTCTTCGTATCCGATCTCGTCCATTTCGCTGATATCACCGATACGGTATACGTCAAAATGATAAAGCGGCAGTCTTCCTGTATCATACTGCTGGACAATGGTAAATGTCGGGCTGTTTACCGGCTCATCGATCCCCAGTCCCTCTGCAAATCCCTGGGTGAAGATAGTCTTTCCCACTCCCAGGTCACCGTTTAAGCAGATCACCTGTCCCGGTCTTGCTTCCTGTCCCATTTTCTTTCCAAAAGCCCTTGTTTCCTCCGGACCCCAAGTATCAATTACCATCCTTTACTCCCTTCATTGTAAGAGCGATCCTCTTCTTGTCCATATCTACGCTTAAGATCTTCACATCTACCACGTCGCCTACGCTTACTGCCTCTAATGGATGCTTAATATAACGGTCTGTCATCTGGGAAATGTGTACCAGGCCGTCCTGATGAACGCCGATATCCACAAACGCACCAAAGTCAATGACATTTCGCACGGTTCCCTTTAATACCATTCCCGGCTTTAAGTCTTTCATTTCCATAATGTCACTTCTTAAAACAGGACGCGGCATCTCATCTCGCGGGTCTCTGGCCGGTTTTTTCCAGTTCAGCGGTAATATCACGAAGTGTGATCTCACCTACGCCCATTTCCTGGGCCATTTTCTTATAATCACCAATCTTTTTGGCTGATACCATTTAAACCGCCATGGGACAGCTGATCTTCTGTGTATCCCAATTTCTCCAACAGCTTTCCTGCTGCCTCATAGCTTTCCGGATGAACGCTGGTACCGTCTAATGGGTTATCGCCTCCTGTGATCCTCATAAATCCGGCACACTGTTCAAATGCCTTTGGACCCAGTTTTGCTACCTTTAACAGCTGCTTACGGTTCTTAAAAGCACCATTTTCCTCTCTGTATGCCACAATGTTCTTTGCAAGAGTCTTGTTGATACCGGAAACATATTCTAACAGGGAAGCAGATGCTGTATTTAAATCAACGCCTACTTTATTTACACAGTCTTCTACAACGCCGCCCAATGCTTCTCCCAGGTTCTTCTGGTTCATATCATGCTGATACTGGCCTACACCAATGGATTTTGGATCGATCTTTACCAGTTCAGCCAGTGGGTCCTGAAGTCTTCTTGCAATAGAAACTGCGCTTCTCTGTCCTACATCGAACTTCGGGAATTCTTCTGTTGCCAGCTTGCTTGCAGAATAAACAGAAGCACCGGCCTCATTTACGATCACATACTGTACCTGCTCTTTTAATTCCTTTAACAGCTCTACGATGATCTGTTCAGACTCTCTGGAAGCAGTTCCGTTTCCCACAGAGATCAGGGAAATGCCATATTTATGGATCAGGTCTTTTAATATTTTCTTGGACTCTGCCACCTTGTTCTGTGGGGCAGTTGGGAAAATAACTACAGTATCTAATACTTTGCCGGTACTGTCCACTACAGCCAGCTTACAGCCGGTACGGAATGCCGGGTCCCAGCCTAATACTACTTTACCAGCAATTGGAGGCTGCATAAGAAGCTGCTCTAAGTTCTTTCCAAATACACGGATAGCACCTTCCTGTGCCTTATCAGTCAGTTCACTGCGGATCTCACGATCTACAGAAGGAGCAATAAGACGGCTGTAGCTGTCCTGGGTCACTGCCTTTAATACAGGTGTGGTATATGGATTTTCCTTTGTGATCACCTGTTTTTCCAGGTATCCTAAGATCTGCTCTGTTGGCGCTGCCACCTTTACAGTAAGGATCTTCTCATCTTCTCCTCTGTTTAATGCAAGGATGCGGTGTCCGGCTGCTTTTTTCACCGGTTCTTCGTAATTATAGTATGTCTCATAAACAGACTGCTTTTCCCCATCCTTTGCAGTTGACTGGAGAAGTCCCTTGTTCATGGTAATGTTTCTGATATAGGTGCGGTATTTTGCATCGTCAGAAATGCCTTCTGCAAGAATGTCCATGGCACCGTTAATGGCATCCTGAACACTTTCTACGCCTTTTTCAACAGAAATATAGGCCTCTGCCGCTTTTTCCACAGGTTCTTTTAAATTCTGTAAAAGGATCACATTTGCCAAAGGCTCTAAGCCCTTTTCACGGGCGATCATAGCCCTGGTACGGCGTTTTGGCTTGTATGGACGATATAAGTCTTCTACTGCCACTAAAGTTGCCGCTTCACGGATCTGTTTTTCCAGTTCTGCTGTCATTTTTCCCTGGTCAGAAATAGCACTGATGACCTGCTCTTTCCTGTCTTCCAGGTTTCTTAAATATTTTAAACGTTCATCTAAATTTCTTAAAACTTCATCATTTAATGAACCGGTTGCTTCTTTACGGTATCTGGCAATGAACGGAATGGTATTGCCTTCGTCAATGAGCTTTACAGCTGCCTCTGCCTGGTGGCGTCCAATATTCAGTTCTTCTGCCAGTGCTTTAATAATATCCATTGATAGTCCTCACATATTTTTTGTCGTTCTGAGGTTTTATTATAATTCATCCGCGGACCTTATGCAAGACTTGCCCTTGTCTGGACAGTGATTGTTTTTTCATGCTATAATAAGCGAAATAGAAAGGATCCTACTTTAACTTATGAATAATACTTCCAAAAAACCAAGAAAAACATCCAGCTCAGCGGAACAGCTGGCAGCCTGCTCCCTGATCAGCGGTATTGCAGGTATTATCTGCAGCCTTTTTTATCTGCCATTTTCCCTTGTAAGCGGAAAGAACACTCCTATGGGACTGATCTGCGGAGTAATCGGTATCGTGCTTGCCATTATGGCAAAAAATCGCGGACATCCGTCCGGGAAAGAAATATCCAGGTAAGGCACTGGCTGGTTTTATCTTCAGTGTGATCGCGATCGCTCTTACCATGTTCTTCTTTTACAGCCTGATCAATTATTATGATCTGCTCCGTGACCCGGTAAAGGGACCGCAGATCAACCAGTTGATCTACCAGATGCAGCAACAGCTTCAGATGCAGATGCAGGCACCGGCAAACTAGTTTGTTTCATAAAATTAATATTGAACACGCAAAAAGCCATTCTCTCGTTTTTATATTAAGAGAATGGCTTTTATTATTTTACCTGTTTATTTATTGAAGTATGAATTACAGCACCGCACGGATCATCTGCTTGATACCATATTCAGAACGTGACTGGGCTTTTGTATCAAAGGCGCTTGCAGCTGCCTTTAATTCTCCCTCTGTCATTTCTTTTGTAAGGATCGCAAATTCATCCATTCCGTAGAGTTCGATCACCTCGGCCTTGCCGAAATACTCATTTAACTCCTGCTCTTTGTTTCTGTAAGAGCCTGCAACACGGATAAAGTAGCGGAACTTGGTCTGATCCATAGGAAGGATCTCCTGTTTTTCATCAGTCCAGCCAAGTGGAACATTTTTGTCTATATTCTGTACTGCTTCGATAATATCTGCAACTACCGCGCTGGCTGTTGGCAGTTTTCCTGCGCCACTTCCGTAAAACATAGAAGTTCCCAGCATATTTCCCTTTACAACGATGCCGTTAAATACATCATTTACAGAGTATAACGGATTGTTCTTACTGATCATAACAGGAGCTACATAAGCGCTTACCTTGCCATCCTTGATGCGGCTGGTTCCAAACAGCTTAATGGAGGTTCCCATTTTTCTCTGCATACTTAAAATCGATATCTGTAATTTTGGTAATACCTTCTGTATAAATATCTTCGTAATTAACAGTCTTTCCCGTTGCCATTGAAGTTAAGATCGCGATCTTACGACAGGTATCATGGCCTTCTACGTCTGCTTCCGGATTGCGCTCTGCATATCCCAGGTTCTGAGCCTCTTTTAAGGCATTTTCAAAATGTTTCGCCCTCTTTATCCATCTTAGTCAGGATATAGTTGGTGGTTCCGTTTAAGATACCTGTGATTTCTTCAATGCGCTCGCCCATCAGGCAGCGGTATAATGGACGGATGATGGGAATTCCGCCGCCTACACTTGCCTCGAAGAAGAAGTTTACCTGTTTTTGCTTTTGCAATCGCAAGCAGCTCTGTTCCATAAGCAGCTACTAAAGCCTTATTGGAAGTAACTACATGTTTTCCAGCCAACAGGCAGGCCTTTACAAATGGGTATGCCGGATTTAATCCGCCCATAGTCTCCACTACTACCTGTACTTCCGGATCTTCTTCAATGATCTTAAAATCATGAATGATCTTATCTGCTACCGGGCTGTCCGGAAAATCTCTCAGATCCAGAACATATTTAATTCAACTTCCTGTCCTGCACTTTTGCAACTTCTGCCTTATTCTGGTCCAGGATCTCTGCAACACCAGATCCAATGGTACCGTATCCCATAACTGCTGTCTTGATCATAATCTCTCGCTCCCTGTATGCTACCTGATACTTTTTTACCGGCCCGATCTTTGCTTTTTATTCTCTGGCCAGTATCTTTACATAATGGATACCGTCTAATACTTCCAGTTCATCGATCATACTGGAAACATTTCCCGTATCTTCCCTTACTTCCACACTCAGTGTCAAAGTAGCGACTCCGTTGACCGGAATACTCTGATGGATGGTAAGGATATTTGCCCGGTACACTGCAACCACATGAAGCAGGTCACTTAAAAGTCCCTGTCTGTCATCCATCTGAACTACCAGTGTAATCGTTTTTCCCCTTTGTGTTATCATAGAAAGGAAAAATATCGTCCTTATATTTATAAAAAGAACTGCGGCTGATCCCTACCCGGTCTGCAGCTTCCTGCACAGTAATGGCTCTTACTGTTTCCAGAAGTTTCTTTGCCTCTACGACTTTTAAAAGTACTTCCGGCACTGCCTTTTGTTTTACAACAAAATACTTACTTTTGTCCTCCATGAACCCTTTTCTTCCTTCCTGTCCATGTCCGTATCGCGAACACATCTGTATTCATGAGGAAGATATTAACATACTTTTATGGGAATTGCAACCACTTTCTTATGTTAAATTAAGAACAAAGTATACAATATTTCAGATCCATCTATAACACATAAAAAAGGACTGCTGTAAAATAGCTTTTCGTCTTACAGCAGTCTTTGTAAATTTATTATGCGTATGCTTATTGATCGTCTGACATGGCATTTTTATTCGGACAGCCAAGACTCATCCAGCGCAGATAAGCACTGATAAAGTTGTCAATAGAGCCATCTAAAACAGCATCTACATTTCCGCTTTCTTCCCCTGTACGATGGTCTTTTACCATAGTATAAGGCTGAAGGACATAAGAGCGGATCTGGCTTCCCCAGCCATTGTCCTTTACGTCACCACGGATACCGGCTGCCTTTGCTGCCTGTTCCTCCTGGCGGAGCATATACAGCTTTGCCTTTAACATCTGCATTGCCTTGTCCTTATTCTGGAACTGGGAACGCTCATTCTGGCAGGTAACAACGATACCTGTAGGATAATGGGTAATACGGATCGCAGAAGAGGTCTTATTGATATGCTGTCCACCGGCACCACTGGAACGGTAGGTATCAATACGGATATCGTCCGGATTGATCTCAATATCAATGTCTTCTTTAATATCCGGCATCACATCACAGGACACGAAAGAAGTCTGTCTCTTGCCTGCTGCATTAAACGGGGAAATGCGTACCAGACGGTGTACACCGTGCTCGGAACGGAGATAGCCATAGGCATTTTCCCCGCTGATCTGAATGGTAACAGATTTGATACCTGCTTCATCACCGTCCAGATAGTCAAGGACTTCTACCTTAAAGCCCTTTTTCTCAGCCCAACGGCAGTACATACGGTACAGCATGCTGCACCAGTCACAGGACTCTGTTCCGCCTGCACCTGCATTCAGACGTAAAATGGCATCATAGCCATCGTATTCGCCGGAAAGCAGAAGCTTCATACGCATCGTTTTCCAGGGTCTCTGAAAAATGATCTAACATTTCCTGGATCTCAGGGATCAGAGAAGCATCATTTTCCTCATAACCCATCTGGATCATGGTCTGGATGTCTTCATATTCCTGCTCCAGTTCACGGAAAGTATCAACTTCGTCTTTTAAGTGTTTTGCTTCCCGCACCAGTTTGGTAGAGCGCTCCGGATTATCCCAAAATCCCGGCTCTTCCATGGATTTATCTAATTCGTCGATTCGTCTGACCTTATTATCCAGGTCAAAGTGAATCCCTCACTTCCACTAATGGTTTGTCATACGTTGATAACGTATATTTAAAATTCGTCTAACTCAACCACAGCTTCACCCGCTTTCTTATTATAAATTTTTAATTATTTTGCAAAAATTCCCCCTGCATGGTTTACTGCCACGCAGGAAGATTTTTCAATTCGTTCATATAGGACTTATTTAATACGTCCGCAGCACTGTTTATATTTCTTTCCGGAACCACATGGGCATGGATCGTTTGGATAGATCTTCTGCTCATCACGTTTCTTTGGAGCGATCGGAGTTGCATCCTTATTGGTACCTGTAACCTTGGCAGCAGACTCTCTCTCGATCTTCTGCTCTACACGGATGTGGAACAGGATACGTACAGTTTCTTCCTGGATCGCAGCCATCATAGCCTCGTACAGCTCATAGCCCTGCATCTTGTACTCAACAACCGGATCTCTCTGGCCATATGCCTGTAAGCCAATTCCTTCACGGAGAGCATCCATATCATCCAGATGTGACATCCACTTGTTGTCAATAACCTTCAGAAGAACCACACGCTCGATCTCACGGATCTGCTCTGGCTCAGGGAATTCAGCTTCCTTTGTCTCATACAGCTTGATGGCAGCTTCCTTTAAGGTGTGCTTTAATTCGTTCTTCTTCATGGACTTCTTCTGCTCATCTGTCAGTACAACAGACTTTAATGGAATGATCGGCAGAAGGAGATTGTTTAACTCAGTGAGATCCCATTTCTCTGCTGTATCTTCATCAGAAACAGACATATCTACTGCATTCTCTACAATGTCAGTGATCATCTTCAGAACCAGATCACGCATGTTATCCCCATCCAGAACCTTGCGGCGCTCTTTGTAGATAACTTCACGCTGCTCATTGTTTACTTCGTCAAATTTAAGCAGCTGCTCACGGATACCGTAGTTATTGCCCTCGATCTTCATCTGAGCCTTCTCAATAGCATTGGAAAGCATCTTATGCTCGATCTGCTCACCTTCCGGTACGCCCATTGCCTCAAACATATGCATCAGACGCTCAGAACCGAACAGTCTTAACAGGTCATCTTCCAGGGACAGGTAAAATCTGGACTCACCTGGGTCTCCCTGACGTCCGGAACGTCCACGCAGCTGATTGTCAATACGACGGGACTCATGACGCTCTGTACCAATGATCTTTAAGCCGCCTAAATCCTTTGACTCCTGATCCAGCTTAATATCGGTACCACGGCCTGCCATGTTGGTAGCGATGGTAACGGAACCATGGATACCGGCATCTGCAACGATCTCAGCCTCTAATTCATGGAACTTTGCATTCAGGACTTTATGAGGAATGCCCTTCTTGGTCAGCATCTTGCTGAGAAGTTCGGAAGTCTCAATGGTGATGGTACCAACCAGAACCGGCTGTCCCTTCTCATGTGCCTTTACAACTTCTTCAACAACTGCATTATACTTTTTCTTTCTTGGTCTTATAAACAGCGTCATCTAAGTCCTTACGGATAACAGGACGGTTGGTTGGGATCACGATAACGTCCATTCCATAGATGTTACGGAATTCCTTCTCTTCTGTAAGAGCGGTACCGGTCATACCTGCCTTCTTTGCGAACTTATTGAAGAAGTTCTGGAAAGTAATGGTAGCCAGTGTACGGCTTTCACGACGTACATTTTACATGCTCTTTCGCTTCGATTGCCTGATGCAGACCATCAGAATAACGGCGGCCTGGCATGATACGTCCGGTAAATTCATCAACGATCAGGACTTCGTCATCTTTTACTACATAGTCCTTATCGCGGAACATCAGGTTGTTGGCACGAAGTGCAAGGATGATATTGTGCTGGATCTCCAGATTTTCCGGATCAGCCAGGTTATCAATGTGGAAGTATTCCTCTACCTTCTTGACGCCCTGTTCAGTCAGGTTGACTACTTTATCTTTTTCGTCTACTACGAAGTCACCGGTCTCTTCGATCTCTTCACCCATGATGGCATCGATCTTGGAGAATTCCTTGGAAACAGTACCACGCTCTAACTGACGTGCTAAAATCGTCACATACTTCATACAGCTTGGTAGACTTGCCGCTCTGTCCGGAAATGATCAGAGGTGTTCTTGCCTCATCAATAGAACAGAGTCAACCTCATCGATGATACAGTAATCCAGATCACGCAGAACCAGCTGTTCTTTGTAAATGGACATGTTATCACGCAGGTAGTCGAAACCAA
>ENA-OQES01001115-OQES01001115.1-human-gut-metagenome-genome-assembly--contig:-NODE-1115-length-10459-cov-2.524100_pt1 | contig 10459 bp, 10 predicted proteins | sample MGYA00242798_ERZ504641 | MGnify/ENA primary metagenome ERZ504641 (study PRJEB26092, sample SAMD00036327) | human gut metagenome | host: Homo sapiens | study: EMG produced TPA metagenomics assembly of... | reverse complement strand
TCACGGTGATGCGGCTGACCGCCGGGTCGTTGGTGGCGGACACCGTCAGGCTGTCGATGTTGAAGCCGCGGCGGCAGAACAGGTTGGACACCCGGGCCAGAACACCGCTCTGGTTGTCCACCAGCAGGCTGATGACCCTGCGCTTGTTGGATTCCATATTGCTGTGTCCTCCTTATTCCATGATGATGTCGTTGATATCGCCGCCGCCGGGGATCATGGGCAGCACCTTTTTCGTCCTTATCGATGATGCACTCGATCCAAGTAGGGCCTTTCTGCTTCATTGCATCGGCAAAGGCAGCCTGAAACTCCGGCAGGTTTCTGCAGCGGTAGCCCTTTCAGGCCAAAGCCCTCGGCCAGCTTGACGAAGTCCGTCTTGCGGTGGGGGTCGGTCTGGCTGTAGCGCTTTTCGTAGAAGATGTTCTGCCACTGGCGCACCATGCCCAGCACCGAGTTGTTGAAGATCACGGTGATGATGGGCAGCTCATAGCTCACGGCGGTGCAGGCCTCGTTCAGGTTCATGTGGAAGGAGCCGTCGCCGGTAAACATGACCACCCGCTGGTCGCGGCCCAGAGCCATCTGTGCGCCAATGGCGGCACCGTAGCCAAAGCCCATGGTGCCCAGACCGCCGCTGGTGATAAAGCCGCGGCTCTTGGCGTGGCGCAGGTACTGTGCCGCCCACATCTGGTGCTGGCCCACATCGGTCACATACACGGCTTCGGGGCCGCACTGGTTGCACACCTCGCCGATCACCTGATGGGGCCATCAGGCGGGTGGGGTCGGACACCGGGTGGTAATCCTGTGCCTGCCACTCACGGATCATCTTCATCCAGTCGGGATGCTTCTTTTCCTCGATCTGCGGCAGCATGGCGTTCAGCACGTAAGCGGCATCGCCCACGATGGAAAGATCAACCTCCACATTCTTGCCCAGCTCACTGGGGTCGATATCGATCTGGATGATGGTGGCGTTCCTGGCAAAGGTCTTGGGGTTCAGGGCCACACGGTCCGAAAAGCGGGTACCCACCGCGATCAGCACGTCGCAGTCGGCCACGGCACGATTGGAGGTGTAACAGCCGTGCATACCCACCATGCCAATGTTCATCGGGTCACCGTAGGGCACAACGCCTGCGGCCATCAGGGTGTAGGTGGCCGGGATCTCTGCCTTGTGCAGCAGATCACGCAGCGGCTGGCAGGAGGCTGCGCTGCGCACGCCGCCGCCAAAGTAGACCAGCGGGCGCTGGGCCGCATTGATAAGATCCGCTGCCCACTTGACCTGCTCTGCGTTGAAGGTGGTAACGGTGCGGATGGGCTCCGGCTTTTTGGGGGGATGAACTCGCATACCGCTGCCGTCACGTCCTTGGGGATATCCACCAGCACCGGGCCTTTGCGCCCGCTCTGTGCAATACGGAAGGCAGAGCGCATGGTATCGGCCAGCTCTTCCACCCGGCGCACCGTGAAATTGTGCTTGGTGATGGGCATTGTGATGCCCTCAATGTAGGCTTCCTGAAAGCTGTCCCTCCCGATCCCGTCCGTGGTCACGTTGCCGGTAAAGGCTACCATGGGCACCGAGTCCATATAGGCCGTGGCAATGCCGGTGACCAGATTGGTGGCACCCGGGCCGCTGGTGGCCAGCACCACGCCGGTGCGGCCGGTCGCGCGGGCATAGCCGTCTGCCGCGTGGGCCGCGCCCTGTTCATGTGCCGTCAGCACATGGGTGATGCGGTCCGAATTCTTGTACAGCTCATCGTAAAGGTTCAGCACTGCGCCGCCGGGATAACCTAAAAAGGGTGTCCACGCCCTGCTCGCAGAGGACCTCCACAAAAATCTGAGAACCATTCAACTGCATGGTGAGCTTTCTCCTGATTTTCCTAACCCTTTTTCCACGTTTTTACACGTTACCCGGGGAGCTTCATTTTTTAAAAGAAAAGGCCTTTGTACCCCTGTTATCAAGAGACAAAGACCTTGTGATCATCAAGCTCTCTGCGGTACCACTCTCGTTGGCGTGCTGTGCACACCCTCTCACGGGCTTCCAACAAAGCCCTGCACGGTAACGGCTGCAACCGGCGCTGCTTACAAGGGTTTTGCACCCGTTGGGCAGGCTGCTCCGGGATGATTTTCCGCACGAAGCACTGACTGCCTTGCACCAGACGGCAGCTCTCTGAACAGTGGGGATCGTGTGGTACTTTTTCCCATCTGCGCATTTGTTGATGTAAATTATACTATAAATCGGCCTTTTGTCAATCGACAATTTGTAACCTGAATCACCCCAAACATGAAGTTAATTGAACACCTCTTGCGCCATGGCACAATGCGCTGTATACTTCTGATATGCGCGCCTGCGCGTTTAATTTAAGACCAACTAGAGGACAGGAATATGAAATTGAGAGAATGGAATGCCCGGCTGCACGGGCTTGTTGTTTTCCGCAGCCTGCTGGACGACCCCGTTGTGGCAAAGCTTTTGGACCTGACCGACCGCATGGAAGCCGGTGCGCCCGGCTATGGCCCGGTGTGCGACGCTGTGGCCCAATTTGAAGCCGCACTGTTCGAGCACACCACCAACTGGGGCAGCTACCTCAGCGCCGCTGTGCTGGAAGCCGAGACCGTCTGCGTGCGTCAGGCTGCATCGGGCACCCTTGCCCCTGCACTGCAGACCGCGCTGGACAGTGAACTGGCTTTTCTGCAGGCTCTGTGCGGCCTGACGCTGGACGAACTGCTGGCCGCTGCCGGTTCTGCCACAGGGCAGGCGCAGGAGCTGGCTTTCCTGCCCCGGTGGGAGACCTCCGGCATCGACCTGCCTGCCGCCTACGCCCAGCGCATGAGCGAAGTGGGAAAAAAGGGCTATGGCATGTTTGCCAAGCACCATGTGTTCACGGTGGAGAACGGCCAGCTGGTGCCGGTGAAATACCCGGACCCTCAGCGCCTTTCCGAGCTGCCCGGCTACGAGAAGGAGCGCGAAAAGGTCATTGCCAACACCCGCGCCCTGCTGGCCGGGATGCCCGCCAACAATGTGCTGCTGTACGGCGATGCAGGCACCGGCAAGTCCAGTGCGGTGAAAGCCATTGCCAATGAGTTTGCACCTGAAGGCCTGCGGCTGGTGGAAGTGAAGAAGAACCAGCTCTACCAGATCCCGGATCTGATGGACAAACTGGCCGCGAACCCGCTCAAATTCATCCTGTTCATCGACGACCTGAGCTTTACCGCCAACGACGACAACTTTGCCGCGCTCAAGGCCATTCTGGAAGGCAGCGTGGGCGGCCGGGCCAAGAACATTGCGGTATATGCCACCTCCAACCGCCGCCACCTTATTAAAGAAACACTGACCGACCGCACCGGCGACGACATCCACGAAGCCGATACCCGGCAGGAGCTGATGAGCCTTTCGGCCCGGTTCGGCCTGACGGTCACTTTCCAGCGGCCGGAGAAGGCCCGGTTTGAGACCATTCTGGCCGAACTGGCAAAGCAGCACGGCATCGACATGCCGATGGATCAGCTGCTGGTCAAAGCCGAAGCCTTTGCCATCCGCGCCGGCGGCCGCAGTCCCCGCGTGGCAAAGCAGTTTATTGAGCAGTGCGAGGCGGGCGTGCAGAAGTAATTAGTTTGTCTTTATTTTAACATCAAAGTCTCTGACAAATCTTTCACAAAATGCCGAGAAGTCGTGAATTTTTTTCACCTTCTCGGCATTCATTTGTCTACTTTTTTATTTATCGGTAAAAAGCCTTGCATTCTATTGAAATTCAGGCTATAATATGGCCAACATCAGCCAATTGAGCACTTCTGGAGGGCAACTATGGGCTTTTTAACGGGTAAGACCGCTATCATCACCGGCGCAGGCCGCGCCGTACTTTCCGATGGCAGCTGCGGCTCCATCGGCTATGGCATTGCCACCGCCTTTGCAAAAGAGGGCGCAAATCTGGTCATCACTGGCCGTAATGTAAAAAAACTGGAAGAGGCAAAAAACGAGCTGGAAGCCAAGTATGGCATCCGTGTTCTGCCGGTGCAGGCAGATGTGTGTGCAAGTACCGACAACGAAGCCACCGTGCAAAATGTCGTCAATCAGGCTGTGGATACCTTTGGCGGCATTCAAGTGCTGGTGAACAACGCACAGGCATCCGCTTCCGGCGTGCCGCTGGCAGAGCACACCACCGAGCAGTTTGATCTGGCCCTTTATTCCGGCCTGTACGCTGCATTTTACTATATGAAGGCCTGCTATCCCTATCTGGCCAAGTCCAAGGGCAGCGTGATCAACTTTGCATCCGGTGCAGGCTTGTTTGGCAACTTTGGCCAGTGCTCCTACGCTGCCGCCAAGGAGGGCATCCGCGGCCTGTCCCGCGTGGCCGCTACTGAGTGGGGCAAGGATGGCATCAATGTCAACGTGATCTGTCCGCTGGCCTGGACCGCCAAGCTGGAGCAGTTCCAGCAGGCATACCCGGATGCGTTCAAAGCCAACGTCAAGATGCCGCCCATGGGCCACTACGCCAACCCCGAGACCGAGATCGGCCGGGTATGCGTGCAGCTGGCCATGCCGGACTTCAAGTATCTGTCCGGCGAGACCCTCACGCTGGAGGGCGGCATGGGTCTGCGCCCGTAATTGCTATTCTCATTCTTCCTCATACATACAAAAGGGGCCTGTGCCAGCGGCACAGCCCCTTTTGTGTTTAGGCCTGATCATTCGCGCACGGCGATGCACTCGATCTCCAGCTTTGCGCCCTTGGGGATGGCGGCCACCTGCACGCAGCTGCGGGCAGGGAACGGCTCCGCAAAGGCCTTGGCATACACGGCATTCACAGCGGCAAAATCGTTGATATCGGCCAGAAAAATGACAGTCTTGACCACATTTGCCATGGAAAGGCCAGCCTCGGCCAGAATGGCCTTGAGGTTTGCAAGGCTCTGTGCAGCCTGCTCTTCAACCGTATCGGCCATCTTGCCGGTAGCAGGGTCTACCGGGATCTGGCCGGAAACAAACACCATATTGCCCAGATCGATCGCCTGGCTGTAAGGGCCGATGGCTGCGGGTGCGTTGGAAGTGGAAACGACTTTCATGATAAAACGTTCCTTTCGTTTTTTCTTCTATTATACTCTTTCGCTCACAAGCTGGAAACCCTCTTTTGCAAGCTCTGCGCGGATCTGCTCGATCTGCTCGGCATCGCGGGTCTCAAAGGGTGAGCTTGAGGAAGCAGCTCGGAAATGGGCATATTGGGATCGGAGCCATCGTGCTGCACCGATACCACATTGCTGCCGCAGCGGGACACGATCTCGGCCACCTTCTTGAGCTGGCCGGGCTTGTCCTCCAGCGCAATGGTCATGTTCGCCTTGCGGCCGCTCATGACCAGACCACGGGTGATCACGCGGTTGAGGATGTTCACATCGATGTTGCCGCCGGAGACGACGCAGGCCACCTTTTTGCCCTCGACCGGCAGCTTGTGGAACAGCACTGCAGCCACCGGCACGGCTCCGGCACCCTCGGCAACCAGCTTCTGGTTCTCCATCAGCGAGAGGATGGCGGCAGCGGTCTCGTCCTCGGTGACGGTGACGATATCATCCACATACTGTTCGCAGATCTGGTAGGTCAGCTCACCGGGGGTCTTGACCTGAATGCCGTCTGCAAAGGTAGAAACGGCTTTCAGGGTCTGGTACTTATGCTCGTGCAGGCTGCGGTACATGCTGGGTGCACCCTCGGCCTGTACGCCATAGACCTTCACCTCCGGGCGCAGACTCTTGATGGCAAAGGCCACGCCGGAGATCAGGCCGCCGCCGCCCACCGGCACAACGACCGCATCCACATCCGGCAGCTGATCCAGAATTTCCAGACCAATGGTTCCCTGCCCCGCGATGACCTGCTCATCGTCATAGGGGTGGATAAAGGTCATGCCGGTCTCTTCCTGCAGCTCCACAGCCTTGTCGTGGGCATCATCATAGGTGCCGGGCACCAGACACACCTCTGCGCCCAGATTCTTGGTATTCTCCACCTTCATGATGGGCGCGCCGTCCGGCATACAGACGATGCTCTTGATGCCGCGGCGGGTAGCAGCCAGCGCCACGCCCTGTGCGTGGTTGCCGGCAGAGCAGGCGATCACGCCCTTGGCGCTCTCCTCCTCGGAAAGCTGGCTGATCTTATAGTAAGCACCGCGCACCTTAAAGCTGCCGGTGGCCTGCAGGTTTTCGGTTTTCAGGTACAGCTGGCAGTCCTTGGAGAGCTTGGGTGCCTCGATGAGGTCGGTCTTGCGGGCAACATCCTTGAGCACAAAGGCTGCATGGTAGATCTTATCCAGAGTCAGCATGGTTTTCTCCCTCTATTTTTATCGTTCCCTGCTCTGCGGCTTTTCCGCCCTCAGAGCCTTTATTTCTGGCTTATTATGCATGTTTCTCAGTATAGGTTAACAAAGTTGATTTGTCAAATGAATTTCCTTCACACCTGAAACCGAAAAAGGAGAACTGCCGCAGGCATACCGCCCACAGCAGTTCTCCGTGTTTTTGTGTTTTTAACGGCCGCGGCCACCGCCGCCGCCGTGGCTGCCGCCGCCGCCCATTCCACCGAAGGAGCCGCCGCCGAACGAGCCGCCCCCAAAGGAGCCACCGAAGGACCCGCCGCCAAAGCCGCCGCCCATGGGAGGACGGGCGGACGCGGTTATTGTTCCGGGCGGCGGGGCCGGTCATTGCGGGGCCGGGGCCATAGCCCGGGCCGTATCCGGGCCGAAGCCGGGGCCCGGAGGGGCGGCGGGCCGGGACGGTGCCGACGGGCCGAACCGTGCCATGTAGCCCCATGCAAAGGGACCCCAGTTCCAGCCTGCTGCGTGGCCGATGGGTGCAATGAACACCCGGAACACGAACAGTACGATGATCAGCATCACCATCAGGGACATGAACAGGATCACGATACCCAGAACGATATCCCCAAAGGTGGTGGGGCCGTCGTCCGGCTGGGCATAGCTGCCGTCGTCGTAGCTGCCATCGTCGTAGCTGCCATTGTTCAGATTTACCCCATAAACACTTGCAATGGTGTCGGCCACATTGTTGGCACAGGTGATTACTGCATCGCTGTAATCGCGGTTAACAAAATCACCTTCCATGGTCTGGGCGAGGGCGCTGGCCTGACTTTCCAGCGTGGTGTTGCGGAAGCCGTCGCCGTAGGTCACGTAGTAATCGCCATCCTCGTAGATGGGCGACTCCATCACCAGCAGGATCAGCACACCGTTGTTCTCGGAAGCCGAGCCGATGCCCCAGGCGTTGAAGGCCTGTGTTGCATAATCCTCAGTGGAATAATTACCCGTATAATCTACAGTCAGTACGCCGATCTGTGCTCCGTTGCAGCTGGACTGCAGCTGGTTGTTCAGATCAACGATGGTCTGGGTAGTGCTGTCGCTCAGGATGTTGGCATCATCCACCACACACTGATCTCTGGGCAGATCCGGGCAGGCTGGCGGCGGCAAATGCCGCCGGGCACAGGGCCGCTGCGCCCACCACAAGGGCCAGCACCAGAGCGCTTACGCGTTTTGGCAAAATTTTTCCATGCGAAGGGTTCAACCTCCTTTACACCGGCAATGGCTCCCAGCACGCTGGCCGGGAAGCCGCCGGTCTCTTTCTGGTAGTCGTAAACGGCATCGTTGTATTTCAGGGTGCCGATAATGGTAGCCGCACTGTTGAACTGGCCGTACTGGCCCTGCACCGCGCCCATCTTCATGGGGTCTGCGGCCTGCTCCTGCAGCTTTGCATAGAGCTGGTCGATCCGCGACCCCAGCACCTCGTTGGCCTGATACAGCGCATGCATCGTGCTGCCCTGATAATAGGGCAGCGAGGTGAGTGCCTGACTTTTGCCGCCGTTCTGCACGGCTTCCAGACAGGCGGTAAGATCGCTCAGCGCGCTCTGTGCGGCCTGTACCTCGGCACTGTCCGCTCCCAGCGTGCTGCCGGCGGTGGTGATGATGTTTGCCGCCGTGTTCATGCGGGTGGTCAGCTCCTCGTTGAGGTTATAGCCGTTGTCTGCCGCCACACCCACCGTGTACCATTTGCGGACTTCGTTGTACCGGCTGTGCAGCTTGGCGCTGCCAAAGCCCAAAAAGGCCGCCAGCATCACCACCACGCTCAGCGCCAGTGCAGCTGCGCGGGTGGAAAGGGCTGCGGGCAGCTTTGCTTCCAGCCCTGCCAGCTTCTGCTGCAGAGGTGTCAGCGGCACGGCCTGCTCCGGCTGCTTTTGTTCGCGGTAGCTGCCCGCGTCAAAACCGCCGGAAGTGCTGTTCTGTTTTTCGCGAAAAATCTGCGTTTGCCATCTCAGCTCCGGATCTCCATCATTTTTGCTTTCAGTTCGTCCTCGATGCGGTTCAGCTCCTGCTCGGCGGCAGCGCGCTTTGCGCGGCCCTCGCTCTGGATCTTGTTCAGCTCGTCCAGCGTCTCGATCAGGCTCTTGTTGGTCTGCTGCAGGGTCTCGATGTCCACCACACCGCGCTGAGATTCCTTTGCGGTCTCGATGGTACCCATCTTCAGGGCCTCGGCGTTCTTCTTGAGCAGGTCGTTGGTCATGTCGGTCACGGCACGCTCGGCCTGCATGGCCTGCTGGCTGTGGGCCAGACCCAGTGCCAGCACCAGTCTGGTTCTTCCACAGGGGGATGGTGTTGACGATGGTGGACTGGATCTTTTCCGCCATCATGGTATTGTTATTCTGCAAAAGGCGGATCTGCGGCCCCATCTGCAGGCTGATGTTGCGGGTCAGCTCCAGATCATAGAGCTTCTTCTCAAAGCGTTCGCACTGGTCGGCCAGATCACGAGCCGCCTGTGCATCCTCCGGCAGGCCGGAAACCTTGGCCTTATCCATGGCCTGCTGCAGCTCGTTTGCGCGCACATCGGCCAGCTTCTTTTTGCCGGCAAGGATATACATGCTCAGCTCCTTGAAGTAGGCCATGTTCAGATCATACATCTTATCCAGCATGGCGATGTCCTTGAGCAGCTGCACCTGATGGCCCTCCAGCATGGACTGGATCTTTTCCACGTTGGTCTCGGCCTTGTTGTACTTCATCTTCATGGCATCCAGCTGGTCGCCCTTCTTCTTGAAGAAGCCGAGGATGCCCTTTTTTTCTTCCTCGCCTGCATCAAAGCTCTTCAGCTCACCGATCAGGCTGGTGATCATATCGCCCACTTCGCCCAGATCCTTGGTGGACACCTTGGAGAGCGCAGCCTCGGAGAAATCGCCGATCTTCTTCTGACAGGCGGAGCCGTACTGCAGCACCTGCTGGCTGTTGGTAATGTCGATCTTTTCAGCAAACTGATCCACCATGGCCTGTTCTTCCGGGGTCAGGTTCACCTGCGGCTGCTCCGGTGCGGCAGCTTCCTGCTGGGCGGGTGCTGCCTTTTCCTCTTCTGCCGGGGTGGGGTCCAGCGTCAGGGTGGGTACTGCGGGTGCATCGAGGTCAAAGTTGAATGTATTATCAGCCATAAGAGATTCCTTCCTTTCCAAATACCGTTTACCATTTTTTCTTAGCTCAGGCCCTGCCCTTTGAGCATGTTCTGCAGCACCGTGATATCTGCAGAAAGATCCATGCTCTCGGCGGCGTACAGGGCATCCAGCTGGTTTTCAAACGCCGTGGCAATGGAAGCAGCATTGTGCTCCACCTCGGTACGGATGGCTGCGGCATTCTCGCCGCGCACGCCCTGCTTTGCCAGCTTTGCATACTGCTGCAGAACGTTCACCGCATCCGGCAGGTAATAGTTTGCGAACCTGCGCACCTGCTTTGCCTTTTCCGGGTTTTGCTTCCACGCTTCCACAATGGAGCGGCCCGCCTTTTCCATGCGGGTCATGGCGGCAGAGAGCTGCGGGTCCGGCAGCTGCTCGTTGAGGGTGTGCAGGGTATCCAGTTTTCTGCTGAATGTCGGTCAGCATCGCGTCCACATCCTCCACACCGGTGTGGAAAGGCACTTCGTGCTCCACCACCCGGGGCGGGCAGACCTTCTGTGCCGCACCAAAGGCCACAAATGCACCGCCCAGCGCCGCCAGCAGCGCCCACAGCTTATACACCGGCAGTACCGCGCACAAATACCCAAAAAAGACCAGTGCCATTGCATAAAATGGCAGAACGCTGGGCTTTCTGGTGCGGATGATTTTGCTCATGTTTCTTCTCCTTGTCCGGGGCATTGACCCCTTATGTCATCCATAATACCGCACCCCGCGAAAAACGCAAGGCTTTCACGGATAATTTACAACCTGGCCATCATTTGTTGATCCACGGCAAAAGGGCCGCGCCCCAGGTTTCGCGCAGCTTTTCCGGGCGGCAGGCAGCGTTTGCCGGGCTGGTGCTGGGCAGCTTTACCGCTGCAATGCCGGACACCGGCTGCAGATACTTTGTATAGATCCGATATGCGGTGGCTCCGTTGCAGAATACTGCTTCGATGGGTGCCTTTGCCAGCAAGAGCGGCAATATCATTCGGCACTGCATCCTTGATGGAAGCGTCCGCTGCGCCGGTGATGGTGCAGCGT
>ENA-OQES01001114-OQES01001114.1-human-gut-metagenome-genome-assembly--contig:-NODE-1114-length-10463-cov-3.364551_pt1 | contig 10463 bp, 12 predicted proteins | sample MGYA00242798_ERZ504641 | MGnify/ENA primary metagenome ERZ504641 (study PRJEB26092, sample SAMD00036327) | human gut metagenome | host: Homo sapiens | study: EMG produced TPA metagenomics assembly of... | reverse complement strand
CTTCCTGATCTTTCTGATTCCACTCTTTCCATATATTAATGAAAACTGTTATGGATCAGAATTTTCTGCTTCCAGACGCGCCTGAACTGCTTCGTCATAATCTTCAAAGAGTCCGACATAATACCGCTTCCCTTTGAATCCGATATCTACACGGTAACGGTTGCTGTTCTTCAGATAAAAGACACCTCGGAAACCACTTTCATTGTCTCTTCGTTTCTTTCTCTTCTCCAGAACTTCCACACAGGTTCCATCAACAAGATGTCTTCTCTGTGCGATCTGCTTCTGGTTCTTGTCTTTCAGACATCCACAGCTTCTGTTATTGCCATCCAGTAATGCACCGGCAGCTACATCAATCTCATTACCACATTCACAGACACAATGCCAATACACAGAACCTCTATGATCTCTGCGTTCTGTCGGATATACTGCTGTAAGTAGTCCAAACTTCTGTCCGCTTAGATCTCTGGGTCTTCTTCCCATACTCATTCCTGTCCTTATTCTGCTTTTGAATTTCGTAGAGTATACAACTCTACGAATTCCTTTATAGTTAATTTACGGTTTAAAAAGACTTTAATCATTGATATCTTACTCTCATTATACGTTCAAGTCAAGGCAGAAATGTCGAAATTTGTGTATTTTTATCAATAATACGCAAAACTTTAATCATTTTCATTACATAACACTGCTTATTTTTTTGTGATTATTGACTTATTTACCGTCAAAAAATGGTCAAAACGGAGGAGAAAAACATGCCACGAAAAGGAGAAAATATTTACAAAAGGAAGGACGGACGCTGGGAAGCCAGATACATTTATTCATTCAAAGAAGATGGAAGTCCCAAATACCGTTCTATCTATGCAGCAGATTATTTAACTGTTAAGAAAAAGCAAAATGATGCAAAAGAAAGATGGATCCACGTCTTTTTCAAAGTGTCCGTATGAAGAAGAATATTTCCTTTTATGGACTGCTCTGGCTGGAACGGCTGAAGCCTTCCAGCAAGGAATCTACTTATGTAAGATACCATTATCTTTTCAGCCACTATATCAGTCCTATGATTGGTGATCGTCTTGTCTATACGTTCAGCAATAAAGATTGTGAAGTATTTCTGAACAGGTTGTTGGTTTCAGGGAAAAGTGATGGTTCTGGATTGGCTCCGAAAACAGTTACCGATATCCGTTCTGTTGTCAAATTAATTTTAAAGACTGCTGAAAAGGAAGGGGAACTGTCTCTTTGTAACCCGGAACTTTGTCCTGTTAAGCCTGTCAGAAAACCGCTTCGGATTCTCTCTTTAAAGGAACAGCAGACCTTGCAGGACTACTTATTGGGGAATCCGACACATAAAAAGCATCGGGACACTGATTGCACTATATACAGGAGTACGTCTTGGGGCAACTTTGCGCAATGCAGTGGAAGGATATTCATTTTCAGGAACAATATCTGGAGATATCTAAGACTTTACATAGAGTTAAGGATCACACAGATGATTCAGAACATAATACAAAAAAGTCATTATCACTCCACCAAAAAGCAGAAAGCTCCATCCGTAATATTCCGATTCCCGATTTCCTGTTTGAGATCTTGCAGCAATACGTCCAATCTCACAAGATAGATCTCGAAGCATATATCCTCACCGGAAAGAAGATGAATTTTTACGCGAACCGCGGTCGATCGAATATTATTTCAAAAAAAGCTCTGAAAAAACTGTCAGATCGAAACCACTTCATTTTCACTGTCTGCGACATACTTTTCGCAACCCGTTGCGTAGAACTTGGATTCGATATGAAGACGTTAAGTGAGATTTTAGGACATTCCAATATTAACACAACTCTAAACCGGTATGTGCATCCTTCTATGGAGCAGAAACATCAAAATCATGGATAAGCTAAACGCTGTATTTACCGTCAAATAATTGGTCATATCTTTTAAAAACCCCATAAATTCAACTTAATTTCATTTTTTTCGTAGAGTTGTATACTCTACGAAATTTTTTGCTGGAAAAAACGGCTGAATTGCTTCTGATCTAAAAAGTTATTTGATTATCCAAAACTTCTTTTATACATAGAAAGAGCCTTAATATCTTCCGCAATACCACTGTATCGTTCAGATATTAAAGCTCTTTTTATTCCTTTTATTTTTCTTATACTACAGCTTCTATGATCGTCTTAGAATCCACTTCTACCTGCCGCACTCCGATCTCTTTCTTCTGATTAAAACTGAATGTCACCATATAGCCCTTATCCAGATGGTAGCTGTTCAAGTAATCAACCAACTGTTCTTCTCCCTGTCGATTATACTCCTCCCCATGCCAGATCTTCAGTTCGATTATATATCGTTTTCCAAGATAGTCTACAATCACATCTGTCCTACGCTGATCCCTTGTCTCAGCCTCAATATAATAATTACCGACTCCATTAATAATTGGTCTGAGATACAACAGAAAGTATTTTCTGCCTTCTTTTTCAATGAATTTTTCATCCCGATCTCCGTAAATATCATGAAAACTGAACAACAAACCGTTCTAAAATCAAATCCATGTTCAAGTGCCCATTCGTCACAAATTGATTTTTCATCCAGTAGGGTATTTATCATAAATATCTTTACTCTGCATTTTCAACACTTTGACAGATAATAGTTATATAATCGTGTTTCAAAGATCCGGTTCGCAATCACAACTTTTCCATTCTGATTCTTCACAAAGCCAAACATTGTCGCAATATCAATGGATGTCTCATCTGCATTATATGCAATACTCTTCCCGGTGAAGAGAATCGTTTGTATGGTCTGGTTCAGTTCCGGATAATCCTTTAACTTATTGATCAATGATTCGAACAACGTAGTTTTTTTCTGATAAAAGTATGCGAACAGCTTCCTCGAAGCCATTTTTTGTCCACACATCACTAAGTGAAGGATATGACTCTTCCTGACTTATTCTTTCATCCATCAGTTGACAAAGGCGGGATACAAGAAATGGGTATCCTGAAGTGTAATTATATAACCATTGTGCCATATCATTTATGTTCATGCCGGTATGATAATCCGCTTCATATTCTTCCAGCATTCCTGCAATTTCTTCCTTGGAAAAGCTCATATCGACTGTAAACTCTGCTGCGATATTCCATGGACTGTTATATTTATGGTCTTCTTCCGGCCGGAGTTTTCTTTTCAGATTCTTAATATCATACACTCCTGCAAGGATGACAGATTGAAATGCCGGCTGAATATCTCTGTCGATATATTGAGCCCGCAACTGTGCCAGAAAGTCTAAAAAGACCTGATTATTCGACGCACTGTCTACTTCATCAATCATAATTACAATCGGTTTATCAGCGGAAGCACAAAGATCACTAAGATAGCCAAAAAGTGAACGGAGTGTAAAGTTCTCATTTAATGGACGCTCACTGATCTTTCTTCTTAAGTTCTCTAAAGATTCTTCCATTTTCTTTGGAAACTCTCTGTATCTTCTCTCAAACTCCTCCAAAATGGAATCTGCAAATGAATTTGCAAATCTGCTTTCTGTTTCGAACTCAGCACTTCCAAATGTCTGGAAATCCAAGGAAACCACATAATAGTCTTTCATCAGATTTCTATACAAAGCTCTCAGCGTGGTCGTCTTTCCATACTGCCGCGCACGGTTGATCGTAAAATATTTCCCTGCATCAACCAGTTTCTTTATCTCTCTCACTCTGCTATCCAGATTAATCATGTAATGTTCCTGTGGGATACATATTGCTGCTGTATTGAATACTTTCGGCATATTATCGCTCCTTTTTGTCCTGCACATTTTCCTACTTAAGATTCTACCATTGCACCTTATAAAAGGCAAGTTTGTTATTTTCTGTCTTGTTCTGCAAAAAAGTACATTTTATCGTCCACTCTCCGCCCTGCCCTCCTTGAATTTTCTCCTGAAAATGGTATAACGTTAAATGTATAATGATTAATCTGTTAATTCTAATTAATCAATTCACGTTACTGTCTGATTTCTTAAGACGGTTAAAAACCTAATTCACACTGAGGAGAAGAAAATGACGAACATCGAAATGTTAGAAAACACACTCCCGATTGCACCTCTGAAACTGATTGCTATGGAGAGTTGCAAACCTCTGGGACAGAAGGTAAATGATTATATTGTTTCCTTCCGTGAGAACACGATCAACGAAGTAACAGAATCCCCACTTTACAGAAACTATAAGGCCAACAATTACCAGGTAGACTGTAGTTGTCCGAGATTCGGTTCCGGTGAAGCTAAGGGTATCCTGAAAGAGACAATCCGTGGTACTGATCTTTTTATCATGACTGATGTATGCAACTACAGCCTGACTTACACAGTAAACGGACATCTTAATCATATGTCTCCAGATGACCATTATCAGGATCTGAAGAGAATTATCGCTGCTGCAACAGGTAAGGCTCGCCGTATCAATGTTATCATGCCTTTCCTTTACGAAAGCAGACAGCACAAGCGTACAAGAAGAGAGTCTCTGGACTGTGCTCTTGCACTGGAAGAACTGGACGCAATGGGCGTTTCCAACATCATTACATTTGATGCTCATGACCCACGTGTACAGAATGCGATTCCACTTAGTGGATTTGACAGCTTTAACCCACAGTATCAGTTCTTAAAGGCACTGTTCCGTGCAGTACCGGATCTGAAAGCTGACAAAGAACATCTGATGATCATCAGCCCGGATGAAGGAGCTATGCACCGCGCAGTTTACTTCTCTAATGTACTTGGTGTTGATATGGGTATGTTCTACAAGCGTCGTGACTACTCTACAGTTGTAAATGGAAAGAATCCAATCGTTGCCCATGAATTCCTCGGTGATGATGTGACAGGAAAGGATGTTCTTATCGTTGACGATATGATCTCTTCTGGAGAAAGTATGCTTGATGTTGCAAAACAGCTGAAAGAGCGTAACGCCGGACGTGTCTTTGTATGTACAACATTCGGACTGTTCACAGACGGATTTGATAAATTCGATGAGTATTATAATAAGGGATATATCAGTAAAGTTATTACAACAAACCTTACATATCTCCCACCGGAACTTTATGAGAAGCCTTACTTTGTAAAAGCTGATATGAGTAAATTTATCGCACTGATCATTGATTCCCTGAACCATGATGTGCCGATCAGCTCTGTTATCAGCCCGACAGATAAGATTCATGCTCTTCTTGAGAAGCGTGAAAAAGGACTTCTGTAAAAATCCATAAAATACCTGCAAGATGTCAAAATTGATATCTGCAGGTATTTTTTAATACTTGAATTATTTTATTTCATCTCCGCAACACGGTCCTGAATTGTCTTATTGAAATTCTCAATCTGTCTGGAATAAGGCTCGTTCATGAACTTGGAGTTCAGCATGAAGTCTGCTGTTGCAAGGTTGTTCGCAACCGGAATGTCATATACTACAGCAATTCTAAGAAGCGCCTTAACATCCGGGTCATGTGGCTGTGCCTCTAACGGATCCCACAGGAAGATCATGAAATCAATCTGTCCTTCTACGATCTTCGCACCGATCTGCTGGTCTCCGCCAAGTGGACCACTGCAGTATCCTTTTACCGGAAGTCCTGTTTTCTCTGCGATCAGACGGGCTGTTGTTCCTGTTCCGCAGAGGAAATGTCCCTGTAATACTTCTTTATTTCTATCGCACCATTCAATCAGTTCTTTCTTCTTTCCATCATGGGCTACAAGTGCAATGTGTTTTGCTTTTCCAATTTCCATTGTTACAAAATTATCTGTAAGCATTTTTAGTGTCCTCCTTCAAGTTCTTCCTGTTGTTGATTTTTTTCATCTTCTTCAACAGTTTTTCCTCTGATGTCTATTATATTTTCTTTTCCCTGTTACCTCAACCTGTTTTGTTGATTCTTAACAGAATTTTTACTCTTCCGTATTTCGATGTTCTTCATCGTAGAATTTCATCAACGCCTGTGTTCCGAGATCTCCGTATCCTTCCTGCTCAAGTTCTTCGTAATTGGCAAGAACCATACTGAGTACATCAAGGGAAAGTCCTTTTCTGTTCGCTTCGATCAGTGCAAGCTTCATATCTTTGATGAAGTGTTTCATAAAGAATCCCGGTGCATAATCATCTTTTAAGATCTTTGGTCCGAATGTGTCAAGCTGCTTGCTTCCTGCTGCCCCTGTCGCAACGGACTTCATGAATACTTCCGGATCCAGTCCCTGTTCTTTTGCGTAAGTAAGTGCCTCGCACACACCGGACAGTGTTCCGGCGATCATGATCTGGTTCGCCAGCTTGCAGTGCTGTCCGCATCCAGCCTTACCCTGGTAATTAATGTTTGTTCCCATTGCCTCAAAGAGTGGCATACAGGCTTCGTAATCTTCCTTTTCTCCGCCAACAAGGATGGACAATGTTCCGGCTTTCGCTCCTGTATCTCCGCCTGTGACAGGTGCATCCATCACATGGAAGCCTCGCTTTGTGCCTTCCGCGTAGATCTTCTCAGCAATCTGCGGACTTGTTGTTGTCATATCGATCAGATAAGCACCTTTCTTTGCACTGTCTAAGATATTCCCCTGGTCAAAGTATACTTCTTCTACATCCTGTGGGAACCCCAACGATCGTAATAACTGCATCACAATCCTGCACGCAATCCTTGATTGACTCATGGAACTGTGCTCCTTCGCCGATCACATCTTCTACTTTACTCTTTGTTCTTGCATAGATATGTAATTCAAATCCGGCTTTCATGAGATTTCTGACCATGGATTTTCCCATGATTCCTACACCGATAAAACCTACTTTATTCATCTGCTTTATTCCTCCTGTCTAAGATAGCTCCCATGTCATCACACAGGAGCCATTCTTATCATTTTCTATTTTCAATTATCTTTCTTCTTTTGTCACAACTTCGCCCTGTTTTTTGTAAATACTGTTTGCCGGAACGAATCCTCGTACAGAGGAAAGTGGATAGATGTTACTGTGATTTCCAACAACTGTTCCCGGATTCAGAACGCTTCCGCATCCTACTTCTACTTCATCTCCAAGCATTGCGCCAAACTTCTTCATGCCTGTCTCAATCTTCTCTTCTCCGGCTTTTACCACAACAAGTTTCTTATCTGATTTTACGTTAGATGTAATTGATCCGGCTCCCATATGAGATTTGTATCCAAGAACAGAATCACCTACATAATTATAGTGCGGAACCTGAACTTTATTAAAAAGGATCACGTTCTTAAGCTCTGTGGAATTTCCTACAACAGCTCCTTCTCCTACGATCGCATTTCCACGGATAAATGCACAGTGACGAACCTCTGCATCCTTTCCGATGATTGCCGGTCCATTGATAAATGCAGTCGGAGCAACCTTTGCAGATTTCGCTACCCATACATTTTCTCCGCGTTTCTCATATTCATCCTCACTCAATGTAGCTCCAAGTTCAAGGATGAAGCTACTGATCTTCGGAAGTACTTCCCACGGATAAGTAACTCCGTTGAAGATATCTTTTGCGATTGTCTGGTCTAATGAATAATTTTCTTTTACTGTTAATGCTTCTAACATGGTAATTCCTTTCTGCCGGTTAGAACCGACTTACATTTATGTCTTATTATTGTGTCATTTACTTCTGCTGCCTGTTTTTGTTCTGCCTGTCGTATTATTATTATTTACAGACGGATAGAATCCTGCTGCTTTTTCATAGCAGGCTCTGAGCTGATATTGATTGTTCAGCCCTTTCACCCCAACGGTTCTGCTGGTGATGAAATGATCGAGTTTTCTCATATATTCATCTGATGTGATGGAACCTTCTGCCACATAGTTCAGCCCCTTCTCCCAGCTTGCTGTAAGTTCCGGGTTCAGGAGTGACCGGATGGAATGATCAACAACATCATAGATCATCTCTCCCTGCAGCGTCGGTGTGATCACCTGTGTCTTCTTGTTCAATGCGAGATACTTGATATTCACAAGCTTTTTCAGAATCTCTGCTCTTGTCGCACTTGTTCCGATTCCGCTTCCTTTGATCTGGGCACGAAGTTCTTCGTCCTCGATCAGCTGTCCTGCATTCTCCATTGCCAGGATCATGGAACCGGAATTGTAACGCTTCGGAGGTGATGTCTCTCCTTCTTTGATATCCAATGCTCTGACCTGAAGGACTGCACCCTTCTTTAATGACTTGATCACTTCGAACAATCCGGTGTCCAGGCTTTGATCGGAAGAATCGGAACCTGCCTCGTCATTTGTATCATTGTTATTATTCTCACTGTTTCCATTCCCGCTATCTTTTGTGGCTGTCTGAGAAGCTTTCTTCTTCGGAATGCCTGCCACTTTCAGATAACCTTCCTCAGCAAGTACTTTGAAGCTTGAGAAGAAGCTTTCTTCTTTGATCTTCGTCACGATAGCAACCTTCTGGTAAACTGCCGGCGGATAGAAGATACTCAGGAATCTTCGCACGATCAAGTCGTACACACCCTTCGCAGTAGATGAAACAGTAGTCAATGCATTCAACCCTTGTCCTGTAGGAATGATTGCATAATGGTCTGTGATCTGCTTGTCATTCACATAGCGTGTCTTTGCAAGTGTCTTATAACTTCCGAAATTCAGGATATCCTGCATATACGGTGCAGCCATCGGATATTTTGACAGCCCGTTCAGATTTCTTGTAATTTCCTTTGCCACTGCGGTAGACAGAACACGGGCATCGGTTCTCGGATAAGTCACAAGTTTTTTCTCATACAGTTCCTGCACGATTCGTAGTGTCTCATCCGGACTGATCTTAAATCTCTTGGAACAGTCGTTCTGAAGCTCCGCAAGGTTGTATAAAAGAGGAGGATTCTTCTTCTCTTTCTTTTTCTCGATCGACTCAATCCGGCAGTTTAGTCCTGATTGTTCCTGCATTCCTGCTGCCACATTTACAGACTTGTCATCCGGTGTCTGCAGATATTGAATTAATTCTTCTGCTTTCTTGCGCTCTTTGAATCCGTTTTCCTTATAAAGATCATAAGATTCAAAATAGCGAGAACCTTTCACTGCTCTCCATTCACCCTCGAACGTATGCCCTTGTGCATCGATCGTACTGAGTACGCGGTAAAACGGTGTCTTGATGAAATCACGGATCTCGCGTTCTCTGCGCACGACCATCCCAAGAACACACGTCATGACACGACCGACTGAAACTACAGAATACTGCGTATGCAGGAAATTTGAAATACTATTTCCATACTTCAAAGTCAGCAGACGGGAGAAGTTAATTCCCATCAGATAATCTTCCTTGGCGCGCAGGTAGGCAGATGCTCCGAGGTTATCATACTCTGACAGATCTTTGGCTTCACGGATTCCTCGAAGGATCTCTTCTTCTGTCTGGGAATCGATCCACACTCTCCGGCGCTTTTTCCCCTCAACGTGTGCTTCCTGTTCTACGAGACGGTAGATATATTCTCCCTCTCGCCCGGAGTCGGTACAGACATAGATCGTATCGACATCTTCCCGGTTCAGGATCCCACTAACGATCTGAAACTGCTTTGCCACTGACGGAATGACTTCGTATTTGAATTCTTCCGGGATAAATGGCAGCGTCTGCAGGTTCCATTTCTTAAGTGCCGGATCATATTCCTCCGGATAACTCATCGTCACCAGATGGCCGACGCACCAGGTGACAATGGCTTCGTCTGACTCAAGATATCCGTCCCGTCGTTTTGTATTTAGTTTCAATGCTTTTGCGAATTCCTGGGCAACGCTCGGTTTCTCCGCAATGTATACTGATTTTCCCATAAACTAGTTATCTATCTTCCATTCACTTATTTTACACGGAATCTGTAAGCAGTACGAGTATCATATTTCTCGCCTTTCTTACAGATCGGTCCCGGGAAGTTCTCGTGGTGGATTGCATCCGGATAGTACTGTGTCTCCAGACAGATCGCATCTCTCATCTCATAAACCGCTCCGTCTCTTCCTTTCACTCCGTCAAGGAAGTTCGCAGTATAGATCTGCACTCCCGGAAGGTCTGTCAGTACACTCATATGGATTCCACTTTCATCCCCGGCCACTTCTGCTACTTTATCAAATTCGCCTTCATTTTTCAATACCCAGTTGTGGTCGTATCCATTTCCGAATACCAGCGGTTCATAGTCTGCTTCAATATCTTTTCCGATTGTCTTATCTGTTCTGAAATCCATCGGTGTTCCTTCCACACTCCGGATCTCACCTGTCGGAATGGATGCTGCATCTGCCGGTGTAAATGCATCCGCATTCAGCCATAATGTATGATTCAGAACATCTCCGCTCTTATGTCCGTTCAGGTTAAAGTAACTGTGATTTGTCATATTGATGATCGTATCCTGATCCGGGCTCTGCTTCGTAGTGAATCATCAAAGTATTCTCTTCATCCAGAGAATAGGTCACTTTCATAACAAGTGCTCCCGGATATCCCTGATCCCCCATCCGGGCTGTCCATCTCAAAATGTTACATGAGTATCATCTGCATCCGCAACCTTCCACATTCTTCCGTGATAGAAA
>ENA-OQES01001112-OQES01001112.1-human-gut-metagenome-genome-assembly--contig:-NODE-1112-length-10502-cov-2.227084_pt1 | contig 10502 bp, 14 predicted proteins | sample MGYA00242798_ERZ504641 | MGnify/ENA primary metagenome ERZ504641 (study PRJEB26092, sample SAMD00036327) | human gut metagenome | host: Homo sapiens | study: EMG produced TPA metagenomics assembly of... | reverse complement strand
GCCACGATGCCCTTTCGGGTGTCGATCTGTCCTGCGGCGGAAACGCCGATGCCCGCAAGGCCCTGCGGTCCAACAGCCTGCTCCTTGAGGAACTGTTCGGCAGCAGACAGCACCGTGGTGAGGATGGGCGTCTCGTAGTTATCGAAGCAGACGCTCTGCTCCGTTCTGGAGAGCACACGGCCCTCTTCGTCCACGATGCCCAGCTTGACGGCAGTGCCGCCAATATCAATGGCAAGATACTGTTTCATAGTCGTATCTCCGTATCATTTGTGCATGGCGTTGATGGCACCGGTGAAGCGGGCCGTGATCTCCGCCGGGCGGGTGATGGCACCGCCGACGACGAGGGCGAAAGCTCCGGCTTCCAGCGCCTTGACCGCCTGCTCAGGGTAATGGATATGACCCTCGGCGATGATCTTCGCCGGGCATTCCGCGGCCAGCTTGTGGACAAACTCAAAATCAATATCGTTGATTCCCTGCGTCTCGGGGGTGTAGCCGCGCATGGTGGTGCCCACAAAATCAGCACCGGCCTCGGCGCAGAGCATGGCGTTCTCGAAATTGTCGCAGTCGGCCATGAGCAGCTGGTCGGGATATTTCGCCTTGATGGCGCGGATGAACTGGGCCGAAGTAGAGCCGTCGGGGCGCAGCGCACCCGTACCCTGCACGGCGAGGATGTCCACGCCGCAGGCTACCAGCTCATCCACCTCCTTCATGGTGACGGTGATGTACATGGGGGTGCCGGGGTAATCCTTTTTGATGATGCCGATGACCGGCAGGTCCACCACCTGTTTGATCTGGGTGATGTCGCGGACGGTGTTGGCGCGGATGCCCACGGCTCCGCTCATGGCGGCGGCTTTCGCCATCAGGGGCATGACGCCGCCCTCTTTGGTGTAAAGAGGCTCCGTCTCAAGTGCCTGACAGGAGACGATGAGGCCGCCTTTGATTTGCTCAAACAGTTTTTCTTTCTCCATATCCATCAATCCTCCATCCTGATCTTGATGACCATTTTGCGCACATGAGCACAGCCGGGGCGTGCCACGCCGGGCTTGTGCAGCTCACCGGGGAAAAACCAGGACGAACCGCCCCTCGCCCAGCGTGCCGCTGACGGCATCCAGACTGGTCCTGAAACCAATATCTCCCGTAAACTCCCCTGCCTCTTCGCCGGGCAGAGTCGTATAACCCCAGCCCTCGCCGCCGGTCAAATCGATTTGAAGGTCAGCATACGTTTTTTGTGGTATTCGAGGCGGGTGCTGTCGGGGCTCAGATCGGCCTCCATCACATTGATGAAGACCTTCTCGCCGTCCACCTCGGTGCGGCCCAGCGGCAGATCGTACAAATCGCGGGCCACATGGTAGGCGGTAAGATAGTCGATGGCGGTGTCAAGATTCCGGTGGAGCCCGCGATAACGGTTCAGGTGCTCCAGTGCGTCGCAGATCATGTTGATTTTCTCCTAACCAAGTGTTTTTTAACAGAAGCACAAAGAGCGCCTGCCCTCTCCCCCCTCATTGAGAGACGGAGAGGGGGCGCTTTTTGATCTTTCAGAGTTTTGCGATGGCGGCTTCGATCATGGCCTGTGCTTCGGCGACGATGGGCTCATCTTCCGGGATGAGGCCGGGCATCGGCTCGCGGACGCCGCCCAGCTCAAGGCCGTACATCCGGCGCAGGATCTCCTTCTGCACCGCGTAGAGGTTGCCATGGGCTTCGCACATCTTATAAATGATGCGGTCTGCGTCGTACTGGATCGCGCGGGCAGCTTCGATCTCGCCCTTGTTGATGTGGTCGTTCATGGCAAGATACAGCTCCGGCATGACGGCATAGGTGCCGCCGATGCCGCCGTCCGCGCCGATGACACGGCCGGAGACGAACTGCTCATCCGGGCCGTTGAAGACCACGAAATTGCCCTCACCACGGGCGGCAATGCCTGCATCCTTGAACATCTGGATGTCCTGGGTGGGCATGGAGCTGTTCTTGACGGCAACGACGTTGGGGTTCTTGAGCATCTCGCGCAGCAGGCTCATGGTCAGGCCGGTGCCGGCCAGCTGGGGGATGTTGTAGATGACGAACTCGGTGTTGGGAGCTGCCGCCGACATATCGTTCCAATATTTGGCGATGGCATACTCCGGCAGATGGAAGTAGATGGGCGGGATCGATGCAATGGCATCCACGCCCACGCTCTCGGCGTGGCGGGCCAGCTCGACGCTGTCGGCGGTGTTGTTGCAGCCGACGTGTGCGATGACGGTCAGTTTGCCTTTGGCTTCACTCATGACGGCTTCCAGCACGGCCTTGCGCTCATCGACGTGCTGATAGATGCACTCACCGGAGGAGCCGCCCACATACACGCCCTTGACGCCCTTTGCGATCAGATGGCGGGTCAGCGCCTTGACGCCCTCGGTGGAGATATTGCCCTCTGCGTCGTAGCAGGCATAGAAGGCCGGGATAACGCCCTGATACTTGGTAATGTCTTTCATTTGTCCATGTCCTTTCTGATAATTCAAGCCCTACACGCTCTCCGTTCGGGAAACGGCAGCAGCGCCTCTTGCGGTTCCCAGCGTCTGCTTCGGCCCTTGGGCGGGCCTCGCATCCTGCTGACCGCGGCGCCAAAAATCCCTCCCTGTTTCCGCCGCGGCGGCGGTCGGGATTTTAGCCTTTGACAGCACCCATTGCGATGCCCTTGGTGAAGTACTTCTGGCAAGATAAGGCAAGATGATGATGATCGGCACAGCGGCCAGAGCGGCGCCTGCCATGATCAGGCCGAAGTCGGTGCTGTTCTCCGCCTGCAGCTTTGCGATGCCCAGCGAGATCGTCAGGTTGCTGGTGCTGGACAGCATGATGAGCTGCATGAAGTAATCGTTCCAGCTGTTGATGAAGGTAAAGATGGCCAGCGCACCGATGCCCGGCTTGACCATCGGGAGCACGACGCTGACGAAGGTGCGCGCCTCGCTGGCACCGTCGATACGGGCCGCTTCCAGCATCTCGGTGGGGATGCCCTCACTGAACTGCTTCATCAAAAAGGACGCCGAAGGGCCAGCCCACGATGGGGAAGATGACGGCCCAGATGGTATTATAAAGGGTTCAGTGCGCTCATCTCACGCAGCAGCGGGATGAGGATGACCTGCTTGGGCAGGGCCATTGCGCAGACGATGAGGGTGAAGAGCAGCTTGCGGCCGACGAAGCGCTTTTTTGCCAGCGCATAGCCTGCCATTGCGGCGGTGATGCAGGTGAGGATCATGGACATGACGGCCATGAACACGGTGTTGATCATCCAGCGCAGCGCGGCCGGAGCAGTTTGGGCCGACGGAGAAATAGATCGGCTCTCCATCCGCGCTGAAAGAGTGGCTGAAGGGCACGGCCAGCTGCCACAGCGGGGCACTCTTGCCGGCAAACAGCTTCTGGTAGTTGGTCAGCACCCACTGGCTGGGCCACCACTCAGGGGGTCGTGGAGTTGATGGCCGCGCCGGTCTTAAAGGAACCGGTGATGATCCAGTACAGCGGGAACGCGAACAGCACGGCCACGATGCTGATAAGAATGAGGGTCAGTATCATGTAAGCGCTCATCTTTTTCAGCTTGCTAGGGGTGACGCTTCAACGGTTTCTGCTTTTTTTGCAGTTGCAGTCATTGCCCGGCACCTCCTTTAATGATCCTGACTGCCAAACTTGAACTGGACAGCCGACAGGATGGCGATGATAACGGCCAGCACAACGCCCATTGCGTTGCCGTAACCATAGCGGTAGAGCTTGAATGCAGTGTAGTAGATGTAGTACATGATGGTATCGGTGCTGTGGTTGGGCCGCCGGAGGTCAGCAGCTGGATCAGCGCGAAGCACTGGAAGGAGTTGATGGTCGTGATGACCAGGATGTACAGGGTGGTGGGCATGATGGCGGGCCACTTGATGCGCCAGAAACACTGGAAATCGGTGGCACCGTCCACTTCAGCGGCTTCCACGATGGACTGGTCTACGTTGCCCAGTGCGGAAACGTACAGCACGATGGGCTGGCCGACAGAAGTAGTGAGCAGGATGAGGATGATGCAGCCCAGAGCGTATTTTTCATCGCCCAGCCAGTTGATGTTCTTGTCGATGAGGCCCACAGCCTTGCCCAGATAGTTGAAGATGCCGTAGTAGTTGTTGTACATCCACTTCCACACGACGGTGACAGCCACCGAGCCGGTGACCACGGGCAGGTAGAACACGCAGCGGAAGAGGCTGGTGGTCCACTCGGGCAGATCGACGATGGCCGAACTGACCCACAGCGAGAACGCACAGGTCACAGGCACCGAGACGACCACGATGATGAAGGTGTTGCGCAAAGCGCCGATGAAGATGGGGGATCTGCGAACAGCTCTGCGTAGTTGGCAAAACCCACAAAGACGTCGGCACGGTTCATGGTCGAGTCAAAAAAGCATCGTGACCACGCAGAGTATCATGGGGTAAATGACGAAGCCGAGAAAAAATGATGAGGCTGGGCAGAAGGAACAGGTAGGAAGCGATGGTCATCCTGCCAGAACCAGTGCGCTGCTGCGCTTCGGCTCTTTGATGCTTGCAGTCTTTGCAGCCAAAGAAATCACCAGACCTTTCGTTCTGATTGGGTGCTTGTCTTACACAAAATGCCCCTCCCTCGCCGGGATGTTCGAGGGAGGGGCAGTCATTACTTATTTGCCCTCAGGCGGAAAAGCTCAGGCTTCGGCGGCTGCGGCTGCGTTGGCGTTCTGGACAAAGGTTGCAACGGAAGTGGCAACGTCTTCGCCGGTGCCTACACGCTGGAGCATGTTCCACCACTCGGTGCGGGCAGTTGCCCAGCCCGGAGTGATCTGGTAGTAGTCGCCCAGATAGGCCATGAACTTGGTGTACTCGCTCATGATGGCGTTGTCGGCGTAGATGTCGCCCACGCTGGCGCGGACCGGGAAGTAGGTGGAAGCCAGAACGCTGTCCTTCACTTGGTCAGGGTCAGCAGCGATGAACTCGATGAAGGTCTTGGCTGCCTTGACCTTGGCCTCATCGCCATTGTCGAAGACGCCAAAGCCCCAGATGCCGCCGCAGAGCTTCGGGTCGCCGCTTGCAGTCGGGAATGCCATGGGCATGATCTCGTCGCCGCTGTTGGTCAGGCCGGCATCGTTGTTGTCGGAGTTCAGCTGCTGTGCAATGTTCCAGCAGAATGCCATCTGCAGGGTACCGTTGCGGAACAGGGTGATCTCGTCGCCGCCGGCGATGGAAGCGTCGAAGTTGATGCCATCGGTGTCGTACAGGGTCTGGATGGCCTTGATGTTCTCGGCAGAGTCTGCGGTGTACTTGGTGTGAGCGTCGTCGGTGAAGGTGCCGCCGTACATATTATTGATAATAGCGCGGGTACCCTGGTCGCCGCCCTGACCGCCGCAGTAGATGGCTGCCACGTTCTCGTAGCCGCCCTTGTACAGAGCGTCAACGGTGTTCAGGAAGCCTTCGGTGCTCCAGGTGTGCTTATCAGTGTCGAGATACTTGTCAGCGCCCACTTCCTTGACCTTGGTCATGTTCACGGCCATGCAGTGTGCGGTCATGCACAGGGGGTACTCGTAGTAGTCGCCCTTGTCGTTGTGGCAGGCGGAGTTGACGGACTCGTAAATGTCCTTCTTGGCGTCGTCGGTCCACAAATCGTTCAGCGGAGCCATGACACCCTTTGCGCCCCAGTTGGCCACCAGACGCTCGGGGCCTTCCATGATCAGGTCGGGTGCGCTGCCGCCCTCGATAGCGGTGTTGACCTGGTCGTCGCCGTTGGTGTAGTCCAGATACTCAACGGCCACTTTAATGTCAGGATACTTTGCGTTGAAGCTGGCGATGAGCTCCTGCACGGTCTCGTCCTTGCCCCAGCCGCCGATGGGGTATGTCCACAGCTTGATGCTTGCGCCGGATGCAGAGCCGGAAGCGGCAGTGGAAGCAGCAGTAGAAGCTGCCGTGCTGGTAGAAGCGGACTTGCCGCCGCAGGCAGCCAGCGCACCCGCTGCGCTCATAATACCAACGGCCTTCAAGAAGGAGCGACGAGAAATGGCGTTCTTCATAATAAGTTCTCCTTACCTATCATCATATCGGCGGTCCTTCATCCCTGACCGCTCTTGTTGGCCTTATTATAGAAAACTTCTTTCATTTTGTCCATCGGTCGCATACACAATTTTCAGAAAGTTTTCTTGTATATTCCGCACAAATATCTGGGATACCAGCCAGATTTTGGCCACTTTCACTAGTTTTGCCGCCAGTTGTAGCCGTTTTGTAATCATTTCTGCGCCGTTTGTCATTTTTAGTTTGAAAATCATTTTCGTTCTTCCTGTCGCAATTTTGAAATTTATTTTCAGTAATAAGTCATACTTTTCCTCGTTTTTTAGATGCTCTGCACAGCTTTTTCTTCCGAATTATGGCGAAAGGCACACTTGTCAAGCGGCCAAACTTCTTTTATACTTTTTATAAAGATGCCCCCTTCCCTGTGCAGCGGAAGGGGGCAAAAGAAGGTATAAGGAATAGTGCGGGCCTTGCGGCCCGCTCGAAGGAGCTTGACCATGGGTACAAATTTTTGGGAATTGCTGCATCAACGACAGGACCAGCTGACCAGATCCGGCCACGCGGTCGCCGACTACCTGCTGCAGCATGCGGACGAAGCGCAGTATCTCTCCAATTTCCTCGCTGGCCCGGGAGTGCAACGTCGCCGAGGCGACAGTGTTCCGGTTCTGCCGGGCTTTGGGGTTCGACGGCTACCATGAGATGCGCATTGCGCTGGCGCAGGCCAACGCCACCGGCACGCCCTCCAGCCAGAGGGAGCTTCAGCCCGGTGCCACCACCGCAGAACTTTGCGAGCACGCATACGCCCGCTTCCTCACCGCCATCAACGGCACCCAGAACGCCCTCTCTGCCGAGGCCGTGGACGAGGCCGTACACCTGATGCAGGAGGCCAGGCAGGTGTTCTGCCTCGGACAGGGCGGCAGTATGCTCCTGGCAAACGACATCTGCGCCCGCTTCGCCAGCCTTTCCACCAAGTTCCGCACCGCAGGCGACAGCCATTTACAGCTGCTGACTGCCAGTCTGATGAACGAGGCCGACGTTGTGCTCTTCGTCTCCTACTCCGGCGCGACCCGCGACATGATGGAGACACTGCGCACCGCCAAGGCCGCCGGGGCAAAAATCATCCTGTTGACCCATTACGAGGACTCCCCCGGCGCATTGCTCGCCGATGTCGTCCTCCTCTGCGGCGCACAGGAAAGCCCGCTGGACTCCGGCAGCATCCCCATCAAGGCAGCATTCCTCTATGTAGGCGAAGTTCTGGTGCTGCGGTATATGCTGGATGACCCTGCCCATAGCAACACCGCGCAGGGCCTCACCAGCGAGGCTATGACCGTGAAAATGCTGTAAAAAGTTCTTTTCCATGTACTGCCAAAACTGCCCGGAACGACCTTCTCCTATCGTTCCGGGCAGTTTTTTGTGTTATGCAATAAAAATGACAGCATCACGCCCGTTGACTCATCTGATTCAAGGCATTATAATCGACGTATGGCAAAGTTTGTCGAAGAGCAGGAGCGAAAAAAATGTATGGATCATAGTCACCGCGATCGCACCTACAAAAAGAGCCGCTTTCAGCAGGAGCTGGAGCAGAGCGTCTCCCGTAAGCTGATCTCAAGCCTGCTGCTGGGATGTCTTTTGTTCTGCATTGCAATCGCTGTTGTGAATGCTCTCAATCAGAACGCCCGGCGGGAAGACCATCTGGAGAGTGTCGCCTCCACCTTCCATGAGGTGTACAATAACACGTCAGCCTTTTCTGCTGGACGCTGGACACACCGAGCTGTTCCTCTCCGAGCTGCGGAATGATCAGGATAACCTGCGTTATCTTATCAGCCATTACAACGTCTCGGCTCTTGTGGAGATACAGCTCATCCTTACCGACTCCAAGGGAAATGTTCGGTTCACGACCTTTTCGGAGGGAGAGATGAATCTCCACCGGCAGGAATTCAACGGCATCGCCGTGGACAACGCCTGCCATCTTATGCGGGCCGTCTACACCACGGTCTACCACTTCCGAGCCAACAGCTCAGAATACGTTATGATCCATCCGCTCTACCGGGATGGCGAATATCAGGGTGCTGCGGCAGTTTATCTGAATGAGAACGACTGGACAAAACTGTTCAGCCAGTACCAGTACGATGCCATCCTCACCAAATCCAACGGTGATGTCATTACCTGTTCAAACTCCTCCTTCCTCTCCCAGAAGAACGCTAACAAGTATCTGCCCGCCGATGCGGCGCAGTATGTGCGAGTAAACGGGAACCGCTATCTGCGCAGCAGCCGCTCGCTGGAAAACGGCACGGTGTTGGCTTACTCCTTCATCTACTCGCCCACGAATTACAGTTATCTCTTGGTGGGTCTGCTCCTGATCGTACTGCTGGGGCTGAGCTGGGCAGCAATGTTCGCCCGTATCATGCACGCTATGACTGAGCAGATGGTAAAGTCGGTGGACACTCTCGTGCGGCAGATCCGCATCATCCGCAAGGAGGACCCTGATCACATCATCGAGATCGACACCGGCGATGAGATCGAGGAGATCGCCCGTCAGGTCAACAAGATGGTTCGCAGCATTCAAGAGCTGAGCCAGCGCAACATCGCTCTTGCCGAAGTGAACAACCGGATGGAGATGCAGAATCTTCAGGCGCAGATCAATCCCACTTTATTTATAATACGCTGGACAATATCCGCTATCTTATCCCGACAGACCCCCAGCGAGCCCAGCAGCTGATCGGGCGGTTTATCGGCATCCTGCGCTACAGCATCAACAACACAAAGCACAATGTCACCGTTAAAGATGATCTGAAATATCTGCAGGATTACCTTGTGATCCAGTCCACCCGCTTCGGTGCGAATTTCTCCTACGAGATCGACATCGACGACGCCTGCATGGAGTTCATCATCCCGAAGCTGCTTTTACAGCCCTTGCTGGAAAACAGCATCAAATACGGATTCCAGAAAAATGCCCTGCATCCATATAAGGGTACGGGGCTGGCTGGGGGCAGGATGCGCTCTATTTCACGGTAGAGGACAATGGCGGAGGCGTGGACGAGACCATGCTGGAACATCTGCGTGACATCCTGCGCTCGGATGAAGTGAACATCGAGCACAATGGTCTGCAGAACATCAACCGCCGCATCTGGCTGGGCTACGGCGGTGACAGCGGACTGACCATCGACAGCACCGAGGGCGAAGGCTTCACGATCGCGGCTGTCGAGACGGCCTGCACGGGCTGCGGCCTCTGCGCCGACATCTGCACGTCGAAGGCGGTCTCCTTCGGTGCGCCCGACTCGGCTGACGCCTGGCTTTCGGGAAGACCGGTCGTCAAGCTCGCCGTGAAGGGGAGAAGGCGCGCGTCCGCCTGGGAGGGAATCGTGGAGCGAAGCTTCACGTCGGGATACTTCAACCGATAACTGAACAAGAAAAGGGGGCCTGACATCCGGAAGATGCAGGCCCTTCCTTTTGTGAGGCTTCGTCAGGGGCGTCAGCGGATCCGGCCGATCGCTTCGCAGAGCGCGCGGTGGCACTCGTTGAGCGTGGGGATGGCGCCTTCACCGTCGATGAAGCTCTGCACGGAGATGTCGTCCGACTCGGCGATCTCGATGCGGTCGGGTGCGGCCCCCTGGAAGGCCAGGAGCATGTTCCTGAGACCGTCGACGATGTGCAGCGGCGTGCCCACGGGGGCGGAGATTCGCACGAATCCCATGTCGTCGCGCTTGATGCTGAAGCCGATGCCGTTGGCGAGAAGCGCCACGACGCTGTCGGCGCTCCAGAAGACGCTCCCGATCGATTCGGGGTCGTGCAGTTCCGGAGTGCAGCGCGCACGAGGTCGTCGAAGGGCGACGCGCAGCGCCATGGCGCCGTCGCGGAACTCGAGTCTGTTTGAGGGCGTTGATGCCTGTGAGCACGAAGTCTTCTTCACGAGAATGCCGAAGTCGGACTCGACGTCGGCTCGCGCGTCGGCAAACTGCTTGGGCGTGATGCGCACGTTGACGAGCTCGGGCTGGTGCTTGAGCCACATGATCACGTCGTCCATCGTGCGGCAGACGCGGTTCTCGCTCTTGAGGCGGCCGTTTTCAAAAACGGCGCACGAACCACTCGAACGAGTTGTGCCAGGCGTTGTACTTGTTGACGAAGTCCCTCAAAGGGACGTCCTCGGGCACGTTTCTTCGTGCCGAAGGTCTCGTAGATGCGGTGCACGTCGATCACGGCGACGGCCGAGACGTTGAGCCCCAGTGCTCATGTGCTCCTCAAGCGCATCCCGTGAAGGGCACGATTCGCAGTTCGCGGCGAAGGTTGATGACGCCGAAGAGGACTGCATAGACGCGCCAGCGCTTGGTATCCTTGGAGAAGAAGCGAAGCCGCTCGGAGATGTCCTCCACCATCTCGGTGTTCCACAGGAGTCCGTAGGAACGCCTCGTTCCAGATGAGGACGTGACTGACGAGCGCCTCGAAGTAGGCGCGCATCACGCTGTAGACGATCTCGTGATGAAA
>ENA-OQES01001111-OQES01001111.1-human-gut-metagenome-genome-assembly--contig:-NODE-1111-length-10504-cov-2.359063_pt1 | contig 10504 bp, 17 predicted proteins | sample MGYA00242798_ERZ504641 | MGnify/ENA primary metagenome ERZ504641 (study PRJEB26092, sample SAMD00036327) | human gut metagenome | host: Homo sapiens | study: EMG produced TPA metagenomics assembly of... | reverse complement strand
GGATGGACGAACCTCTGGTGCACCAGTTGTCACGCCAGTGGCACAGCTGGGCAGCTATGTTCGGATCGGATAAACGCTGAAAGCATCTAAGCGTGAAGCCGGCCTTAAGATAAGATATCCCACTGAGATAATCAGGTAAGACCCCTTGAAGACTACAAGGTTGATAGGCACAATGTGTAAGTGGCGTGAGTCATTGAGCAAGGGTGTACTAATAGGTCGAGGGCTTGACCCCATTTTCGATTGATACTTCATTTGCTGAAAGCAGTTCGATATTCAGTTTTGAAGGTATATGCCTTCAGAAAAAGAGAAGCTGACGAAGGTCAGGAATGGCCGGTGTCGATGACGGTGAGGAACCACCTGTTCCCATTCCGAACACAGAAGTTAAGCTCACTTGTGCCGAAGATAGTTGGCTGGAAACGGCCTGTGAAAATAGGTAGATGCCGGCTTCTCTTAAAAAGCAAGCAGCCCACGGGCCGAGCGGAAAGCCCGGTTCGTAGGGTTTGCTTTATTAAGCACCATTAGCTCAGTTGGTAGCGTAATTAACTCACACTAAAGCTGTGATGATGAACTTCGACTGAACTATTCAAATTGAGATTTCACGATGTATCGCGCAAATCTCATATATGCACCATTAGCTCAGTTGGTAGAGCAACTGACTCTTAATCAGTGGGTCCTGGGTTCGAGTCCCCGATGGTGCACCAGAAAAAGCGCGGTAGGATGTGTAAAACATTCGCCGCGCTTTTTGCTATATGTTAGGCTGACTACATTTTGACTACAAGAGCATAAAAAATAAGCGGCGGGCAATCCCTGAAAATGAGGGAAGGCCTGCCGCTTTAATTATGGATTATTTAACTTGCCGGTAACTTGCTGATCAGTTGTCTTTGCTTGCCTGCTTAATAACCTGATCCGCACCGGTAGCCGCAAGGCCGGAAACAATGCCCACGGCCAGGGCGGTCAGGGGATCCGCGGCGGGAAAGTCCGGCACGTTGATGTACATGGCGGCCAGGCCCAGCAGGCCGCCAAGGGCGCCGCAGATGGACGGCAGCCATTTGTTGGCCAGCGGGGTCTGCTTGATGGCCGTTGCGGCAAGGTAGCAGATAACGGTGATGCAGGCAACGGATGCGATGCCAAAGATGCTAAATCCATGAATTTTTTCCTCCTATGTATTCGTGTTCAGGCGGTCCTGTTCTCGAGATCGGTGATGCGGTGGTTTGCCACACGCAGCTGCTCTTCCAGCACTGGCACCCGCTGGGCAAAGTTGTTGTGGGCGCGCACTTCGCGGGTCAGCTCCTCCAAGCGGGCATCCGTGACCGCCTGGGCCGTTACCATCCGCTGTTCCGCGCGGCGGGGCAGCCATCATGTTGGTGATAACCACCCCCAGCAGGCTCAGCCCGCCGGTGATCAGCGCCACCAGAATTGCTTCCATCCTGCTCACACCTCCGTATAGGCGGCGTGGTACAGCCCCGATTCCACCAGGCCAAGGTCCCCGCACAGGGCATACAGCCGGGCAGCGTCCCCGTTGGAAATCGGCCCCACCGTTACCGTCTGCATTTGGACCGGCTGTGATTTTTTCCGCTGCCGGGCGGGCAACGCTCTGGTAGCCGCCCAGCCGCACCGCGGTAGATGCCGCCGCAAAATCTGCATCCAGCCAGTTCAGCGGGTGGACCCGGCGGTTTTTGTACCGCACTTCAAAATGCAGGTGTGCTCCATAGCAGTTGCCGGTATCTCCGCTGTAGCCGATCAGCTGGCCCTCGTATACCGTCTCCCCCCTGGGCCACGCAGAGTTTGCTCAAATGGGCGTACAGCGTCTCCAGCCGGCCGCCACGGTAATCCGCATGGCGCAGCTTGAGCATATTGCCATAGCTGTTGGTATCCCCCTGGGTGCGCTTGCCGTTCCAGCGGTATGCGATTGCAACCGTGCCGGCCTCCGCAGCGTACACGGGCGTGCCGACTGCCGCACGAAAGTCCAGCGCCCTGTGCAGCGAGCCATCATTGTACAGCCATCCGGCGGTGATTACATGGCTCTGCAGGGGCCAGCTGAAAAGCACATCTTCATTTCCCAAGTCTCATTTTTTTGCTTTCCTTTCTTTTTCCATGAAGTTACCTGTCTGTGTATCCCACCAAAGCTCCGCAAGAAGCTCACGCTCTGTGGTAGTATCAAGGTCTTCACGTTCGAGCCTGTCAAGAGTCGCGTCCAAAAGGTCGAGAGCGATTGCAAGTGTGCTGCGCAGGCGGGATATACTATCAGGGTTTTGCATTTCTAGGCGGTTCCGGCCAGACAACGTCATAGGGAAAGCCCTCCTGCTCTGGTACGTCTCGCAGTGCCTGCCTGTATGCTTTCCAGTCCTCTTTGTCAGTCTTTTGCATCACCCAGCACCGTCCAGTCAGTGGCGTCAATCAGCTTGTCCCGCTCTGTACGCACAGCGACCGCAGCGGCATCGTAGTCATACTGCTTGACAAGGGTGGCCCACGCATCCGGGGCCGCGCTCAGGCCGCCTGCAGGCAGGGCCGTAATCATCTCGTATGTCGTATACTGCCAGCCGTTCCGGGGCGTGTCCATATTGGACACAGCCTCGCGGGTGACTTCCTGCTCATCCTCATACAGCCGGATGAGCGTTGCTCCACCGGGCAGCGGCTCGCACTCAAAGCGGGGGCGCTGCTCTGCGCACTCAGTTTTTTACCATGTGTAATCATTCTCCTTATGTTTTTGCAGCCTGTCAATATCGGTCAGTTTTGTGGGGGCCTTGCGGTCCCCGAACCCCCGCTTAACCGGGGATAGAAAGGTCGCCGCCGCTGTCCCACCCGGAGTCGCCCGCGCCATCCGGGAGGTGGACGTAGAACGGGCCGGCGTTGCCGCCGCTGCGGGAGCGGCCGCCACGCAGAACGATACGGGTTCCGGCCTTATTGATATAGAAATAGTCTGCCAGGTAAGTACTAGAATTGCCGCCAACAGACTTGGTGATCTGCACGCTGGGCGCACGATCATCCTGCTGCAGGGCGGTCGCCCAACCTTCGTCCGGCATTGCCATAGTGTCAAGGGCAATGTAGCCATCGTTGGATGTCCAGCTGTACTTTGTGGGGTCATCGCACCAGTATGGTACGCCGTCAACCAGCTTCCAGTCACACTCGATGTGCCACTGGTTGCCATAGAGCGGATTTTCCACGCCGTAAAATACAAAACTGTGCCGTCCATCGGTGTTGCTGACGGGGCTGCCGCAGGTGGCAATCACACTGTTTGCGGTGCCGGTGCTCTGCATCATGCGCCATACCTTGTGATCGGTCGTTGTGGTTACAGGATCGCCGTCAAAATTAACTTTAACGTTGGTGGCATCACCATCAATGGTTTCCACGCTGGTAACAATACGACGTTTTGCGATGGCTTCGTTTTCGCCGCCGCTGCCGATGGAGATCACCATGCCAGGCTCAATGCTGGCGCCCTTGGCAACCACCACACTGGCAGCATTGTCAGTCGCGGCGGCAACTGCAAGGTTCGTGCTGTACAAGCTTGTACAGCCATTGATCTTGCTCTGCGCATGGCGCGTGCCGTATACAACAATCATCAGGTAGGCCAGCACCTCAAAGTCGGCACTGGTGCCAATGCTGTAGGTATCGCCCCATTTGCGGGCAGCGGCCAAAAACTGCGTGATATTCCGGTTGCCAGTCGGCACGGCACCGGCAATGCTGTGCAGCTTGCCGTCCGCGCCAATGCTGCCGGGAAAAGCGCGCACATAGCATTTCTGCTTGAGGCTGCCGTCCGCGTTCAAGAATTTGCGCGGGGCGCGGTAGCCGGGCAGCATAGACATGCTGATGGACGGCGCAACGTCCAGCATGCCGGAAACATAGAATAGCGGAATTTCTACAAGCACCTCTCCGTTAGTACCATCTTCGATGTATCCGGGCTGGCCCTTATACGCATTGACCTTAACGGTGCCGTCCGCGTTCAGGGTGCAGCAACAGCGGCGCATGCCTGCCCAGGGGTAGACGGCATCGAAGCTGTTCTGCCCCATGCTGGTGTCAGTGCCGGGAACAAAAACAAAATCTTTGGCTGCACCCACGCGGGTGCCAGCGCTGGTGCTTCCGGAAAAATTCACGCCCAAAAATAGTCTGACTGGTTACAATGCCAGCCACCTGCGCGGCATAATTCTTGGCATCGTCTGCGCTTTTGGCGGCAGCAGTCTCGCTGGCTTTGGCTGCCGTTGCGCTACCAGAGCTTGCGATTGCGCTCTTGGCTACTGCGTTCTCGCTTGCCTTTGCCGCTGCTGCCGAAGCACTAGCTGCCGCCGCTTTCTGCGTTGCCGTGTTCACGGCACTGTCCAGATTTGCCGCGCTGGCGGCTGCCTCTTTGGCAGATTTTGCTGCTGCCGCCTCCGATGCCTTTGCTGTTGTGGCGCTGGATTTTGCCGCCGCTGCCTGTGTCGTTGCAGTGCTTGCGAATGTACTTACATTGCTGGCGCTGGATGCAGCGGCCTTTTGTGCCGTTTCCGCACCGGCTTTTGCCGTCTCTGCTGCACTCTGTGCCGTTTTGGCGGCAGTGGCGGACTGGCCCGCGTTGGTTTCGGATTCCTTGGCGGCGACAGCGCTGTTGGCGGCACCATCGCGGGCAGCTTCGGCCTGGTTCTTGGCATCTACAGCGCCGTCCCGCAAATCCTGCATCTGGGTAAGGGCCTGGGCATTCTCGCTGGGTGTGGCGGTGCTGTTGGCACCAGGCACCTGGGCGTGATCCAGCACCATGTAGGGCAGATTGCAGCTGATGCGCTGCACACCGTCCTGCACGCCCCGGAATGTGATGGTGGCGTACTTGGATGCTCGCATACAGGCTTCCGGCGGGACGGGTACAAGGCCGTCCGTGTCCGCCAATACCGTTACACCCTCATCGTTGGGGACGTTATGGAACGTGGCATCAATCGCAAGGCCCTCCCACTCCGGGCCGTGGCGCAGCAGCAGCTGTTCCGTGCCGTAACTGTCCCAGGTGCCCAGCACCAGCACGCCCATCAGGCCAACCACCTGCGCAGTGTGGCGGGCAAGGGTAATGGTATGTGTTGTCATCTTGTGGCTTTTTCCTCCTTTTTGTTTACCTCTCTCTCGCTGGCTTCCACCATCGAGATCACGTTCAGCAGCACCAGCCGCACCACAGCGGGGTGCAGGCAGCTGTTGTTGATGGCGTTGATGACGGACTTTTGGAGTTCTTCAATTTTTGCGGTTGTGGTCATGAGCGCTCCTCCGGGGCTTGCGCACCCTGCTGCACCTTGTCCAGCGTATCCATGGCGGCGCGCAGGACAGAGAGGTACTGCGGCAGATCGTAACGGCAAAAAGTATTCGGCAGCCCCGGCGGTTTGCAGGGTCGTTTCATCGGCCGCTTCGGCCAGGCCGGATAGAGCAAGAGACAAAAGGTTGCGGGCATCCTGCAGGGAGCCGTCCTTTAGCTCGGTGTCGCTTGAAAAACGTGAGGTAGGATTGATGCATGTATACACCTCCGTTGGGTTTCGTTAGGAGTTAGAAGGGAGGAGTTGGAAGGTGTGCGCGTGTGCGCACGGGTTGAAAATTGGGCCGCAATCCCGTAGGGGCGCACAGTGTGCGTCCATCGCCCTGTGGCAAATCCTGTTGTGGCATATACGGCGGGGTTTTCGGAACGGTCAAGACCGTTCCCTACAGAGCTGGACCTTGGTAAAATCATCGCTTTTGGTCCAAAGCATCAATAAAAGCCTCCTGTGGCAATGGCCTGTTTGCGCTGCCAGCGCTGTACGGCGCGGCCTACGTCCTCGTCGGTCAGCTCAATGCCGTACACGGCGGAGAGGATCTCCCGCAGCACGGAAACCACGGCTTCAAAGCCCGCCATCTGGCCTGCCTGCAAATCTTCCATGACTTCGGCCACAGCCTGCTTGATGGTATCCAGCGGAGCTTCCACGTTGGTGCCGTGGCTCTGGTCGCCCAGCACGGCCAGAAACTCCCGGTTCGCCGGGATGACCGCGCCTTGTGCCAGGTAGGGGATCTGCGGGGCGGTCAGGGTGCTGATATTAAACCCGACATGCCCGCCGCCGAATATGTCCGGCAGGTCGAACGACAACCCGTTCAGCGCGTTGATGACCGTGTTGATGCCGGTGACAACGGCGGAGATCATCCGATTGATGAAGCCGATGATGCCGTTGACGGCGGTTTTGATGGCGTTGTCATCTGTCCCAGACGGTGCTGACCGTGTTGCCGATGGCCTGCCAGGCAGCATCCCAGTTGCCGCGGAACACGGCGCTTAAAAAGTCCGCCAACCCACGCAGCACAACAACGGCCAGATCGATGGCATCCGCAATAGCACCAACGGCCACGCCAACAACGTCCGCAATGGCGTTGAATACCTCAGCAAACGCGGGGCCGAACGTGGCGATGATCCACTTGGCCACCGGGGCCAGTAGGTTGTTCCACAGGTTCAGCAGGCAGTTGGCAACGCTTGCCACCAGCAAAAGAATGTCGTCCCACAGGGGTTTGAGGTGGGAGGACCACAACTGCTGCAGAACGCTGATCAGGTTCTGCAGGATTGGCTTGACAATGGTTTCCCACAGGAGGGTGGCCAGATCCTCCAGATTCTGGAACGCAAGGATCACACCGTCCATAAGGGGCTGCCCGTAAGTATCCCAGGCGGTTTTGATGCCGCTCATCAGGTCTTGCCAGATCTGCAAAAGCAGGTCAAGCGCAGGGATCAGCACACCATTGATGGCGTCCGTGCCAATTCCGCATGCCCAGGTGAACAGGTCGGCCAGGACATAAATGGCAGTGGAAGCAACACCGCCCACAATGGGGGACAAACGCTTCCGAAAACGCATTGATCACACCAGGGGCAAACGTGCCGCTCAGATAGGTGAGCAGTGGGGAAAAGCCCCTCGTTCCAAAAAGCAAGCGCTGCCTGTTGAACCTCCGGCCAGACGGCGCTGGCCGCGTTCCGTATCTGTTCCCATGCGGTGTTCCATGCGGCAACGCTGGGGGCCAGCAGCGTCTGGAAGGTGCTCCAAAAGTTCTTCAGCTTGTCCGTGATCCCGCCCAGAGGGCTGGCAATATGATCAAAATTATAGTTTGCTCCGCCGCTGCTCCCTGTCTTGGCATCCAGCCGCTCGATCTCATCAAACCCGGCCAGGCTGCGCTTGGCCTTGTCGGCCTGCTTGGAGGTGGATCTGGCGGCGCTGCCAACGGCATTGATCCCCTTGGCGGTCTGCTTCATGCTGGAGATGCTTTTCCCGGTCAGGAGAGAAAGCAGACGAAGAAAGCCGTTGATCAGAGAGGTGAGAAGGTTCAGCAACCCGATAATCGCAGGGGAAAGCGCGGAAGCCAGCCCTGCGGCAGCAGTGGCTGCGGCACCCTTTAACTTGCCAAGCGCGGTGCTTACCCCGTTTGTTTTGGCAATCGTGGTTCCCATCACGGTTACCACGGAGCGCAGGGCGGAGGAGATCAGGTTAAATACCAGTGCCCCCGGACACAATACCTGCAAGTCTACGGCCAAGCTGCCCCACAGCCTTGGAGGTCCGCGCAACGGCAGTCGCGGCAATCTGGGCTTTCCCCGCCAGGCTGCTTTGGCGGGTTACCGCCTGCTCTTCGGTCGCCAGCTGTGCGGCAAGTGCCGCGTGCTGCTTTTGCAGGTCGGAAAGAACGCTTTCCTGCTCGGTATACTTTGCCGTCAGGCCGGGAATGGACTGCTGCAGCTTGTCCAGCGCACCTTGAAGCTCCGACGCTTTGGCCGCGTCGCTGGCAAAATGCTGGCCCACAAACTCCTGGGCTTTCAGGTTTGCAGCTTCCGGGGTGAGGGATGAATCTCGCTGCTTCTCGATCTCGGCGCGGCGGTTTTACAAAGCTGTCCAGCTGTTCGTTCACGTTTTCCAGCTCTGCCGCCGTGGATTCCGCCTTGCTCTGGGCATCGGAAAGCTCGTTTCCCAAGCGCCAGATGCTTGCTGTTTGCGGTATTGATCTGCCTGTCCAGCGCAGCAACCTGCTGGGCGGTGCTCTTGGCCTTGGCCTGCAGCTCTTTCAGCTCGGCATAGGCGCCTTTATTGTTGATTCTGGTATCCAGAATGATCGACCCATCAGCCAAACATTACACCCCCAGACTTTTGAAAAATTCTTCTTCCGCGCTGGTCAGCTTGTGTTTGGGCAGGGTGACCAGATCGGGATTGTTGCGCACAAATTCCTGCTCGGCTTTGTCCAGCTTTTTGCCGTGCAGGCGCTTGTTGCGGATGGAGACGACCTGCGCAAACTGGCCGTCCCCGATGCAGCCAAATGCCCCGATGAACTCCCACCAGTGCAGGTAGGCGCAGCGGCGGCAGCTGTAGCCCAGAACTTTGTCCACTGCCGGGGCCATGATGGCGGCGTCGGTGTCCCAGTCCACAAGGGCGGGCTTTGGCACGGCGGCTTCCACTGGCTTGCCGCAGTTGATAAACACCATGGCCGCCTGGGCTGCTGCACTCAGGTCCGGCAGGCGCTTCCAATCCGGGTACAGGATCTCCAGGCAGGCAAGGGTCTGTTCCTGCGGGCTCAGCTCCGGGTCACGCAGGGCGGAGATGGCATCCAGCACGGCGCGGTAGTCGCTGCGGATGGCAAACTCCTGCCCGCATACCGTCACGCTGGTGGGCAGCTTCCAGCTGCTCACTGCTGCTCCGGGGCCAGCCCGGCGGTGCTGCCCTGGTAGGCGTCCGCGTGCCTGGCAATGCGGGCCGCGCTGGCCTTGGCGGCGGCTTCCACCGCCTGGGTCAGCATCGGGGTGACGGCATCCAGCACGGCTTCGGCCACCAGGCTGCCGTCCTCGCAGAAAGCCAGGCTGGATACCCCGGCAAAGAATACATCCGATACCGGCGTGCCGAAGATGTAATCAAACCAGTGGCGCACCTGCCTGTCCCACTCCACCAGATCCTCGGGACCGGTCACGGGCGCGGCCGTAATTTCGGCAATCTTGGCGCGGGCTTCCTCCATGCGGCCGGCCAGGCCGATGTCAGAGGGGTTGAAGCGGATGGTGCCGATCAGGGTGCCGTCCGCATCCTTGACGTCATAGCTTTTTAAGCCGCGGTCAATGTTCAGCTCCATTGTTTATTCCTCCGTGAAGGTGGGCACGCCGGCCGCAATGGTGCAGGTGCCCAGCGTTTTGTTGTTGGACAGGTGTACGTTCATCGGCATGCCGACGTAATCGGAGCCGCCCAGGCTCTGGGGCACGATGGTGCAGCCGGTGTGCTTTTCCGCCGTGAAGGAGCCGGAAGCAGCCCCCAGGAAGCAGTGGACGTGCAGCACATCGAACATGCTCAGCTCGCTTACGGCGTTGCGGCGCTCAATGTCCAGCAGCTTGGCGCTCAGCTTCTGGCCGCCGCGGATGGTGCAGGGGTCCAGGTCAAGCTCCGGCTTTGCGGCGCTCACGTTCACGTCCGTAATGCCCAGGATGTCGGTCACGGTGTCGGTGTCGTGGTTGTATTCCACGCTTGCGTCCTCAACGCCGCGGCCCAGCAGTTCCCAGGTCTCAGTACCGGAACCGCCGACGTTCACAAAGATCATGTCCAGTTTGCGGTCAGCATTTTTGGCCGGCGGTCAGGTTGATAGCAGCTTCTGCCATGGTTATTCCTCCTCAAGATAGAGTTTGATTTGTAATTGATAGCGGGCCGCGTTGGCATCCGCCCCGGTGGGCACACCGGCGTTGGATGCCGTGATTTTGGTCACGCGGTACCCGCTGACAGCGGGGTAGTTGTGGGTGCGCTCCTGCCCGCGGATCCAGGCGGAGAGCGCGGCGCAAAAAATCAGCAGCGTCCAGGTTGGGCTTCAGTTCCCGTCCAAATGGCAGCTGTGCCACAAAGGTCAGATTGTATTCGGCCAGGTCATACCCCAGCACGTCGGTGCGGTGGCTCTCGCTGGCCGTGCGCAGGGTGTATTCGGTCGGCTCTGCGCCCAGGTAGTTGGCGTTGAACAGGTCCTGCCTGTTGATCAGGGGGGCACTGTGCGCGCATCCAGGCGCGGGTGGCATCCAGTACGTTCATCTTCCGGGTCTTCCTCCTGCCAGGGCCGCGGCTTCGCGGATGACGTCATCCTTGTGCTCGGCCATGGCCCGCTCAAACCAATAAGCGCCCCGGTCCGGCGCGCCGTTGTAGGTCAGCGGGCGGCCGGTGGGGTACTTGTGGGGCGGGCTGCAAAAAGCCTGCCAGCTCGCCGTCCTCAAAAATGGGAATGTTGGGGCCGTACACCTCGCCGTAGTACAGGTAGCGCGCATAGGGCGTGGCGTACACGATCATGCCGTCCCCGATGGCGCTTGCCGTGATGGCGCTGTGCTTGAGGGTGCCGGTGCGGAACGGCACCTTGGGGTCACAATAGCGGATCACCGCTTCGTCCACCGCCTTCTGCACCCTCCCGCCCGGCGTCAGCCCCCGGTTTTTCCAGGGCCTCCGAAAGGGCGGAAAGGTCAAGCCGGGCATCATATTTCAGTCCCATCAGCTTGCCTCCACATACCAGTGCGGCGCGGGGTGGCCGCGGTTGTCATGCACGTCCAGCACGGTGG
>ENA-OQES01001110-OQES01001110.1-human-gut-metagenome-genome-assembly--contig:-NODE-1110-length-10507-cov-2.550578_pt1 | contig 10507 bp, 10 predicted proteins | sample MGYA00242798_ERZ504641 | MGnify/ENA primary metagenome ERZ504641 (study PRJEB26092, sample SAMD00036327) | human gut metagenome | host: Homo sapiens | study: EMG produced TPA metagenomics assembly of... | reverse complement strand
TTTGGCTGCATTGACAACTGCTCTTGCCATGGAATGAGGGAAATGTTCCTCCATACATGCTGCAATACGCAGAAGCTCATCTGAACTCAGCTCTTCACTGAAAGATACCACATCTGAAACTACAGGCCTTTGCTTTTGTAAGTGTACCCGTCTTGTCAAATACAATAGTCGTGGCATCAGCCATTGCTTCCATATATTTACCGCCCTTTACAGTAATACTGTGAGTACTTGCCTCTCAGAGCTTCTCTTACCGGCATCCGGGATACTCCCAGACTTTCTGCCAGCTCATTCTGTGTCATCTCACTGCCGTCAGGTATATTTCCCGCCAATATCTCATCCCGCAGAAGTTCTACAATACTGCCCTGCTTTTTCTTATTTCCAATATATTCCATTTAGTCTGTCCTCACTTTTCAAGTCTCCAAGATTCAGATCCACCAAAACCATATTCTGGCATAAACTGCTACTGTAATCTCTTCTTAAAATATCCTTCCGCACAGTAGATCGCACCGCATGGATTGTGTGCCAGCACACGGTCCTTTGCCACCAGTGTAGTCACCATTTGTTTGGAATATTTGTAAAACATAGAGTCATGTCCTACGCAAAGTCCCAGCGCAATGTTAAACTCTGTTTCCTGGGAATTTAAAAATTCGGCCTGGGCAATTGGGTTGCACATTGGTTCAAATGCATCTGCATTGACCTTCTTTTCTTTCGGAATTCCTACCGACTCCTTTGGAAAACCACCGGTCTTACAGATCACAGATACCACATCAAAGCCCTGGGCTGTAAAAAGATCTGCCACAACACGCGCCTCTTTTCGCAGTCCCCTGCAAAATGCCAGTCCTATTTTTTATAACCCATTTTTTTACAAAATTCCACTGTTTCTTTTAATCTCGGCCATTGGCAATAGCCTTCCCCTTCGATCTCAGAACAACTTACATAAAATTCGTGATTTTCCTCTAAGGCATATTTCTCATAAGCCCCATCCATTTTTTCTTTTTCCCGCATAGGACAGTTTTTTGGCATTTTCTCTCTTACAGCCGGATCCTGCGATCCACATGCTAATACATTACATTTTGCACAAGTATACATAGTTTCTCCCCTGACTTTTATTTTTTTCTGATACCGGATTGTTCCGCGCTTTGCGCTCCCACAATCACATTTAATATTGTATCCATTTTTTGCATAAAAGTAAAGAGCAGACATAACCGTTGATCCGGTTTGTCTGCTCTATTGCTTTTATTTTTATTTAAAATGCTAAAAAACTTATCATGAACTGCCTGAACAGCCCGGTCTGCATCCTTCTTATCTACCAGTACAGAGATCTTGATCTCACTGGTAGAGATCATATTGATGTTAATGTGGGCATCATACAGTGCCTCAAACAGCTTTGCTGCAACACCCGGATTGTTGATCATACCGGAACCCACTACGGAAACCTTGGCAATATCTGCGTTTGTCTCCAGTCTTGCAAAACGCAGTTCAGCCTTGTGGGACTCTAACAGCTCTGCTGCCTTCTTAAGATCTCCTTCTGCTACTGTGAAGCAGATATCCTTTCCTTCTTCATGGCCAATGCCCTGAAGGATAATATCTACATTAATGTGGTTCTGTGCCAGTAAAGAGAATACCTTGAAAGAAGTTCCTACTTCATTTGGCACTCCTACCAGTGCGATCCTTGCAATATCTTTATCTTTTGCTACGCTGCTGACTGCTGTCTTTTCCATGCGTTTTGCTACCCCTTTCACTTTTGTACCTGGATGACCGGTAAAGCTGGATAATACTTCCAGTTTTACATTATATTTCTTTGCCAGTTCTACAGAACGGTTGTGAAGCACCTGTGCTCCCAAAGTTGCCAGTTCCAGCATCTCATTATAAGTAACTTCATCCAGCTTTCTTGCGCCCTTTACATGTCTTGGGTCTGCTGTGTATACACCATCTACATCTGTGTAGATCTGGCACAGGTCTGCTTCCAGTGCTGCTGCCAGTGCAACTGCAGAAGTATCAGAACCGCCTCTTCCCAGTGTAGTGATGTTCTGGTTTCTGTCTACTCCCTGGAAACCGGTAACGATCACAATCCGCTTCTGGTCCAGCTCTGCCTCCAGACGCTCTGTATCGATCTTTTTGATCCTTGCATTCTTTGCTGCCGTATCTGTAAGTATCCCTGCCTGCCAGCCGGTAAGAGAAACCACCGGATACCCCAATGCCTCAATAGCCATGGCACAAAGTGCAACGGAGATCTGTTCTCCTGTGGATAACAGCATATCCATCTCCCGGTTGGAACCTTCCGGATTAATTTCTTTTGCTTTTTCAATCAGATCATCTGTAGTGTCACCCTGAGCAGAAAGCACAACCACTACCTGATTTCCTGCTTTGTACGTATCAGTGATGATCCTTGCTACGTTGCGAAGACGCTCTGTATCTGCTACAGAGGTACCGCCAAATTTCTGTACGATCAACCCCCAATTTTTCCATTTTTCCTTTCCTGTATCTATTTCTGCTTAAAGCAGCTTCATTTTTTCTAAAAAGTCAGTTCTTATTTTAGCCTTTTTTTGGTCCGCTTGTCCAGTACATATAACATTATTTTGTCTTTTATACAAAACACTGCAGAAGTAATTTTTCCTCCTGCAGTGTTTTGATCAACCTTTATTTACTTTTCCAGATTTTTCCATTTAAAGTTAGGTACAACATCGGACCACTTGTTGATACCGATCAGGGATTTTGCAAATTCACTTGCCTCTAAAGTAGAGTTCTTTTTGTCAATATCCCTGAATACCTGCCAGATCTTTCTCCTCTTTGTAGCTTCGATCAGATTTGGCTTGCTCATATCGCACTCCCACAGGCCTAATTTCAGTCCATCTTTTGCCTCTGAAGGAGCATCTACCTGACGGCTTAAGGTATAAGCATCAATATATGGGTTGCTGTCTACCAGATAATAGGAATAAGCAAAGGCTGCTGCCTGAAGCTCCGGAACATCTCCCCTGGTCGGACTGTAAGCTGTAAAGCCCTGTTCTGTAAGGATAATGTGGCGCACATGACCGGACGGTGTCTTTAATGCCTCCTGGCAGAAATAATCAGTCAGCACATTTAAGTTGGCAAAGTTGATGACCGGTGAATTAAAGTCATTTTTAACCAGTCCTGTTGCCTGGGCGTCATCCCAAAATACAGGATCGATCAGCGGACATGGATATGGATGATAAGCCAGTCCCCATTCCATCTGTCCCTGGTTATTGGCAATGGAGTTAAAACTGTCAATGATCTCTTTTCCGCCGTATTTTAACTGGCCATCCATTTCATTCATCCAGTTATAACTAAGGGAAAGATATACTCTGTCATTTGCATTGGTACTCTTAATTGCTGTGTAGCATACACGGAATGCCTTTTCGTAGGTCTTCACATAATTGGTCAGATCCATAGGCCCCATGTAGTTCCATTCCTGGTTTTCGATCTCATTTCCAATGATCCAGTTTGAAACTTTTCCGTAATTGGCATTCTTGCCGCTGTAATGATCTGCCAGGAATGCGGAAATTGCCTTTAACTGCTCAAAACCAGCCTCATTGGTGGCATTAAACATGTAATAATATGCACTGGAGGTTTTCTGTACCCCTGGAATAAACAGATTGGAGGTCGTATCGCTCCAGTCATTTAAGAGGATGGCATTTACAACCATTCCTTTTCCGGAATAAGCGCTGATGACCTTATCATAATCTTCTACAATGCCTTTGTTAAAATGATAAGTCTTGCCCTCATACTGGAAATCAATACCGGATCCCATTAATCTGGAAACTGCGATATTGGTGGTCACATACTTTACACCCAGGTCAAAGGCATCATCCAACATGTTCAGCTCAATGTTTAAGCCCTTTTTTGTCAAAGGTTCCTTAAAAGCTTCTGTATTCTTTGCCACGATCTCAGGATTGGTAATATAATGAGGTTCGCTGACTGCCTTGTAAGTACCATCTTCCTTTACTGCCAGCACAAATTTGCTGTAAAGGCAGTCGGAACCATCTCCTTTGTTAAAAGGAACGGTAACGGTAGTGGCGCCGGATGCATTTGCCGAAGTAAGATAGTCGCTGCGGCTTCCCAGATCATCCTGGTAGGTAGGCTGCTCGAACACATACACCTTGCCATCGGTTCCTTCTGTACTGCCACTGCTGTTTAAAGCGATCTCAACGTTCTGTTTATCATCGGTTATCTTACAGGATGTGATCTGTCCGGAAACTTCTGCGGCCAGGGCATTAAATGCACTGGTCCCCAGGGCAAGAACACCCGTTCCAAGAAACAGAGCCGCTGCACAAAGGAAACCTGCAGCTCCTGATCTTTTATAGTTTTTCATTCTTTCTGCCTCCCATATTCTGTCAGATTTTTTACAACCTACATCATACATAATCTAACTTATATTTTCAATTACGTTTTTATTACATTATCTTAATTTAAAAGGTTACTGTTCAGTCATAGGCTGGTTTTGCTCTTGACATTTTTTTGCTCTCCGTTTATAATATTTTTAGACCTTTTGTATCTGCTTTCGGGCTGAGACGGTGTGAGGGGGAGCGCCCTGACACTGCGTACAAAAGAGAAGCGATGGGACTCCGTGTTTCGGATTGAGAGGATGCTAGTGAGCATCGACCGCCAATTACAGCTGTAAAACGGCGCCATCGCTATGTCTATTTTTTAACAGAGATTTGCCAAACGCGCCGTGTGGGTGCGTTTTTTTATGCCATTTCATAAGGCCTTATAAAAACACCCATTCCACATACAGCCAGAATGAGGAGAGGTAAACGATATGAAAAATTCAAAAATCACATGTAACGAAACTTGTCTTTCTTGCCATGATGGTAGCTCTGGGAGTCGTGATCTCCCCGATCCTTCGTGTAGAAGGAATGTGTCCTATGGCCCATTTTATTAATGTAACCTGTGCGGTTATGCTTGGTCCCTGGTATGCTTTCGTGTGCGCTCTGGCTATTGGCATCATCCGTATGGTATGTATGGGTATCCCGCCTCTGGCTCTGACCGGTGCAGTATTTGGCGCTTTTCTTTCCGGTATGCTCTACCGCCTTTCCAAAGGCAAACTGGTATGTGCGTTCATCGGTGAAGTCATTGGAACCGGCATCATCGGCGCTATTGTTTCTTATCCTGTTATGACACTGATCTGGGGACGTACAGGTCTTACCTGGTTCTTCTATGTGCCATCCTTTATTGCAGGTACACTGATCGGAGGCAGCCTTGCTTTCATTTTCTTAAAGCATTTACAGAAAGCCCATATGTTATCCACATTCCAGACTGCTTTAGGCTCTCAGGTCTACAATAATACAGATACGGTTGTGAATGACTCTCTGGGAATTGCATTTTTAGGCTTTATCGGTTATCTTGCTTCCACAGTTGCCGTAAAACAGTTCGTTGCTGAACCTGGACCGGTTGCAGGAAGCATCAAATATATTGTTCTCCTTGCCTTTGTTGCAATGGCAGTGGTATACTGGAATACAAACAAGAAACATGCCTGATGTGCATACATGTGCGAAAAAATATCCATTGCAAAATAAACGCTGTAACAGGCCTGCATGGTTCTGCTGCAGCGGTTTTTATTATAAGGAGATCATCTCATGGACAATCGGAATGGTAATATAAATAAAGCTCAGCTCCTTTCCTGCTTAAAACAGGTTCGTGACCAACTTCATGACCAGGCACCGCTGATCCACTGCATCACACATCCCATTGTGGTCAACGACTGTGCCAACGCAGTTCTGGCCCTTGGAGGACGCCCTATTATGGCAGAACATCCTGCAGAAGTGGCGGACATTTCTGCCAGCGCAGCTGCCCTTACCGTCAGCCTTGGAAATATTACAGATGCAAGGGCTGAGTCCATGCTTCTGGCAGGAAAAGCCATCAAAGAATGAAAGATGCTGAAAATGCAAAAAGAGCCTCTGTGATCGACCTGGTAGGGATCACATGCAGCCCTTTCCGCATGGAACTTGCAAAACGTTTTATTAAAGAATGTAAGCCAGCTGTGATCAAAGGCAATGGCTCTGAGATACGTGCAATCGCAGGCGCTGCCTTTCATGGCACTGGCGTAGATGTAAGTGCAGCTGACGCTGTAACTGCCAAAGATCCGGATACCGTACATTCTATGGCCCATATTGCCAGAAAGCTGGCAGAAGAGACAGGCGCTGTGATCCTTGTTACCGGTGAAGTAGATATCATTGCTTCCCCAAATAAAGATACCACATACGGCATCTACAATGGTTCTCCCAATATGGCAAAAGTCACCGGCACCGGCTGCATGCTCACCTGCATCACAGGTACTTATCTGGCTGTGACAGATGCTCTCACTGCCTGCATCCTCGCTGCGATCACATTAGACTGTGCCGGTGAATGTGCCAATGCTGCAAAAGGTCTTGGTACTTATCATATAGAACTGATCAACCAGCTGTCTGTCATGAACGAAGATCAGATCACACAGTTATCCAACATACAGCGATTACTATAAATCAGGCAGCTCTTAATTTCGTTGCAAAACAACGTTTTATTTTTCCTTCAACTGCATAAATCCAGACATCATACAACCACCTGCTGCCCCGGTCCCAAGGATCTGGGGCATTTTTTCCTGCTGTGATCCCGCCGATGGCATATACCGGAATATCCACTTCTTTACATACATTTTCAAGAAATTCCAGACCTCTTCCCGGAAGTCCTTTCTTGCAGTCTGTCTCAAAGATATTTCCTGCAAATACATAGTCTGCACCTAAACGTCCTGCTTCTTTCGCATCTTCTACAGAATGGATCGAAGTACCAAGAAGTGTAAGTCCTTCCGGCCGTCCTATAGTTTTAAGCATTTCCAAAGGCAGATGCAGCTTATCATATCCCAAAATGATGTACCACCTCTGGAAAACGGTGCAAAATAAGGGTAGTTCCCGCCTTCTCACACAGCTTAATAACCACCTTTGCCAGTTCTTCGTACTTTTCTTCTGTCAGATCCTTTTCCCGCAGTACCATGGCTTTTGGATGAAGAGAGGCAACATAGGGTAAGCTGCTTTAAAATATGCCCCATCTGTATCATTTTCCAACACCAGATGCCGGTTGGTCACTGCTATCATCTTTTTCATACATATTTTCGTACATACGATCCCTTCCACCTTTCCCATTATCCCCAATCATTCATATATTTTTCCCATCCGAAGGTAGGAAACAAACTACACCAGCGCGTCTTCCATATGCAGCATGCAAAAAAGCTCCCGGAATTACTTCCGGGAGCCGAATCGTTTGAGCATAATGTCCATTCAGACATGTTGTATTACTTATATATAAAATCTGTAAAATTATTCGATGATAGATACAACTCTACCAGAACCTACAGTACGTCCGCCTTCACGGATAGCGAAACGAAGTCCCTGCTCCATAGCTACTGGATGGATCAGTTCAACAGTCATTTCTACGTTATCGCCAGGCATACACATTTCAGTACCAGCTGGTAACTCGCAAACGCCAGTTACGTCAGTTGTTCTGAAGTAGAACTGTGGACGATAGTTGTTGAAGAAAGGTGTATGACGGCCGCCCTCGTCCTTGGTCAGAACGTAAACCTGAGCGGTAAATTTGTGATGGCAATGTACAGAACCTGGCTTGCACAGACACTGTCCACGCTCGATCTCAGTTCTCTGAACACCACGCAGCAGAGCACCGATGTTATCACCAGCCTCAGCGCTGTCAAGGAGCTTACGGAACATTTCGATACCGGTTACAACAGTCTTACGGGTATCTTCATGAATACCAACGATCTCAACTTCGTCGTTCAGGTTCAGAGTACCACGCTCTACTCTACCAGTAGCAACAGTACCACGACCAGTAATGGTGAATACGTCCTCTACAGGCATCAGGAAAGGCTTATCTGTTTCACGAACAGGATCTGGAATCCAGGTATCAACTGCATCCATCAGTTCCATGATCTTATCGCCCCATGGTCCCATTGGATCTTCCAGAGCCTTCAGAGCAGAACCCTGGATGATCGGTGTGTCATCGCCCGGGAACTCGTACTCGTTCAGCAGCTCACGGATTTCCATGTCTACTAATTCAAGTAACTCAGGATCGTCTACCATATCGCACTTGTTCATGAATACTACGATGTAAGGTACACCTACCTGACGGGACAGAAGGATGTGCTCTTTAGTCTGAGCCATAACACCATCGGTAGCAGCTACAACCAGGATAGCGCCGTCCATCTGAGCAGCACCAGTGATCATGTTCTTAACGTAGTCAGCATGTCCTGGGCAGTCAACGTGTGCATAGTGTCTCTTCTCGGTCTGATACTCAACGTGTGCAGTAGAGATGGTGATACCACGCTCTCTCTCTTCTGGAGCCTTATCGATGTTCTCGAAGTCTACCTTTGCGTTTCCAGCAACTCTTTCTGCCAGAACCTTGGTAATAGCAGCGGTCAGAGTAGTTTTACCATGGTCAACGTGTCCAATGGTACCAATGTTACAATGCGGTTTTGTTCTTTCAAATTTAGCTTTAGCCATTTTATAACGTCCTCCTTAATTTGCGCCCCTGTATATGTGTGGGGCTAATATAGTTAATGTCAGGCTATCAATCATTATATGATATTTCACCTTGATTTACAAGCCTTTTTGAGATTTTATCATTTCTTATGATCAGCAAGAACTTTCTCCTGAACGTTCTTTGGAACCTGCTCATATTTCTCGAAGAACATAGAGTAGTTACCACGACCCTGAGTTCTGGAACGCAGGTCTGTGGAGTAACCGAACATCTCAGACAGCGGAACATATGCCTTAACCATCTTACCACCGCCGATGTCTTCCATACCTTCGATACGGCCACGACGGGAGTTGATATCACCGATTACATCACCCATGTATTCTTCTGGCATGGTAACTTCAACCTTCATGATAGGCTCAAGAAGAACTGGGTTACCCTTTGCCATAGCATCCTTGAATGCCATAGATCCGGCAATGTGGAATGCCATTTCAGAAGAGTCGACTTCATGGTAAGAACCATCGTATACATCAGCGCTTACACCCAGAACTGGGAATCCGCCAAGTACACCGGTCTTGGAAGCCTCTTCAATACCTTCGCCAACTGCTGGGATATATTCCTTAGGAATAGCACCACCAACAACGGAAGAAGTGAACTTGAAGGTTTCTTCTGCGTTTGGATCCATTGGTGTGAAGTGAACTTTACAATGTCCGTACTGTCCACGACCACCGGACTGCTTAGCATACTTGCTGTCTACATCAACAGCCTTAGTAAATGTTTCCTTATAAGCAACCTGAGGAGCACCTACGTTAGCCTCTACGTTGAATTCACGCAGCAGACGGTCTACGATGATGTCCAGATGCAGCTCACCCATACCGGAGATAATGGTCTGACCAGTCTCTTCGTCGGTACGAACACGGAAAGTAGGATCTTCTTCTGCCAGCTTTACAAGAGCGTCGCCCATCTTATCCTGGCTTGCTTTTGTCTTAGGCTCGATAGCGATATCGATAACTGGCTCTGGGAATTCCATAGACTCCAGGATTACTGGATGCTGTTCATCACAGATGGTATCACCAGTTGTGGTATTCTTGAAACCAACGGCTGCAGCAATATCACCGGAGTATACACGATCAAGTTCGTGTCTCTTGTTTGCATGCATCTGAAGGATACGTCCTACACGCTCCTTCTTATCCTTTGTAGCATTCAGTACATAAGAACCGGATGCTAAGGAACCGGAATAAACACGGAAGTAAGCTAACTTACCAACGAATGGGTCAGTCATGATCTTGAATGCAAGAGCAGCGAATGGCTCTTCATCAGAAGAATGACGTACTACTTCGTTGCCGTCCAGATCCACACCCTTGATAGATGGGATATCGGTTGGTGCAGGCATATATTCAAGGATCGCATCCAGAAGCTTCTGAACGCCCTTGTTACGATAAGCGGAACCGCAGCATACAGGAATAGCTGTACACTCACAGGTTGCCTTTCTTAATGCTTTCTTTAATTCATCTACAGATGGCTCTTCACCTTCCAGATACTGCATCATCAGATCATCATCCAGCTCGCAGATCTTCTCGATCAGCTCGGTGTGATATAACTCAGCATCATCCTGCATATCTTCTGGGATATCGCAGATAGCAATATCTTCGCCCTTATCATCGTTGTAGATGTAAGCCTGCATCTCGAACAGGTCGATGATTCCCTTGAATTCATCTTCCTTGCCGATTGGCAGCTGTAAAACGATTGGATTCTTGCCCAGACGGGTCTTGATCTGCTCTACTGCGCCGTAGAAGTTTGCACCAAGGTGTCCATCTTATTAATGAATGCCATACGTGGTACATTGTAAGTATCAGCCTGACGCCATACGTTCTCAGACTGAGGCTCAACGCCGCCCTTTGCACAGAAAACACCAACAGCGCCATCCAGTACTCGCAGGGAACGCTCAACCTCAACGGTGAAGTCAACGTGTCCTGGGGCTATCGATGATGTTGATACGATGCTCTAATGCTCCAGCCTTTGGGCTTCAGTG
>ENA-OQES01001109-OQES01001109.1-human-gut-metagenome-genome-assembly--contig:-NODE-1109-length-10509-cov-9.831824_pt1 | contig 10509 bp, 5 predicted proteins | sample MGYA00242798_ERZ504641 | MGnify/ENA primary metagenome ERZ504641 (study PRJEB26092, sample SAMD00036327) | human gut metagenome | host: Homo sapiens | study: EMG produced TPA metagenomics assembly of... | reverse complement strand
CATGATCGCGATCAGCGCGCCCACGTAGAAGATCAGAATACGCATGATCAGCTCGTTCACGGCCTTCGGCAGCACCTCGCGCGGATTCTGCGTTTCCGACACCGTGACACCCACGAATTCGATGAGCTGGTAGGCGAAGAACACCATTTGGAAGCTCATGAAGAAGTTCATCCAACCGTTCGGCGCGAGCTGGAAGCCGTCGGTGATATTCGTAAGGCTCACCGTGGCACCCGACACCGTGCCGTCCACGCCTTCGATGTGCGTGGCGGGGTAGCTGAAGCCGATGATCAGCATCACGATGGCGGTGACGATCAGACCGACGATCAGCGTGATCTTGATCATGGAGAACCAGAATTCCGCCTCGCCGAACACTTTCACCGCAATCAGATTGATGCCGGTGAGCGCTACGAGGAAGCACAGTTCGATCAACCACTTCCACGAGTTCAGGTCTATGCCGAATGTGCCGAAGAACGTTACGAAATATGTGCTTACGGCGGTGATTTCGGTCATGCCGGTCAGAATGAGCACGATCCAATACGTCCAGCCGGCGAACTTGCCCCACCCGCGGCCGAGATAGCGCGTGATGAAGTTGATGAACGTGTGCTGGCTAGGATCGCTGTACATCATTTCGCCGATGGCACGCATCAGCAGGAACATAATCAGGCCAACGCCGATGTACACGAAAATGATGCTCGGGCCGGTCAGTGCGATCGACTTGCCGGAGCCTAGGAACAGGCCGGTGCCTATGGTGCCGCCGATGGCGATGAACTGGACGTGGCGGTTTTTCAGGCCTCGCTCCATTTCGTTGCTTTGGTCGAGGCTTTCGACGGATTTGATGTGCGCGGCGCTTGAGCCCGCGGAATTGGTGTTCTCGGAAGTCATAATGTTCACTACCCTACCCCGCGAACCGCACATTGCGCCCGCCGAAGCTTTGTTTTTGGGCACGTACGCAGATTTTGCGGCACTGGCGCATCCCGTTTGTGGTCAACCGTGCCCAGCTGACCACCTTATTCCCGTATTTTCGCCTCGCCATACCCCCTGCCGCCCTATCTCGCCTATATATGGCAGATTCACGAGGTTGACCGCTACTTTCTCGCTTATATATGGCACTGCTCGACAAGCGAAACACCATCTGGATGGGGGGGGGTACGTTTTGGGCGTATTTCCGCAGTCTGACTGCCATATATAAGCGAAATGGCTCATGACGCATGAGCAAATCTGCCATATAAGTGAGATACGCCCAACTGTCCGACACAAATCGCGCCTCGCTTGTCTGATTCTGCAAAAACGGACATCCACAGCACACTTTCAGTACTCCAGTTGTCCGATTCTGGAGAAACGGACATCCGCAACGCACTTTCGCCGCATTACTTGTCCGATTCACCAGAAACGGACAACTGAGACCCGCTTTTTGCCTGTGTAAGTGTCCGATTCTGCAGAACCAGACACTTACGCGGCATAACGATGGTCTGGGTCAGGCGGTGGCGGCGATTTGCCCGCGCAGTTCGGCGTTCGCGCGCTCCAGTTCGTCGATACGGCGCGCCTGCTGTTTGATGATGATGCTCGCGGTTCCCACGTCGATGCCGTCGTCGCCTTGCGCTTTGACGGGAATATGTTCCATCGTCCTGTTGGTGATGCTATCGAGGTTGCGCCTCATCACGAACGCATGCTCATACCGGTTGACGAGTTGCGCGATGATCTCGCTGTCGCTCATGTTGCCGCTGCCAGTCACGGATTTGATGGCCGACGTTTTCCAACGATCCACACACCGTTCGATGCGCTTGTATCCGATGAGATCCGGCGGAAGTCCCGCTTCCCGGAAGATTTTGGTTGGCGATTCGCCTGTCAAGTAGCGGATGGTGCACACTTGCTTGAACGAATCGGCGTAGGTGATGCGATTGCGCGTTACGTTGGCGACCGCTGGCAGTCCGCGCAATAGTTGGATTTCCTCGTCGCTGAATGCTCCCCCACCTCGTGCCATGGCACCCGCCTTTCCACTGTTTTCATGGATGTGCTTGCGATTGTAGGGTGCCATTGTCGTGAGATGCCCCCACCTGCAACCCCTGCATGATTGCTTTGTTTGACGCATGTTTTGATGCCTGTTTTGCCACTTGCGGATGTTTTTCATGCCAGATTTCGCCGTTTGGTACCGGATTTCACCCGTTTCGATCCCGTATTGCCCCGTGCAAAACCTTCAGCCCCTTAAAAAGTATGGAAAGGCACGAAAAGACATGAAAAGCGGGCATCCACGGATGGTTTCCGCGAATGCCCGCTTATGGCTGCTTATGCGCTTATTGTTTCACGTTTGAGTACGTATCAGCGCACGCGCTGGCGCGACTTGAGTGCGACGGTAACGCCGGCACCTGCCACGAGCAGCGCCACCACGGTGAAGAGGGTCGTGCCCGCAGCGCCGGTGAGCGGCAGCTGGGTGACGTTCTTCACGTTCTTGACCTTGTAGTCAGCGGAGGAATTCTTCGGAGCCAGGCCCCACACATCCGTGCCTGCGAACGTGGCCTCGCCACCCTTAATGGTGACTGTGAACGTGGCCTTGAGGTTCTGGAAGCCTGCAGGAACCTTGGTCTCGGTGACCTTGTAAGTACCGTCCGCAAGACCCTTGAAAGTCACCGTTCCATTTGAATCGGAAGTCGCAGTAGCAGTGGACGGAGTCGAGGCACCGTTCTGTCCTTCGATCTTAAACTCAGCACCGGCCAGAGCCTTGCCCTGGGCGTCGGTCTTGGTGAAGGAGAACTGACCGTTGGTGATGAAGGTGCTGGCGGTGGCTTTAGCACCATTGTCGGAGAGCGTGACCGTGTTAGTCACGGTCTTCTTACCGGTGGCTTCCGTTTCGGTAACTGTGGCATCGTAGGTCACAGTGATGGCTGCACCTGCGGTCTGCTTCTGGATGGAACTGATGGTGACGGTGAAGGTGCCATTCTTGTTTTGGGCCACGGTGTAACCCGTACCCTTGTTCAGGCTTTTATCGCCGACCGTCACCTTAAGGGAATCGAAATCCACAGTCTGGCCAGCAGACGGGGTATCCGTGTAGATGTAGCCGTAATCGCTGTAGTACTGCGTGTTCTGCGGCACCTTGCTCGTAATGGTGTATGTCACTTTCTGGCCAACGGAAGCGGTGATGACGTCCTCTCCATTCACCTTCTTGGTCACGGCAGTGGTCTGGTTCTTAATGTCCACAGTTGCCTTAGTGAGCGGATTCAGCACGCCATCCTTAACGTTACCGGAGCCAACGAGGATTGCGATAGACGGAGTGGCAGCCTCATTGGTGCCAACCGAGTAATCCGCGTCCACAAACAGGTACAGGCCTGCAGGGAGCTGCACAGTAGCGGAAGTGCCATTAGCGACAGCACCCAAATCAACCTTTTGTACGGTACCAAGCTTGTCAGTCGTGGTCTTCAGCGATTCCACGAACTTACGGGAAGCGCTATTATTCCATGCACCATCTGCAGAATTGTCCACAGACAGCACGCCTTCGGCGAGCGCCCAAGCCATCAGATCGCCGGTTTCAGAGACAGTCTTGCCAGTAGCAGACTCAAGTGCCGCCTTAAGAGTACCGCGGTCAACACCGTCGGCAGTCTGCACACCGTACGTTGCATTATCACCAGTGCCGTACTGCACATAATCGGCGATCTTGTAGGCGTTCAGACTACGATTGGTCAGCTGCTTGGCGTCCTGAGCAGTGAACGTGAAATTCGCTGTATCGGTAACGATAGTGCCGGCGCCATCGGCCTGTGCGCTGGTTGCGCCCAGGGCCATGCCACCGAGCAACGTCGCAGCGGCGGCGATGCCTGCGAAAAGTTTCCTCATCTTCATGAGAATCCCCTCTCATTGTGTTGTTGATGTTGTGTTTGTTTTTGCTAACGGGATCTGAAGCCCAACATGCTCCGGATCCACAAATTTGTGATGTGCGGCTGGACTGCCCTGTGAAGGTTGGTAGGGCAGTCCAGCCCGAGGAACCATCTCAGACGAGACGTTTCTTGCTGTTCCAGATGCCAGCCGCGCCAACCAGCAGTACTGCGAGTCCGCCGATCGAGCCGCCAACCAGCAGCCATTGACGATCCGTGGTTCCGCCCGTCAACGGCAACGCCGATACCGCCACATACGTATTGGTGAATTTGGCGACATTCGCAGACTGATTATCAACAGTCTTGCCGTTGTCGTCCTTGACTTGCTTGATGCTCACTGTTGGCGTGCCCATATCGGCAGGAACCGTCACGGTTACCGTGTATTCCGCCAGGGAATAGTGCAGGCCGGCAATGGCGTTGGTGGGCTTGGTTTCCGTCACCGTGTAGGTGTAGGTGCCATCGGTCTTGTATACGATCTCGCCGAAGCTTGCCTCGTGCTTTGCGGTATCCGCATTGATCGTGATGGAAGCTGAATCAGGCAATGGAACGTTCGAAGTTGGATCCGTGCCGGCAATGGCGAAGTTGAAGGAGTCACCATTCTTCCATTCACGACCGCTGATGCTCTTGGCCACCTTGATCGAACCTTCAGCCAGAGTCGATTTCTTGTGAGTGTTGGTGACAGTGACGTTCCACTCCTTCACATTGTCAGCCGTATTCGCGTCGGAATTGGCTTTCCACAGCTCGTCGGCAGTGATTGTCACGTCTTGGCTCTGGTAAGAAGTTTCGTAGCCTGTAACAGCCTTTTCGACCACCTTATACGTGTGACCGGGAGCTAGGTTTTTGAAAGTTGCAGTCCAATTCGTATCAGCCGTCGCCGCAGCTTCGCGCGAGTCCGTTTCATCGATCTGCAATGTGAACGTCACCGATTCAGGATTGCCTTCTGAGCTCGCTTTGCCATCAGCATCAGCCCACTTCTTCTGCACTGTGATGGCACCGGTCTTGACCTGATCGACAGGCTGCTCCGTATAAGGCGCATCACCGCAGGCATGTGTTTCACCGTCACCCGAGTAGGCCAAGCATGCGCTGTCGTTGGTGTAGAAACCGGGCTTGTCCACAGACGTGGCATTACCGGCAGCATCAGAACCAGCACTACCAGTCACACCGTCGTAGCCATCTTTTTCAGCGTTCTTGTTCGCCGCATAATCGTCATACGCCTTCTGCGTAGGCTTAATGTCGAACTGCAGCGTGTAAGTCACACCGTCAGGAAGTGGATCGGCGTTCTTCGGCGATGCGGTAATCGTCCTGCCATTCACCGTGATATTCCATTGCGCAGTTACATCAGTGTCATCGTCGGTAACCACTTTTGCTGTTTTTTCAGGATCGGCATCAGCAAAATCTGCATATTCCGACAGCGTATCCTGAATGGTCACGCCGGTATATCCGTTAGTGGTCGTAATGGTTTGCTGAATGTCTTCAAACACCTTCGACAGTTCAGAAGCCGTACTAGCGGTCTTGTAGTAACCCTTGTCCGAGCCGCCACTAAGCGTTACACCAAGCCAATTATCCCAAGCAACACTTCCATAATTCGGATAATTGCTGGACACCGCATTCATAAACACATTGGCTTTGCGCGTCTCCGTATTTGTCCGCCAATCGTACGAAGTTACGCCCGCGTCAGCACCAGAGAAGATGCCTACGCTATACACACTAACATTCGCATCTTTCAGTTGCTTAGCGGTCGTCAATGTCTTGTTCGCAACAGTACTGTTGAATGTACTATCCGTAGTCGGCACACCATCGGTAAAGAACACTACATACTTGATTGCATTAGTTCGTGTGTCCTTATCCAAGGTGGACTTAGCTTCGCTGAAACCAGCCGCAGTATTAGTGGCACCCCGGGGATTTAAGTCTTTGACCTTAGTTTCCAGTTCCGCTACCTCAGGCGTAAGTCCGCTTAGCGTAGATGCAGAGTCAGCAAAACTCACCAACGAAACCCGTACTTTGTTACCATCGTTTGCGATTGTCTTATTCTGCGTATCAACGCCCTCCAAGAAAGCGGTCACTGCCGTCTTCAGCGCTGCAGAGCGAACATCATCATTGCCGCTGCACGGGTAGTAGTAGGAGGGCTGACGACCACTCATGCAGTAGGCCATCAAGCCGCTGTTATCGAGCACTAGTGCGATGTCGACTGGCTGGGAGACGGTTTGCGAAGTGCTGGACCGCTTGCCCGTCACGTTGAGGTTCAGCGTGTATGTATCGTTGGCACCATTCTTCTTGGCGATGGTTTTATGATGTTTCGGCACTCCAAGCGGCTCAGGCTTGGCAGTCACCGTGAAGTGACCTTGCACCGTATGATCGGCCGCAACAGACATGTCGACATAACGCAGACCGTTTTCATCTGTCTTGATAGCAAGATTGGAAACGACATTGCCATTGTCAGTGCCTTCAAATGTCACGTCATACTTAGACCAGTTACTTGGACTACCTTCCAAGTAGAAGCGAACTGTTTTCGATACATCTGCGCTAGCGAGGATCGGTAAGGTACCGCTCTCTGCCGTATTCGACGAGATCGAATCCGATTCAAGACTTTCGGTTTCATTATTCGAAACACCAGCCTTAAATGTTGTGTTCGTATCACCACTGGCCAAACCGTTTACAGTGATCTTCGCAACAGCCTGCGAGAAAATAACGCCGAACGCCGCACCCTGCCTAGAGCCAAGATCACTGTTCTTCATCTCAATGGAAACCTGAGTTGGAGCGGACGTTGTATACAGACGAATGCCTTGAGGCACGCTGTCTCCATCCTTACCCGTGCAAGTTATGGTTTGATTGTTATTCGAAAATTGCGGATCACAGAAACGGTAATTGCTATCGCTTGTTGGATAAGATCCCAGTTGCCTAATCGCGGAACTGGATTTGTACACCATTTGCTCGTCTTCGTTAGTGCTTTCCGCATCCGCCATAACGAACGAATACTGCAGATCAGCTACGTTCTGACCGTTTTTAGTAATGGTGATATCTGAAAGCTGTATCTTCGAATCGTTCTGATATCCATTGCCTTGATACAGCGCGGGCTTGCTTCCGGTCGGGAAATCAGAATATCCCTCAACACCGAAGATTGCGTGATATCCAGCTTCACCTGGGTGCGCTGCACGATTATCCCACGTTGGTACTTCACTGGCGACGACCGTACGCCCGCCGAAATAATGCGCGGTAAATGACATGGTCAGGCCGCCGCCGAGATTCACGGTCATTTTTTGGCCGGCTTTTTCTTTGGCGGTCTCTGAGCTGAACTTGGACATATCAAGCCAGCACACGCGCTGCAAAGCATTCGTTCCAGCGTAAATACAGTTGGAATCAGTGACATCCGCCACTACGGAAGGGCTATTTTGCTCGGCGTTGACAGTTTGCGGATCGGACTGCGAAGCGGTATCAGTCTGCGAGTTCGTATCCGAAGATGTAGCATCTCCGGCATTTGCCGCATTCGCCGTGTTTACGCCGGTATCCGTACCAGTGTTGGTATCGGATTCAGTGCCCGTAGGGTCGACGGAAGTATCGCCCGCATTGTCAGTGCCCACGTTATCCGTGGCGTTACCGTCACCGGTCGTTTCGTTAGCAGTGGTCACGCTCTGGTCCGTGGTGGTTTCCACAGTGGTCGGCGTATCTTCCGCAAGCGCGGCGGAGGTGGTGGCATAACCCATGCCGCCCAGCATGGCGACCGATGCGAGCACAGCCACTATACGTTTTGCAAGTCCTCCCCTGGGCTTCGCCTCATATTCATGTGCATGCCTCATGAGCATCCCCTTAAATCCTGTGCAATCACGCGTCTTACGACGCGCAACCTCTCTTCATGCCAAGATTCGCAACATCTTCTACGTGCCCGGAAAATCCTGACAGTGCTTCAACTCTGGAAGCTAGAGGAAAAGGGACTGCCATGCGTACACCCTAAGTGCGGGAAAGTCGGGTATCGCACAATCGATGGAAATTGCTGAATCGCAACACAAGTCACCCACGAAGAGCACCCGACGTTATCGCGAAGAAACGATGGGATAATCACTGCAATGACGCTTCTTCACACTTTCGTAACCATTAGTCAATAATGGCAATCACGCATGCTCTATTCGCCAACCACAACTTTTATATTCAAATTGCATGTCAGACACGCCTTCATGCAGTAACCGAATCAGCCGCGCTTCGGCCACCAAGCAGCATGCCTGCGAATATGCCACGGCTTGCGTCGCAACCAAACCAACAACACGCCCACTACGAGAGTCGCAATACCTGTGATCGCACCAATCGCGCGGGCATCCTTCACCGCGTCGTTTTCGGCGGGAATCTCATCTGGAATGGCGGAACGTGTGGCCGAAACCAGCAGACGGTGCGTGTTGACGCCATACGGCGTGCAGGTCATCAGGGTCACGCGATCCTCACCGGGCACGATTTTCAGCTGCGACGTGTCGTTCGGCTCGATCACCGTGATACGGTCCACCTGATAGCCGAGCGTTCGACCCATCACTTCGATGTAGAAGTAGTCGCCGACACGCATTTCATCGAGCCGCGTGAACATGGCCGCCTCGACCAGTCCGCGATGCCCGGTGAGCACCGCATGCGTGCTCTTGCCGCCGACTGGCAGGCTGCTGCCGTACAGGTGGCCCGCGCCCGAAGCGAGCGCCGATTCGGAGGTGCCATGGTAGATCGGCAGTCTCACGGAAATTTTCGGAATGCGAATCGTACCCATCACGCCACCGCCGGAATCCAACAGACTCCGGTACTCCGCGTCCGCCGAACTGGCGCTTGCGGAACCAGCGTCCGCGGAACCGGCGTCCGCGCCTGTACCCGCACCACTCTGATTGTCCGATTCACCAGAATCGGACAACTGTGGCCCACTTTCACCCGCTTCATTGTCCGATTCACCAGAATCGGACACACTGGCACGCGATCCGCCGCGCACATCAGCGAACGGATCCTTCGCCTCACCCAAAATCGGCTGTCCGGATTCCGCAAGCCGCTTGTTATAGTCCTGGGCCGCGGCGAACGCGTCATCCGCCTGCGGATACGGCCAGCCCGCAACCGTCTGCGCGGATCTTACCGACGTTCCCGACAGATCACGCGCCGACCGATACTGCAACATTGCCGGGAATCCGCCAATACAGATCGCAGCGACAATCAACAGCGCCGCAATCGCACGCATCGCCAGCGTTTTGCCGCGAGCGTGACGTCGTTGACGCATTTCGTCGGCAACGTCAATCGCCTCTTCGAACGACGGAAAGCGACTTTCCAACGAAAGTCGACCACCCATCGGAGCCTCTTCGGATGACGGCCAACGACCGTCATGCCATTCCGCCGTTTCCTCCATCTCACGCAACCGTGCCGTCACCCGACAAGCTTTCGCAGCACACGTTCCAGTTCGTCGATGCGCAACGCCTGTTTCGCGATCAATTCGTCGCATTGGTTGATGATGAGTTGCGCTTGGGCGAGCTTCGAAAGCGCATCCTGCGATTCCGTTGCCGACGATTGCGCATCATCGCGCATAAGATCATGATGCCGAATGACGCGCAGGTCGTCGCGGTCCACCCGCTTGCTGTTGCGGCGGTCTCGTTCCTCCTGCTTTTTCCAGCGTGCAATGCACCGCTCAATGCGTTTGTATCCGATGAGTTTCGGGTCGAGACCCGCCTCGCGGAAGATGGCGGCCGGCGATTCGCCCGCATTGTATCTGCACATGACTTCGATGCGGAAACTGTCGGCATACCGGATATGCGACGCGCTCACGCTTTCCACTGCGGGAAGGCTGGCCAAATACGCGCGCTCCTTTGCGGTGAATTTTCCATCAACCATTCTTCCCTCCCCCTATATTGCCTAAACAGCTTGTTTCAGAATCGTATCGGAGCTTTCCCATTGGCACCCTCGTTAAAACCCTCGAATAAAGCCCACCTTTCCCCCAATGAAAAGAAGGAGTTCCATCTTCAAAACAAAACAGTTCCGCCATTTTGCACAGATAGTAACGCTCATAGAATTACCCCCCCCCGCATAAAATTTACAAAAACTTAACCTTGCCCCAGAGTGCCCTTTGGCTCATCATGGGGCATCATGTCCTTGAACACCGTCATGCAGACTCACTAGGCTAGAAACATGACGCAAGAGCTCGTTTCATTGACTATCATCATGGCGGTGGCGGCCGTCAGCCCGATTGTGGCGCAGCTGATTCCAGGAAGGTTCATTCCACAAACTGTGCTGCTGCTCGTCACCGGAGCCGCACTCGGTCCGTACGGACTGGGCGTAATCGAGGTGAACGACGCCGTGAAACTCTTGAGCGAGCTCGGCATGGCGTTCCTATTCCTGCTCGCCGGCTATGAAATCGACCCGAAACGACTCGCCGGACATCAAGGCAAAGTCGGCCTTGTCACATGGATCATCACCTTGGGGCTCGCCGGACTCGTCGTGACCCTGCTTCCATTCTTCGCAAAGCAAGGCATCAACGGCATCGCCACGGTAATAGCACTTACCACCACCGCTCTCGGCACACTCATGCCGATTCTCAAGGAACGCAACCTCGAAGGCACCCCCATCGGCGACGCCATCATCTCGTACGGAACGTGGGGCGAACTCGGCCCAATCCTTGCCATGGCCATCCTGCTATCCACCCGAACCG
>ENA-OQES01001108-OQES01001108.1-human-gut-metagenome-genome-assembly--contig:-NODE-1108-length-10512-cov-3.845932_pt1 | contig 10512 bp, 9 predicted proteins | sample MGYA00242798_ERZ504641 | MGnify/ENA primary metagenome ERZ504641 (study PRJEB26092, sample SAMD00036327) | human gut metagenome | host: Homo sapiens | study: EMG produced TPA metagenomics assembly of... | reverse complement strand
GTTCCAGCACATCGTATGCCGCCCTTGAACCAGCTGCCGAACATGAACAGCGTGACAGACGCCATGATCACGTTATATGGAGGCGGCAACGATCATCAGCACCGTTCGGCCTTACGTGCCAACGGGCCGGCAGGCAAACGCCATTGCTTTGCGAATTCATAGTGTTCCTTTCCGTTTGCCGACTTAGCGATACTGATCATTTCAACGATGGAAAAGGGAAGGATTGGACTGCTCGTTTCCGATAGCAGACCCAATCCTTGTGCCATATCCGAAGCGGCTCAGCCTTCAGACCGGATGTGATGTTCAGCGACTGCAGGAAGTACTTCTGCGCGAACAGGAACAGAAGCAGCGTCGGCAGTATGGCCATGCAGGTGGCTGCCATCAACGAACCCATCTGGTTATACTGTCCCATCTGGTTGCTCAACAGTTGCAGACCTGCGGTGACCGGCATCTTATTGATATCGTTGAACACCAAGGTCGGCCACAGGAAGTCGTTCCAAGCGCCGGTGAAGCTGAACAGGAAGATGACGATCAGAATCGGACGGATGGCCGGTAACATGATGCGGGTGAAGATCTGGAAGTCGGACGCGCCATCGATTTCGGCGGCTTCATCCAGTTCCTTCGGGATGCCCTTCATGAAGTTGCGCACCAGGAAGATGTTCGCCACATTGCCCAGACCCGGCACGATGCAGGCCCAGTAGGTGTTGACCCAGCCCAAGGACGCGATGATGCGGTACTGCGGAATCATGTTGACGACAGCGGGGAACATCGAGATAAGCAGCAGGACGAAGAAGAGCGTATCACGGTACTTGAAATTGAGTCGCGAATAGCCAAAACCCGCAAGGGCCACGATGGCCACGGACAGCACGGCGAACACGGTCGAGATGATCAGCGAGTTGCCGAGCCAGTTCAACACAGGATAGCTGGCAGACGCTTCAACCAACGTCACATAATTATCCAACACCCACTTCGCCGGCAGGAAGTTGAACGCGTTGGAGGTAAATTCGGCGACCGACTTGAACGATGTCGTCACGGTGTAGATCACCGGCAGGAGCCATACGACCGCCAGCACGATGAGCAGCACATAGACCGCGATCAGCGAAGGGCTTACTTTCTTCGTTTTGTTTTCTGGAATTACCGGACGCGAGGCTTGCATTGTTGCAGCGGACATCGTCAGTCCTCCTTGTTCATGAAGATGAGCTGGATTGCGGCAATGGCCATCAGGATGATGCCCAGCAGCAATGCCATTGCGGAAGCCATGCCTGCGGCTGCAGGACCGGCGGGGAATGCGAGGTTTCGAATATCCATCAGCAGCACCTGCGTCTGGTAGTTCGGCCCGCCGTTGGTCAGCATGACCGGCTGGCCCCACACGTTGAACGCACCGGTGGTGGTCATGATGGTGGTGTAGAACAGCGGCAGCTTGATCTCCGGCAGAGTGATGGAGAAGAAGATCCTGATAGGACCCGCACCATCCACCTTTGCCGCCTCGTACAGGCTTTCGTCCACACCGGACAGCGCGGAACGGTAGATGACGAGGTTGCCGCCGATGCCAGCCCACAGCACAAGCACGAAGATGGTGATCCATGCGTATGGGTTCTTGCCCAGCCAGTTGATGTCGGTGTGGAAGGTGGTGTTCAGCAGACCGAACTGGGAGTTGAAGACCATGCGCCAGACCAGTGCGCCGGCGGCGATGGAAATCAGACCGGGGCATGTAGAAGATTGCTTGGAACAGCCCGGCGCCCTTGAGTCCCTTTTTGCCGAGCGCCACGGCAAGCAGCAGCGGCACGATGATGGTCAGCGGCACGCTGATCAGCACGAAGATCAGGGTATGCCAGAGGTCACGCCAGAAGATCGAGTAGAAGTAGGTGCTGGGATCGAAGATCTTCGCGAAGTTCTGCAGTCCGACGAATTGCGGAGAGCCGACCATGTTCCAACGGGTGAACGCCAGCCCGATGCCGAAGATAATCGGGATGATGCCGAACACCGCGAAGATGATGAAGTGCGGTGCGATGTACGGCAGAGCATGCCAGATGGAGTTTTTGCGCTTCATGGATGATGCTGCGGATCCGATCGTAGATGTTTTGCTCATCACGATTCCTCCTGAATCTCGATTTGGCCTTGGGCCATGAGGTCGAGGGTCTTCAGACCTTCCTCAAGACCGACATTGCCGTAGACGATGTCGTTGTATGTGCCCCAACCGGCGGTCGCGTAGCCGCCATACAGATAGTTGGAGGTCTTGATGGCGTCACGTTCCTTTTTGCCGTTGGTAAAGGATGCCTGGATGAGCTTCTGGTACTCCGGATTGTTCAAATCGCGGTAGGCCGGGGAGATGGAGCCGACTTCCGACCAATCCATCCAGTGCTCGTACACATAGTTGACGAAGTCAGCCGCCGCCGCGGATTTCGCCGCGGAACGATGCGGGTCCTTGAGCTGCATCCAGTTGCACTGGTAGAAGAAGTTCACCGGATTGTCGGCGTCGTATTGCAACGTATTGGCCTCAGCGATCTTGTCGGCGCCCAACGTATCGGACATATTGCCCTGCGCCCACGTGCCAAGCTGCGCGAACACGGCCTTGCCGGAACCGAACGCCTGCTCGCCGTCGACGTCCATCGGGGCGACCACGCCGGCGTCATACGCGTCCTTGAGTTTTTCGCATCGGCTTGCGCCACACATCTTTGGTCAGGTCGTCCATATCGTTCTCGAGCGTGCCGCCAGCACCGTACAGCAGCGACATGAACGCCCATGGAAGGTTGCCGTAGGTCAGCGCATACGTACCTTCGGGCAGTTTGCCCTTGAGGTCCTTGATCTCATCGATGGTCACGTATCCGTCATCCAAGATGTATTGCAGATTGTACTTTTTAACCAGGTCCTTGTTGTAATAGATGGCCATCTGGAACAAATACAGTGGAATGCCGTACGCCTTGCCATTGACGGTCACGCCCTTCCATGTGGCGGGCAGGAAGCTGCTCTCCTTCAGTTCAGGCGCCACCTTCTGCCAATCATCCATGGTGTTGATCAGCCCTTGGGACTGCAGCACGGCAGTTTGGAACTGGTCACCGATGATGATGTCGGGGATGTTCTTGCCGGTCTGCATCACGGAGTAGATCTTCGTGGTCAAATCATTGCCGTTCATAGGCTGGAATACGACTTTGTAATCGCTTTGCCTATTGTATTCCTTAACGATGCGCTGCATGGCCGGACCATCATCGCCGACCAGATTGTTCCAGAAATAAATGGTCTTGTCTTCGCTAGAGGCCGCACCGCAGCCTCCGGCCGCGACCACAAGACCCAACGACGCGCATACTGCAACTGCAGCTTTTGCGAAACGCCGCAGTCCCGCGAAACGTCTTAAGGGGGACATTGTTACCTTCCTTCATTTTTCTCGACGATCCTTCGATGGATAGTCTCACGTTGCGTTTCCGATAGAGCGATTCCTTGGATTCGCTAGGCCTCGCCGCCTATTTGCAACGTTGTAATTTCAATTATACCGTTTTTTCTATCGTTGTACAAATTTGTGACACTCCGACAGCATCGGCGGCTTCTCTTGCAATATTCAGTTATGAGCACCACTCGTCGGCATTGCCTGCCAGGTCAACGCGTCGCAGGTGTCCCGGCAAGCGGGCCGCCATCGGCCGGCAGTACGTCCGTAGTGATGGGAGTCCACAGATCATCAGGTTCCGGCACGCCGAAGTCGGGCCCGTCCGCAGTCCATCGAACCACGCCGACACGTGCGTGGCGGTTCGGGTCGAACAGCGGGTCGCCCTTGATTTCCGTATAGTTACGGCAGTGGTAGATCATCAGGTCTTCAGTGCCATCCTCGGACTTGGTGAACGAATTGTGCCCTGGGCCATACTGACCGTTCTCGACGCAGGTCTTGAACACCGGCACCGGGCTCTTGCTCCAGGAAGCCTTGTCCAGCAGATCGCTGCCGCGCTCGGCGGTCAACAGTCCCACGGCATACGGGACGCCGGTGCCGGAGGCGGAATACGTAATGTAGATCTTGTCCCCATGGAGCAGGAAGGCCGGTCCTTCATTGACCAGGAAGTCGATGCATTCCCAGTCGTATTCCGGCTTGGTAAGCATGACGGGCTCGCTTCCCAGCGTCCATGGATTGGCCATCCTGGCGATATACAGGTTGGAGTTGCCTTCGATGGCGGGATCCTTCTGCGCCCATACCAAGTACTGCACGCCGTCGATTACCTCGGTGGTGGCGTCAAGCGCGAAGGAATCGATCGGGGTGACGATCTGGCCTTTCTCCACCCAGTTGTCGGAGGTCGGGTCATCGTCGGCGTTCTCCAGCACGAACATGCGGTGCGTCGGCAGGCCGGACGCTTCGAAATCCGTCGCGGCACCTGCGAAGTAGATGTACCACACGCCGTTGATGCGATGCAGCTCGGGAGCCCAGATGTAGATGCTCGCCGGACCGGATTCGTGCTTACGCCACACCACCGTCTCTGGGGGCCCTTTTGCAGATCGTTGATGCTTGACGCATGGCGAATGGCGATGTAATTGTATTCCGGATCTGAAGCGGTGAAATAGTATTCGCCGTTTCCTTGATTACCCAGGGGTCCGCGCGCTGAAGCACGATCGGATTATGGTAAACACCCATGTTCAGTCCTTTCCAATCCGATATTCCAGTATTTACAACGTTGAATATATCATTCTTACAACGTTGTAACAACTCGGCGAGTCATTCTGCAGAATTCATATGGCAGAGCTGCGTATCCTCGCGCAGCGGCATCATAGGCTCATGCGGCTGCGCGAGGATACCAAAGTGGGAGATTCCGCCGGAAACCGCCTTTACGTGGCGGTTGATGTTCCCCTTCAGAAAATCAGTGAGTCGCCCAGTTGCCTAGTGGACTGCCGCACCACCAAAGACGAGGAGACCTTACGGAATATCTTTTCCCCTGGACGCCCGGCGTTCGGATCACGGCCATCGATGCGTTCCTTGAGCACTTTCACCGACAGACGGGCGACCGCTTCAAGCCCAGGCGCAATCGAAGTCAGCGAGGGAGAAAGAAACTGAGAATCATCGGAATTATCAAAACCGACCACGGAAACATCTTCGGGGATGCGCAGACCGCGCATCTGAATCGCATGCATCACACCAGAGGCAAGCATATCGTTCAACGCGACGACGCCATCAACATCGACTCCGGAATCCAGCAGTGCGTTCATGGCCTTTACGCCGTCACTGCGGTGCCACATAATCGACGCCGCCACCAATCTATCGTCGAAATCCACGCCGAACTCTTCCAGCGCTTCCAAATATCCCCGATAGCGCAAAGCCGCAGAACCGACCTTCTCCCCCGGATGCACGCCGACTACCGCCACATGCCGGCAGCCGGTCTTCAGCAGATACTGGGTGGCGCGCTTGGCCCCCTCCACGTTCTCCGTGGCGATGTGATCGACGGCATCGGTGAAGATGCGCTCACCGATCAGCACCAACGGATAGTCCACGTTCAGCTGGTCGACGTCATCCTGCCCAAGCTCCAGTGGTGAATAGATCAGCCCATCGAGCATCGTCTGTTGAGTGCCGTGCAACGCCTCGAGCTCGCCTTCGCGCGAATACTGCGTCGGCTCCACAATGACGCGCAGCCCCACCTTCTTAGCTTCCGCAATGATCAGCGACGACAGCTGCGCGAAATACGGCATCTGCAGATCGGGAATGGCCAGACCGATGATGCCGGTCTGGCCCTTTCGTAGGTTACGTGCCGACATATTCAGCGTATAGCCGAGTTCGGCGATCGCCTTGTTGACCTTGTCTCGCGTGGCTTGCGAAACGAATTCATAATCGTTGACCACATTCGAGACCGTTTTGACCGACATGCCGGCCGCCTTGGCAACGTCCCGCATAGTCACCACATGTTCGACGTTGCCGCCAGTCTGCTTTACCATACCTTTCTCCCTTCCCCACCACCCGCATCTCGTACAGGCGCCTTTGGCGCCGAATGTCAGCGAGCGGTAATTTCCATCGTTATATCAGCATAACTCGGGTCAAGTTCCTCATCTGACTGCATATCCAAAATCGGCATGCCTTCCGCGGACCAATGCACGCGCCGCACCTGTGCGTCACGGCCGCCGTAGCACCCGTTGTCATACTCGGCGTTATGGAACACATAGATGAGATTGCCGTCCTCGTCGTGCGACCACATGCCATGACCGGTGCCAAGCTGCCAACGGCCGTTGTACACGCCGGATTTCTGCAGCGGATAATCGAGTTTCGTCCATGCTGCAGGGTCGGTCAAATCGGCATTGGCTCCGGCTGGAGCCGCGACAAGGCCCGTCGTGTAGTCGATGCCGACCAGCGAACCGGAATAGATCAGGAAGATCCTACCCTCGTGGACGATGGCGTTCGGCCCCTCGGCGATCATGTTGTCCCACGCGAATTCCGGTACGACGATCTGCCTGGGCCTGCTGGTGAGCCGCGACGGGCAGGATGGGTCGAAGCCGGCGATCCAGATGCTGCCGACCTGCTGCCACGCGTAGTACCAGCGGCCGGAGTCGGAGATAACGGTCATGTCGAGCGAAATTCGTTGGACGGGGTTAAGCGTACCACCATCCGGATCGAGAATCGGCTCAGGAACCGTCCAGTTCTGCGGATCGCGCGGATCGAAGTCGGTGCCATCGGCATGCTGCTTGAGCTGCATGATATGGCAGCTGCCGGTCCACATGTCGGGTTTGCCGGCGCGGTCGTTCGGCGTGCCATCAGGATTGTGATCTGACCCGTCGAAACAGGGCATGAACAGAATGCTCAGTTTCCCGCCAATCACATGCAGCTCCGGAGCCCAGAAGCAGCCGGTCATGCGACGGCCTTCCGAATTGAGATCGCCGCACTTGAGCAGATCAATCTCCCGGGCGCGACCGCCGGCCTCGTCGGACAGTGCCTCGATGGAATCCGCGACGCGCAACGGCATGTGGGTGCGGCCCTCATGCGGGTCCACACAATTGCCGTCGGTATCGTCGGTGGCGATGAACATGAACATCGGTTCGCTGTTGAAGTCCCATGCGAATACGGACGGGTCGGCACGCTCCGTGGCGAACGGCACGGGGTAGACCGTCTGACGGATTCTGCCCTCGATAGTGCGGGTCTGACCGACTCCGAACGTTCCTTCGGCCGCCTCTTGCGCGACTGCTTCGATCTGCGCCTCATCCCAATCCACCGCACGTGCGGACTGCGAGCCATCGCTATAGACCAGTTCCGCGCGGGTTTCGTTCAGCTTCAGAATCGCGTTCCTTGCGGCTTCCCCACGTTGCGTCGCATCAGCATATTGCGTCGGCACGCACGCACCGACGTTGCGAATGCGACCGAATCGCTCGTCAAGCCGTTTCGCCTCCACTGCGGTGATGGCGACGACATTGCCGGGAATGGCGTTCGGAATGCCGCAATCGTCCGCATATCGAGTTTCTTGCGACCGGACCGCCCGCGCAACGTCGAGAGGTTCGTTCGAGCCTGCCGCAGCCTCGATATCGTGCGTTTGCGCAACGTATGGTCTGCCGTCATCGCCGGTCCAGGAAACGACATAGCAAGCAGTTGCAGCATCGTATGCGACGGACGGGCGATTGACCCCGCCGCGAGTGCGCAACGTCACCAGTCCGAGCTGATCGAATGCCGTCATATCATGGCTGACAGCCAGCAGGAAAGCCGATTTTTCGGAGCCGTCCGGTGCGCCGCCGCGATCGGTGCGAGTGGCTGCGATGCCGAACCGTCCATCCGCAAGACGGAACAGAAAAGGGTCTTTCAATGATTTCAACGTGATATCCACACCGGGCATCACCGCGCCATAGCCCACGGCTTCAGAAGCCGGCTGCGGCGCCTCGTATGGATCAGCGGCGTATTGCGCCGCGGCGGTACATGCGCGGCGGGATTCTTCGGGCACGGCGGCGATAGGTACGCCGGCAGCGAAAAAAATCCCGTAATTCTCATTAAGCGGCCGCCATCTGGCGCCATCATCATCCCCAAGGCGCAGCGCCAAGTGCATGCTGTAGGCGATATCCTCGTTGTTCGCCTCTTCACGGCCAGTGGCTTCACGCGTATAACACAACAGGGAATAGGTATTCGGCACGAGCTTCTCCCTTGACAGATAGTTGGTTTACATCGATGTACTATACCGTCTTTTACATCGTTGTACAACTCGTATGCCAGTCCATTCCAGAGCCACACCAATTGCAGTCCAAAAGAAGCCAGATATGAATTCTTTCAATCCACAATTGGCATGAAGGAACCCGTTGCACATAGCGGGATCCTTCATGCCTTCACATCAGATGCAGGACATCAAGCTTCGATTTCCTCGCGGCCCGGCTCGGCCCACAGGGTGTGGAACGCACCCGGCTGATCCACACGCTGGTAGGTGTGGGCGCCGAAGTAGTCACGCTGGCCCTGGATAAGGGCGGCCGGCAGACGCTTGGAACGCAGGCCGTCGAAGTAGGACAGCGACGAGGCGAACGCCGGGGTCGGCAGGCCGTTGAGCGCGGCTCGTGCCACCACGTTGCGCCAGGACTTCTCGGCGGTTTCGATGGCGTTCTTGAAGTACGGGGCGAACAGCAGCGACACGTTGGCCTCACCGGATTCGAACGCTTCGGAAATACGGTTGAGGAACTTCGCGCGGATGATGCAGCCGCCACGCCAGATGCGTGCCACGGCAGCCAGATCGATGTCCCAACCGTATTCCTTGGCGGCGGTGGTGATCTCGTTGAAGCCCTGGGCGTAGGCGACGATCTTGGAAGCGTAGAGTGCCTGACGAATGTCTTCGATGAAGGCCTTCTTCTCCTCGCTGTTCAGGTTCAGTTCGCCGTTCGGGCCGGCGAAGCCCTGCTTCTGGGCTTCCTCACGCAGGTCGGCTTCGGAGGACAGGCCGCGGGCGAACACGGCTTCAGCGATACCGGTGACCGGAACGGCCAGAGACAGTGCTGTCTGCACGGTCCACGTACCAGTACCCTTCATGCCGGCATGGTCAACGATCAAATCAACCAGCGGCTTGCCGGTCTTCTTATCGACCTGATGCAGCACTTCAGCGGTGATTTCGATCAGGTAAGAGTCAAGTTCGGTCTTGTTCCATTCTTCGAACACGTCGCCGATCTCAGCCGGAGTCATGCCAAGGCCACGACGCATCAGATCGTAGCTTTCAGCGATGAGCTGCATGTCGGAGTATTCGATGCCGTTGTGCACCATCTTGACGAAGTGGCCGGCACCGTTAAGTCCGATATGGGTGACGCACGGCTCGCCTTCGGCCTTTGCTGCGATGGATTCGAAAATCGGCTTCAGCGTCTTCCAGGATTCTTCGGAGCCTCCCGGCATCATGGAAGGTCCAAGCAGAGCGCCTTCCTCACCACCGGACACGCCGCATCCGACGAAATGCAAGCCGCGAGCGCTGATTTCCTTCTCGCGACGAATGGTGTCTGGGAAGTAGGCGTTGCCTGCGTCGACGATGATGTCTCCCGGTTCCATCAGGTCGGCGAGCGCGTTAATCATGGCGTCGGTCGGCTCTCCGGCCTTGACCATGATGATGGCGGTACGTGGCTTGACGAGACTATCCACGAACTCTTCGAGGGTTTTCGCCGGGAAGAATTCGCCTTCGCTGCCGTGCTCGTTCATGAGCTTTTCGGTACGACCGTAGGAGCGGTTGAACACAGCCACTTTATTGCCGTGGTGTGCGAGGTTACGTGCGAGGCTACCGCCCATTGCGGCAAGACCGACTACGCCGACGTTTGCTTCAGCTGACATGCTTACCCCTTCCATCAGGAAAAGTAGTACTTTATGAACCGTTCTTTAGTGTAGACCCGAGCTACCCCAGAACCATGGACCGTCTCAAGTCTGACATTCTGTCAAAGCTGCTACCATGCCAAATCTGACGTACCGTCAATCATGTGGCGTGATGGTGCGCACAAAACGCATGGCTTCGTCAGGTGTGAGCGACGGCACGTAGGCTTGCGCCACAGCAAGCGATATTTGCGGCAGTTTGGCCGCGTCAGGATAGCAGATATACACTTTCTCTTCGTCGGGGTGGAATTTCAGTTTGAAACGGAACAGTGAGTGGAATCCGTATGCTGGTTCCATGATGTCTGCAACCATTTGCAGTGCATGACGTAACACTTCGCTTTCCTCGTGTTCGCCTTTGTTGGATCCCATACCGGCCAGTGGCGCCGCCGATAGGCTCATGAATTCCGCGTTGCCTTCGTCGCGCAGTCGTTCAGCCATGCGTGCAATCAGGAATTCCATGATGCCGTTGACGCTGTCGGTGCGATGCCTCATGAAGTCAAGCGTCCAACCGATGATTGTGCCGTCGCGATAGGTGGGCAGCCAGCTGGTTATGCCAAGGACTTTGCCGTTGCCGTCGACCGCGTAGAGCAGGCGTACCCGGGAGTCGATCAGTTCGTCGACACCACCCAAGGTGAATCCCATTTCCGGCAGGGCCTTTTTGCCGGCCCACTGTGCGGAGATCTCACGAATCTGCGTTTGTACTGAGAAGGGTGCCTCCTTGAAAGTGGTGAGCACGTCGGTGATGCCGTCTC
>ENA-OQES01001107-OQES01001107.1-human-gut-metagenome-genome-assembly--contig:-NODE-1107-length-10538-cov-3.783402_pt1 | contig 10538 bp, 16 predicted proteins | sample MGYA00242798_ERZ504641 | MGnify/ENA primary metagenome ERZ504641 (study PRJEB26092, sample SAMD00036327) | human gut metagenome | host: Homo sapiens | study: EMG produced TPA metagenomics assembly of... | reverse complement strand
CTCCCGCTACCAGAAGGATGCCGCTGCCCTCTACCGCACCCGGAAGGACGGCACCCAGGCCGAGAGCCTGCCCCGCCTGATGGAGATGAGCGTGGACGAAGCCCTTGCCGCCTGTGCCGACCTCAAGCTGGTGGCCAGCCGGCTGCAAACCCGTTTCCAGCCTGGGGCTGGGCTACCTGACTCTGGGCGAGGCCACGCCCAGCCTTTCGGGCGGGGAGGCCCAGCGGCTCAAGCTCGCCAGCGAGATGGGCAAAGGGCAGGCCGACACCGTGTTTGTATTCGACGAGCCCACCATCGGCCTGCACCCGCTGGATGTGCGCACCCTGCTGGGCGTGTTCCAGCGTCTCATTGACAGCGGAGCCACTGTGGTGGTCATTGAGCACGATCTGGATGTGATCCGCAACGCCGACTATCTCGTGGACCTTGGCCCCGGCGGCGGCGAGAGCGGCGGACGCATCGTGGCCTGCGGCACACCGGAACAGGTGGCCGCCGATCCCGCCAGCATCACCGGAAAATATCTGCACCTGTAACCAAAAGAGGGACCCCGCCCAACGGCGAGGTCCCTCTGACATTTTATGACAAATTTTAGGTATCCTGCAGTTCCCCGCGGCTGGCGGCCTTGAGGTAAGCAAAGATAAAGCCGTCCAGATCACCATCCATCACGGCATCGACATTGCCGGTCTCGTAGTTGGTGCGGTGATCCTTGACCATGGTGTAGGGCATGAACACATAGCTGCGGATCTGGTGGCCCCAGGCGATCTCATTCTGCACGCCCTTGATGTCGTCGATCTTGTCCATGTGCTGCTGCTTTGCGATCTGATACAGCTTTGCCTTCAGCATTTCCATGGCGTAGTCACGGTTCTGGAACTGGCTGCGCTGGGTCTGGCAGCTGACCACGACGCCGGTGGGCTTGTGGATCAGACGGACAGCGGAAGAGGTCTTGTTGATGTGCTGGCCGCCTGCACCGGAGGAGCGGAACACCTGCATCTCGATGTCCTCGGGGCGGATGTCCACCTGAATGGTGTTGTCCAGTTCGGGCATCACTTCCAGAGAGGCAAAGCTGGTCTGGCGGCGGGCGTTGGCATCAAAAGGAGACACGCGGACCAGACGGTGCACGCCGTTCTCGCTTTTCAGCAGGCCGTAGGCGTTGGCACCCTTGACCATCATGGAAGCGCTCTTCATGCCGGCCTCATCGCCATCCTGATAATCCAGCACCTCCACGGTCATGCCGTGTGCCTGTGCCCACTTGTTGTACATACGGTAGAGCATCTCGGCCCAGTCCTGCGCCTCGGTGCCGCCGGTACCGGCGTGGAAGGTCAGGATGGCGTTGCTGTGGTCGTACTCACCGTTCAGCATGGTCATCAGCTGCAGCTCGTCCACAGCCTTGCCCACAGCGTTCACGGCTTCCTCTGCTTCGGGCACCATATCGGGGTCGTACTCCTCGTCCAGCATCACCAGCATGGTCTCGGCATCATCGTACAGGCCCTGCAGCTTTTCAAAGCGGTTCAGCTTGCCCTTCAGGTCGCCCACTTCATCAAAGACCTTTTTGCTCAGCTCAGCGTCATCATAGAAACCGGGGCGGCTCATGGTGTGCTCCAGCTCCTGCACGCGCTTGCGGGAAGCGTCGATGGCCAGCGCTTCCTCCAGGTCCTTCACAGCGGTGCCGTAATCGGCCAGCTGCACTTTCAGTTCGTCAGTAGTAATCATATTTTAAGAATCCCTCAAAAGATACAGTTTATACACAGATACTTCATTAGTATACCCAGAATCCATGATAAAGTAAAGAGGAAAATACTCAACCTACTGGAATTTTGAAGATTTTTGCCTTTTCTTTTCTCTTTTAAGGGAGTATAATAAGTTCAACTAGCATACCGGGAGGATCTTATGCCCAAATATTATGGCTGCCCCTGTGAGGGCTGCGGCAAGCCGCTGACACTGCAGGACGACATCGTTGTCTGCCCCGACTGCGGCGCGCCTTATCACCGCGATTGTTACGAAAAGCTCGGCCGCTGCATCCATGCCCCGGCCCACGCCGCCGGATACGAGTGGAAGTTCCCTTATCAGGAAAGTGAGCTGTGCACCTGCCCTGCCTGCGGCGAGCGCACCCTGCGCAGTGAATCTGTCTGCCGCTGCTGCGGTGCGGCCCTGCCCCCGGAGGGGGCACAGGAGCCCGCCGACCGTGCCGATTCGGATGAGCACAGCGAGGAGTTTGATTACTCCACCTTTTACCGCCAGTTCCAGGAGAGCCGGGCCCCGCAGGTAGACCCGCTGCGCCAGACCTATCAGGCGGCCTTTTGGCAAGGAAGAGGTCATGGACGGCATTCCCTGCAAGGACTGGGCGGATTTCATCGGCCCGGCCTCCCCTGCCTACCTGAGCGCCTACTGCCGGATGCAGCTGTCCCACACCAAGACCTCCATGAGCTTTTCGGCCATGCTGTTCGGCCCGTTCTATTTCTTCTACCGCAAGGCGTGGAAGCCCGCGTTCGCCTTTCTGGCCGCCGAGCTGGTGCTGGCCCTGCCCACCTTCATTGACCTTTTGCAGATCACGGACAGCAGCCTGGCCCCGGGACTTTCCACCTCCACCCTGCTCACCCTTTCCCGGGTCTGCTCGGTGCTCAGCTTTCTGCTGATGATCGTGCGCGGCCTGTACGGCAAGTGGCTCTACCGCCAGAGTGCCGCCGAAAAGATCCGCCGCATCCGCGCGGAGTTCCCGGACGCGGCACAGCGCAAAGCCGTGCTCTGTGCGCAGGGCGGCACCAGCTGGGCCGCCGTGCTCGGCTGTCTGGTCCTGCTCATGGTCATCGGCAGCGCGTTCACCCTGCTGCTTGGCCCCAATGTGGATGCCCTGATCCATCTGGTCTACGGCTGAGCGTTCAGCCTGAAATGATATGATGAAGGAGTTCCGAACCATGAAAAAAGTTACGAAGGCTGTCATCCCTGCCGCCGGTCTGGGCACCCGTGTGCTGCCCGCCACCAAGGCCATGCCCAAGGGGATGCTCCCCATCGTGGATAAGCCCGCCATCCAGTATCTGGTGGAGGAAGCCGTCAAGTCCGGTATCACAGACATTCTGATCATTCTGGGCCGCAACCAGAGCATCATCGAGGATCACTTTGACCGCAGCCCCGAGCTGGAAGAAAAGCTGGCCGCCCCCGGCAAGGAAAAGATGCTGGAGGAGTGCCTGGGCATCTCGAACCTTGCCAACATCTTCTTTGTGCGCCAGAAGCAGACGCTGGGCCTGGGCCACGCCGTGAGCATGGCAAAGGCCTTTACCGGTGACGATCCGTTCGTGGTCATCTACGGCGACGACGTGATCTGGGGCGAGGACCCTGTCTGCTCCCAGCTCATCCGCGCCTATGAGGAGTTCGGCCGCCCGGCTGCCGGTGTCTCCGCTGTGCCCTGGGCCGATGTGAGCCGCTACTGCAGCCTGAAGACCACCCCCATCCACGACAACTATTTCTTTGTGGATGACATGATCGAGAAGCCCAAAAAAGGGGCCAGGAGTTCAGCAACTACTCCATTCTGGGCCGTGTGCTGCTGACCCCCGAGATCTACGATATCCTCGCCCACACCAAGCCCGGTGCAGGCGGCGAGATCCAGCTGACCGATGCCATGGCCGAGTATGCCCGCAACTGCGGCGGTATGACCGCCGTGGAGTTCACCGGCACCCACTACGACATGGGCAACAAGCTCCGCGTGGTGGAGGCTCAGGTGGAGCTGGCATTGCAGCATCCCGAGATCGGCGAGGCTTTCCGCGCCTACCTGAAGGAGTTCTGCAAGACCCTGTAACTGTCATTTTCCTTTCCATGACCCAAGACCGCTCTGCCGCCGGGCAGGGCGGTCTTTTGCTGCAATAACCCCGGCAAGAAATTGGTTGATACAAAACAGATCCTGCGGTATACTGGAGTGGATTATTTTTATTGAAAAGATCGTGTCAAAGAGAAAGCGAGGTTTTTTCATGGCAAATGCCGACCGCAGCGCGGAGCAGTTCCGCAAAATGACGGAGACCCCCATCCCGAAATTGATCCTGAGCCTGGCGGCTCCCACGATATTGAGCATGCTCATCACCAGCATCTATAATCTGGCCGATACCATTTTTTGTGGGCCAGATCTCCACCAGCGCATCCGGCGCGGTGGGCATCGTTTCCAGCCTGATGGCCATTCTCCAGGCGCTGGGCTTCATGCTGGGCCACGGCTCCGGCAGCATCATCAGCCGCAGCCTGGGCAGCCAGAACACCGATGCCGCCACCCGGTTTGCTTCCACCAGCTTCTTCACGGCACTGGTGTTCGGCGGCATCATCACAGTGGCGGGCCTGCTCACCATGCCCGATTTTATGATGCTGCTGGGCAGCACCGAGACCATCCTGCCCCATGCCTGTGCCTACGCGCGGTATATCCTGCTGGCCGCTCCCATTATGATGTCCAGTCTGGTGATGAACAACATCCTGCGCTATGAGGGCAAGGCCAGCTTTGCCATGATCGGCCTGGTCACCGGCGGCCTGCTGAACATTGCGCTGGACCCGCTGTTCATCTTTGGGCTGGGCATGGGCACCGCCGGTGCGGGCCTTGCCACGGCCCTGAGCCAGACCATCAGCTTCTGCATCCTGCTGTCCATGTTCCTGCGGGGCAAAACGGTCAGCCAGTTCCGGATCACGGCAGTCACCCACAGCCCAGCGGAGTTCGGCACCATCCTGATGACCGGTATGCCCAGCTTTGGCCGTCAGGGCCTGAACAGCATTGGCGGAATGCTGCTGAACATCGCCGCCCGCGGCTATGGCGACGCTGCCGTGGCCGGCATGAGCATTGTTTCCCGCATCTTCATGTTCATCATCTCGGTGGCCATCGGCACCGGTCAGGGTTTTCAGCCGGTGGCAGGCTTCAACTATGGTGCCAAAAAGTACCGCCGGGTGCAGCAGGCCTGCCTGTTCACCATGGCGGCAAGCTTCTGCTTTCTCTCTGTCATTCTTACCGTCTGCTGGTTCAATGCCGAGACCCTCATCCGCCTTTTCCGTGATGATCCCGAGGTCACCGCCGTGGCCCTGCCCGCCTTCCGCTACCAGTGCTTTGCCATGCTTCTGCAGCCCGTGATCGTGGCGGGTAATATGCTGTTCCAGTCCATCGGCAAATCGGGCCGGGCCACCTTTCTGGCCTGCTGCCGTCAGGGCGTGTTCTTCATCCCGCTCATCCTCACCCTGCCCCGGGTCTTTGGGCTGCTGGGTGTTGAGATCTGCCAGCCCATTGCTGATGTGCTGACCTTCTTTGTCACCGTGCCCTTCCTCTTCCCCTTCCTGCGTCAGCTGGTGCGGATGGACGAAGCCGAGGCTGCCAAGGCCTGAAGCGCCCCTGTAACAAAACTGTAACCATGACCGGACGTTCGATTGCAATTGAACGTCCGGTTTATTCGTATTATAATCAGGATAGGAAAGTTAAATTCTGCCAAACCTGTGAGGTACGCTTATGAAACGTTCTGTTCTCCGCATCGGCTGTGCAGTGCTCAGCCTGTCTGCCGCGGCAGGGCTGCTGGCCTCCTGCTCCCTGCTGCCTCCGGCCTCGCCCCTGCCCGATTCCAAGCCCGCGCAGGCTGAGGAAGCGCCCGGCCCCGCTGCAGCTTCATTGGACGACGGCAAGCTGCGCATCCTGTACAGCAACGGCTCCAACGGCGGCAATACCGTGCTCTGCGGCAATACCGTGTTGTATCAGGCCGCCAGCAGCGAGACCGTGTATCTGGTGCCGGATACCCTGACCGGCACCGTGCGGTACTATCTGCGGCAGTGGTCAGCTCCCGGCATCCCCCACCGGGCGGGCAACCGCCCTGTGCGACCGCAGCGGCAAGGAGATCCTGACTTTTGACCGTGCCTACGATGCCGTCCTGACCGGCAGCCTGCTGGTTCTGACCGCACCGGAACAGATGGCCTATGGCCCCCTGCAACAACCACGCCGCAGGCGATTGCCGGGTGATCGACCTTGCCACGGGCGAGGAGCTGGCTGTGCCCGAAAACGCCTACGGATGCAGCGCAGCAGGCAGCTATCTGGCCTTTGAAGTCTGCAATGTCCCGGCAGACTATGTGCAGGAAAACGAATGGGGCGATGATCTGACCGCCTACTGCGCCGTGCAGGTGCAGGATCGGCAGGGCGAGGTGGTCTATCAGGCAGAGCTGTCTGCCCTTTCCAACTTCTACGCCAGCAGCAGCGACAGCTCCGCCCCCACCGACTGGCTGGTGGTGAGCCACTACAACGAGGATGGCACGACGGGTGCCGACAGCCTGTACAACCCCACCACCGGCGAGGAGCTGACCGGTTACCAGCAGTACACCGGTGCAGGCACGGTCAGCCTGTATAACGATGGCAGATATCAGCTGGTGGATCTGGTCAGCACGGAGCAAAGCGCCGTGCTCTGCGAATATGACCAGCCCATCCGGTATTATGCGCCCGGCGTGGCGATCACGGAACCGGATGCCTTCACCCCCGAAATGGCGGGGCGGTATCTGTTCCACGACCTGCTCACCGGCGAGGAGAAGGATCTCTACGATGCCAATACGGATGATGCCACGTTGGCCATCTATGCCGTAGACGGCACCGTGCGGGTGTTCGACCTGCAGACCGGTGTTCTGCTGACCGATACCACCATCGACCCGGTGGATCATCAGGTGCGCGCCCATATTTACCCCGAGGGGAACGGCTGGGCCTGGGTCGAGCAGGATGACAATGACAGCTACGACGCAACGGCCATCCACATCTGCGGGCCGGACGGCATCCACAAGACCCTCGATCCGGCCAAGCTGAATGAGACCTACAACTACTACTCGCCCCTGCTCTCCACTGAGGACGGCATCTACTTCTACGGCTGCTACAACGGCCCCGGCAGCAGCTGGCTCTACGATGTTCTGGACAGCGACGGCGATGTGGTGGTAAGCGGCCTGCGCACTTGTGCCGGGTACTACGCCAACAGCGTCAACGGCCTGCCCGAGGCGTGTTCGCCGCCGTCAAGGGCTTTGAGAGCGGCTGGATGGACCTGACCGGCCAGTGGCTCTACGCCGAGAGCATCTTCGCTTCCAGCAACGACGAAATGGACAACGGTTTCTTCTAAGGAGGCTTTTTCCATGCGTACTGTCAAAATTTCCCGCCGCGCGTTCCTGACCGGTCTGGGTCTGGCATCCACCGCAGCCCTGCTCTCCGCCTGCAACACCGTGCCTGCCTCCTCTGATTCTGGGGGCGGCACCGTCTCAGCCGGATTCTGAGGCACCCTCCTCTTCTGCCGCCAGTGAAATGCCCGCACAGCCCATCCTGAGCGTGGATGAATTCCCCATCACGGATGGCAGCACGGCCTGCATCCCGCTGATCGCACAGATCATGGCCGACACCACCGGGCTGGATCTGGAGACCGCCCGGAGCGCCGTGACCACCAACACCACGGCCCAGGCCTGGCGCAACTTGGGCCTGTACGGCAACAATTACGGCGATTCGGTCAAGCTCATCATCGCCTACGAAGCCCCGGAATCCGTCAAGGAGGAGCTGAAGGCAGACGGTGACCCGCTGGAGCAGAAGGCCATTGGCCGGGACGCACTGGTGTTCATCGTCAACGAGGACAACCCCGTGCAGAGCCTGACCCTGCAGCAGCTCAAGGACATCTACGCCGGAACGATCACCAACTGGAAAGATGTGGGCGGCAAGGATCAGGAGATCATTGCCTTCCAGCGGCGGGCGGACTCCGGCAGCCAGACCCTGTTCCAGAAGCTATTGATCCAGGACGGCCCGCTGATGGAGGCCCCCACCGAGCTGGCCCCCACCGCCATGGGTGAGCTGGTGGACAGCATTGCAGAGTATAACAACTCCGCCAACGCCATCGGTTTCTCGGTCTACTACTACATCGACCAGATGTACTCCAAGCCCGGTCTGCGGCTGCTGGCCGTGGATGGCGTGACCCCTTCCAACGAGACGATCGCCGACCAGAGCTACCCGCTGTGCAACGAATTCTATGCTGCCATCCTGCAGGATTCCGCTGCCGACAGCTCGGAGCGCAGGATCTACGAGTGGCTCTCCACCGATGCAGGCCGTTCCTGCATTGAGCGCTCCGGCTATGTAGCCGTCCAGTAATTCCCAGGAAATTCGGCACATTTCATTGACTTTGCTCAAATCCTTTGCTAGACTTAAGAAAAGTTTGTCAGCTTTTTTCGTTTCACGATCTTGAGCAAAGGAGATGCCGCATCATGTCCCATCCTTCCGACACCCCGCACTCCTCCCATGTTGAGAGCCGCAGCCGCAAGGCACTGCGCAGCTACATCATTCAGGCCGCCACCCTGCTGGAGATCGTGCTGTCCGGGCTGGTGCTCATCGGCCTGCTGCTCAGCTTCATGCCCCCTGCTCAAGTGGATGCCGGGCCTGCTGTTTGATGGCAACGATGTAGAGATCCGCGGCTTCCTTGAGCGGGCGCTGGACATTGTCATCGGCGTGGAGTTCATCAAGATGCTGGCCAAGCACAGCCCCGGCAGCAGCCTGGAAGTGCTGCTCTACGCCATTGCCCGCCACATGGTGGTCGGCCACGAATCGGCTCTGGACAACCTCATCAGCGTGGGTGCCATTGCGTTGATCTTTGTCGTGCGCAAGTTCTTCTTTGTGCCGGCCTTTGGTGCCCACCTGCCTGACGGCAAGCCCGCCCCGGACCTGACCCCCAACCAGAGCGGCATCCCCGCCGAGGAGTTCCGCACCCGCCTGCGTCAGCGCATCCATGCAGAAGCTCTCGCCGACGAGGAGGACGACGAGGACGATGAGACCGAGGAAGTATAAGATTCCCGAACGCACAAAAACCCGAGGACAGCTGTGCTGCTGTCCCCGGGTTTCTTATTGTTTTGGTATTCTAGTCAATCGCTTGGAGCACCTTCATGGTGTTCCGCATTAAAGAATGCTCCATTCCACTCCTTATTGCACCCCGAAAGCAATTCGTCCCAACTTCCAGCATACCAGACATCCGATAAATTCGAACATCCATCAAATGCCCCCGCTCGAATTTCCTTCGTTGCCTTACCAAGTATGACTGTTCGCAAAGAATAACAACTTGCAAATGTTTGCTTTTCTATGGTCTCCTGTCCCTCAAGATATACACTGATAAGTTTCTTGCAATCTGCAAATACTCCACCATTCATTATCCGAATATTTGACGGGATAAAAACCTTCAACAGCCCTGAATTTTCAAATGCTGACTGGTAAAGTTCCAGTCTACTGTTTTCAGGGAAAGTAATCTCTTCTAGTGATACACAATCTAAAAATGCAGACTGTTCAATCTTCACCAGCGATTTTGGCAGCTGCACAGATTTCAGATTATAACACCCTGAAAATGCGGCAAAGCCAATCTCCGTAACGCCTTCCGGGATACTCATCGATTCCATGGTGGTATTATTTTTGAAGCATCCTGAACTGATTTTGGTAAACTTCCCGCTGGGCAGAACAACATCCTTTTGCTTGCCGGTATCGTAGCTTTTCAGCACGCCATTCACGATCAATGGATTCTCTTTTTTCCGGCACGCTGGATGCTGGCGGCTCCGGTTCACTGGAAGAAGCCGATTCCGACGGGGGCGGGCACTTCCTCCGGCTGAGAGGGAGCCGGTACCTCACTGGAAGCGGGCGGTTCCGCAGGCGCGGGCATCTCTCCCCCGGCCGCAGGCAGAAAGCAGCACGGTACCGCACGAAAAACAGCGCTGTGCACAGAACGGACCTCCATTTCATAGCGAGTCTCCTATTCTGCCCCGCAGGGGCCATCTTCCTTTTTTTCAGAACACCTTGCGGCACTCCACCACAAGGCCGACCACCCGCACCTGCACCCGTTTCAGATCATAGATTTGGGGCTGGTGCACGGGGTTGAAGCTTTTGGGGGTCAGGACCACAAGGCTCCCCTCCTGACGGAAATATTTCACAGTGGCTTCATCGCCGTTGACCATCACCACGGCAAGCTGGCCGTTTTCCACCTCCGGCTGCTCCCGCACCAGGATCTCATCGTTTTCCGAAATGCCTACGGCGTTCATGCTGTCGCCCCGGACACGGAGCCAGAAGTACCGTGCCCCGTCCTTCCGGGTGATGGGATGTAGCCCTCAATGTTTCTTCCGCATACATGGGCAGGCCTGCACGCACCGTGCCCAGCAGCGGAGCCGTGAGGGCGGGATCGAACGGGACGGCCCCTTCGGCAGTTTCCGCTCTCCTGCACCGATGGAACGGCTTCGCCCAGCAGTTCCCCCAACCGGCACGCCAAAATTAGGCGGATACCCTGGCCAGCGTCTCGCCCGAGGGGGGTCGCCCCGGTGTTTTTCCATTTGGTCACTGTGGAGTTGCTCAAGCCCATCTCCTGCGCTGCCCGGCTGCGGCTGATTCCTCTGGCCTGGCACAGGGCCGTGTAGCAGTCATCAAAAACACAAAATTTTTGCACTCCTTCTTGTGCAGAACGCCAGTTTTCTAACCAGATTCAGATTTTCCCTTGACTTTCTGAAATTTAACAGATATTATAGCCTCACAAGCTGATTTTGGTTAGATTTTATCCACCAAACCTTCTGCG
>ENA-OQES01001104-OQES01001104.1-human-gut-metagenome-genome-assembly--contig:-NODE-1104-length-10542-cov-3.488142_pt1 | contig 10542 bp, 13 predicted proteins | sample MGYA00242798_ERZ504641 | MGnify/ENA primary metagenome ERZ504641 (study PRJEB26092, sample SAMD00036327) | human gut metagenome | host: Homo sapiens | study: EMG produced TPA metagenomics assembly of... | reverse complement strand
ATTACAATAACAGCAGAATCCAAGCAAAAACAAAATGGATGCCTCCCTCTAAATTCAGAGAAGCATCCATGATGGAAGCTTAATTATTCAATTTTGATCCAGTGTCCAGAATACTGGGTACATATCATATGCCGACCGGCTTTTTGTATGCAGAAAACAGGGTCACATCGCGATCCAGCCCAGTGCGTTGGCGACCGAGCTGGCCAGGATGATAGCCGCGAAGATGGGGCAGAGATACCGGAGCATAAAGTTGAACACCGGTTTGCGGCGGAAGGGCTGACCTTCCCGCGTGACCTCTTCCTTGATCTTTTCCACGCCGACGATCCGGGAGACCAGCAGGCAGGTGGCAATGGCCGCAATGGGCATCATCACCGAGTTGGTCAGGAAGTCGAAGAAATCGAGGAACTGCATCCCGAACACGGTCACGCTGGCAAGGGGGCCGTAGCCCAGCGCGGAAAGGCTGCCCAGTGTGACCATAATGCAGCCGATGAGGATGGTGGAGCGGGTGCGGTCCCAGCCCAACTCGTCCTCAAAGGTAGAAACAGCACTCTCGGTCAGGGCAATGGAGCTGGTGAGGGCCGCGAACAGCACCAGCACAAAGAAGAGCACGCCTACGGCAGTGCCCATGCCCATGCTGGCAAAGACCTTGGGGATGGTAATGAACATCAGGGCCGGGCCCGCCTGCAGGGTGTCAGGGTCGCCGCCCGAAAAAAGGCGAACACGGCGGGAATGATCATCAGGCCCGCCATGATGGCAATGGCGGTGTCGAAGATCTCCACGTTTTCCGTGGACTGCTCAATGGACACGTTCTTTTTCATGTAGGAGCCAAAGGTCACCAGGATGCCCATGGCAATGGAGAGGGAGTAGAACATCTGCCCCATGGCGGAAACCACCGTCATCCACGAGAAGTTGGCCGGGTTGGGGACCAGAAAATACTTTACGCCTGCCAGTGCGCCGGGCCGTGTGACCGAGTAGACGGCAATGACCACCGAGAGCACCACCAGCACCGGCATCATCACCTTGGAAACGCGCTCCACACCGTTGCGCACGCCCGCAAAGATGATGCCCAGCGTGATAAAGGCGAACAGCAGGAACGAGATCTCGGCCAGCAGACCGTTGGAGATGAAGCCGGAGAAATACCCGTCCGATGCCAGCGCGCTGCCATGGCCGGTGAGATACTGGGCCAGATAGTGGATGACCCAGCCGCCGATGACCGAATAATAGGGAACGATCAGGATGGGGATGACGGCGTTGATCCAGCCGCCGAACGCCAGCCCCTTCCCTTTGCCAAAATGGCTGTAAGCGCCCACCGGGCTTTTGCGGGTCATCCGGCCCAGCGCCGTTTCGGCAATGATCATGGTGTAGCCAAAGGTGACAGCCAGCAGGATGTAGATGAGCAGAAAAATGCCGCCGCCGTATTTTGCGGCCAGATACGGGAAGCGCCAGATGTTTCCCAACCCGACCGACGCACCGGCGGCGGACAGCACGAATCCGAGTTTGCCGGAAAACGCGCTGCGCTTGTGGTGAGTTTCCATGTTTTTTTTTCCCTCTTTCCAATTGATAAACTCAAGTGTAATCATAGAGAAAGCGGGATTTCAACGAATCGCAGGCGTTTCACCGGTGGAGAGATTTCAGGTGGAAGGTGAAGAAAAGTGAATCATTTCCTGGTAAAGGGTTCCATGCCGTGCTCCTCGGGGGTGTAGTATTCCATCAGGGAAATGTAGTTTTCCGGGTGGTGGCAGAACGCCGCGCGCAGAACGCTGTCCAGCTCGCCCCGGGCGGTGAGCAGACGGATGATGTACTGGGCCACCATCTGCACCACATCGGTCTCGATGCCGTAGCACAGGCCGACCGCCAGCACCGGGATCAGGATCTGCCGGGCCAGCAGGGGCACGTTCTGGCCGTACCGCTCAAGGATGGGCCGGCTCATGGTGGAGGCAGCCCAAACGCTGCCCACGATCTGCCAGTAATCGATCTCTTTCATGTGGGAAAGGCTCTGCAGCCGCTCCACGATCTCACCGTCGCTGAGGATGTAGCCATCGACCACCTCTTTTTCGGAGCGGATAAAGGCACACTGGATCATGTCCATGATGGCGGTTTCGTACTTCTGGTGGAAATTTTCCCGGGAAACGCAGAACTTGGCCACGATGTCGATGAGGGCACTGGTGTCCTCGGCGGTGGCAAGGCTGCTGACCACCAGCGGTGTGGGGCCGAATTCCGCCCCCAAGTGCATCCAGGTCGGCCAGCTCTTCGGCGTTCCGGGTGGCGGGCAGAAAGCGGTCGCAGCCGTTGCGGTGGTAGCCCCCAAGGCAGCGGGCAGCACCCGGGCCACAGCATCTCCGCTGGAAATGATGCTGAAGATGTTGCTCTCGGGCCAGCTTTCCAGCAGGGTGCCGTCCGGGGCGTGGTTGGCATCGAAATCCTGCTGCAGGTCAGGCCGGTCAGCGGCAGTCAGGGCCGCAGGCACCGCAAAGCCGTAGGCATAGATGTTCTCCCGCCCCAGCTGGGGCAGCTCCCGGGCGATCTTTGCCGCCAGCAGATTTGCAATGATGGAACCGCGGCTGTAGCCGCCCAGCCAGAGCTTGAAGGCACCGCCCTGCCCGGCCCGGGCCAGATAGGCCTTGAGGGACGCAAACACCGCCGCCACAGGCGTGACAAAGCCGGTGTGCGCGCTGGTATCGCCCATGTGGAAGTTGCTGGCCCACTCGCCGCCGTAGCCGCCGCCCCGCAGGATAAGCGCCACAAGGGTGGTGCGCTGGCCGTTCAGGGTCAGGGTCTTGCGGGCCAGCGAATAGCCCACAAAGTCTCCGGCCCGGCCGGTGTCAAGGTCGTAGTTGCAGAACAGCGCGTCCCCGAAGCCCAGGGCCTCGTAGGCGGCAGCAATGTGGGCTTCCCGCCCCACGGAGCCGTTGACCCAGTATTCCGCATCGCTGGCTATGGTGTTGGCCGCAGCGCAGACCAGACCCAGCGTTGCCAGCGCCAGCTGGTGGTCATATTGGGTGGCCGGGTGGGTGAAAAAGCTGTCGGAGTAATAGAACGTGTGGGTCAGGTCGCAGCCGCTCAGGTCGCTGCGGATGCCGATGGTGTAGCGGCCATCCGGCACTGCATGGCCTACGGAGCTCTGCCCGGCGGCCCGGACCATCAGCCCGGGCAGCAGAGTGCTGCCGGCCGCAAACCCCAGCACCTTGCAAAAACTTCTTCGATCCATAATTTTTCCCCTCAAAAACCAGAATGGATTTTTTCTTAGTATACCGTATCCCGGGCGGGGATACAATCCAAAGTTTTCCGGGCGGCAAAAAACGGGCCGGTGTTGCGCACACCGGCCCGTTATGTTACACTGTTGTTCAGTCCAGATCCTTGCAGCACTCCACGATGTGGTGGAACATCTGCTCCACGGCGGGAGCCATGGCGGTGGGGCGCTGGACGGCCAGACCCACCACCCGGTCCTCCTCGGGCTCGATGGGGTAGATCTTGACCGCTGCCGTGCAGTTGCGCAGCAGCATCCGGGGCATGATGGAAATGCCCAGGCCCGCCTCGACCATGGCAATGTTCGACTGGTCATCGATGACATGGCAGCGGCGCTCCGTGGAGATGGAATACTTCTTGAGGAACTGACGCATCTCCGCGTCGGTGGCATCCCACTGCACCACAAAGTTCTGCCCGTTCATCAGGGCGGGGGTCATCACGCCGTTGGGCGGCTCGGGCCAGTCCATGGGGGTGATGCAGAGCAGCGGCTCGTGGAATAGCTCGGTCAGAACAAACTCCTCCCGGCAGTTGTTGGAGAGGAAGGCGATGTCCACCTGACCGGTGCGCAGCCACTCCTTGACATCGTCGTAGGTGCCCTGATAGACCTCGACTTCGATCTGGGGGTAGTGGTCCATAAAGCCCTTGAGGATGCTGGGCAGCAGCCCGGAGCAGATCGAGTTGAAGGCACCCAGCTTGACCTTGCCCTTTTTCCAGGCCGTTCAGGCGGGCAATGCTCTGCTGCAGGGCCTCGTCGCTGTTCAGCACCGCACGGATGGAGGGGTACAGCGAAGCGCCGTAGCTGGTCATGGTCACGCCGTTTTTGCCGCGGTTGAATAAGGTAAAGCCAAGCTCGGCCTCCATCACGGCGATGGCGTGGCTGATGGCCGAGGGGGTCAGATGCAGCTGCTGAGCCGCCTTGTTAAAGCTGCCCTGCCGTGCAACTGCGTCGAAAATCTCATAAGAAAACAGCGTCATTCCCAATGCCTCCTTCCGGTCTGATCTGGTTCGGAAACGCTCGATCCTCTGTGAATCTTTTTCATCTTTGGTTTGAGATAGTTCAATTATCTTCTTGATTTTACTATCCCGCGTCCGTCCTGTCAAGCATTTTGGGCTGATTTGTGCACACTCTGTGCAGATTTTGCCGCAGCAGACGCAGGAAATGCCACCTTTCCGCCGTTATAGTTCTTATAACGAGTTTTTTACAAACTGACCGAGGTGATTTTTATGACCGCACTTTCCCCGCGCTGCAGCTTCAGCGGCACCGCCCTTAAAACCATTGCCTGCATCACCATGCTGGTGGACCACATCGGCGCGTCCTGCATTGAGGCAGGTATCCTTACGCCCGGGCTGGACAGCGGCACCCTCTCGCGGGACACCCTTTCCGCCTATCCGCTGTACCGGCTGGACATGGTGCTGCGCTTCACCGGGCGGCTGGCCTTTCCCTTGTTCTGCCTTTTTGCTGGTGGAGGGCTTTGTGCACACCCACAACGTCAAAGGCTACCTTAGGGCGGCTGGTGCTGTTCGGCCTTCTGAGCGAAGTACCTTTTGACCTTGCGTTCTTCCGCACCCCCTTTGACTTCAGTGCGCAGAACGTTTACTGGACGCTGGCGCTGGGCGTGCTGGCCATGGCAGGTCTGAAGCATTTTGAAAAGCCGGACGGCTCTGCCAGCTGGAAAGGACTCTTGTGTGCGGCAGGCTGCACGCTTGCGGCGCTTCTGGCCTGTACGGACTACAACGGCATCGGCGTGCTCATCATCTGTGCGCTGTACCTGACCCGTGGCGATCGCAAGCGGCAGTGCATCGTGGGAGCCGTGCTGTTTGCCTGGGAGCTCACCGCCCCGCTGGCCTTTGTGCTGGTCTGGTTCTACAACGGGCAGCGGGGCCGCTGCACCCCTGCCATGCAGAAGGTGTTTTACTGGTTCTACCCGGTGCACCTGGGCGTGCTGGCTGCGGTGACGAATCTTCTGCTGTAAAAAAACGCAAAACGCGCTTTTCGGAAGGCCCCGGAAAGCGCGTTTTGTGTAAAAATCTGTTCAAGCCATGTGCAGCTGCTCTTTCAGTGCCTGCTGAAGGACGCGGGAGAAATTGATCCCCTGTGCCATGGCGGCATCGTTCAGCCAGGCAGGGATGGAAAGTGTCTTTTTGACAGATCTCTCGAAGTGCTGTTTGGCATATTCTGCCACGTCAACAGAAACAACATTGACAAATGCTTCAGGAACAGGCTCGTCGGGAGCAAGTGCCCGAGACACAGCGATTGGGTCGATGGAACCCGGACGAGACGGTGTGGGAATCGTTTCGCCATCCCGCTTGCAGGTGTAGAGATAGCCTGCAAGGCAGTCCACTGCCATCTCCATGGCTTCCTCAAAGGTATCACCCTGTGTTGCAAGGTTGTTCAAATCAGGAAAAATGACAGAATAACCTTCTGCCTCTTTATAAAAACAAGCCGGATACATGGATAACATCCTTCATCCCTCCTGTATGATGATATGGCATTATTTGAGCCCTGCCTGCTTTCGGATGGAAAGCTCTGTGCGGCGGTCAAGTTCTTTTCCCTTGTGAAAAGGAATCGTGACCTTGCCGGGTTTTGTGGGATGGACATACTGACGGTGGGAACCGACCTGTTCCTTGAAGACCCAGCCATCGGCAAGGATCAGCTTTTCCATTTCACGCGGTTTTGGCGGCACAAGCTTCACATCCTCTCAAGAGAAGTATACCATATTATACGTATTGTGTAAATACGTATTGAAAGATAAGATGAGAACAAAATGGAAAAAGCCCGGTGATTTCAAAGAATCATCGAGCATTTTTCTTGGCGGAGTAGGAGGGATTTGAACCCTCGCGCCGTTGTTTAGACGACCTACGCCCTTAGCAGCGCCAGGAAAAAAGCACGCTATAACGATACTCCGTATAATCAACGGGGCGCATCCATGAGCGCATCCCTCTCACTCGTTGAAAAAATAGCCGTCGCACGCTCAACGGCTGCCAGTTTGTCCTCGAATGCCTGATGACGACTATAGTGCTCGGTGATATCCCGGACAGCGTGACCCAGGATCAGCTTTTGCAGCAGCACCGGAACCTCTGCCCTCTCCATTGCCGTTGCCAGCGTGTGGCGGCAGCTGTGGGCAGTCATGTGCGGCCTGCCACCCCAGCGCTCCACTGATGGGCACCAGCGGTCATAAAAAGTGCTCACGGCAGCTGTCAGCCAGACCGTGGGTGGCCGTCTGCATGGCCTCGCGCACCAGCGGCACAATGGCCGTTGCAATCGGGATCTCCCGGTTTTTCGCCGGCGGCTGTCTTTATGCCGCCCACGATGCATTGACGCTGGAGGTCAATATTGGACAGCTGCACCTGCATCAGCTCACCCGGCCGCATCCCGGTATAGCACAGGATCAGCGCATACCGGGCCAGATCGTCACCGGCACGATACGCCCGCCACATCCCGTGCACCTCGTCCACGGTGTAGGCATCACGCTCGCTGTCTGGCACCGGCGGCAGCTCAATCAGGGCCGTTTTGTCCTGCGCCATGTCCAGCGCCTCGCTGGTGATCGCCACCTCGTACAACTTACCCAGCAGCGTTTTGATGTCCCGGTGGGCATAGTAGTCACCGGGCGCGGCATCTGTCAGCTCCTGCAGTGCCCGGAACGGAATCTGTCCCACCGTCTGCATCTGGATCTGTTCCAGCCGGTTCCATGCAGTCTTATAGTGACTGCGCTTGTCCTTGCTCAGTGCCTGCCATTTTTTTGTGTCCTGCAGGGCTGTCCAGCAGTCGATCAGCCGCATGGAGCGCGGCTGCACACCCGTGCGGGTGTAGTTGTCCAGATATTCCTCGGCGGCGCTGCGGGTGGCAAAGCCGCATTTTCTGCGGGAGTACACACAACACCAGCCCGCACCACGCGCACCTGTGCGATCCATGTTCTGCCGCGCCGGTATACACTTCCCCGCCCATTGGCGCGCTTTCGGGGCTTCGGTGCTGCTGTGCGCTGCTGCATTTTTGCCGCAGTACGGGCAGTACAGTGCATCTTCCGGGATATCCCGCCCACAGGCGGTTCTTTGACATTTCATCTTATACCTCCACTGCATCCTTTGCTCAGCGGTGGTATCATAGACCTGCAAGTCCTTTCCAACTTGTAAGGCCTGATGCAACCGCATTCAGATCGGAAACGCTCTCGGTGTTCCAGCACCGGGGGCGATTTTTTTATTCGCTGATAGCTCTGGAAAATTTCCAATTTCAAAGATTCGTCATCATCGTAGGTTCCATCCATGATAGCCTGTATGATTTGGTGCAAAAGTTCTTTGTCGATTTTGCTGGCAGCAACATTCAAGCAGATATTTTCTGTTTTGGCTAAAAATGTTTCTGCAACAGAAAGATATCCATTCAGAAGTAGAAAAAGCGTAGATAATGTGATCGCCAACCGTTTATTTCCATCGGCAAAACAATGGAAATTGGCATGTGCAGAAGAACAAATGCGTCAGCTTATCCACAAAGGTAGGATACCAGTCATCATTCTGGATGTTATGCAGAACACCCTCAAGTCGGCCAAAGTCAATTTCTTCAAGCGTTCCACCGCCACTATACTCAACCGGTTTTAGCATGTGTGATCCTTGCCTGTTCTGGCGTGATATATATGATGTTTTCCATTACTGACTTTCCTTTAATCGGGCTAACACATCTCGGTTTTCATCCATCAGCTTTTCAAGTTCGTGTCCAGCATCGCCGAGGAATCGTTCATACTCATTCTTTTCCAATGGACGGATATACTCTTTCAGCTGATAATGGAACGCATCACGCAACGCCATATCACGACTTGCCATTTTTGTTCTTGCTTGTATAATGAGTGGCTTCCAGAGCGGAAGATTTTCAAATGCGGTAAAAAGGTCTGAAAGTTCCCAGTTGTTCAGCTTGTGGCCAAGTGCTGTGGACTGTTGCTTTATCATTTCAGCCAAACCACATTCGTAGGATGCGATCAGCGTGAGGATCTCCGAATAAAAGGTATCCCGTACCCTGTCTTTTGCGCTCAGATTGAGGACTTGCTTATATTCTTTTGCTTTTCACGGAAAATGCTTTGGTATATCTTATCTGTATAAATTCCGTATTTTGCATTTCCCATATCAACATAATCGCGCAATGCATCCGTAAACTCCCGGCGGTAAATTTTTCCTCCTGAAGAAACGCTCCCAAAAAATCGCTATCACGTTTGTTGATATACTTGGTTCCACACCGGCTTTGCGGTTGATAAAGTCAATGACGATATCCAGAATCACCTTTCGCAAACTCTTTGCAGGGTCGCTTTCTACCAAAAGCATCGCCAAATTCAAGAAAGCACGAAAATCAAAAATTGCGATTTGGGAAGTACGGTTACTGATGCTCCCGACATAAATGTCGGGAACATCCTGCGTCTGGATGCAGTCTGAAAAAATCCTTCAAACGCTTGCCAATCAAAATTTCATATCCGTTTTCACTAAGTTCACCCTGATTCTCGCTGACATAGCGCTCAATCGTGCGTGTATCGACCTCAAAATACGTTGCAACCATGCTTTTTGTAAAGCAAAGTTTTTCCTCAAAGAGAAATTCCCTTTATGTTTGTCTGTTGCTGAATTTCGGCAAGCGCAGCATCATTATTGAGAATATTTTGTCGGTCTATCTGAGATACAGTCAGGTCTTGTCCACGCTGGTCCCCTCCTCCTTTTACATTAAATCCATGCAAAGCCCCACGGCTTTGCCCTCGATGTGCACAGTCTCAGTCCTTCTTTGCCGCTGCTTTAAGCTTCAAGGATTCCCGATACTGTTCAGCCGGTGCCAACTCGACAAATTCCACAGACTTGTCGTAGTTCTCACGCACGACCTGCTTAATTTCGTCCAATGTAACATTGAAGAACTCGCGGCGCTGGTTCACAAAGTTCAGTTTGCGGTCTGCAAAAGCATTGTGCAGTGCGGCTTCCAACTTGGGCGCATCATTCGAGAAGATCATGGCGTGGACGTCAAAATTAAACGGAACGGAAGCGTCGCTCAGTTCATCCACGCGATCCTGAGGATCAAGGCGGCGGGTCATGCCGATCTTATAAACATTTTCACCAAATGCACCGATGTTGGAAATGACATAAACATAACCCGCGCGCTGGTTTGCTTCACGGTAATCAACATCAGCAAACTCTTTGTCGATTTTGTTGAGCTGCGCCACAAGCTCTGCTTTCTTTTCCTCGATTGCGGCGCGGTCTGCTTCGGATGCTGCTTCCAGCTGCGCATTGATACGCTGCAGGGCGTTCTGATAGTGCTGTTGTTCCTTTTCCAGCTTTTTACGTTCTTCCTCGATTTCTTTGGCCAGCTTGGCTTCCTCGCGCATTCTTGCACGGGCTTCTTTCTGCTCTTCCTTTTCCTGCTGCTTCTTCTGTGCGTACTCAAAAGCAAGGTGCAGCTCCTCAATCTTCAAACGGTAATACTTCGGCTGAACGCTGACATCCATAATCGAGCCCAATTTGGAAATCGCATCTCTCGATGAAGTGATACGCTTTTCACTGGCTTCGATATTGTTATATTTAACGTGCTCGATCACGTCATCGCATTCCGAATTGAACGCTCTCAAGAGCAGCTTCTGCATATCTGAAACCATTTTTCTGCCCTTGGATTCGCTGTTGTTTACCGTCCAGTTCGTGTTCCCACTGACAGCGGTTTTATTTTTCACCATATCTTTTTGCTCTGCACGGATTTCAAGCAATCGTGCTTTGTATTCGTCCGCATTCATGAAGGAGTATCGCGGAGTGTACAGCCCGAAGCTCTGCATCAGGACTTCCTCGTTCGTTTCGACGAGCTGGCCTTTTGCTTTTCGCAGCTCCTCCATTGTGTCGTTGAGTTCTTCCTGACGGCTGTGCAGATTTTCCTCTACTCTGGAAAGCTCATCGCAGGAACTTGAAATTTCGCGGTTGATATCGTCCAACGTCCGGCTCTCGGACGGCATCGCAGCTTTAAGCTTTTCAATTTCCGAATTAAGGCGTTCAATCTCTTCATTTTTCTTTTCTTCCAAACAGAGACATTTGCAATTCCTCCCAATTTTATATATCTCGGCAAAGCCCTACGGCCTTGCCTTCAATCGTTACGGTGTTCATGTCCTCTTTGGCCAGGATAATACTTTCAAATGCCGGGTTTTCTGCCCGGAGCTCAATAAAGCTCTCGTGCAGGTACACTCGCTTCAGGGTGGCATCGCCCTCGATCCGCACGGCGGCAACCTCGCCGTTTTCCACCGTGGGTTGGCTGCGGATGGCTACCAGATCGCCGTCATGGATCTTGGGCTCCATGCTGCT
>ENA-OQES01001103-OQES01001103.1-human-gut-metagenome-genome-assembly--contig:-NODE-1103-length-10556-cov-2.153514_pt1 | contig 10556 bp, 10 predicted proteins | sample MGYA00242798_ERZ504641 | MGnify/ENA primary metagenome ERZ504641 (study PRJEB26092, sample SAMD00036327) | human gut metagenome | host: Homo sapiens | study: EMG produced TPA metagenomics assembly of... | reverse complement strand
TTTTTCAAAGTATAGCCATTCTCCGTTGCCTCAATTGCTATTACCTGTTCAGCACCATCATCCTGAGATATTACACCATTTTCAGATACAGTTATAGGATCCGGATACATATATGCAGATTCCTTACTTTCGTTACTCAGCTTTTCCGAACGGGATAGTAGTTACCGTCGTCAGCCTTAGCAGCTATCACATAATTACCTCCCTCACCATCGAATGAAGTCACCTTCTGGTATACCATCGGAACAACTGAACCACCGCCAGCACTTGGTTCAAATTCAGAATATGCATAATTCACAGCTACCATATCTCCTTCGGCAGGATTGCTCATAGCACCAGCCAGCACTTCCGGAAGTTTCTTCATCGTAGACGGAGAAAGGTAGGTAGCCGTAGCAGTTTCTGCCCATACCTTTTATAATCAGCATTCGAAAGTGTATACTCTTTCAGATTCTTGAAGTCGGTCAAATAGGTAGACGGAGCTTTATACATGTTATATGAAACAGAAAAACGAGATCCGGCATCAGCCTGCGGATATTTTTCTGTAATAAAAGCTGGCAGGAACCATTCTGCTTCCGTTTTGTCTGCAAAATATCTGTTTTTACCAATTGCTTCAAGAGCAGCTACATATGTACCGTTTTCAGGATCTTTCGACAAAGCGATTTCCTTATTGGTTGCATTATTGGCAACTGTCGCATAATCTGCTGCAGCCAATTTGATAGCGACTCCCTTCTTGACATCGAGATCTGAGAGCCGAGGTTAAACTGGTCATTGTTAATCTTCACATGCAGTCAGTGAAGCTAACAATGCTGTATGATATAAATAATAATTTTTTCATAATTCTTTTCTTAAAACAGGTGATTAGAATTAACTCTCAGTCTTAGACTATATGTACGTCCGAAAGCATAGTAACAGTAGATAGTTTCTTCCGAAACAACACCTGATTTAGGATTATATGCCTTAGAGATGTACTGGTAGTCAAGTAAGTTATTTACATTTCCTGACAATGTAGCATCCAGTTTGCCCAGTTTGAAACGATAAGAAGCATTCATATCGATCTGGCTTGCTGCAGGTACTTTCCATGGTTCAGCAATACTGATTTCCTGACCCAGTTTCAAATTGCTTCCGCTGAATGAATAGTAAGCATAGTTACGTCCGTAATAAGTCCAGTCAGCACCAACACGGATAGACTTGCCAATCTTGAAAGTTGCACCCAATGCAGCAGTAGTCTGTGCAGAACCACCCACACGTACACCCTTCAGGTTGATAGAAGCCGACACATGATCAGGAGCACCGATTCCGCTTGCCTGAGTACCGTCTTCCTTCAGCGGCATACCCTTGTCATCGTAAGCATAACCGGTAGCATTGCTGTCCCATTTCCAATCACCCAAAGAGAACATACCTGTAATATCCAACCATTTTACCGGAGTAACCTTCACATCCAGTTCCACACCTTTATGCAAGGCATTTACACCAGTCATGTTCATATAGTATTCAGTACGTTCCTGATTATCCAGCTGACCAGATTTAGTCATCGCCTTATCCAGCCATTTGGTCCAGTAAGCATTGACATTAGCAGTCAACCAGCTGTTGCGGAAACCATAACCCAATTCGAAAGAAAGCACTTTTCATTCTTAGCATCCTTGTTGATGGCATGACTTGCATTCGCCTGCATGAAAGCACCATAAGAGAATTTAGGTGCACGGCTGATATAACCCAAGTTGAAGAAAACGTTATGATTTTCAGTAATGTTGTAGTTAGCTCCACCTTTTGCAGTAAATCCGAGGAAGCTAACTTTATCTGATTTAGCATGAGCTTTGTCGTAGAACAAGCGGTCGTAACGCCAATAAGTAGTATTCGACAATGAACCGGCAACGAAAGCCGAAAGTTTGTCTTTATTGAATTCGCTCTGGAAGAAAGCACCTTCCTGCATTACATGTCCGTCATAATCACGGTAAACTACATCACCAACACCCAGCTTTTCATATTTCCACATCGGATCGGCAGCTGCGATATTATTTTCAGCCAACACATCACCACGAGTAGAGTCCATGAAATACTGACCACCGTACAAGTCCGAAATTTCATTGGTATGAGTTCCCTTGTAATAACGGAAGTCTACACCACCATAGAAGTCGATGTACTTACCGAACTTAGTGGTATAAGTCGACAGCAAACCATACCAGTTGTGATAGTTCTTTGACAAGCTCATGGCAAGCATAGAACCATATTCACTTTCCGCGTTGATATCCTGGATAGCTCCATAGTCGAATGTACCATCAGGATTACGGAACTTAGTCTGAAGCACACCATAGTTGGCACCTTTCCAATCCTGATAAGAATATCCGTAATATTCGTTACCTTGTCCGGAATAACCATAACCACGTCCGATAGAAACATAAGCAACAGTACTCAAAGAAGATTTGTCATCAATCTGCCACTGATGATTCAAGCTGATCTGCGGTTTGTGGTAAGAGTTGTACTCACTGGTTCTGCGACGACCTTCGTTGTCAAAACCGTAAGTTGAATTATATTTATAATTCTTAATGCCATACACTTCTTCAGTCATTTTCCAGTCAGCAATTGTCAAAGCACCATTACGCTGATAGTGTGTTTGAGGAGCACCAAATACTGTAAACGACAGCTGATGAGCGTCATTCAATCGTTTTGAGACATTCAGGAAGTAGTTGTAGCCTTCAAAGTCAAGTCCTTGAGCATATCCGTTACCCCAGTTCTTAGAACCCAGCAAAGTCATAGCCCATCCTGATTTAGTAAGACCAGTAGAAACACTAAACAAGATTTTGTTCATACCATCGTTACCCAAAGAATACGATACTGTACCACCTTTCTTGCTTTCCAGACTCTGAGTAATGATATTGATAGTACCTCCCACAGAAGGAGCAGAAACTTTTGAAGCACCTAATCCACGCTGCGTCTGCATTGTACGAGTCACGTCAGTCAGTCCTGACCAGTTAGACCAGTAAACACCTCCCCATTCCATATCGTTCATCGGCACACCATTTACCATCACAGCAATATTCTCATTACCGAATCCACGCATATAGATTTCAGAGTCACCGTAACCACCACCATCTTTATTGGCATGCACACCCGGAGTAGATTTCAGGATTTCAGGAAATTCCTGAGTACCCAGTTTTTCTTCGATGAAGTCCATTGCCACGCTTGATACGGCAACAGGAGTTTTACGTGCTACCGCAATAGAAGAAGTTACTACGACATCATTCAGTACATGTGAATCGGCCTCCATCGAAACTGTACCCAAATCCACAGTACCCTTCTGAGTTATTTTCATTGTTTTGGTCTTATAGCCCAAATACTTAAATTCGACAGTAGTTCCCGATGTTGTAATTTTCAACGAGAACACTCCGTCGATATCGGTTACAGAACCTTCAGTAGACCCTTTCACGGAAACCGTTGCCCCGATAAGAGGCTCATTACTTTCCGCATCTACAATCTTGCCTTTCAATGTAGCCTGAGCTACTGCAGTGGCTGTACCAAAAATTTACAAGCACCGCAAACAATAGAAAATGCTTCAATTGATTTTTCATACGTTTTCTTAAATTGTTTTTGTGTTATTAATAAATCAGAAACAAATATACTAAAAAAAGTTAAAAAACCAGCATAAAAATTCAACTTTGTCAACACATTAACTTGTTTATGTTAATTATTCTATCAGCTTTCCAGACAGAATATTCAAGTAAAGCCAACTTATCCTTTTTATAACAAAACAGTATCACACTTAAACATGCAAAATTCCTTGCAAATTCAAACAACAGTATCCAAAATCGCTAGCAAAATTATCAGAAAGTCCGAAAATTTTAATCGGAATGTCACACACCTGCCGTACTTGCGAATTTTAGCAAGTTTCCTATAAGAAAACAGGGGGTTGCCACCAAGTAGCCAAAAGGTAGCATACCTATTTCACTCGATTACAGATCATTACAACATCCCCAGGTAGCCACAAGGTTGCCACCAGGGTTGCCACCCTTTCCTATTATATATTAAAAGAAAGAGTAAAAGCAAGGGAAGATTTTTTTCCGGAAAAAAACTTCAACCGGACTTTTTTCTAAGAATTCGTCAGATCGTTTTAACACTTCAAAGCATACTGTAAATCTCCTGCAAGAATACGATATATTTTGTACAAAGCATTTCTCTATTCGTACATAAATTAGAGTGTAAATCTCCTGCAAGAATACGATATATTTTGTACAAAGCATTTCTCTATTCGTACATAAATTAGAGAAAAGTTCGGCAAGTTTTCGCTAAAACATCAGCACTTTTTCATTTTCAAAGACCACACTGCCACTAAAGAAAGACATCCAACCATGAGGAAAACAGTCCGGTTTTTAGTATCTTTGCAAAGATAAGCAATCAATCGGAATGAAAAAATCATGGCGAAAGGAAAAAACCGTATATGTGTGTACCAACTGCGGACAGGAATCTCCCAAATGGGCAGGCAAGTGTCCGTCGTGCGGACAGTGGAATACGTTTGTAGAGGAAGTGGTACGCAAGGAAATGCCCGTAGCCAAGCATGTGGCACACGGTATCGAATCGGTGCGTTCGAAACCCCAACGACTGCACGAGATTACCTCAGGCGAAGAACAGCGCATCGACATGGGCGACGACGAGCTGAACCGCGTACTGGGAGGCGGACTGGTAGAGGGCTCGCTTACGCTGATAGGCGGTGAACCGGGCATCGGAAAGTCGACGCTGGTACTTCAGACAGTGCTCCGCCTCACGGACAAGAAGGTGCTGTATATCTCGGGCGAAGAAAGCGCACGGCAGTTGAAATTGCGCGCCGACCGTATCCCCCACCCTGAAGCAAACAACCTGCTGATAGCGTGCGAAACGTCGCTGGAACAGATTTTCACAAACATCAAGAATACGGCTCCCGATCTGGTCATCATCGACTCGATACAGACCATCTCGACGGAAAACATCGACTTCTCTGACGTTGCCAATATGTCTATGGATCTGCGCATGGCTGCCAAGAACTGTCAGATAATTGACGCCAAGGAAAACAGGCGCAGTGTGGCTTTCGGTAAGGCCTTTGTCGACTTTATCGGCACTATGCAGGGGGCCGCTTAGCAATCCTTTAAAACTATTAGGACGACTTGATGTGCTCGGTTCTACCGACATGTCTTACATCCTGCGTGATTCGCCTTTGTCTACCGACAACCAGATGGACGAAACTTGTTAAGTTTACAAGCTTCAGTGACACTACAGAGGCCGTTGTAACACATCAGCCGCTGTCGGGCTTCAGCATGGATCTCACGATGAATATTGCCCAAGGATCCCACGTCATGTGCTATCTTAACGCCGACCATTCTAACTATATCGACCTTATGGGCGGCGGAAGCCTGCGCATGAAGTACGGCTTGACAGGTGACATCGTGTTGACCGGAAAATATACTCTCGACAATGGCGAGATGAAATATTCGTTGCCCTATTATTCCTCTTAAGACGTTTACCATTCAGGACGGAAGTAATATTGAGTTTACCGGCGACCCGATGAACCCGAAGCTAAACATAACGGCCACGGAGAGAACAAAGGCAAGTGTGTCTAATGGCGGGGAGCAAGGGCGTACGGTTGAGTTCGACTGTGGCGTGGTTATAACCAAGACCCTTTCGGACATGGGACTTGAGTTTACGCTCGATGCGCCGGAGGATATGTCGCTGCATAACGAGCTGATGGCAATGAGCGTAGAGCAGCGCGGCCGACTTGCCGTTACGATGCTTACCACTGGCATGTATATAGCCGACGGCAACACCAGCGGATCTTCCCATGAACAACGCGCTAAGTTCGTTCCTGCAGAGCGAGATTAACAATATTACAGGAAGTGCGTTGCGCACGCTCGACCTCAGTTTCGGTATGGACAATGCCACTGACGCCAGCGGAAACACCCACACAGACTATTCGTTCAAGTTTGCTAAGCGCTTCTGGAACAACAGAATGAAGATTGTAGTAGGTGGAAAAGTGTCAACGGGTGCCGACGTGGCTAATCAGAACGAGTCGTTCTTTGACAACGTGACGCTCGAATACCGCCTGAGCAACTCTTCAGACACTTATGTCAAGCTGTTCTATGACAACAATGCTTACGACTGGCTTGAAGGCACCACCCGCGAGTATGGCGTAGGTTTCATCTGGAGAAGAAGCCTGCAGCATTTTAAGGATATATTCAGTTTCAAGAAGAAGGACGCGATTATTCCGTTGCGCTCTGATACAATACCTGACAAGAAATGAGACTATCGGTAAAGAATATAATATATGTGGCCAGAAGGTCGTTTCCGTCGTTGCGCGTTTTTGCGCTTCGTGTGTGCCTGTTGGCTGCCGTTTCGGTGTTGCTGTGGTCGTGCTCAACCACCAGCGGCATACCGAAGGGCGACCAGTTGTTCATCGGACTGACAAAAGATCGACTATCAGGACTATGAGAAAAGCGACCATTATGAGACAACTCGTGAGGAGGTTGAGGCTTCGTGGCTACAGCTCCCAACGGCGCCTTGTTCGGCAGTTCGTATTATCGCACGCCGTTTCCTTATGGCTTGTGGATATGGAACGCCTTTTCAGGCTCAAAGAACAAGATAGCACAATGGATGACCAAGACGTTTGGCAAGTCGCCCGTGCTCATGAGTCAGGTAAAATCCTCAGCTCCGTGCCTCAGTGGCGCAGTCGGTGCTACGCAATCATGGCTATATGAACGGAACGGTAGAGTATGAGATCGTGGAACAGAGAATCCAAAGAAGCGTAAGATAGGATACACTGTAAAGTTCGGACCGCTGCTCACGGTGGACACACTTCAGTATGTGGGCTTTCCGGAGATGGCAGACACGCTGTTAGAGAAGACAAAGGATGAGGCCAAAATAAAGAGCGGTTCGCCTTTTGACGCCTCTGCTCTTGACGCAGAGCGCAACCGTATAGCCACTTTGTTCCGCAACAACGGCTATTATTATTATCAGCCGAGTTTCGCCTCTTATCTTGCCGACACAACCATCACGCCCGGCAAGGCCAGTCTGCGCCTGCAGATGGCCGACAATCTGCCGGAACTTGCCAAGCACAAATGGTATATAGGAAAAATCAGAATAGACATCCGCAAGCAGTTTATGGAGGTGCTGAAAGACTCGTTCAGCCATCGCTATTTCACGGTCAGGTTCAACGGCCGCAAGCCGCCGATACGTCCGCGAATAATCTTGAGCGACCTGAAACTGCGTCCGCGCAAGCTTTTCAGATACGACGACTATTTGGAATCTTCAAACAAACTTAGCGGATCGGGGCAGTTCAGCTCGGTTGAGTTTGCGTTTACGCCGCGCGACACTACAGCAACATGCGACACGCTCGACCTTAACCTGTCGTGTACGTTCGGCAAGCCCTATGACTTTTATATAGAAACCAACTACACCAACAAGATAAACGGCCGCACCGGTCCCGAGCTTGTTATCGGTTTCACAAAACGCAACGCCTTCCGTGGCGGTGAGAAGCTCGACATAAACCTTCACGGCTCATACGAATGGCAGAAGGGCGGCAACGTCAGCGGCTCGTCGACAGACATGAATTCATACGAGTATGGTGCAGACGCATCAATAGAGTTTCCGCGCCTTATTGTCCCGTTCCTTAAGCATCGCCGCTATTTCACTACGCCTACCACATACGCCAAGATCGGTATGAACGTGATGAAGCGTCCTGATTATTTCAAGATGCACACCTTCTCTGCCGAATGGACCTATAAGTGGCAGCGTTCGGCTACGTGGCGCCATGAGTTCAGTCCGCTGACGCTGCAGTATCAGCGCCTTAACTACACCACGGCTAAATTCGACTCCATACTTCAGGAAAATCCGTATTTGCAGACATCTATGCAAAATACGTTTATCCCAAAGATGCGCTATATGCTCGCATACAGCAGCACCGTGAAACACCGCAACCCTGTTGTATGGCAGACCACCATCACGGAGTCTGGCAACATTTTGTCGCTTGCTTATATGGCTGCCGGAAACAAATGGGGCGAAGTGGGCAAGCAGCTGTTTAAGAATCCATACGCGCAGTTCCTCAAAATAGAAACCGACTTCAGCAAGATATGGCAGCTGGGGCAGAAGTCGCAGCTTGTGTGGCATATCAGTGCCGGAGTGATTTACACCTACGGCAACAGTCTGGCTGCGCCTTACAGCGAGCAGTTTTATGTGGGAGGAGCCAACAGCATAAGAGCCTTTGCGGTGAGAAGCATAGGTCCGGGAAGCTACACCACCAACGAGTCAAAACTGTCGTATCTCGACCAGACAGGCGACATAAAGCTGCAGCTTAACCTTGAGTATCGCTTTAATCTTTTCGGCAACCTTTATGGAGCAGCCTTTATAGATGCCGGCAATGTGTGGGCCCTGCGTGACGACGGTTATCGCGAGGGCGCCAAGTTCCAGTTTAAGAACGCCCTGAAGGAAATGGCTCTCGGCACGGGAGTAGGTCTGCGCTACGACCTCGACTTCCTCGTGTTGCGTCTCGACTGGGGTGTGGGTCTTCACGTGCCGTTCGATACGGGCAAGAGCGGATTCTATAACATTCCCAAGTTCAGCGACGGCCAGGCCATTCATATCGCCGTCGGCTATCCTTTCTGATGCAGTTTTTTCGCTAACGTTATTTGCCGGACACAGTGTTAATGGCTGATTCTGTTGTGTCCGGTCTCTGCTTGATTCTCCTGTAGGAAAAGGCACAAATCTGCCGATTCTGTAAGGCGTACGGGGCTGTGTTCCTGCGCTGCATCTTGGCGTTTCTGCATGCTGAAGAGAAACAGCATTGATTTGCTGCGCCGGTTTGTCATAATGTTATGTATGACATGATTTTCCTTTCTTTGTGATTTTTGTTGGCACTCTCATACTGCGTTATTTTGAAATTAAAATCGTTCGGACGAAAATATGGGCAAAATACGTGTGCAGTTGCAATGTCTTGTGATATAAGACGTTATGCTTATATCCAAAATAATGTGCATCAATTTTTGTTCCGAAACGACATAAAAAACCAGCATTTTTGCCTAAAAAACAGCCTTGTTTTGCGTTGCCAGATGTGCCGTTTTTGAGTAAAAAACTCATAGGTTTTACCATTAATTAACCTGCCGTTTGACTCTCTTTTGTAAATATGCTTTACCTGTTGGTGCTGAAATCATGCTCCGCTTTTTCTATTTCAGGCTGAATTTGTGATAAAGTCAAAGTGACACAATGCGCTGTTATTTCCTGAGTCTGCTTACAAACAGACTTTGTGGAACACGGCATGATAAGTTACGCCTTGTTTGTTTGCCAATGTTTTTATGTCGAAAACGCCACGAAAAATCGCCGCCTTTCATAAAAAAATTGAGTATATTTGCATTCTGTTATTTATGAACAATATCCTGACATAACTGTTTAACACGCATTGCCGGGACATAAAGTTAAACCTTAAAATAAAATTACGTACAATATGAAACCTGCGTTATTATTGCTGGCAGCCGGAATGGGAAGCCGTTACGGTGGTTTGAAACAGCTCGACGGACTGGGTCCTAACGGCGAGACAATCATGGACTATTCTATTTATGATGCCATAAAGGCCGGATTTGGCAAGATTGTTTTTATTATCCGAAAAGATTTTGAAGACGATTTCCGCGAGAAGATTCTTAGCAAGTACGAAGGCCATGTGCCTGTAGAGTTGTGCTTCCAGAGTCTCGACAGTCTGCCTGAAGGCTTCAGCTGTCCTGAAGGACGTGTAAAGCCGTGGGGTACAAACCATGCCGTTCTTATGGCAAAAGACGTTATCAAGGAGCCGTTCTGCGTGATCAACTGCGACGACTTCTACAACCGCGATGCATTCATGGTTATAGGCAAGTTCCTGTCTGAACTTCCCGAGGGCAGCCGCGGCAATTATGCCATGGTAGGTTTCCGCGTTGGCAACACTCTGTCTGACAACGGAACCGTGGCACGTGGCATCTGCTCAAAGGATGATGCCGGCAATCTGACCACTGTGGTTGAGCGCACTGAGATTATGCGCGTAAACGGTCCTGTATGCTACAAGGACGAGCAGGGCGAATGGGTGGCAGTTGAGGACAACACACCGGTGTCAATGAATATGTGGGGATTCACTCCCGATTATTTCGAGCACAGCGAGGCTTATTTCAAGGAGTTCCTCTCTGATCCGAAAAACATGGAGAACCTCAAGGCCGAGTTCTTTATTCCGCTTATGGTGAATAAGCTGATTAACGACAAGACAGCCACAGTGAAGGTGCTTGACACAACCAGCAAGTGGTTTGGCGTAACTTATTCTGCCGACCGTCAGGCTGTTGTAGACAAGATTCAGAGTCTTGTTGACGAAGGCGTTTATCCCAACAAACCTTTTTAAACTGAATATTGCCACAAACAGCGGCGTTTAGCCGCTTTTCAATATGTTGCAGTGCAGGGCTCACGTTGTTATGCCCGCGCTTGAAACACATTCCTATTTTGATAAATAATGGACATTAACTTGCTTACAGCTGCGGAGACCGAAAGCCTCCGCAGCCTTATCCTCAGTTCAGACAATATTATTCTTTGCTGCC
>ENA-OQES01001102-OQES01001102.1-human-gut-metagenome-genome-assembly--contig:-NODE-1102-length-10558-cov-1.944780_pt1 | contig 10558 bp, 16 predicted proteins | sample MGYA00242798_ERZ504641 | MGnify/ENA primary metagenome ERZ504641 (study PRJEB26092, sample SAMD00036327) | human gut metagenome | host: Homo sapiens | study: EMG produced TPA metagenomics assembly of... | reverse complement strand
AAAGACGATTCTAAATTTGTACCATGTGTATCGTCCTCTTGCCTTCTTCTGGGGCAATTAGCTGCTTCCTTTCAATCATTGGATGCATTTTAATGGTTCCCGTGTTAAAGACTTACTTTTTAACAGGACTTGTTCCGCGTTTTCCAACCCTTATCGTAAGCGGATATTTGCTAATTGCCGCTTTGCATGCTCTTTTGTGTCGGTCTCACACTACAAACAATCTTGTAAAAAAATCGTCAGGATTTTGACTTGAACTGTATCGGGTTATGGAACAGGAGAAACGCACTATTATGTAATTTATACAATAGTATATAATCTGTGTTACAGATTTATATAAAACTTATTTCACAAGGAGGAAGAACATGAAAAAATTTCTTAAGAAGGGACTTTTGAATTTATTATTAACTATAATTTTTCATAAGTCTTAGCAACACATCAACATCCTACGCTGCTGAATCCACCCAGCCAATCCTAATTGCGACTGATATTGTACCAGATGCAGCATTCACCACCGCAATAGAGTTTGCTCCTAGTTATAATTTTAAACAGTTTTTTAGGCGCATCTAATATAACCAATGTACATTGCTCTGAAGGAATCTCCTGTTCTATTGGAAACGGTTATTATGTATACACAGATCAAGATGGTGTTCTTCAAAGAAGCGATATAATTGATTTCCCGATTATCCAAAATAATAAGGTTGTATTAATTATTCATGTATTTGAAACGGCACAAGGTTGGGGTAGCACCGCTTAATACGCATACAGTGATATGTTAAACCAATTTTATGGAAGTGGACAAATTTATCAGGTTATTTCATATTCAGAAGACGCTGACTGTATACTAGTTCCAGTTACAGAACGGTGCTTATTAACAACTGTTATACCAATTCCTTATGATATATCTTATGATACTTCAAGATCTTTAGGTACTTTTTATTCTAACATTTCTCCTATTGTCACTTATGCGAATGGTTTTTCAATAAATGACCCAACGTATAAAATATTGAACATGGATTATTGTCTAGTCTTACAAAATGATGAAACAGGGAAGCAGCGTGGACTTTGTTGGGCTGCAACATGTGCTACAATGATTCGTTACAGCACAGGAAATCGTTCTATTGAATCATTTCAAATTGCAAATGAAATGGGAATTGGATATGATGTGGGTGCTGATATCTTCACAATGCGACAAGTTCTTATTAATCATGGATGTACCATTCAATATCAAGCCTTAAATAGAAAGGCAATATCTATTACTGAGGTTATGCATAATATTAATAATCAATATCCTCTAGCAATGGTAGGGACTAGATATAATAATGGTTATCCAATTGCTGGACATGCAGTCACTATTATTGGATATAATGGTTCCAATCTTATTTATTGGAATTCAGCTAGTGACCAAATGACAGTAGCAGCATTTTCTGCTAGTTCAACAAATTTCACTACTGGTTCTCTAGTTTATAACTGGGATCGCAGTATATTAATCCCATTGCCATAATATATTAATTTGTAAGCCAGCGGGACGGTAAAAAAGCCAGTGTACCTGTCCCACTGGCTGGCCGAAGAAGGCGCTACAGGCTCACCTAAAATTATTTTAAGAACAGCATATAGAGCAGGAATGATTAAAAATGAAGACGCTTGGTTAAGGGCATTGCAAGAACGAAATAATGTAACGCACTCTTATAATGAAAAAATTGCGCTTGGGATTGTTCGTCAGGCAAAGCCATTTTTATGATTTATTTGTTCAGCTTAAGGATGAGATTGATAAAAATTGGCTGTGAAAAAATGAAATTAGGTATTGACAGAAAAAAAGAGGCGTGATATAGTAATTTGCGAATGAAGTGCAAATTAAAATGCAAATTAAAATGCAAACCTAAGAGGGAGGCAGAATAATTGGCAAAATATAGTACCAGACAAAGAGATATTTTATTATCTTATTTGGAAGCACATGCAGATGAGCAGATGTCGATTCAAAAGATCGCATCTGATCTGGAAGAACAGAAAGTTAGTTCAAGTGCAGTTTATCGAAATCTTTTTGATCTGGAAAAAGAAAAACGGGTAAAAAGATGTATCCGGGATAATTCAAGAGAGGTGCTTTATCAGTATATTGATTTGCCAGAGTGCAGGTCAAGTCTGCATTTGATGTGTCGTGTCTGTGGAAGGATGTTTCATCTTGAACCAGAACAGACAAATAAGCTTGTGGAGCATGTTGAGAAAGCACAGGGCTTTGTGATTGATAAGTCTGAGACTATTTATATGGTGTCTGCAAGGATTGCAGATAGTAGTCGCAATAACTTTTTAATTATGAGAGAAGGAGGAAAGCACGATGAAGCAAAGAAGAAGTGTATTGCATTAGCTGCGGTATTTGTCGTAATTTTTATCGTGCTTATCTCTTCAATTTTTTGTTGCAGCAGAAACAAATCATGACTGTACCGGAGAGGACTGTCCGATTTGTTATGAGATCAGCGTATGCCAGGAGACGGTCAGAAAGCTGACATTTGCTTGTGCAGTATTTGCTGCAATTTTATTGTTATCAGTTTGTATTGTATTGCCGGTGGCTCAGAGCAGACCGGCTGTTTGCCATACATTAATTTCTCTTAAGGTGAAGCTTTCGGATTGAAAAAAATAAGACAAGAAAAAGTTGCGTTTAAAGGATTGCAATTTTTGCAATAAGCAGAGTGCAATTCTGAGTGCTGTATTCGAAAAAAATGGAAATATAGAATATAGGATTCAGCGTGAGTACAGCAGTATTTAGTTTCGTCTTATTTATTTTAATTCGGAGGATTTTTTTGTTATGAGAAAAAATAGAAATTTTAAGAAATTTAATATCGTAATGGCAGTACTGACAAGTGCAGTAACCGTAGCAGGAGCGTGTGCACCGGCATTTGCAGAGACAACAGGAGCACCAGAGGAGTCTGATAAGCTTAGCATTGTGACAACGATTTTCCCAGAGTATGATTGGGTGAGGGAAATTTTAGGCGATCAGGCCGACAGCGCAGACTTGACAATGCTGCTTGACAACGGTGTGGATCTTCACAGCTACCAGCCGACAGCAGATGATATCATTAAGATTTCGGAGTGTGATCTTTTCTTGTATGTGGGCGGTGAGTCAGATGCTTGGGTAGAGGATGCGCTGAAGGAATCTCAGAATAAGGATCAGAAGGTAATCAATCTTCTTGACGTATTAAAGGATACAATTAAGACAGAAGAGGCAATGCCTGGTATGCAGGCGGAGGAAGGTCATAATCATGGCTATTCTCATTTTGCAGATGAGGACGTAGAAGATCGTGAGCTTAGTGACTGGAGCTGCGAGTGGCAGTCCGTTTATCCGTATCTTAAGAATGGCGATCTGGACGAGGTAATGGATCGCAAGGCTGAGAATAGTGATAAGACAGCTGAGGAATATAAGTCTTACTATGAGACTGGCTATAAGACTGATGTGGAAAAAAATTACAATTGACGGTGAAAACGGAATAATGGAATTTACCAAGAATGGAGTCGCTGCAAAGGGAACTTACGAGTATAAGGGTTATCAGATCTATGATTATGAGTCTGGAAGCCGTGGTGTGAGATATTTCTTTGAGAAGACAGATGGTGATGATGCTGCACCAAAATATGTACAGTTTAGTGATCATGGCATTGCACCTGGAGCAGCAGAACATTTTCATATTTATGCAGGAAACGATAGTTTTGATGCATTATCTGAGGAAATGGAAAATTGGCCAACCTATTACCCGGCTGAGATGACAGGCGAAGAAATACGAGAAGATATGTTAGAGCATGAGGAAAATGGAATACGATGAACACGTATGGCTTTCCTTAAAGAATGCAGAGATTATCTGCCAGTCTATTGCAGATACACTTGGTGAGATTGATCCAGAAAATAAGGATACATATGAGGCAAATGTGGTAGCATATATCGAAGAGCTGGCAGGGCTTGACGTACAGTATCAGGATACCGTAGATACTGCATCAAGAAAGACAGTTTTGTTTGGAGATCGTTTCCCGTTCCGCTACATGGTAGATGATTATGGCCTTAATTACTATGCTGCATTTGCAGGCTGCTCAGCAGAGAGTGAGGCAAGCTTTGAGACCATTTCGTTCTTAGCAAAGAAGGTAGATGAACTGCAGCTTCCATGCATCCTGACAATTGAAGGCGAGCAGCATAAGATTGCAGAAACTATTAAGGCAAACACACAGAATCAGGATCAGGAGATTTTGACAATGAACTCCATGCAGTCTGTTACATCAGAGGATGTACAAAACGGTGCAAACTACTTTTCTATTATGGAAGAGAATCTGAACGTGCTTAAACAGGCATTGAATTAAGGAAGGAGGAACATGAAATGGCGCAGCTTATCTGTCATCATCTCTCTGTTGGATATGATTCAAAGGCCGTTTTAACAGATTTAAATTTTGAAGTTAATGAGCAGGATTATTTGTGCATTGTTGGAGAAAACGGTGCCGGCAAGAGCACACTTATGAAGACCATTCTTGGACTGCAAAAGCCAGTGGAAGGCCAGATTATGGTGGGAGATGGGCTGGCGCAAAATGAGATCGGATATCTTCCGCAGCAAAAGGCAAGTCAGAAGGATTTCCCGGCATCAGTGAGAGAAATTGTTCTCTCCGGCTGCCAGGGCCGCTGCGGTCTTCGACCTTTTTATAATACACAGGAAAAGAATTGGCAGAAGATGCCATGGAGCGAATGCAAATCACTGATTTGGCAAGGAGATGTTATCGTGAGCTTTCAGGCGGTCAGCAGCAGCGCGTGCTGCTTGCCAGAGCACTTTGTGCAACACAGAAAATGTTATTAGTGGATGAACCAGTTTCTGGACTGGATCCAAAGGCGACAGCTCAGATGTATGAGCTGCTTGAAGAGCTAAATGAAATTGATGGTATTACGATTATTATGATTTCCCATGATATTGCAGCTGCTATGAAATATGCCAGCCATATTTTGAGAGTAGGAAAACATACCTTTTTTGGAACGAGAGATGAATACTTAGAGGAATACCGCAGAAGGAAAGCATATAGAAGAATGATACAAAAATGGGAAGCACAGAAAGAGGAAGGTGAGTGGCAGTGATGGGTTTTAATGCAATTTTGGGAAAAACTTAGTTTTTATTGGCAGTATCCATTTGTGCGCTATGCGCTTGTGGTAGGTGTGCTTATCGCTCTGTGTTCCTCGCTTCTTGGTGTTACTCTTGTGCTCAGACGTTTTTCATTCATTGGAGATGGTCTTTCCCATGTAGCATTTGGAGCAATGACAATCGCAACGGTGTTAAAAATGACTGAGAAAATGCCTCTTATTATGGGAATTACAATTGTAAGTGCTGTGTTGCTGCTTCGAACTGGACAGAACACAAAAATCAAGGGAGATGCCATGATGGCAATGATTTCAGTTGGTGCACTTGCAATCGGCTACTTGATTATGAATCTCTTCTCAACAGCGGCAAATTTATCTGGTGACGTTTGCAGTACATTGTTTGGTTCGACTTCAATTTTCAACATTAACAAAGGGTGAGGTTTGGTTTTGCGCGGCAATGTCCGCTATTGTAGTAGTCATCTTTATCCTTTTTTTCATAATAAAATTTTTGGCAATTACATTTGATGAGGATTTTTCCAAGAACAGCCGGAACAAAGGCTGGTTTTTATAATTTAATGTTAGCGATTATCATAGCAGTGGTGATTGTGCTTGCGATGAACCTTGTCGGCTCTCTGTTGATCTCAGCGCTTGTCATTTTTGCCGGCAGTTTCGGCAATGTGTATTTTTAAAGGAATTTCCGCAGTGTTACGATATGCGCTGCGGTATTGTCTGTTACCTGTGCGGCGATTGGTATTCTTGTTTCTGTTTTAGGCAGGCACACCAGTTGGATCCACAATTGTGGCGGTTCAAATTGTTGTATTTTTTCGTATTTCGAATCAGTGGAAAACTTGCAGGAGGCAGAGTGGCATGAAAAAAACGAAAATTATGTGATACTTGGTGTGATGGCAGCTTTTTTGCTTAACGGGCTGCAGTACACCCGATACAAGTCAGACACTGCCAGAGCGCTTAAATGAAATTTGGCAGTCTCAGCAGTCGCAGGCTGAGACTGGGGCGACACAGCAATCTCAGATAGAAGAGATACAAACGCAAGATGCGCCACAGGAAGGGACAATTGCGCAGCCAGTGCCACCGCAACAAGAAGCAACTTCACAGACACAGACCTCACATCAAACTACAGCAACAGAGTTTGACTACGATCTTACACAGATGAGCAGCACCATCGTATACTCGCAGATTACTGATATGACGATGGTTCCAGAGGAATACGCGGGAAAAATCCATAAAAACTGGAAGGAAGGTTTGAAATTTATGGAGATCCAGATAAAGAAGATCCGTACCTTGGATGTATTGTCAATGATGCAACTGCCTGCTGCTCAGTAGGTCTTCGATTTGTGCTGACAGATGACTATACATCTGCTGATTTTCCGTTAAATGGTTCTGATATTATTATTACAGGAGTTTTTGAAACGTATGAATATCAGGGCTGTACGTTTGGAGAAGTGCAGAATGCACAGATGACGGTAATATCAGAAGGTCCAGAAGCAGCGGGGTGAATGCAGAAAACAGCAGATGAGGTTACGGTAAAGCAGGTTCACGCGATGTGAATCGTTGGGAGCCGCCAGTGTGGGATTCGACAGAGGGGACGATCACCGGCGATATCTCAAAGAAAACAGGTTCTGTTCTAAATGTGATGGAAACAACGCAGGATGCTGATACGCAGCTAAAGATTTAACAATTCTGGCGGATGTATGGGGATGTGATGGAGCTGAGATTTCTTTCATGTCAATCCCAGAGGAAGGCAAAAAGCAGCAGTTATTATATAAGTTAGCAGCAAATAAGGGCGAGAATGTTTGTGTTAAAGTAAAAAAAATGAGCTGCTTGCAATAAAGTGAGTTTTCAAAAATAAAAAATGAAGAAGCCAGCGGGACGGGAAAATGCGGCGCTGTAGTGCCGCATTCCCGTCCTTGTTGGCTATTGTTAGTTATTTTGTTTTTTCATTACAATCTGAAATTCATCTACGGTCATCTTTGCACACTGTGCAGCAGTTTCGATAGACAGAAGATTTTGTTTAACAAGGTCAATTAACTGATTAATGCGTCCCTGCTCAAGTCCCTGCTCAAGTCCTTGTTCAAGTCCCTGTTGAAGTCCCTGCTGAAGTCCTTGTTGAATTGCCTGTTCGCGATTCTTCTTAAGTTCTTCTTCAATTTCTTCCTTCATAAGCTCTCTCAATGCCTCACACATATCCGAAGTCCTCCTTACTTTGTCATAGATTTTTTCTGTTTGCAGCGACACTAACTTGCAATACAGCATCTGCTTTTTCTTTGTCGCCTGGTTCGGTAAAAGCGCTTGCTAATTCTGTGAATCTTTGAATATCATCGGTCTGAGCACTTTTTGATAACACTTTAAGACTTTCATGATTCTTAGAATTAAGTTCGTTTGTCACAACAATCTGTGTTGGAACAGAAAGTCCGTTTACATAGTATATGCCTGGAGACTGCCTTTCAATTATGTATCCTTCTTTAGAAATCTGGTTTAACAGCTCCTTCGGAGCAGATGCCCGAAAAAGTGAGACGGTCAATTCTCTTAGCGGAATTTGATTCACATTTTTCTCCTAAGCCTTTGTACAGGAAGGCATATCCTAGCGTCTTGAAAAATCATCAATTGTCATACCATCATCGGGTGATTTATATTCAATGATATTATGTCCTCGAAAGATTTTTCCAATTTCATTTTGAATCTGCACGCCTTTCCTTTTTCGATGATCAGAAGATCCATTTGCAATGGTTTCTTGCTTAGATTGTACTCGCGCTTAAATTCGAGATCGTCTTTATTGAAGCGAAGCTCAAGTTCGGCTGCGGCACAGAAAGCAGGATGCCATTGGATTTTTGTGCTGGGTCGCTGTTCATTTGGTTTTTCCATAAAACTCCTCCATTCAAAATCATTCTCCAAATTTTGGAATTTTATCGAAGGTATCTTTGACCTTAATATAAGATCATTTATCATTTGCACGGTGTAAAAGTTCCTTTCGGGATAAGTATAACACTAGAATATATGTTTTGCAACACAAATTTCATTGCGAACCTTTTCTTATTTTGGTATAATTACAATAAATGTAGTTTTGCGAATTTTGAGGAAAGTGTGGAGGAGAAAAAGATGACGTTGAATGATGTGGAGGAAGATCTGCCATATACTATGGGGCGACTCATAGCAGGTGCGAGAAACAAGAAAAATATCTCGCTGGAAGAACTTAGTCAGGGAGTCATGTCTGCTGAGGATTTAAATTTTATCGAGAAAGATGATGAGTATGCAGACAAGACAACGTGGGATTTTCTGTTGGGACGCCTTGGAATTTCGCCTCTTATCTATGAGTGCTATGTGGAGCAGGAAGAGTATGATCTGTTTAAGGCGCGCAAAGAGATGCGTGAGATTAGCAATCAGATTATGAGTAATGGGCTCATGAGTAACGAAAAGTTGAGAAGCAAAAATACAGCGCAGCTAAAACTGCTGGCAGACCAATTAGAAAAATCGCAGTCAAAAATATGCTGCATTGCTGAATAACGTAAAAAAGTATAACGGCAGCAATCCATCAAATTTTTACTTGCGAACATGAAAGGATATGTAATACTGGCAAAACAGCGAGGAGAATTTGTGCAAAAGCTGACGCATTAAAAGCTTCATATGGAATCAGAATGGAAACTAATTTATTCATCGGATGCAGTTTCTTGGATTCAAAAACCGCATAAGGTACTGATGGCAGTCTATGAGCAGGAAATGCTTTTTCTTCTAGCGCAGGGCTATGAAGAAAATGGAGAGATTAAGAAGGCAATACAGATTCTAACGTGGTTGTGGCAACAGCGAAAAAAATGGCGGTGATCCAGAAGAAAATACACGTGTATTATCCTTTGCTGCATGGAAGCTTGCTGCATTGGAGTGGAACATAAACAGACAGGAAAAAGCCATGGAAATTTGTCAGGAAGCGATTGACCGCTCTATTCAGGCGGAGAGCTTTCGTGGATTGCTGCCGCTCTTAAAGCAGCCTTGTTTTTTGAAAAACAGTTAAAATGGAATCAAGAAGAATGGGATGAGCAGGAAAAGACGATAGGGATGATAGATGAACTCTTTGCAGAGTTTCAGGTCAATCCATATGGTCTGTTTGCGCTGACCACTTTTGAGAATGCGCGTATAGCAGATGAGATTATTCAAATACGAAGAAAAGAGCAGAATCTGACACAGACAAAATTTAAGTGAAGGTATTTTAGAGCCGGAAAGCTATTCTCGATTTGAGTGTGGAAAGCGGAAACTGCGCTGGAAAAAGAAGAAAAAGCTGCTAGAGAGACTTGGAGAAAGAGGAAATAAGGTTACACTGCTATTGGAGAGTGACGATCCGGATGTGGTGGAAGAGTACCAGAGGATACAGGATAGTGATTTATAAAATCAGTATGATTTAGCAAAATCAAAATTGGTCAATTAGAAGATAAATTGGACGAGAAAAGTAAAATTAACAGACAATTCTTGAGGCATATAAAAACTAATATGTGTGTGTTATATTTTCAAACTGGATGGATGGAAAAATCAAAGCGGAAAGATGGAGAATACTTAAAGAAACGTCGACAAAATTTGATGAATTGAGCATTCAAAAATATAGTTGGTCGCGAACAGAGATTGCAATTATAAAAGATATTGCAAAAGATTATAGAGAAGAAGGAAGAACAGAGATCGCAATTTCGATATTGAGAAAAGCAATTGAAAGTTTTGATAAAGAAACAATTGGACAGGAGAATGCATGCCTGGGAAAACAGCTATTATGGGAGACATTAGCAACTTATCTGGGAGATGTAGAGAAATATGAGGATGCAATATTTTACGCCAAAAAAAGGCATTAAAAAAAAAGTTTTAGAGAGTGGGAGTGCGAAGGGAATCAGTGATGGGTTATATGAAATAACATGGAATGAGAAAGAAAAAGAGCAAACAAAGCCTGAAATATATCGAAAAAAAATATTTGCAGGCTTTTACATAGCAATTTTATTTCAAGAAAGAGAGTTTGTTATATTTTTGAAAAAACAGACAGAACAATATGAAAAAATAATACTATTTTGTTATTTTATCAGGTTTATTTGACAGTGGTCGTTCAGCGGCAGTGGTTTCTTCTTGCGTAGTAGGAGTGGAATCATTGCCGCTTGTCGGCTTTATCGTACTGAAAATAGCGGTGATACCCAAAAGAGAAATAAGAGATGCAAGACATACTGCTTTTAAATTTTTTTATGTGACGTTCTTCTTTCGCAAAATGTTTAAAATTATTAGTCACTAATAAATAATTATAGCATGATTTTTTAAAGAAAGTACATGACCAAATCAAAGAAAAATAGGAAAAAATATGGTGTTTTAGTCATAGACCTTTTGATATCATATATGGTATAAAATAATCAAGTAACTTGAAACTCGTGATTATAGAAGGGAAGGTGAGTCCAATGGAAAATAAAGTTGAGTTAATTGATACCATGTTTCTGA
>ENA-OQES01001101-OQES01001101.1-human-gut-metagenome-genome-assembly--contig:-NODE-1101-length-10562-cov-4.374988_pt1 | contig 10562 bp, 10 predicted proteins | sample MGYA00242798_ERZ504641 | MGnify/ENA primary metagenome ERZ504641 (study PRJEB26092, sample SAMD00036327) | human gut metagenome | host: Homo sapiens | study: EMG produced TPA metagenomics assembly of... | reverse complement strand
TTACAGTAAAAATGGAAGCAGAATCTCAGACTTTTAAATATAATGGATATGAGATTGTACCAGGAAAGCAAAACTTCAAGGACTTCCAGCTATTTACGCAGAGTCTGAAGAAGAAGCAATGACACTTAGGATCATTTTTGAAAGATTCTCTTACAGGGGTTGTAGTGGAGTTGCTGTATACTACTTTTTTCTGAATACGGTGCAATTGCAAGAAGTGTCCGTATCAAAAAATACGGGAGAAATGCCGGTACATTTGCTTACAGCAATGAGTTTGAATTTGGATCTTCCGGATAAAGATTATGTTTGGATGCAACTGTCTGGTGCATGGGCCAGAGAGCGACATGTGAAGATGAGGACTTTGGAACAGGGAATCACAGCAATTGATAGTATGCGTGGAAATTCTTCACATGAACAGAATCCGTTTATGGTTCTTAAAAGAAAAAATACAGATGAATCTATGGGAGAGGCAATCGGATTTAGTTTCATTTATAGTGGGAATTTTAGAATCCAGGCAGAAGTAGATACACATGATGTGACACGAATTACAGTAGGGATTAATCCAAATGGATTTGACTGGAAATTAGAATCAGGAGACAGTTTTCAGACACCGGAAGCGGTGATGCTTTATTCGGATAATGGACTTAATGAGATGAGTCAGAACTTCCATAAATTATATGCAAAACGTCTTGCGCGAGGATATTGGCGTGATCGTGTAAGACCAATATTGAATAATAATTGGGAAGCAACGTATTTTGATTTTACTGAAGAACGGTTGGTAAAAATTGCAGAGAAAGCAAAAGAATGTGGCATTGAATTATTTGTTCTCGATGATGGATGGTTTGGTAAACGTAGAAACGATCGAGCTGGTTTGGGAGATTGGATAGTAAACAAAGAGTTACTTCCGAATGGAATTGAAGGTCTTGCAGAGCGTATAGAAAATCTTGGTATGCAATTTGGTTTATGGATCGAACCAGAGATGGTGAATAAGGATTCAGATCTGTATCGTCAACATCCGGATTGGATTGTACAAACACCAGGAAGAACGAATTCACATGGACGTAATCAATATGTATTAGATTTTTCAAGAAAAGAGATTGTTGATTATATTTATACGATGATTTCAAAGATTCTTTCAAAAGCAAAAATCTCATACATAAAATGGGATATGAACAGAAGTATTACAGAATGTTATAGTATTGCTTATCCAGCAGAACGGCAGGGAGAAATCTTCCATCGTTATATACTTGGAGTGTATGACCTGTATGAAAGATTAACCTCTGAATTTCCAAAAATCTTATTTGAGTCTTGTGCAAGTGGGGGAGGACGCTTTGATCCGGGAATGCTTTATTATGCACCACAAGGATGGACAAGCGATGATTCTGATGCAATTGAAAGACTGAAAATTCAATATGGAACGTCGATGTGTTATCCAATCAGTAGTATGGGAAGTCATGTTTCTGTAATACCGAATCATCAGGTTTTTCGAAATACACCGTTACATACAAGAGCAAATGTAGCCTATTTTGGAACATTTGGTTACGAGTTGGATTTGAATAAATTATCTGATTTTGAAATTGAAGAGGTAAAGGCACAAATCCTATTTATGAAAAGTATCGTCAGTTGATACAGTTTGGAACATTTTATAGATTGAAAAGTCCATTTGAAGGAAATGAAACTATTTGGATGGTAGTCAATGAAGAGAAAACAACAGCACTTGTAGGATATTACCGTGTATTAAATGGTGTGAATATGCCATACAGCAGAATAAAGCTGCAGGGACTTGATCCAAATAAACTTTATAAGAATTTATCAGCAAATACAGAGAATTATGGAGATGAGTTGATGAATTGGGGACTGATCACGACAGATGTAACAGCAGGGCAAGTTCCCGGGAAATGTAACGCCATGCACTGATTTTTGAATCAAGAATTTATATATTACAAGGAAAAAGTTGAATAGTTAGTTTTCTTTCATCCCTTCTTTTAGAAATTGCCTCTCGGTTGAAATAGCCGGGAGGCGATTTTTTTGAAATTATACTTTTAGCGTAGAATTAATTTCACGTAGGCAGATGCGTTCCATCTATATTTTCAAAATTCCCTAACTTTTTGGAATAATCTATTTGGGTATATGTTAGATGGCGTAAACATCACTTATGTTTAACAGTTATATACAGATTCGAGGGAATGGGGAGCGAAATCCCCATCAAGATTGCCAGGTAGCCTGATTTCCAAAAGGAAATTAGAGTTACTCAAGGGCGCATCTTGCCCTAAAAGTTATCGTTGTATTTTCTAATCAAAGAATTATCATAGTATCACCGTCAGATTCTTATCACCTAATTTTTTTGAAACTTCAGTATCGATGGTTGTATAAGCCCCTTGAAACGTTTCTATATATGAAGGCCTTAAAATCTTGCCTTTGAGAATCAGCCATCGGTAAAACTGACAGGAAAAAAATTCAAAAAGGGGTGATGCAAGCTTTGGGATATGACGAAATGGATGTGAAAGAGTTATTGTCTGAAGCAATCGGTAATGGTATTATAACATTAGATGATGTGCGGAAGAAAATGGCTATGATGAGAAGAAGAGATATTTTAAAAGCGCACAAATATAAAATATGGCAAGGAAAGGATGGAAAGTGGTATACACAATTTTTATGATGAGACGAAAGCAGATCATAGGCGATTAGTCAAAAGAAGTACACAAAAGGAACTGGAAAATCTGATCGTAAATACTTACTGTGAAGAGAATGCAGAGGATGAGATTACACTTACGACAGTCTATCCGATGTGGTTACAATATTTTCAGCTTCATACTTTGAAGTCGGCATCGGTAAAACGTTATTCTACAGAATGGTCGAGATTTTACGAAGGAACTAAAATTGCAACAATACCCTTGAAGAAATTCAATAAGTTGATGTTGGATGAGTGGGCTCATGGAATGATAAAAACAAATCACATGACTAAAAAATCAGTATTATACAATGTCATTTATCATGAGGCATTGCATGGAGTATGCGATTGACAGAGGTTTTATCAATTCCAATCCATTTGCACAGGTCAAGATTAATGCAAAGATGTTTCGTAAGGAAAAGAAGAAATCAGATGAGACGCAAGTTTATTTGGAAAACGAACAGCCGCTAATCATAGAAGAGGCATGGAAAGAGTATGAAGAAAATCCGGATAACACAACATCGTTAGCAGTGATCCTTCAGTTTTATCTAGGGGTTCGTCCGGGAGAACTGGTTGCACTGAAAGAGAGTGACGTGAGCCGGGATCATATTCATATCCAACATATGGAAACAAGCTGCTATACAGAGGGACCGGATGGGAAATTTAGAAAAATCATCTAGAGAAGTTGTGGAACATACAAAGACAGATGCCGGTGACAGGGAAATTCCTTTGATTGAAAAAGCGAAGCTGGTCATTAAACTTGCAATGGCTGCGAATGAGAGAAATGGCTGCTCAGGTTCTTATTTATTTATGAATCAGGGAAAGAGAATTACGGAAAATGCAATCGCATGTCGTTTGAGAAAATACTGTAAGTATCTTGATATTCCATACAGAAGTCCTCATAAAGTGAGAAAGACGGTGATCTCATCGATGATTGACGAAGGAATCCATATTAATACAGTCAGAAAGATCATTGGACATGAGGATGAAAGAACAACTTATAACAATTATTGTTATGACAGAAAACGTCCTGAAGAGATTGTCAGTCAGCTGGATCGTGCATTGGATAAGAATTATAACCGTAAAAATGTGATTGATTTCCCGAATGGGAGAGAAAAAATAACAGAGGTAACCAAAGAGGTAACCAGAGGTAACCAAAAATGGGCAAATTTCAGATAACTAAAAAAAGACGAGAAATCCTTATAAAATAAGGCTTTCTCGTACTTTTCAACCATGCGGAAGAGGAGACTTGAACTCCCACAGGATAAAACTCCCACTAGAACCTGAATCTAGCGCGTCTGCCATTCCGCCACTTCCGCTCGACACAAACTATCTTATCATAGAGCCTGCGTTTTGTAAAGTCTAAAAATTAAATTCTATATATTATTTGAATAATTCAGATTTATCAGAAAACTTTAATAAAGTTTTTATTGACTCCGAGATGGATTTGTATTATAGTTTCTCGTTGATATTTTGAAGAAAAATAACAGTGGGAGGAAGAGATATATGACATTTTATCAGGAGTTACAGCTTAGTTCAGTTGCATCTAAGCAGCTGATCAAAGCGACAGAAGACAAGAAGGAAAGGCGCAGGCACATTCTTATTTATAATTTTAAAGTCTATCTTGTAATGGCATTTTGTGTGGCGGTAGTTTCTTTATACAGTCATTTCACAGGAAATAACAACAGTGTAGTAGGCGTTACAGTGCTTCTTGCGGTGCTTGTTCTTCGACAGGCAGATTTTGGAATTCGTACAACGCACGGATTGGCCTCCATCGTCGGAATCTTTGGAATATTGATTACAGGACCGAAGCTTTCGAATATGGTGTCACCGGTTCCGGCATTCTTTATTAATATAGTATGTATTTTGCTTCTTATGATTCTGGGATGTCACAATGTAATCATGTACAATCATTCTACATTTGTTCTTGGATATCTTCTTCTCCAGGGATATGATGTGACCGGACAGGAGTATTTGTATCGCGTGGCTGGCCTTTTGGTTGGAATGGTATTATGTATGGCAATCTTCTATAAGAATCAGAAGAACAGACCGTATAGAAGATCATTTCTTGATTTGTTCCGCGAGTTCGATATCAGCTCTGCAAGAAACAGATGGTACATTCGTCTTTCATTAGTTGTTTCCAGTGCAATGTTATTCATGTCATTGCTTGGACTTCCGAGAGCAATGTGGGCGGGGATCGCAAGCATGTCTGTTTGTCTTCCATTCCCGGATGACTGTAAAGAGCGGGCAGGTAAGAGAGCTGCATTTAATATAGTAGGTTGTCTGTTATTCGTTGTCCTGTACCTGGTGCTTCCGGAGTCAATGTATCCATACATCGGAATGATCGGAGGAATTGGAGTCGGATATTCTGCAGGGTATGCATGGCAGACAGCATTTAATACATTTGGTGCATTGTCGATTGCATCCGGCTTGTTTGGGATGCCGTATGCGGTAGCGCTTCGTATTGGGGCAAATGTATTTGGCGCGGCATACACGATGGCGTGCAATAAGATTCTGCCGAGACTGGCAGCAGTGTTTGAGCAGAGAAGAGCGCAGGTTAGTGAATAATCTAAGTTGTTTGAAATAGTAATTTATTCGAATAAAAATGGAGTGAGAACTGAGGCAATATAATTCACCTCAGTATCTCACTCCATTTTTCGTACAAACGATCCAGTGACCAGGCGGCATTGGCCGGGCTGGTGGAAGGAAGCACAAGGATGTCTCTTTCGGTCAGCGGCTTCTGATATTTCTTATAAAGAGCTCCGGCTTTATTTCCATTTGCATAGATTTGTCGAATCTGACAATGATCTAAGATTTGTTTCAAATCAGTTGGTGTCACATTCTTGATACTGCTGTCACTGGAGCCTTTGATGTCACAGCTTTGAATAACATCCCAGATGGCGATACGGTGGCGGAGTAACATGGCCGTTTTCTCTTCAACTGTCTGCGGAGTTTCCTCCTCACAAAGTTTCGCCAACAATTTCCAGAATCGATTTTGTTTATGTCCGTAGTAGAAATTATTTTCCCGTGATTTTACAGAAGGAAGAGTTCCAAGAATCAGAATCTCGGAGTCTTCATTATATATTGGTTCAAAGGAATGGGTAATGTGTTCATATTCCATGGTTGTGCTCACTTTCTGATGGTTTGGAGTAAGTTTTATAACAAGTATAGTGTCTTGAGGAGATTGTGTCAATGATACTGTTTGCGTTGCTGGTCGCACACCGTGTGAACAGTAACTGCTACAAGGAGCAACTTCGCATCTACACAAAGGTTGCTTTTACCTGCGTAATGGATTATACTAGTCTGACAGGGAATTTTGAAACGGAGGATTTTACAATGAAAATTGCAGTAACTTATGACAACGGAAATATTTTCCAGCATTTTGGAAAGACAGAGACTTTCAAAGTGTATGAAGTGGAAGATAATAAGGTGGTTTCCAGTGAAGTGATCGGTTCTAATGGGGAAGGACACGGAGCACTGGCAGGACTGCTTGCAGGACAGAACGTAGATGTTCTGATCTGTGGTGGAATCGGCGGAGGTGCACAGACTGCACTTGCAGAGGCCGGTGTTGAATTATGTTCAGGAGCACAGGGAGATGCGGATCAGGCAGTAGAGGCATATCTGAAAGGTGAGCTTGTATCCAGAGGAGCTACATGTGATCATCATCACCATGAGGAAGGACATTCCTGTGGAGATCATGAAGAGGGACATTCTTGTGGAAGCAGCTGCGGTGGCGGATGCGGATCACACACTACAATGGAAGGAAAGAATGTTGGAAAGAAATGCCGTACACATTACAAAGGAACATTCAATGACGGAACTCAGTTTGATTCTTCTTATGACCGTGGAGAGCCGCTTGAGTTCGTATGTGGTGCAGGACAGATGATCAAAGGATTTGATGCAGCAGTAGCTGATATGGAAGTTGGTCAGGTAGTGGACATCCATCTGATGCCGGAAGAAGCTTATGGAATGCCGAATCCGGAAGCTATCTTCACAGTAGAGATTGCAGAACTCCCGGGATCTGAAGACCTTGAAGTGGGACAGCAGGTTTACCTGTCCAATCAGTATGGACAGCCATTTCCGGTAAAGGTAACAGCTAAGGAAGAGACAACAATCACTTTCGATGCAAACCATGAGATGGCAGGAAAAGAACTGAACTTCAAGATTGAGCTTGTATCAGTAGAATAAAAAGTGAATAGAAGTAATTAGAAATTCTACTAAGAAACATAAAGAGAGGGCAGTGCTTCAACGATTGAGAAATCGTAAAGTACTGCCCTCTCTCTGTAATTGCAGGTAAAGATTTAAATTGCTACGAATTTACACTATCACTCACAATCTTTCCATCCATAATGCGGACAACACGGTCAACCTGATTAGCAATTTCATCATCATGTGTAATAATAATAACTGTTCTTCCAGACTTATGAAGGTCTTTCAGAATATTCATGATCTCGATAGTCGACTTACTGTCCAGGTTACCGGTCGGCTCATCAGCAAGGATGATCGGCGGTTGCGCGGCAATTGCTCTGGCTACAGCAACACGCTGCTGCTGTCCACCGGAGAGCTGGTTCGGTCTGTGATCCATACGATTTTCCAATCCAACTTTCGACAGCGCTTCCCCTGCAATTTCTTTTCTCTGTTGTTTTCCAAGTCCACGGTAGATCAGCGGAAGTTCTACATTTCCAAGTGCATCCAGGTTTGGAATCAAATTAAATCCCTGAAAGATGAAGCCGATCTTGTGATTGCGGATATCAGACAGTTCATTGTCTGATAGATTGGCAACATCTTTTCCATCCAGAAAATATTCCCCGGAATCAGGTGTGTCAAGACAGCCGAGCATATTCATAAATGTAGATTTACCAGAACCGGAATGTCCGACAATGGCAATAAATTCCCCCTGGTTGATTTCAAGAGAAACATCATCCAGTGCGCGGACTTCATTTTCTCCAGGATTGTAGATCTTGTACATATTTTTTAACACGAATGAGTGGCTCCATAATAACCTCCTTAAAAATAAATAATACTCAATAAGAATTCTAATTTCCAAAATAAGCATTGAGTCCAAGAACCAGACCATCAGCCAGACTATTTAGTGTGGAATCACTGTGGTCAGAGCTTGCATTTCCAAGTTCCATATCAACAGACGGAATTGTACTATAAGAAGTCTGTGTCAGATCAATATTCATAGAACCATTTTGGTAAATGGTCATTCCTTCTGTACGAAGTCCTTCTACAAGAGAGGCCCCAAGTGCATCATGTTCCTGCCAGTGGGAAGCGACAGGTTCCATACTTTTCAGACCATCCGGCACAGAAATGTAGAAACAGCCTTTGTCATATCCCAAGCCATCTCCATCCCAGTGGAGTGAGATGTGACAGTCAGCTACATTGTTACAGAGTACGGTGCGGGCAACATTATCAAGCTGGACATCGTCGCTATTTCTCACCATAAGGACATCATATCCTTGAGCAAGCAGCTTATCTTTCAGAATCTGAGCCATCTGAAGTGTAACAGTGCTTTCAGCAGTTCCATCGTTAAATGTCATTCCCCCGGAAACTGCAGTCGCATAAGTTGCACCCTGAGCAGTGCTTCCGCCGGTTGTCTTTGGAGAACCATCCGGGTGACACTGTGTCTTTACAGAAGCACCACCGGAAGTTCCATGTCCGGCATTCACGCCAACGACGATATCCTTGCGGTCAGAATCTGCAAGATAAATAGTAGCTGTTCCAGAATTGATTGCAGAAAAGTCTGCGTATTGCCAGGAAGGGTCAAAGCTGATCTCCTGTCCATTGCTGTAAAGAACTGCTGCGCCGGTCAGCAGTTCCTGCTGAGTTACGGATTCAGATTCAGAAGCAGATGGGGTGGCGGCATCAGCAAAAGAAGTTTCATCTACAGTTTCATTTTCAGAATCTGATGAGATAGAAAAATCATCCGCTGTCTTGGGTGGTGCCTTAGTACCCTGCGCCTGCGCCGTGTCCGTACTGGATTTGTGCTGTATGCTACCGCATCCGGTCAGGCAACAACAATCAGGAGAACGGCATAAGATAATCAGGTAAAAAAAGGGATTTTTTCAAATTTCAATCTCCTTTATGATAAATATTACTGTTCTCATTGTATCATAATCATTTTCCAAATAGGAAAATTCAGATAAAATTAAGGTTTCAAAAAGGAAAATATAATGTGAAAAAATTCAAGGCGATTGCATAATCATTTTGATTGCGATAGACTACAAGAGAAAGAATATCATAGTTAGGGAATTTTGCCTGCCAATAGCATATAGTGTGGCGGGAGTTCTAGTGCTACGCAATTCGCATAATCATAATATACGAGGACAATATATGGAAGAACAACAAGAAAAAACGCAAGGGAAAAACAAGATAAAAAATTGTGGAAGATTTTCTGGTCAACCTTTTACTTAAGCGCGTTCACATTTGGCGGTGGTTATGTGATCGTTAGTCTGATGAAGAAAAAGTTCGTAGACGAATATCATTGGATCGAAGAAGAGGAGATGCTGGATCTTGTGGCAATTGCGCAGTCGGCACCGGGAGCAATCGCAGTGAACGGAGCAATCGTGATCGGATATAAACTGGCTGGAATTGCGGGGATTCTGACAGCAATTGCCGGGACGGTAATCCCACCATTTCTTATTATATCGATACTTTCTGCTGGTTATCAGGCATTTCGAAGTAACCAGATCATCAGCTTAATGCTCGAAGGAATGCAGGCCGGAGTGGGCGCCGTGATCGCATCTGTGACATATGACATGGGTGCCGGAATCGTGAAGAAGAAAGATGCTTTGTCATACGTACTTATGGTTTGGGGCATTTATAGCTTCCTGCGTATTTGAGGTAAATGTAGTCTATGTGATTCTGATCTGTGGAATTGTCGGAGTACTCCGCGCATTAATTGAGAAAAAGATCACGAAGAAAGGAAGTGAAGAGAAATGATTTATTTGAAATTATTTTTAAGCTTTCTTCAGATTGGACTGTTCAGCTTTGGCGGCGGTTATGCGGCGATGCCTCTGATTCAAGAACAGGTAGTGTCGCAGCACGACTGGCTTACGATGACAGAATTCACAGATTTGATCACGATTTCCCAGATGACACCTGGGCCGATTGCGATCAATGCGGCAACATTTGTCGGCAGCAAGATTGCGGGAATTCCGGGATCTGTTGCGGCGACTTGTGGGTGCATTCTGCCGTCTTGTATTATCGTAACTTTGATCGCATGGTTTTATTTAAGATATAAGAAAATGAAAATGTTCCAGAGTGTACTGGAATCACTAAGACCTGCAGTTGTCGCACTGATCGCATCTGCAGGAATCGCAATTCTGCACACTGCATTCTGGGCAGATGGAATTGTGCAGTTTGCGGCGACAAAATGGTCTATGGTAGTGATCTTTGGAATCTGTCTGTTACTGCTTCGTAAGACAAAATTGAATCCGGTGGTTGTGATGGCACTTGCCGGAGTGATGAACGTGGCAGTAAGATATGCAGCCGGATAAAATAGCGAATCCATGCAGGTTCCGGTAAAGAAATGTGAAAAGGTGAAAAAATATGCAGACTTATGTGGAAAACATTTCAAAGTTCATGGTATATTGTGAATAACTTTCATGGTATACTGTACATACGTTGTAAAGATAAGAACAGGAGGAACATAATGGCACGATATCTTTTAATGAATAAGAACACACCGGTTTTAGAATTTGATTATGATCTGGAAGTTCATGCGGTTATGAAAATCCTGGAAGTTCATGACGCTCGGTATGCGCCACCGTCAACAGTAGATCAAAAAGGAAATGTGACGAAGAAAGCCTTGAATGCCTGGTGGAAGGGAAGAGCAATTCCGGCATCAAGAAATCAGATCCAACAGGTTTTGGATTGTCTGGATCTCGAC
>ENA-OQES01001099-OQES01001099.1-human-gut-metagenome-genome-assembly--contig:-NODE-1099-length-10577-cov-7.307943_pt1 | contig 10577 bp, 8 predicted proteins | sample MGYA00242798_ERZ504641 | MGnify/ENA primary metagenome ERZ504641 (study PRJEB26092, sample SAMD00036327) | human gut metagenome | host: Homo sapiens | study: EMG produced TPA metagenomics assembly of... | reverse complement strand
AATTCCTTGCCTTGCGGATCCCAGCCGTGGTCGCGCATCCAGTTCTTGCCGTAGAACACGCTGGTCGCCTCATACAGGCCAATGTAGCCTAGGGAAACGGTGGCACGTTCGTTGCGGAACAGCTGGTCGACGCTGTCGTTGGCGCCGAGACGACCGAAGGCTCCGAAACGGAACAGGGTCGGCGCATTGACCGGCGCGGCCTGCTTGCAACGCATGATACGGAATTGCAATGCCTGATGAGCCACGGCCATACGCTCGTCGAAGATCTTCCAGAAGCGATCCTTGTCGCCGTGGGATTCCAGTGCGATACGCGGAACGTTCACGGTAACGACGCCAAGGTTCATGCGTCCGTCTTCCACATCCTTGCCGGTCGCCGGATCAATCCAACCCTGCAAGAAGGAACGGCAGCCCATCGGGGCTTTGAAGGAGCCGGTGATCTTCACGATGTTCTCGTAGAAGATCACGTCCGGATACATGCGCTTGGTGGCGCATTCGAGGGCGAGCTGCTTCAGATCGTAATTCGGATCGCCCGGATCGGCGTTCACACCATGCTTGATGGTGAACACGAGCTTCGGGAAAATGGCGGTGTGGTGTTCGGAACCGAGGCCGCGGATACGGTTCAGGAAGATGGCACGCTGAATCTCGCGGGCGAACCAGTCGGTACCCAAACCGAAGCCAACGGTCACGAACGGGGTCTGGCCGTTCGACACACGATTGGAGTTGATCTGGTATTCCATGGTCTGCATGGCGTCGTAGATGGCCTTGCGGGTCTGGATTTTCGCCCACATCTCACGCAGCTGCTGCAAACGGCTGGCATCCTTGTTGAACGGCTCGTCCATCGGCAGGGCCGGACGGTCCTTTTCGAAATGCAGACGCTTCGGTTCGACATCCTTGGCCAAGCGCACCTGACGTTCGGCGATTTCGATCGGCAGGTCGTCAGGCATGATCTCATGGGCCTGCTCAAGGAATTTATCGTAATCTTTCCTGGCATATTCAACGAAGTGCTCGTCGGCACGGTTGGCGGTCTGGCCGCCGTATTGGCTGGAAGCCACGTCTTTCATGATCTGGGTGATCTGCGTGGCGGCGATGGAAATACTGTTCGGCCGATCCCATCGGCGCGTTGCCGAGGGTGAAGCCGTTGGCGAGCATATCCCAATAGTTCGGCAGAGAGCAGTTGGACTGCGCGGTGAACGGCGAGTAATCGGCGTCGTGGAAGTGGATGTCACCCTTCATATGGGCGTTGGAGACCGCATCCGGCAGCATGGAGAAGGCGGACGCCTTGGACACCGCGCCCGCCAGCAGATCGCGCTGGGTGGAGTAGACGTTGGAATCCTTGTTGGCGTTCTCGCGCACCAGAGCCTCGTCACGGTTCACCAGACGCTTGACGGCTTCGTTGATGTCGGTGGCCTTGGCACGTTCGATGTCTTTGTTCAGACGGTAGTTGGTGTACGTGCGCGCCACATCATACAGGTGATCTTCGATCAGGCCGTGTTCAACGAGATTCTGGATGTCTTCGATCTTGGCGGGACCGTTGTAACGATCCTTGATTTCGGCTTCGACCTGATTGGCGATATCACGGATCAGCTGTTCCTCCTGCGGCCCGATCTTCTTATCAAGGTCGGCGAAGGCGGACTTCACCGCGCTGATGATGTTGATCGGATCGAAGTCGACCACACGACCGTCGCGCTTCTCGACGAGTACCTTACCGGTTCCCGTTTTAACGGTTGCGGAGACGGCATCCAGAGCCTGCGTTTCCATTCATCGTCCTTTCCGGGTCGGACCCCATCCGACCAGGTTTTCATGCTTCGTTATGCATGCCAGATTGTTGCTACGTCCATGACTGTACGCCATAGCCAGCACTAAATGTAGTAGCGGCACGCCGGCAGTAAGACTATATATTCCACTTTTTCGGCTTGATTCCGCCATTCCTTAACTTGTGTGACAAAGGTAACGATTTCGCCACGGAGTGTCGCCCGAGTGTCGATTTGACGCACTCACCGAAGAGGGACTATACAAGGCGGGGTACCCTCACGGAATTCGAACATGTGTTTCATTTGTCCGCAAGATGATGGAATCTTGAACTATGACTTGGAACCAGGATTACACACCCCCGGCAGCGCAGCCGAACAGCAAACCGCTGCCACGACTGGCCGGCGAAACCACCGCTGACAACCCCTGGCCGGTAAGTCTGCTCAGCGAGAAATTCCATATGGCCGTCGAACGGTGGCCATCGGTTTGGGTGGCCGGGCAGATCACGCAGATCAACACCAGACGTCAGGGCAGCGCCTATATCACTCTGCGCGATGATTATCAGGACATTGCGTTGGAAGTCAACGGTTTCGGGCAGTTCGCCGCAGCCGCCACGCCTTTCGTGCAGGGCGACCGCGTCATCATCCACGGCAAACCGAATCTGTGGATGAAACGCACGTCACTGTCTTTACGTGGCGACGCCATTATCGCGGCCGGCGCGGGTGGCAGTCTGAAGGCCATGATCGACGAATTACGCAAGAAGCTTAAAGGCGAAGGATTGTTCGACGCCGACCGCAAGCAGCCTCTACCAGAGTTTCCGCATTGCATCGGTCTGATTTGCGCCCCGCAGGCCCGCGCGGAAGGCGATGTCATCACCAATGTGAGATTGCGCTGGCCTGTTGTCGACTTCAAAGTAACGCATGTGCATGTGCAGGGTGAGCAGTGCCCTTCCGATGTGATCAAGGCGATCGCGCAGATGGATGCCGATCCCGACGTCGACGTAATCATTGTGGCCCGTGGCGGCGGCGCTTTCGAAGATCTGATCGGATTTTCCGACGAAGGTGTGGTGCGCGCCGCGGCAGCCGCCCATACGCCTCTGATTTCCGCGATCGGTCATGAGGATGATTGGACATTGCTTGATTTGGTCGCCGACTTGCGTGCATCCACGCCAACGGATGCGGCAAAGAAAGTCGTGCCGGATGTACGCGAGCAGATGCAACTCATCAATGTGAACATCGAACGCATGCGCATGCGCATCGACGCCACCGTCAACAATGAAACAAGACTGATCGAAGGCTATGCGAACCGTCCAAGCCTCACACAGCCGCTCACCATGCTGGAACCGCATCAGCGTCTCATCGATGATGCAAGAACCCGCATGAGAATCGGCCTGACACGTATTCTTGACGACGCAAGCCTCACCATCGAAAAAGCGCACGCCTCACTGACCGCGCTTAGCCCGCAATCCACTCTCAACCGAGGCTATGCGGTAGTGCAGGGAGCGGACGGCCATGTAATCGACGATGCGAACGCCGTGAACACCGGCGACCAACTCACCATGACATTGAAGCACGGCGTGATCGTGTCTGAAGTCACCACCGTAACGAAGGAGTAGCAATGACCAACGAAACCACCCCCGCATCCAGCCTGACCGACAAGGAACGCGAAGCCATCGCACAAATGCCTTACGAAGAGGCTCGAGATCAGCTCATTCAGGCCGTGCAGGCACTTGAAGCCGGCGGACTCAACCTTGACCAGTCCATGCGCCAGTGGGAGCTTGGCGAAGCCCTCGCCAAGCGCGCCCAAAGTCTGCTCGGCGAAGTGCGTGCCAAGCTTGACGCAGCACAGGCGGAACAGGCCACTGCGGCCAATACCGCTGGCACGCAAGACAATCTGGCCTGAGCATCTCAAAATACCGTCAATATAGCATTTCCATGACTGTGCGCCACACGTTTTTACAAGGTGTTATATGGCGTACAGTCATGCAGAAATTTCGAATTTCTTCATTTCGATACCACACTCGTCCGGATGGTGTGTAGAATGAAGATTCGTTGCCTCAGTAGCTCAGTGGATAGAGCACTTCTCTCCTAAAGAAGGTGTCGTAGGTTCGATTCCTATCTGGGGCACTTTTTATGCGGATACGCAGCCGATATGCAGTTGCGCCGACATTCTTCTCACACATCGAATTGCACGGTTGCCAGCAACGCCTTGTGATCGCTTCCATCGATTTTCAACGATTTGACCCGACCTGCCAACATGCCGGAATCCAATACGATATGGTCAATGCCCGCAAACGTTGGCACATAATCGATATTCGCAGGCCACGTGAATACCAATCCCCCGAGCCGCCTGCTTGGCCGCATCCGTAAACCGTGTTCCCAAGAAATTACGGAACGGCGTATGATCGTCGATCGCATTGAAATCACCCATGAACACGTACCTGCGAGACGTATCATATCGAAGCCGTCCAAGCTCATCCAACGAACGCTTCCACTGCTGCCAATACCCATCGGTCGGAGACGTGGTATGCACTGAAACGAAACGAATCTGCGTCTGACCATCATTGAACGCAACCGTGGCCCCTGGCATGAACGACGCGCTCGAATCAACATCATCATCAGCCGGATCAACAAGCGGGCTTGCCGACCACAAACCATTGCCATACACGCCGTCTGAACTTGCCACCTGCGCATACGGCAGCAAATCGCCAATACCAGCCTTGTTCAACTCATCCACGAAAGCATCGGTCGTTTCCTGCAATGCCAACACTTCCACGCGCTCGCTACGCACCACATCAACGATTTCCTGAGCGTCGGCACGCCCTTTAAATACGTTGCACGTCATCAAACGGGCGTAATCATCCTGCGTATTGGCGGACGCTCCTGAAACCGCTGCGATCGCAGCACGCGGAAGCTTCGTCTCATTGTAGAAAAAACGGATACTGCCACCATACTTGCAACGCGATCGCTGCAATCGCAAGCAATACCGACATTGTTCGTTTCGAGACAATACCGCAAACCAACGCGATTACTGCAAGAATCGCAAACCAAGGTACCAATGAAACGATAATGGGAACATACGGCCACGCTTGAATCTCAGCAGGCAGTATGTGCGAAACCGTGCCCAGCAAAGCCGCGATCGACAGAATACCAGCCAGAAAACCGCATATGACATTACGTACGCGATGCGACTTAGCTTTCTTCAACGTGCGAATAGGCTTAACAGCCTTCGCCTGCGCTATACGCGGTTTCACTGGCGCACCCGACCGTGCCATACTTCCTCCAATATGGGCATTGCGTTCAAACAGTCGTCAAGGCCAAGCCCATGGACGAACGCCATCGATAATAATGCGTTTTACGGTAGCACCGTGCCCATGAGCGCTCTCTCGTAACAGCATCTCCAAAACCGACGGCATTGTTCTGTTGGTGGTTTTCGCTGCCTGAGCGCCGCAATCAGTGATCACCGGATTCGCCTTCGCACATAATTGGACTTGCGTGAATCGCATAATGAAAATCCCGAGGAGCGGCGCTCGACTCGGGATTCCAAAAAAGTTTAAGTGCGGCGACGTGCTACTCTCCCACACCCTCTCGAGTGCAGTACCATCGCCGTGCTAGGCCTTAGCTTCCGGGTTCGGAATGGGACCGGGCGTCTCACCTAGGCTCTGATCACCGCAAGATGAAATAATACGCGCACATGCCTCAATCACCAAATCACGGCGTGTCGCAGATTGCAATCGTCTATCGCAGCCGCACGGCATGGCGCACGGACCCTTCCGGCGTACGCTTGCGCCGATACGCCATCCCACTTGCGTCGCGGATGTCGGATCGGTGGTGACGGCACGCGTGCAGTCGGCGCCGTTGGCCGCACAGGAGGTGAATTTGGGTGTTCCCCGACCGTCGACCGGATCGCCGCAACCGGCTTTGACCAAAGAGGCGACTTGCACACTGGAGGTGCGGGCTTGACGAACGATCCGCCGATACCGGTTCCCGCGGTGGCCGAAAAAATGCATTCTTTTGCTCAATATATGGAGACATCATCCACGCGCAGTTTTATAGATTCCCACCAGTCACATACCGACGCGCCGTTATCAAAATTTGCGGCTCTTGCGACTACTGTTGCCCCAATAACCGATATGAAAGCACGAAAGAAGGCCAGCAATGACGATCGCCTCCTGCGGTTCCGTTTCCGCACTCACATTGGGTCTGCCGAACTCCTCTGCGATTCCCGCAGAAAAGGCAACGTTGCCGAAAGGCCTGTTCGTGGCGAGAATACCGGTTTCAGCCAAAACAAAACAACGATTGGCGAACGACATCGAGACGATCACCATGTTATCTCTGCTGCGGCCAAGCAATACACGGCTTGCCGTCGGAACACGCATTCCGGAAGTACTGGCAATCGGATTGCGCCTGCATGCCAAGAACGCTGCCATACCGACGGATATCGTCGAGCTGATTGCCATGCAACGCAAGTCGGGAATCGTATTCGTATGTGTGCGCGACGCCGACTTCGAAGGTACGAAGCGGCAGGAGTGCGCGTTCGCCGTGCGACGCGCGCTGCCGGGACGCGCCGGCCACACACCCACATTCAAAGTGTTCGTCTCAGATTGGAAACCGGCCGGCGAAGCGATGCTGGACATCGGCGATCCTGCGGTCGATTCCATCGACGCGCTGTGGGAGTCGTTGTGCTCGCAGGTGATGCTCGGCAGCGCCTCTCCCACGGCACTGGACGCGCGCATGACACGGCGTATGCAGGCCGCACAGCTTGCCGAGCAAATCGATAAGCTCACGCGCGATCACCAACGGGCAAAGAATCCCGAACAGCGCAACGAAATCTTCACCAAGCTGCACAAGGCGAAGAACCAGTTGGAGGAACTGAGGAAGCTGGAAGCCTAGGAACCGCTAGAAACCAAGGCTCGTGCGGCCAAACTGGTCGAGCCAGCGCAGAATAGCCCCTTCCCGCAACGCCCATGGGCAGATTTCCACTTCCTTGACGTCAAGCGCCTTCATGATCTCGTCGATCACCAAGCCGCCACCGACGATCTGATACGTGCGCTCCGGCGTGACGCCCGGCAATGCGGTACGCTGGTCCGGCGAGATGGCCGCAAGACGGGGAAGCCAATCCTCAAGCTGGTCAATCGTCATGATCGAAGTGTCCACGCGGCCGGGCTGACGCACCACGGCACCGGCGAGACGAGCCAGGGAACGAATGGTCTTCGATGTGCCGACGGCATGCATCGGGTGCTTCGATTTCGGGAACGCCTTGACCATCGGCTCAAGAATCTTACGGATGTTCCTGCGCGCGTCTTCCAAATCCCTATCATTCGCAATACCGTTTTCCGGTAGGAATTCACGGGTCACACGACCGGCACCTGCCGGCACGGACAGCGCTACTGTGGGATCCTCATCCGAACCCATAGCCACCTCGAGAGAGCCACCACCGATATCGATGACCAGCAGCCGACCGGCATCCCAACCATACCAGCGGCGAGCTGCAAGGAAGGTGAGTCTGGCCTCATCCACACCGGACAGCACCGTGACCGGCTGGCCGACGACGTTTTCGATTCGTTTGAGGATCCTGCTGCCATTCGGAGCCTCACGCAATGCGGATGTGGCCAGCACGAGCAGTTGGGTAATCTCATATTCTTTGACCAGCCCCATGGCCTTTTCCACAGCTGCGACCACAGCTTCGACTCCGGCCTTTTTGATTGTGCCATCGGCCTTGAGATATTGCATCAATCGAACAGTGCTTTTCGCGCTGGCCTCAGGTTCCGGACGGGCGCCAGGCGCCGCATCGACGATGAGCATGTGAACGGTATTGGAGCCAATGTCAAGCACGCCAAGACGAGTGACATGCGAATGTAAACTAACCATGATTTCAAGCATAGTGACATCGCACTCCCCCTTTCACCTGACATTACATTGACAACCTTTGCAAATATTCGAGTGGCCATCCTATTCACCTAGGATGGCCACGCAACATTCACAGCGCCGACAACGATTGCAAAGCGCTCACAAACATCATCCGTGCAGTTCGGCTACGAAACCTCCGATTCGCCTCAGACCCTCACGAAGCGCCTCACGGGAGGCCGCATACGAAAGCCGCACATGGGTGTCGGCAGTGGCCTCGCCGAAATCACGGCCCGGCGTCAACGCCACGTGCGCTTCCTTTAACGCACGTTCGCAGAACGTCCACGCGTCGAGACCGGTGCCGGAAATGTTGAAGTACGCGTAGAACGCGCCATTCGGCTCAACCTCCAACGGCAGACCGATTTCAGCCAATCCGTCGACCACAATACGGCGACGTTCCAGCAGCTCCTGACGGCGTTCCTCGCACACGGCCAACGTTTCCGGAGTGAAGCACGCGAGCGCCGCATGCTGGGTCGGCGTGTGCGCGCACAGGAAGAAGTTGGTAGCCAGATCATCCATGGCTTCAAGCGCGTATTCAGGCACGACCATCCAGCCGAGGCGCCAGCCGGTCATGCCGAAGAACTTGGAGAAGCTGGAGCAGACGATGGCGTCCGGATCGCAGGCGAGCACGGATTTCACATCGGAGCCGTCTGGTTCACGGTCGGCCAGGTCAAGGTAGGTTTCGTCGACGATGCGCCATGCGCCGCGTTCTTTCGCCAGGTCGCACACGGATTTCAGGGTGTCGAAGGCGATGGTGGTACCGGTCGGGTTCGACGGCGAGGTGATCATCACCGCTTTGGTGCGGTCCGACCAGTATTCGCGGCACAGTTCCGGCGTGAGATGGAAGCGGGTGGCCGCGTTCGTCGGCACGTCCACGACTTTGCCGCCGAACGCGCGGACCAGTTCGCGATTGCACGGGTACGACGGGTCGGCGATCAGCACCTCGTCGCCTTCGTTCACCGTCAATGCGGCGGCAAGCAGCAGTGCCGTGGAACCTCCGGCCGTGATTGCAATACGTTTCGGATCGACGTCCACATGGTGGCGTTCCTTGTAGAAATCGGAAATCGCCTGACGTAATTCCGGCAAGCCCATTGCAGCGGTATACGGCAATGGACGGCCATCATACTGTTCGCGCATTGCATCACGCACTGCGGGTGGAGCACCGAAATCCGGTTCCCCCAAGCTCAACTTGACCACATCGGTGCCTGCGGCGATCATCTCGTCGGCCATCGCACCAAACACCATGGCACGGAACGGATTAGCAATCTGGGCGCGGTGCGACATCTGTGGCAGCGCGCTGTTCTCAGCATTTCCCATAGTTCGTTTGTATTCTTCAGACGCGACAAATCGCGAACACCGTCCCACTGCCGTTACACCTCGTTTCGAAAACAGAAAATCACATGTCACGTAAAGCTGGAACCACGCGCATCATGCGCCAGCGGTAAGAGTCACGATTCGACGATTTCACAGTACAGTCTCTCCAACCGTTTCTCACGCACTTTTTTGGCGAGCTCACATTCCCACACCACAATCACTTTCCAGCCCATCGCTTCAAGTTCGGCATGCTGTCTGACATCTCGTTCATGATTGCGCAGCAGTTTCGCACTCCAGAATTCCACATTCGATTTCGGTACACGTGTGGCTTTCGGACAGTTTTCATGCATATGCCAGAAACATCCGTTGATGAACACCATCGTGCGGTATTTCGGCAACACCACATCGGGATGCCCCGGATACCGCTTGTCGTTTTTACGGAATCGTAGGCCTTTCGAAAAAAGAAAACTGCGTACCATCATTTCGATGGATGTGTCTTTGCCTCGGATATGCGACATGATGTAGCTTCTCGTACCACGCTCGTATTTCTCTATTTTTGCGGATTTCCGAGGTTTTCCGGTCTTCTTAACGTGTTCCTGCGCTGCCACAGCACACCATTATGGCAAGATCCGGCAAAATACGGCAAATCGGAAAAACATCCGGACAAATGCGATGCAAGTGCGATACGAATCAACGCGCGTTGCAATCACGCATGGCGTACGCTGGAACTTGCAACGCAGCAATATAAATGAATAACACTATTCAGACAGTTTACGAAAGATGGGGTTTGATATGGCTCGTATTCGTATCGCGATTCTCGGCGCAGGCCGGATCGCACAACATATGGCTGACACGTTGGTGAAAATGGCCGCGGACAGCCGTTATGCGGATTTGGTTGAACCGTATGCTGTCGCCGCACGAGATGCGGGGCGTGCGGCTGATTTCGCCACGAAATACGGCTTTCCGGTTTCATACGGTTCATATGAGGAACTTGTGTCCGATCCGAACGTGGACTTGGTGTACATCGCTACGCCGCACAATCTGCATGCGGAACAGGCGATATTGTGCATGAAAGCCGGCAAGGGTGTGCTGGTGGAGAAAGCATTCGGCGCGAATGCGGCACAGACCCGCGAGATGTTAGCCGTTGCAAAAGAAACCGGCATGCTATGCGCGGAAGCGATTTGGACGCGATACATGCCGTCCCGCGCCATTATCGATAAGATTCTCGATTCCGGTGCGATTGGTGAAATACAGGCGATCGATGCGAACCTGTGTTACCCCACCACCGCGAAGGCGCGAATCACTGATCCCGCGCTTGCCGGTGGCGCATTGTTGGATGTTGGCGTGTATCCGATCAATTTCATTGACATGATCATGCATAATGCGCCGATCGCTCGCATTGAATCGTCGATGCGAGCGTACGAAACCGGCGTGGATGCGCATAATTCCATGACGTTCTATTACGAGAACGGTGTGATGGCGACCGCGCAAAGTTCGATTCTGTGCCATAGCGACCGCACGGGATCCGTGTGGGGAACCGATGGTTATATGGTGTGCCAGAACATTAATAATGTTGAGGCGATTGACGTGTATGACGGCAATCATACG
>ENA-OQES01001098-OQES01001098.1-human-gut-metagenome-genome-assembly--contig:-NODE-1098-length-10582-cov-3.326160_pt1 | contig 10582 bp, 11 predicted proteins | sample MGYA00242798_ERZ504641 | MGnify/ENA primary metagenome ERZ504641 (study PRJEB26092, sample SAMD00036327) | human gut metagenome | host: Homo sapiens | study: EMG produced TPA metagenomics assembly of... | reverse complement strand
ACTACAGCTCTGGGACTGGGTGCAGCCAGAAATGGACATATTCTGGAGAGAAAGGTACGTTGATCAATGAAAGCAGTAATAAACCGGATCATTCCGTTCAGCAGTGTGGATGGTCCGGGCAACCGGACAGCGATTTTTTTGGCAGGGATGCAACATTAACTGTAAATATTGTCACAATCCGGAGACCAGAAAAATGTGTGTGCAGTGCGGAACCTGTGTGAAGAACTGTCCGGCAGGTGCACTGTCCTTTGATGCAGACGGGAAAGTGGCATTTGATCCGGCAAAATGTGTGCAGTGTGATACTTGTATCCATGTCTGTCCCAATGACAGTTCTCCGAGAACCTGTGAGATGACCCCGGAAGAAGTCTATGCGAAGGTGAAAAAAGCAGATCCGTTTATCCGTGGTATCAGCGTATCCGGCGGAGAATGTATGCTCCATCCGGATTTCCTGACTGAACTGTTCCGTTTGGCAAAGCAGGATGGGCTGGGAACGCTGATTGACAGCAACGGAACCATTTCCTTTGAAGATTACCCGGAACTGATGGAAGTGTCTGATGGCGTGATGCTGGATATCAAGGCATTTGAACCGGAAGAACATAAAGAAGTGACAGATGTCACCAATGAAATGGTGCTGAAGAATGCAGTATATCTGGCGAAAACTTCCAAACTATATGAGGTGAGAGCTGTTATTGTACCGGATCTTTATGATACAGAAAACAGCGTTCGTAAGATCGGTGATTTTCTGGCACCATATCTGAAGATCCATGATATCCGTGTGAAGATCATAGCCTACCGACCCATGGGTGTGAGAGAAGAGTATGCTCATTACCAGATTCCGGATCAGGACTATCTGATACATCTGGCGGATATCATGAAAGCAAAAAGGATTTGAACACGTAACCGTGATCTAACAGGGCGCAAGAGTAAAAAGTAAGCGGCTGCAGAGCAGACATTTAACCTTTTTCTTCGTCCGTTCTAGAAAAGCAAACAGGAGGGAACAAGCCTTGGCAAGAACAAGCCATATGGATGCGAGTAAAGTAGTCATTCAGATGAAGGACATCGTGAAGAAATTCGGCGACTTTACAGCCAACGACCACATCAATCTGACCGTACACAAAGGAGAGGTACATGCGATCCTTGGAGAGAACGGAGCCGGAAAGAGTACCATGATGAATGTGCTCTGCGGACTCTATAAGCCGACCAGCGGTCAGATCTTTATCAATGAGCAAAGAGGTTCATTTTAACAGTCCCAAGGATGCCATCGATATGGGGATCGGTATGGTACACCAGCATTTCATGCTGATCCAGCCATTCACGGTAACAGAGAACATTATCCTTGGCATGGAGCCGACCAAAGGGCTGACCGTTGACAAGGAGACTGCGAAGAAGAAGGTACTGGAACTGTCCGAACGTTATGGCATGAAGGTAGATCCGGATGCGAAGGTGGAGGATATCTCTGTTGGTATGCAGCAGCGTGTGGAGATCCTGAAGATGCTCTACCGCGACAACGAGATCCTGATCTTTGACGAGCCCACCGCTGTTCTGACCCCGCAGGAGATCGACGAGCTGATGGAGATCATGCGCGGGTTCAAGAAGGAAGGCAAATCCATCCTCTTCATCACCCACAAGCTCAACGAGATCATGGCAGTGGCAGACCGCTGCACGGTTCTGCGCAAGGGCAAGTATATGGGCACTGTGGACATCAAGGACACCACCAAGGAAGAGCTCTCCCGCATGATGGTCGGCCGCGATGTTCAGCTGCAGGTGGACAAAAAGCCCGCCGCCCCCGGTGAGGTGGTGCTGGACGTGCAGAACGTTACCATGCACAATGCCCAGCACAAGAAGGATGCCGTCAAGAACGTCTCTTTCCAGGTGCGTGCCGGTGAGATCGTCTGTCTGGCAGGCATCGAGGGCAACGGCCAGACTGAGTTTGTCTACGGTCTGACCGGTCTGGAAAAGTTCAACAGCGGCAAGGTGCTGCTGGACGGCAAGGAGATCACCAACGAGAGCATCCGCCAGCGCTCCAAGGACGGCATGAGCCATATCCCTGAGGACCGCCACAAGCATGGTCTGGTGCTGGATTATAGTCTGGAGAACAACATGGTGCTCCAGCGCTACTGGCAGCCCGAGTTCCAGCACAACGGCTTTATCCGCAGTGAAAAGGTGCGGGAGTACTCCGATAAGCTGATCGCCCAGTATGACGTGCGCAGCGGCCAGGGCAGCGCCACCATCGTGCGCAGCATGTCCGGCGGCAACCAGCAGAAGGCGATCATTGCCCGTGAGATCGACAAAGATCCCAAGCTGCTGGTGGCAGTGCAGCCCACCCGCGGCCTGGATGTCGGTGCCATTGAGTATATCCATAAGCAGATCGTGGATGAGCGCGACAGGGGCAAGGCTGTGCTGCTGGTCAGCCTGGAGCTGGACGAGGTGATGAACCTCTCTGACCGCATCCTTGTGATGTACGAGGGTGAGATCGTGGGCGAGTTTGACCCCAAGACCACCACAGTCCAGGAGCTGGGCCTGTACATGGCCGGTGCCCGCAAGCAGGGAAAGGAGTAAGCAGAAATGAAAAACAAAAAACTTTCCCACAACGGGCTGCAGGGTTCTGTCACCAGCGTGATGGCTGCTCTGCTGTGTATCCTGATCGGTCTGGCTGTGGGTTTCCTTGTGCTGCTGGCCATCAACCCGGCCCACGCATGGGCAGACGGTTTTGTCCGCATCCTCAAGGGCGGCTTCCATGATGCCCCCTATGGTGTCGGCAAGGAACTGGCCAACGCCGCGCCCCTGATCATGACCGGCCTTTCCGTAGGCTTCGCCTTCAAGACCGGCCTGTTCAACATCGGTGCCGCCGGTCAGTACACGCTGGGCGCTTACGGTGCCCTCTACTGCGCCATCATGCTCAAGCTGCCCTGGTTCGTCTGCCTGCTGGCTGCGGCCATTCTGGGCGGTCTGTGGGGTGCCATCCCCGGTTTCTTCAAGGCCTACTTCAACATCAACGAGGTCATTACCTCCATCATGTTCAACTGGATCGGCCTGTACCTTGTCAATGAGCTGGTCTACCAGAACGGCACCGGCCCCATGTATGATGTGCGCAACACCCGCACCCTGAACCTGGGCAAGAACGCGGATCTCGCCCAGTCTGTCATCCCGGACTTCGGCCTGAACAAGCTGTTCCAGACCAACAGCACCACCATTGCCATCTTCCTGGCCGCTGTGGTTGCCATCCTGATCTGGGTGGTGCTGAACAAGACCACCTTTGGCTATGAGCTGAAGGCGGTCGGCCTGAATAAGAGTGCTGCCCGCTACGCCGGTATCAACGAAAAGAAGAACATCATCCTCTCCATGGCCATTGCCGGTGCGCTGGCAGGCTTTGGCGCGGGCCTGTTCTACCTGTCCAACGTGGGCCAGTGGAACCCCCTGAACTCCACCAGCCTGCCCGCCATGGGCTTCAACGGCATCTCCGTTGCCCTGCTGGCAAGCTCCAACCCCATTGGCACCATCTTCTCGGCCCTGTTCATCTCCCACATCTCGGTGGGCGGCACCTTCCTTTCCACCAAGTATTATCCCACGGAGATCGCCGACCTGATCAGCGGCATCATCATCTACCTGTGTGCATTCTCCATGCTGTTCCGCGGCAAGATCCAGAAGCTGCTGTTCAAGAATGCGGACAAGACCAATGTGAACGCAGAGCCTGCCCCGGCGGAAAAGGCCAACGCGAAGAAGGAGGGCAAGTAAGATGCTGCCTTTTGATTAAATATACCCTGCTGTATGGCATCGTCCTGATGCTGGTGGCACTGGGCGGTATGTTCAGTGAGCACTCCGGCATCATCAACATCGCGCTGGAAGGCATCATGGTCATCGGCGGTGTGGCGGGTGTTCTGACCCTGACCATGCTTCCGGCCGACATGTCGCCGTTCCTGGTGGTGCTGATCTCGGTCCTGGTGGCTGCGCTGGCCGGTATCGTGTACAGCCTGCTTCTGGCCTTTGCTTCCATCAACCTGAAAGCGGACCAGACCATCGGCGGCACGGCCCTGAACCTGCTGGCCACCGCCATTGCCGTGGTCATTGCCAAGTATTTCAGCGACAGCGGCAGCGCCAAGCTGAACTATTCCAACAAGCCGTTCCTGTTCAGCATCGGCGGCCTGGAGCTGAGCATCTTTGTGCCGTTGGGCATCGTGCTGCTCGTCATCAGCTATGTGGTGCTGTACAAGACCCGCTTCGGTCTGCGCCTGCGCGCCTGCGGCGAACATCCTCAGGCAGCCGATTCTGTGGGCATCAACGTCTACAAGATGCGCTACGCGGGTGTGCTGCTTTCCGGTGCGCTGGGCGCTATCGGCGGTCTGGCATATATCGTGCCCCCGGTGCAGACCTGGAACTTTGAGGTCGGCGTGGCTGGCGCGGGCTTCCTTGCACTGGCTGTTATGATCTTTGGCCAGTGGAAGCCCTTCAACATCTGTGCCGCCGCCATGTTCTTTGCCGTGTTCAAGAGCCTGGCAAACATTGCGGACTCCACCTTCCTGGCGCAGCTCCACTGGTCCAGCAACATCTATAACATGATGCCGTTCATCGCATCCATGATCATTCTGGCCTTTACCTCCAAAAACAGCATGGCCCCCAAGGCTGAGGGTATCCCTTACGACAAGGGTTCCCGCTGAGCGAGGTTTGTTCCAAGGGCGCAGCTGCTTTTCCGGGCAGCTGCGCCCTTGGTGTTCAAAACCCGACAAAGGAGACGGAATGTGGATTGCCTTTGTCCAAAAAGTCTGTTATAATGGAATTTATTGAAAGTCATACTGTCAGACAGGAGAATTGCGATGCGTATTTATGATCTGATCGCGAAAAAGCGCGATGGCGGTACCCACACCCGAGAAGAGCTGGAAGCCATTGTCAACGGCTTTGTCAGCGGGGAAGTGGCCGATTACCAGATGGCTGCCTGGATGATGGCGGTCTACCTGCGCGGCATGACCAACGAAGAAACAGCCGAGTTGACGGACGTGATGGCCCACAGCGGCGTGATGGTCGATCTTTACCCCCCATCCCCGGCATCAAGGTGGATAAGCACTCCACCGGCGGCGTGGGCGATAAGACCACCCTTGTGATCGCCCCTGTGGTGGCGGCCTGCGGTGTAAAGATCGCCAAGATGAGCGGCCGCGGCCTGGGCCATACCGGCGGCACCATGATAAATGGAGAGCGTGCCCGGCACCAGAACTGCCCTTTCGCAGGAGGAGTTCTTTGCCCAGGTGAACAAGATCGGGCTGTCGGTCATTGGCCAGAGCGAGGGCATTGCCGTGGCGGATAAGAAGATGTACGCCCTGCGGGATGTGACCGCCACGGTCAGCTGCATCCCGCTGATCGCCTCTTCCATCATGTCCAAGAAGCTGGCCTCCGGCTCCGATGCCATCCTGCTGGATGTGACCACCGGCACCGGTGCCTTTATGAAGACCGTGGACCAGAGCATTGAGCTGGCCAAGCTGATGGTCGCCATCGGCACCCACCATGGCCGCCGGGTGGCCGCCATGATCACCGATATGGACACCCCGCTGGGCCGCAACATCGGCAACAGCCTTGAGGTCATGGAGAGCATGGACGTGCTCAAGGGCAAGGGCCCTGCCGACCTGACCGAGGTCTGCCTGCAGCTGGCCGCCAATATGCTGGTGCTGGCAGGCAAGGGTACCCCGGCAGAGTGCCGTGCCATGGCACAGGCTGTGATCGCGGACGGCTCGGCTTTTGCCAAGTGCAAGGAGATGTTTGCGGCCCAGGGAGGCGACACCCGTGTGCTGGACGATTACAGCCTGTTTGAACAGCCTGCAGCCAGCTTTGAGCTGCTGGCCGAGCAGGATGGCTACATCGTGGCCAACGATGCCGAGAAGATCGGCTCTGCCAGTGTGCTGCTGGGCGCTGGCCGCCAGAAGAAGGGAGACCCGCTGGACTTTGCGGCCGGCATCACCCTGCACAAAAAGCGCGGTGACTATGTGCACAAGGGCGAAAGCCTGGCCACCTTCTACGGTGCGGCAGATAAGTTTGAGGCCGCTGCTGCGGAGTACCGCAGCGGTTTGGTCTATGGTGCGGAAAAGCCCGAGGAGGCCCCGCTGGTCTACGCCCTTGTCACCAAGGACGGCGTGGAGCGCTACTGAGAAAGAATCCTTCCCGCAAGGCGGGAGGGACGGAAAGGACATTTTCTATGAAGATCATTCTGGTGGGCTGCGGCAAAGTCGGCACAGCGCTGGCACGTCAGCTCAGCGAGGAAGGCCACAATGTCACGATCATCGATACCAACAAGGCCCGTGTGGAGCATATCAGCGAATCCTATGACGTGATGGGGCATTACCGGCAACGGCTCCTCCATCACAACGCTGTCCGAGGCAGGAATCGAGGAGGCGGACGTGTTCATTGCGGTCACCGGCTCGGACGAGCTGAACCTGCTCTGCTGCATGTTTGCCAAAAAGGCGGGCCATTGCCACGCCATTGCCCGCGTGCGCAACCCATCCTACAGCCATGAGCTGGACTTTATCAAAAAGCAGATCGGCATTTCGGCCATCATCAACCCGGAGATGGCGGCGGCGCGGGAGATCTCCCACCTGCTGCGCTTCCCCGGTGCCAGCAAGATCGATACCTTTGCGGAAGGCCGGGTGCGGCTGATCAAGTTCACCCTGACCGAGGCACAGGCACTGGACGGCGTGGCCATCCGGGAGATCCCCACCCGGCTCAAGAGCGATATCCTGGTCTGCGCCGTGGAGCGCGACGGCGGGGTCATCATCCCCAACGGTAATTTTGTGCTCCGGACCGGCGATCAGGTCACCTTTCTTGCAACGCAGGAAAAGGCCCACGCGTTCTTCCAGCGCATCCATCTGGCCGTGCGCCCGGTGCGCAATGCCCTCATCGTGGGCGGCGGTGCCATTGCCTTCTATCTGAGCCAGGAGCTGCTGGAAAACCATGTCCGGGTGCGGATCGTGGAGCGGGACCCCGCCCGCTGCGATGTGCTGGCCCAGGCCCTGCCCGAAGCACAGATCCTGTGTGAGGACGGCTCCAACCGCGAGTTCCTGCTCTCCGAGGGCCTGACCTCCACCGAGGCCTTTGTGGCCCTGACCAACATCGACGAGGAAAATGTTCTGCTGACCCTGTTTGCCAAGAAGCATTCCAACGGCAAGCTGGTCACCAAGATCAACCGCCTGGAATTTGATGATATCCTGGCCGGGCTTGATCTGGGCAGCATCGTCTACCCCAAGTACATGACCTGCGATTACATCGTGCAGTATGTGCGCGCTTTGCAGAACGAGGCAGGCAGCAACATCAAGACCCTGTACCGCATTCTGGATGACCGCGTGGAGGCATTGGAATTTACGGTCCATGAGAAGAGCCGCGCCACCGGTGTGCCCCTGAGCCAGCTCCACCTGAAAAAGAACCTGCTGCTCTGCTGCATCACCCGCGGCAACGAGATCAAGATCCCGCGCGGCGGCGATGAGATCCAGGTGGGCGACAACGTCATCGTGGTCACGCTGGAGCACGGCCTGCATGACCTGCGGGATATCGTGGAAGATTAACGGAGGCGCGGCATGAATTATGCGATCGTTCTGCGGCTGCTGAGCTACATCCTCTATTGCGAAGCCGCGCTGCTCCTGCTGCCCGCCATGGCCAGCCTGATCTACGGTGAGTGGATGGTGCTGGGCGTGTTCCTGCTCACGGCAGCGCTTTCTGCGGTGGCGGGCGCTCTGCTCCACCGCATCAAGCCCAAGAGCCAGATCTTCTATATGCGGGAGGGCTTTGCCACCACGGCGCTCTGCTGGCTGCTCATCAGTGTGGTGGGCGCGGTGCCCTTTGTGCTCACGGGCAGCATCCCCAACCCGGTGGATGCCATGTTTGAGACCGTTTCCGGCTTCACCACCACCGGTGCCAGCATCCTGCCTGCTGTGGAGGACCTGCCCAGGGGCATCCTGTTCTGGCGCAGCTTCACCCACTGGATCGGCGGCATGGGCGTTCTGGTGTTCCTGCTCTCCCTGCTGCCCCTGACCGGCGGCTCCCATGTCAACCTGATGAAAGCCGAAAGCCCCGGCCCGCAGGTGGATAAGCTGGTGCCGAAGGTGCAGTCCACGGCAAAAGTTCTGTACGGCATCTACTTCCTCCTGACGGTGCTGGAATTCATGTTCCTGATCGCCGGGCGGATGCCGGTGTTTGAAGCCCTGCTGACCTCCTTTGGTACAGCGGGCACCGGCGGCTTCGGCTTCCGCAATGACAGTTTTGCCAACATGTCGCCCTATATCCAGTGGGTCGTGACCATCTTTATGATCCTGTTTGGCGTGAACTTCAATGCCTATTTCCTGCTGCTGATGCGCCGCTTCCGCCGCGCTGCCGCCAGCGAGGAGGTGCGCGCCTACTTTGTGATCATCGGTGTGGCTGTGGTCATCATCACGGCCAATATTTACAGCATGTACAACGGCTTGGGCGAGGCCCTGCGCCAAGCCGCCTTCCAGGTGGGCTCCATCATTACCACCACCGGTTTTTCCAGCTGTGATTTTGACCTGTGGCCCACCCTCTCCAAGGAGATCCTTGTCATGCTGATGTTTGTGGGTGCCTGCGCAGGCAGCACCGGCGGCGGCATAAAGGTCAGCCGCCTCCTGCTGATGGGCAAGACTGTGGGCAAGGAGCTCAAGCAGGCCCTTCACCCGCAGGTGGTGGCCCCGTCCGGATGGACGGCAAGGTGGTCAACCATGAGACCATCCGCGCCACCAATGTCTTTGTGGCCGCCTACATCTTCATCTTTGCGGCATCCTTCTTCCTCATCAGTCTGGATGGCTTTGACATGGTGACCAACTTCACCGCCATTGCCGCCACGTTGAACAACATCGGCCCCGGCCTTGCCCAGGTGGGCCCCATGATGAACTTTGGCAGCTACTCCAACCCCGCCAAGCTGGTTATGATCTTTGACATGCTGGCGGGCCGTCTGGAGATCTTCCCCATGCTGGTGTTCTTTATGCCGGACACCTGGCGGCGGTTCTGAGCAAAATAACAAAGCGGATGCGCTCCTACCGGAACGCATCCGCTTTTTGCTGTATCAGGATTCCTGCGGCTTTTTCCCCAAGAGCGCCACGCCGCTCAGCACGATGACCCCGCCCAGCAGGGCAAGGCCTGCACCGGCCTGCCCGAAGGCATCGCCGACGGCACCCACCAGAGGACTTGCGGGGAATCATGAGCAGACTGTAGGCCATGCTGTCCACGCTGATGAGGGTAGCCCGCTGGTCACTGGGAATGGCGTCGTTCAGCTTCTGTCTTTCATGCAAAAGGTACACTTCCAGTGCGCCCTGCACCAGCATCATGCCGAACAGACCGCCCCACGCGGGGGCAAGGCCCACCAGCAGCGTGCCGACGCCGCAGAGCAGGGCGCAGACGGAGTAAAACCGCCGCATGGAGCGGAACCGGACCCGGCGGCCCACTTCAGCGCCCAGCACACAGGCAGCACCGCCCAGCAGCAGGGGAAGAAAGAGGAGCTCTGTGGGCCAGCCCAGCTCAATGAGCCGCTGCTGCAAGAACATTTTGGTCAGGTAGCTGGGCACCGAGACGACGGCGCTGGAAACGATGAGCTTGGCCGCCAGCGGCGTGGTGCGCAGGATGCTCAGGCTGTTGCGCGCCAGTTTGGTGAACTGGCCGGGCAGCGCGCGGAGGGTCTGCTTTCCCCGGCTGGCCTGTGCCTTGGTGACGATGGGCTCCTCCATCAGCGCAAGGGCGGCGGTGGAAACGCCCTCGAACGCAGCGCTCAGCAGGTAAAAGCCCGCAAAGCCGAGGAAGCGCTTCAAAAGGCTGGCCAGCGAACCTATGGCGTTGGCCAGCATGGAGATCTGGGAACTGTTGGCGGAGACTTGGATGTACTCGTCCTCGCGGCCCTCGGTCTTCAGGCTGTCGTAGACAAGGGCTGTGAAGGTGCCGGAAAACATGGTCATAGCCAGCGCGTTCAGCCCCATGGCAAGGCAGATGGTGAACAGGTTCGGCGCAAAAGCCATCAACAGATTGCAGGTCACGGTCAAGACTCCGCCGGACAGGAGGGTCTTCCGGCGGCCCAGCAGGTCTGCCGCCATGCCGCTGGGCACTTCGCAGAAGAGGCTGACGATGTGATACACGCTTTCGGCCAGGCCGATCTCCCACAGGGAGAAGCCCCGGGCCGCCAGCAGGGCCACCCATACCGCATCCGTGATGCGCAGACCGGAGAAAAAGTCGGAGATGTAAATGCAGCGAAGCTGCTGTTTCAAGTTGAGATTCTGATTCATGGGGAGCACCCTTTCTATTACAATGGATAGGACTGTGTGCCCATTTTCAGGCAAAACAAAAGCGCCCCACAGCAAAGCTGCGCGGCGCTGAAAATCATGCTCCACGTCTTGCTGAAAGGTTTCCTCGATTTGGCTCCCCTATGAAGGAAGCTGGCTGCGCCAGAGCGCAGACTGAGAGGTTCTGTTTCCAATAAAAGGGTACACTGCGAGCCGGAACGTATTAAATCTGACCCTTTTTTGAAAAAGATGCAGCCATTCCAACCCATCTGGGTGTACCCTCCTTTCAGTAAAACGTTACGCTTACAATACCATACTTTCGGCCAAAACAC
>ENA-OQES01001097-OQES01001097.1-human-gut-metagenome-genome-assembly--contig:-NODE-1097-length-10592-cov-3.656092_pt1 | contig 10592 bp, 10 predicted proteins | sample MGYA00242798_ERZ504641 | MGnify/ENA primary metagenome ERZ504641 (study PRJEB26092, sample SAMD00036327) | human gut metagenome | host: Homo sapiens | study: EMG produced TPA metagenomics assembly of... | reverse complement strand
GGCACCAGAGGCGTGAGAACGTACATGTCGTCGTCCTCGGTCGGCGCGAGATACCCGTAGGTGCGCATGCGTGAGATCATGGACGTGATCTTCCTCGCCATGCCCTCCTCGTCGTTGCTGGCGGTGAGGAATCCCGCGCCGGTGGCGAGCAGCGCGCGGATGTCGTCGAAACTGATGAGCCAATCGCACGGTTCGGCGTTCTGATTCTCGTATTCCAACACCTTGATGCGAAGCGCGGCAAGCGTAGCGGCCTCCTCTCGGGTGAGGCTCATGCGTGTTTTCCAACGAACGGATGTTTGTTTCCGAATCGGTGACCGGCGACGCGTACATGATGTGGTATTTCGTATTGTCGACCAGTCTGAGCATGTCGTTGTTGAGCGAACGTTCCACAGCCTCACGGTGCTCGCGGGCATGGTCGTACAGGCTTCCATCGATGTAACGCTCGCGTTTGAGCGCAATCGCCACCATGCGCGCCTCGATGGGCATGTCGCCGGTATCGCCGTTGAACAGCGCGGGCATGGCCTGCGGACTATCCGATTCTTCAAACGACGGTTTGTTTCCTGTCGGGGGTCTCTTCTTCAATGCTGGTTTCGATGTCGTCCGTCATGCTTATCTCTCCTCGATGATGTCGTCGAGCGTTGCTTCGGTGGTGAGAATGGGTTTGGTACGCCATACGCGCTCGCTGCCGTCGATCGATATGCAGCGCCATGTCACGTATGACGAGTCGTCCTGCGTGCGCAGGGCGCTGAGGAAGCCAACCAGTTCGCTTTCCCTCCGTTCGATTTTTCGGCAGCCGGTTGAAGCTTTCCGCGAGATCCACGAACATGCCGTTCGATGTCGTCACCGGATTGCGGCGAATAAGCCCGATCATGCGTGTCAGACGCGGCCCGCATATTTCGACCATGTTCTTGAGATCGGGCGCTTCGACGGTCGCTGTTGGAGCGTCGTTCAGACTGGATGATATGGCTCGCGTCATTGATTTGGCTGGCCGTGACGGCAATGCTTGGAATTGCGCCTGCCCCGCGCCCGTATGGTAGGGTCGTGACGGATCGTTGGGCCTGGCTTTGGCTTCGGCGCTGGTTCTCGCGAACAGCTGGTTGAGTTTGGCGAGCATGGTCCGATAGCTGGTGTCCGTTTGCTGGCGTACAAGACGGCTGACCGCCTCATCGGACGTACGGATCTGCCGGCGCACGTCTTCGATACCCTCGTAGATACGTTTGAGCTCGGAACGCACCTGGTTGAGCAGCACACTCGGCTCACCATCCAAATATGGGTTTCTGGCGATGTCTCGCACCGCATCGTCGATTTCGCGCCGGCCTTCGTCGGTGACGATGACCTGGAACGCGTCTTCGAAACGGCGTCCGCTGTCGGATTCGCGAAACGCTCGTCGATATTCGTCATGGTATGCGGTGAGGATGCTTTCCACACTCAGAGCGCCGGCCTGCATACGCCGGCGGAGCGCGTCGCCGTTGTCCCGTTCGGACAGGGCAAGCTCACGTAGGTCGATGGGCACGCCACGCATGGGTGTTGTGAATTACACCGATGATGTCGCCGATCTGTTCGGATGTGAGCTTCTCCAAAGCCTCGCTATGCTCCAGCTTGTCGATCTCCTTCTGCCGTTCCTCGATGTCTTTCTTCAGCAGGCGGATGCGCTCGCGCGGATCGGCGGTCAACTGCATGCGCGCGTTTTCGATTTCCATGATGATGCTGTTGGCCTGCGCGCCGGACAGCGCTTTCGTGGTGTCCTCAAGCCGGTCGAGCGCTTCGATGGCACGGTGCGCTCGCGCTGTGAGACGGTACAGGTAGCGGTGCGAGGCCACGTCCATGGAATTGGCGAGCCAGGCGTAGTCGCCCTCACCTTCGCGGGTAAGGTCAAGCAGGATTGAATGCGCGGCGTCGCGTGTGGTCTGTCCGTCTTTCAATGTGTAGTCGCCGGTTTCGATAAGTCTGTTGAGGCTGCGTGCGAACCGCTCTTCTACGATTTCGCGCGGCAGTTCGCCGGTCAACGGTCGAACGTGGATCGCAACAGTGCGACATACAGCATGGAACTTTGCACGCAGCAGCAACCGTAGCACGCCGGTTTCGTATACGGGTCGGAGTCGCTCCATCTCCCGTCTGATTTCAGCCAACAATACGCCTTTCCATGTGTTCCTATGCCTTGACGCAAGTCCTCATTGTAAACGAGAATACGCAAAAAGACGCCGCATTTACAGTACGAATGCGACGTCTTTTCCATGTTTATGAAAGAGGGAAATCCAAGCCCCCGTCTAGTTTCAGATTAGATACTCATGCTCATGAGCTGGGCCGCGTACTCCTCCACTAGTTCGCTATCCCGTTCCGTCCACTCGTGGCTGGCGGAATCGTCCGGCACGAATACAATGTCGCTGTTCTCATTCACTTTGCTTTTTACCTCCGTTCGTTTCGCTCTCCCCGGCATCATTGCCTGTTTGGCGAAACTGTTTTTAAGTCTCCCGCATGGATTGTCCCTTTTCAAGAGAACGTTCACATTGTGGTCAAACGTTTTTTCAGCGGAGAGGAATCCGAATCGGATTCAGGACGCGGGATCCGTTGACCGGATACTTGGTTTTATAATCCCGCGGTCTTTGCTGGAATATGAAAAAGCTCCCTTTCGGAAGCTTTCAAATGGAGCGGACAACGGGACTCGAACCCGCGGTCTCAACCTTGGCAAGGTTGCGCTTTACCAACTAAGCTATGTCCGCAAATGTTTTCCACCGTGGTGGGCAACGAGTAAAAAATATACATGAAGCATGCCGACTCCGCAAATCACGGCGTGTCGCGCTATTTTCCAACGACTAAAGCCGATGTTGCGCCATGGTTCGCGGAGCCGGCGTCAACGATACAACCGACATTCCGACCGATCTTGCCCCTGATGTGTCCCGTTGCCCTATGCCTTGCCGTTCCGCCATTTGCATCCCCGTTGCTCTTTTCACCTTATGGCAGGCACCCATTATCCGACCGCGGCGGATAAAACAAATAGCGTTGAGGGAAAGTTGAATGTAAGCGGTTGACACGGATTGAAAGCGACTAGGCGTCCCACTGACAACGGGCGAGATCGACGCGCAGTCCGGAAGCTCCGGCGTTCGAGCCTTTCATCTCGCCCGACTCGCTTAGTTCGGACATACCTTTCGGAGAGATGAAGGCAACACCTTCCTCTTCGAGCAGAAGCCGCTGTCTTTCCGGACCGCCGAACGCGAATCCGGGCGCCAACGAGCCGTCTCGGAACACCACACGATGACATGGAATCACACCCGGCTCAGGATTCGAATGCAGGGCATAACCGACAAAACGCGCGTTGCGTGGCGCTCCGGCCAAAGCCGCAACCTGCCCATAGGTGGCGACTTTACCCTTCGGAATGCGCCGCACCACCTCATAAACACGCCTGCTGAACAATCCCTTCTCCATTCGTTGTCCCATTCCTCAAGAAACTAGTCGAGGATGACGCCGGCGGAGAGCATTTGCTGGCGGGCTGCGATGCCGAGTTCTTCACTGACCGGTTCGGTCAGGTTTTCGATGACATGCACTTCAAGTCCAAGCTTACGGGCGTCCAGCGCGGTTTCCTTGACACAGTGCGATTCGGCCAAGCCAACCACGTCGACGCATTCGATACCCGCGGATTCCAATGCAACGGCAAGCGTACGCCCTGTAGCCATGTCAGAGGCGACCTGTTCGCGGGAAGGAATCGAATCCGTATTATCCTCGTATCCTTCGAACCCCGAATATGACGGCGAATACTGTCCCTTCTTGAAATGATGCTCTACATGCAGCGCGGCGATCGCTGGATGAAGTTCGGCGCCGGGAGTGCCGGCCTTGCCGTGCACGGGCCACGTATCCACATAGTCGGGTTGCTCCGACCAGTGTGAGCCGGGCTCGATATGCCAATCCTGCGTGGTTGCGATGTATTCGTACTCGCCGCGATGCGCATTCACGTAATCCGCGATACGTTCCGCGACGGCATTGCCACCGGCTACACCCAGTTCGCCGCCTTCGCAAAATGTCGGCTGCACATCCACAATGATCAAAGCTTTCTTCATGTTTGCTCCCTTCCGAATTTGCCTGCTCACCAGAATAATCTGATTGTTACGCTTCCGCGCAATCTATTCCATTTGCGATTGCGTACCACGCGGTGGGATTCACGTGGTTACAGGCGTTCGGTATGATGTTCGATTGGCGTTTGGCCTTATGAAATGATGGGCAGGCCGTTATGTGCGGCACAGCCAGTTTGGAACGACAGTAACGAAAGTGCAGAGGTGTTGAGGCATGGCAATTGAAGCGCAGGAGCTTGAGATTCAGATCGGCGCGCGCACGTTGCTGCATCCCACGAATTTCCACGTCGCCAAGGGCGACAAGATCGGTCTGGTCGGACGTAACGGCGCCGGCAAGACCACGCTCACCCGCGTGATCACCGGCGACATGCTGCCCACCGCCGGCAAAGTGCGTGTATCGGGCAAGCTCGGCTATCTGCCGCAGGACACGCATGCTGCCGATCCGGAACAGACCGCGCTCGACCGCATGATGAGCGCGCGAGACATCGCTTCCATCATCAGTCGTATCCGCAAAGCCGAAAAGGAAATGACCGATCCGAATCCGGACGTCATGACCCGAGCGATGAACCGTTACGACAAGGCCATGCAGGATTTCGAAAAGGCCGGCGGCTATGCGGCTCAGTCCGAAGCGACCGCAATGGCGGCAAGCCTTGGCCTGCCGCAGGAGGTCATGGGCCAGCAATTGGGCACGCTTTCCGGCGGCCAGCGCCGTCGTATCGAATTGGCCCGCATCCTGTTCTCTGATGCGGACACACTAATCCTTGACGAACCGACCAACCATTTGGACGCCGACTCCATCGAATGGTTACGCGGATACCTGAAGAAATACGAGGGTGGATTCCTGGTCATCTCCCACTCCACCGAACTGTTGGACGAAGTGGTGAACAAGGTATGGCATCTGGATGCGCAGCTCGGACAGATCGACATGTATTCCCTCGGTTGGAAAGCCTACCTGCATCAGCGCGTGGTTGATGAGGAACGTCGCCGTCGCGAACGTGAAGTGGCCGAGAAGAAGGCGGAACGCCTCATGCAGCAGGGTATCCGCCTGCATGCGAAGGCGACCAAGGCCGTGGCCGCGCAGAACATGATGCGTCGTGCGGAGAAACTTCTCGAGAACACGTCCGAGGCACAAAAGCAGGAGAAAGTGGCGGATATCCGGTTCCCGGAGCCGGCTCCGTGCGGTCGCACGCCGATCATGGCGAAGGACGTTTCGAAAGCGTATGGTTCGAACATTGTATTCGCCGGCGTGAATCTGGCTATTGACAAGGGCTCGCGTGTGGTGATTTTGGGATACAACGGTGCCGGTAAGACCACCACCCTGCGTCTGCTCGCGCATTTGGAAGAGCCGGACACCGGTTCCGTGGACTACGGTCACGGCTGTAAAATCGGCTATTTCGCGCAGGAACATGACACGCTTGACCTGAATGCCACAGTGTTGGAAAACCTCATTCATGTGGCTCCGGAACTGAATGATACGCAGGCGCGTTCGATTCTCGGCTCGTTCCTGTTTTCCGGGGATGATGCGTTGAAGCCGGCTCGCGTGCTTTCCGGTGGCGAAAAGACCCGCTTGGCGTTGGCGACATTGGTGACGAGCCGTGCGAACGTGCTGCTGCTTGACGAACCGACCAACAATCTTGATCCGGCCTCACGAGATGAGATTCTCAAGGCCATCGCCAAGTATGAGGGTGCCATTGTGCTCGTCACCCACGATGAGGGCGCGGTGCAGGCATTGAACCCGGAACGCGTGCTGCTCATGCCCGACGGCGACGAAGACCTATGGAACGATTCCTATCTGGAATTGGTCGCCGAAGAGTAAGCCGAGTAATTCGAGTTTTATTCGGATTGTATTTATGCCGGATGCGAAAATCGTCCGGCTTTTTCTTTCCACATGCGTTTCGAGCACGTTCGGTATTTCCGTATTTGTCTTGTGGTCTGCGAACAATCTGTGATTTGCAAGCGGCCCCGACTCATGAATCGCATCTTGCATGCCCATTGAGGGCTTGAGCCGATTCGTTTGCCAGGAAGTCGCCATTGCGATCGTCCGAACCTTTTCGGATTTCGTTGTGCGCCCCCTAGCCTTCCGCGCTCCTGTTGGAACATGACGTGCGGAACAGACCAGAGGGGCCGATGCAGCAACACATCGAACGCATAGCGAAAGGAAGTTCCATGCCACGTAACGGCAAGGAGGGCATTCTCTTCAGTTTCATCATGTCCGCGATCATGATTTATGTGATGGCGGCACTCAATTACGGCGTACGTATCGGTGACGTCGGTGCGGCGGCGTGGAGCTATGCATTGTTCAACTGGCCGTTGGCCTACGTGGTCGGCATGATTTGCGATTTGTGCATCTGCACGCCAAGCTCCCGCGCGATTATGAATACATTCTGCGCGGCAACCGACCGTGCGGTATGGAAAGGCATCACGGTCAAATTCCTCATGGTGGTGCTGATGACCGTGTTCATGACCGTATTCGGCGCCATCATGGCATTCGGTTTCACATTCGGCGCGTTCACGGGATTCTGGCGCATGTTCCCCTACAATTTCACCATCGCGTTGCCGATTCAGATGCTGATCGTCACACCATTGTCCGGCAAGATAGTTCACGCCATCGGCGATGCCGCCGGATGGAACAAGTCCGCGCAACAGCATGTTCCCGCTTTGGATGTCAAGACCGTTGCCGATATGATGCAGCATGACGTTTACACGGTAGCCTCGGATGCCGAGGTACGTGACGCAGTGCGCATGATGTTGGAAAAGAACATCAGCGGCATGCCTATCGTCGATGACGAACGCCACGTGGTCGGCTTCATCTCCGATAGCGACGTACTGCGCCGCTTCGCACAAGACAACGCGCCGGTTTCCGACATTTCCACGCTGGTCACTGGCATGGCCCGCGGCGAATTCCCGGAACTGTCTCACGCAGAACTGCTTGATATGAACGTCATGGTTATTGCCGCAAAGCCGGCCGTCACCGTGCAATCGGATGCCAATATCGCGCAAGTCTGCCAAATGTTCGGCTATCAACAGTACAAGAAAGTGCCGGTGGTTGAACAAGGCAAGCTCGTGGGCGTCGTCAACCGTGGACGCCTCACCCGCCGTTCCTTCGAAGCATGCCTTGGTACTGCCGAATAGCAATTAAATAATAACTAAATACTGCAATAAGTGGAAGGCGCCGAATCTGTCAATCGACGCCCTCCACTGTTTATCTCATTCCTTATTGCAATCAAACCGAATCATGCGCGATATGCGCAAGCCTTCACCGGCTTCGCTTGGTGAGCGGCTCCCAAGGTTCAAGCTCGACCGGCTGATCGGCCAGTATTTCGCGTGTGGTCTCATCGAGATACTCCTTGCGAATGATCAGTTCGGTAACATAACGGTCGAACCAAGCATCGGACGCCACATAATAGCCATCCTGACCATTATCCTTGCCCCAACTGTTCTCCACCTTCCAACGGTTCGGACGCCCGTCAGCATCCAAATTCACGCCAGTCAACGTCATGGCATGATTGCTTGGGCAATCACCATACTCCAATCCCTTGGCCTTGTCGAACGTGAATTTCGTACCGAAAAGCTGGTCAACGCGCACGGTATCGCAATCAAAATAGCCATCGCCACGCAACGAGAACTGCATGCAATCACAAGCGAACCAAATCGGATGACCGTCACTGATCTGACCCACAGCAGCCTTCTTGAACACGTCAAGAGGCACGTTCGCAAACTCCATATCACCCGCTTCCGCCACATTGGCGGAAAAACGAATACGATACCGCTTGCCAAACGGACGACTCTCCATCGGCACATTGCATAACGTGACCAGATCGTTCACATCCACCGGCACGTACTTCTTATAAAACTCCATCGGAGTGATACCGAATTCACGAATCTGCGGACGCTCATCCTTACCGGTTTTCGCAGCCTTTTCAGACGCCCCCTCCCCCGCGGTTTTCTTCTTGCCGTCATCCTTGTCATCGCTCATACGCGCAAGAAAATCAAAACGCTCCGGAGGCTCACCCAATGCAATCGCACACATGCGATACACCGTAGCCATATCCGCATTCTTCAACGCACGCAACTCATCCAACGACGTTCCAGCCGCATGACGGTCACGCAAATCGGACGCGAACTCACGTAGCTTCGTATTCAAATACTGCTTGAACGCATCCGAACTCTTCGAATTAGCCGACTCCGGATAAGCACTCTTCGGCACCAAACCATACTTGTTCACCAAATCAGCGAACATCTGCCACCAACCACCATCATCGGCCGGACCATAATTAATCGCCTCGAACACACGACTATCCAGCGGCTCATCCAACGTGGCAAGCACATTCTCCAAATACGTGTTCGACTTCTCCATCGCATCCCAGAAAAACAGGTAGGTTTCCGAAAACTCGAAATCCTCCAAATTCCAACGATGCATCAACTCATAACGCAACGTATTAAGCGCCGCAAACATCCAACAACGCCCCGAACTACGCTGATTGGTGATACTCCCCTGCTTCAGCTCGATGGAGAAATCATTCTGCAGCACGCGCTCGCCCTTATAGTCGGTGGCTGCGGCGAGCACACCGGATGATACTGCCGCGTTAGCTGCCACCAGATTGGCGCGGTCAGCGTTGAAGTCTGTGGAATACTGTTTGAGCAGCGCAGGGTCGAGTGCTTTGACGTCACTCATGGTTCATGGTCCTTTCGATATGTTCGATTTCGGATTCTATGTCGCGCAGGCGGCAACGCAGGTCGGATTCCACGTCTACGCCGTCACGTTGCGCTTTGCGGATGATGGCGATGATTTCGTCTGCATAAGGATGGCTGTCATGCTGTTCGTCTGTCTGTTCTGCGCTTGATTGAATGCGGTTTCGAGCTGGTCACGATACTGCGATTTGTGCACTCTCGATACGATTTTTTGTGGCACGCGGCAATGCGCCTTGCGCATGGGAGATGCCTTCGAGCACAGACTTGCGATGCTTCTCCTTCTGTTTCATCGCTTCCCACAGTTTCAACGTATCTTGCGCATTTTCCGGTGCTGGCGCGGAAGCGTCGGCAGCGTCGTCTGATTGGAAGACGTGCGGATGTCGGGTGATGAGCTTGTCGACGAGACGATTGCACACTTCGTCGATGCCGAACGGATCCTGCGCATCCACGGCGCATACTTGTGCTTGGAAGACGGATTGCAACAGCATGTCGCCGAGTTCTTCACGCATGTTGTCTCGATCATTCGTTTCCACGGCGTCGATGTATTCGTAGGTTTCTTCCAATAGCGGCTTAAGCAGACTTGTATTGGTCTGCTCGCCGTCCCATGGGCATCCGCCTGGTTCGTGCAGAATGCGTACGACCTGCTTGACACGGTCCAACGCGCTAGGCGCATCGCGTACAGGGGCAAGTTTCAAACAGTGTTCGAATTCTTCGGGCAACTGATAATCATCATGTGCGGCTTCAGTCATGCCACTGATTCTTCTCGCATGTGCCGACCATGCGATCGTAACCGTTAATGGGCAGATTCCTCCACCCACTGGAGAATTTGGTGCGCTCATGTGCTCGTCAGCGGGAAGAATCTTCCAGTAGCTGGAAGATTCGGGACGTTCACAGTCACCTCAGCGTGCTGGTGATCTGGTCGACGGTTTCGCCGTCTTTGCGTGCGACGGGCTGGAGGATGGTTTCGTCCTCGGATGCGTAGTAGTAGCCTTCGGCGGTGACTTCGGTATCACCGTTCCATGTGTTGTGGGTGGTGCCGTCCACGCCGGCCCAGCGGAGCGTGCTCGTGCCGGTCACGTTCTCGCTGATCGAGCTGCCGTTACGGCTGGTGGTGACCGTGTCCGCCACGTTCTGCGTGTCGCCGGCCTTGGTGGTCGTGCCGGATGCCTTCGTGGCCACGCTCAGCGTGTAGTCCGGCGGGGCGGGCTGGTATTTGTCGAGCACGATCACGACGATGCTGCGGGTCGAGTCGACATGGCGTTCCATGATCTTGTCGACGCTGTTCGACGGATCGTCGCTGAAGCCATCGCCGGTGTGATAAGACTGAGATCCAGCGTAGTTGTAAGTGTTCGGTGCGACGTACTTGTACCAGTTGTCCTTCCATATCTTCGCGTCGTAGACGCCGGACCCGTTCCACACGCTGGTGGTGGACCCGTTGCGACGCGCGCCCACGGCCACGACGCGGCAGTCGCCGTCGCTCTCGCCCGGATGCCTCTGGCGGAAGCCGGCCACGCATTCCGCGTTCGCGTCGCTCAACGCCTTGGCGGCCTTGCCGGCCGAATCGTCCATGGTCACGCCTTTCCAGGCCATGGCGCGGCTCACGCTGTTCAGGTCGGTCGCGGAACCCCACGAGCCCGTCGCGTCGTCCTTGTAGGCCCAGAACTGCGCGGCCGAGCCGCCTCCGCCGGTGCCTCCCTGGTCTCCGCCGCCGCCCGCCCAGGCGGTGCCGGCGGTCAGGCCTCCGGCCAATGTCGCCGTGGCGGCGAGCAGGGCCAGCGCCTTCCTTCCGTTACTGTTCTTGGAACCCAATGTTCCGTCTCCTTTCAGAGATTCATC
>ENA-OQES01001096-OQES01001096.1-human-gut-metagenome-genome-assembly--contig:-NODE-1096-length-10602-cov-2.808019_pt1 | contig 10602 bp, 15 predicted proteins | sample MGYA00242798_ERZ504641 | MGnify/ENA primary metagenome ERZ504641 (study PRJEB26092, sample SAMD00036327) | human gut metagenome | host: Homo sapiens | study: EMG produced TPA metagenomics assembly of... | reverse complement strand
CGTCTCTGGGAAATCAAAATCAATGGAACCGCGTTTCTTCCTTCGGGCTCTTAAAATACCCGAAAGCTCCTGCATCCGTTCGAACATCGGAACCAGTTCTTTGTATTCTAAGATCTCCGCTTCATCATGATCCGTCAGAATCTTCTTTACGCTGGTATAGGACATTCTGCGATCCACATGAATTACTGTCTCAGCGATCTCATGTGCGATCACATCACCAGACGGATCCACTGTCATGATGCAGCTGAGTGCAAGTCTGTCCTCTCCTGCATTGAGTGAACACATTCCATTCGAAAGTGTATGTGGAAGCATCGGGATCACACGGTCTACCAGATATACACTTGTACCCCTTTCCAGTGCCTCTCTGTCAAGTGCACTGTTCTCCTGCACATAATTCGTCACATCTGCAATATGCACGCCCAGAATATAATTTTCTCCCTCTTTTACAAGGGATACCGCATCATCCAGATCCTTTGCATCTTCTCCGTCAATCGTGACCATCTGCCAGTCACGCAGATCCTTTCTTCCATTCATGTCAGCTTCGCTGACCGGTTTTGCAACACGCTCTGCCTGTCTTAATACTTTATCCGAAAATTCTACCGGGAGGTCATACCCTTTTACGATCGACATGATATCTGTTCCCGGATCATTCAGATGACCGATGATCTCCACGATCTTTCCTTCCGGTTTCTTTCCATTCTCTCCATAAGAGGTCAGCTCCACTACAACTTTGTGTCCATCCACTGCCCCTCTTGATTTTTCAATCGGTACAAATATGTCCTGATCCAGTCTCTGGTTATCCGGAATCACGAACCCAAACTTCTTTCCCGGCTTCATGCGGTAAAGTCCGACTACTTTTGAAAGCCCCCGCTCCAGGATCTTCACGATCTTTCCTTCACGGCTTCTTCCTTCCGGTTCTTTTGTAAGTACGATCTCAACATGATCTCCGTCAAATGCACCACAGGTATCATCCGCACCGATGAATACATCCTCTGAATCTCCTTCGTCCAGCACTACAAAGCCAAATCCCTTAAGACTTGCCCGGAACACACCGGTCAGACGCTTTGCATGTCCCCTGCAGTATTTTCCTCTCTTGGAAAGATATATCTTTCCCTCCTGCTCCAACGCTTCCAGAATCTGTCTTAACTCATCTCTGTCTTCATTTTTGCCACGCGAAGAAGCATTGCCAGTTCCTTGAATTTCATCGGTGTATATAAATCATCACAGATCAGATCATAGACAACCTTTTTTTCTTTTATCAAATTTCTTACTCATATCTCTATGCTCCCCTGCATATTCTGTGTTCCAAAAAGGGACACTCCCATACAGGAGTGTCCCTTTCATCTTCTAAAATATGCTCTATCCTATGCAAATACTTTTAAATTCAACACTGCTGCCAGTACAATAAACAGAATCGCAAGGAATTTTGTCGACTTCACCAGTGCACCTTCCATAGAACGTCCCTTGTTCTGTCCCCAGTAAGTATCAGCGATACCACTAATGGCACCAAGCCCTGCTGACTTACCTTCCTGCATCAGTACGATAACTGTTAAAGCGATACAGTCTATTGCAAATATTATCATTAATACAATCTTCAAAATGTCCACTATTCACACCTCCTGCGGATAAACCACATATATTCTATCACAGGATGGACGATAAGGCAAGCTAATCTCTTTCGAAATCTTGTGTCAGACAGCATTATATCTGTACATTTTCTAATTTTTTCTTCGAATGGGTTCTGATATACAGCCACATCCCCCAGTCTTTCCTCTATCCGCAATAATTGATTATACTTTTCCACCCGTTCCGAACGGCATGGAGCTCCTGTTTTGATCTGCCCTGCATCTGCCGCCACTGCGATATCTGCAATGAACGAATCGGCAGTCTCGCCCGAACGGTGTGAGATTACCGTCTTATATCCGGCATTCTGCGCCATCTTTACTGCTTCAAAGCTCTCCGTCAGTGTCCCGATCTGATTCACTTTGATCAGTATCGCATTCGCCGCTTTTCTTCTGATCCCTTTGGCAAGTCTTCTGGTATTCGTCACAAACAAATCGTCTCCTACCAGCTGCACCCGCTCTCCGAGCCTGTCCGTCAGCGTCTTCCAGCCTTCCCAGTCATCTTCATCCAATGGATCTTCAATGGATACAATCGGATATTTTTCTATGATATCTTCGTAATAATCAATCAGTTCTTCTGCCGAACGGACGATCTTATATCCTTTTTTGCTTTGCCTCACCGTCGAATACATATTTCTTAAAATTCTTATCATATAACTCGGATGCTGCTACGTCCAATGCGATAGCTATCTCTTCGCCTGGCTTATATCCGGCCTTTTCCACCGCTTTTACCATCAAACGCAAGACCTCATCTGCATTGTGAAGATCCGGTGCAAATCCTCCTTCGTCTCCTACTGCAGTACTGTATTCCAGCGTTTTCAAAACTCTCTTCAGCTCATGATATACTTCCGCACACATCTGAAGTCCGGTCTTAAAATCTTTTGCCCCTACCGGCATGATCATAAATTCCTGAATATCAATCGTATTATCCGCATGTCTTCCGCCATTCATGATATTCATCATCGGAACCGGAAGTTTTTTCCACATTTGTGCCGCCAAGATACGAATACAGCGGAAGTCCCAACGCCCCGGCCGCCGCTCTTGCAGCCGCCAGCGAGACTCCAAGCATGGCATTGGCACCAAGATTGGATTTGTTCTTTGTTCCGTCAAGCCTGACCATCGCCTGATCAATCGCTACCTGATCCAGTACATTCATGCCGATCACTTCCGGCGCAATCCTTGCATTGACATGATCTGCCGCCTGCTGCACACCCAGTCCTCCATATCGTTCTTCTTTATCCCGTAATTCAACTGCTTCATATTTTCCGGTCGATGCACCGGACGGAACACTTGCTCTTCCGCAGAATTCATCTCCGGCAAGTACTTCCACTTCTATCGTCGGATTTCCTCTCGAATCAAGTATTTCTCTTGCGTATACATCCGTAATGGGTAAATACTTATACATTATTTCTATCCTCCTCTTTATAGAAGATAGTATGTTCCGATCCGAAGCAAAACATTCAGTTTTTAATCTGAATCACGCTATTTTGCATTATTATATATAAAAATTAATACAATTCTTTATAAATCTCTGCCATCTGCTGCCAGGTCAGTTTCACATAGCTTTGATTCAGAAGTCTCTGCTGTGTCTCTTCAACTGTCTTCGCAAAGCTCTCGATTTCTTCTTCCTTCATTCCATATTCATGTAACGGTTTTCTTGCAATGATCTGATCCAGAAGTTTCTCAATCTTGGTATATACTTCATCTGATTTGCACTTTAAAATATTGCTTAAAAAATTTATTTAGTTTCTTTATTCTGCCATTTGGATCTAATTCCTGATATTTTGCGAATACAGCTGTCAGGAACTGATAGTTCGCTTCTCCATGTGTGACATGATACACGCCACTCAGAGGATAAGACATGGCGTGCACCGCTCCTGTTCCTGCATTGCCGAATGCAATACCGGCAAGATTGCTTGCTGTCAGGAAATCATCCAGCAGATTCATTCTGTATTCTTCCCCATGTTCAGCAATCTTCTGGAATCCTTCAATGATCATCTCCATTGCCTTCATACTGAACATCTGTGTATATAAAGTTGCTTTCGGCGATACATAGGATTCAATCGCATGAATGAACGCATCAATCGCACTTGTTGCAAAAAAGTGAATACGGAAGACCGGTCAGAAGCTCCGGAATCAGCACTGCACGATCTGCATAGATCTCATCGACAGCAAGTCCCATCTTTGTATGTAACTTCGTAAACTCAGCAATTGATACATTGGAAACTTCCGAACCGGCACCACAAGTCGTCGGCACTGCGATCAGAGTCTTCTCTCTTTTAAGCGGTACCTTCCTGCCAAAGATCTCTTCGGCGGTGTAATTTCCTGCAAGCACCAGGATCTTCGCCATATCGATAACAGCTCCTCCTCCGATTGCAATAATTCTGTCACAATCCGTCTTACGGAAATCTGCCAGCAATGCATCGATCATCACATCTGTAGGCTCGCCTTTTCCATATTTACTTTTAAATTCCACATGTGCTTCCAGCCCAAGTGGTGCAAAATATGTCTCATATGTACTTTTACTTGCAAGAATAAAATCATTCTTACCTATATTATATTCTTCTGCGAAATCTTTTGCGTGTTCAAATTTCTGTACTTCTGCCTTCTGCCAAAAAAGGTTTCATTTTTTCTTATCCTCCCGGTCATTTTTACTGAATATTTTGTCTCTTAATAATATACCACCAATCCGTTGACTTTTCTATACGTGAGCGTTACAATCATTGAGGATATGAAAGATTTCTTTCATATCCAAATAATTACAAAGGAAAACTGGGGAATTTTTCAAATGAAAGAACATTTAAAAAACTTTGCACTACTCACTGGCAGTACACTGATCATGGCAGTGGGTATCTACTTTTTCAAGTTCGCCAACAACTTCACGTTTGGCGGTATCACCGGTTTTGCGGTACTCGTTGCCAAGTTCACTCCTCTTTCGGCCAGTGATTTTTCCTTCATTGCGAATATGCTCCTTCTGATCATAGGGCTTTTGCGTTCTCGGGAAAAAAATTTGCTGCACAGACTGCATATAGTAGTATCCTACTTTCTGTCACGCTGTCCGGACTGGAACGTATCTATCCAATGAGCCACCCGCTTACCAACGAACCATTGCTGGAACTGATCTTCGCGATTGTACTTCCTGCCATCGGTTCGGCCATTCTGTTCAATATCGGAGCATCCAGCGGGGGCACGGATGTTATTGCCATGATATTGAAGAAATACACCAGCGTTGACATCGGAAAAGGCTTGCTTGCTTCCGATATCTTATTCACAATCGCCGGTTTCTTCGTATTTGACATTAAGACGGGTCTTTATTCACTGCTCGGTCTTACGATGCGTTCGACACTGATCGACAGTCTGATTGAAAGTCTGAACCGCTCGAAGTATTTCCACGTGGTATGTAGCGAGCCGGAACCAATCTGTGAATTTATCAAAAATGACCTGAAACGAGGTGCAACAATCGTACTCGCACAGGGTGCCTTCACAGGCGATGACAAATATATCATCCTGACTGTACTTAGTCCAAATGAAGCAATCAAGCTTCGTAATTTCATAAAAGCTCATACAACTGGTGCATTCTTACTGATATCCAATACCAGCGAGATTATAGGAAAAGGGTTCCACTCTGTGTAGTGAAACCCTTTACTTTTTTCTCCGTATTCTCAATGTCCAACAGATCCAGGATTGAATGTGACATCATATACTGATAAAATTCCATTGCATCTCCCGCCGAAATATTTTTGCTTTCCCGGATAAGCCAGTATTTCAGTCCATTCACCAATGATATTGCATGAAATTCCAGAAATACCTTTTCGTCGACGTGTGGCATATTTCTTAAGTGTTTTAACGGATGATGCTTTACCAGAATTTCTTCCATATGGAAAACCTGTCCATACAGCATCTCCTCAAAGGAATTCTGCCCTGTTACTTCAAATACCTTTTCGTAATAAGTCTTGTCTTCTCCAAATCTCTGGAACAAAAGCTGCAGAGACTCCATTACATGTTCTTGCTCCATAAGTTCTGAGACTTCTTTAAATACGTCTTCCCACAGAAGCCATTCCATCACTTCGTATTTGTCCTGAAAATAATTATAGAACGTCGGACGTATCACCCCTGCTGCATCTGTGATCATCTTGATCGTCAGTTTTTCAAATCCTTTTTCGCCACCAGTTCTTTAAATTTTTCTCCAATAGTGCTTTTGTTAATTCACTTTTGCGCTCCATCTCATCACCTTAATTTTTCTCAGATAACTTGTAGTAAATTATTATACCCCTGCTATCCGGCAAAATCTACCGTCAAATTGCTCCATTTTTTCACGTATAATAATGGAGAATTACGTCGAAACTGGCAAGTAAAAGGAGTGCTCCCCCGACCCAGTATGCACGTCTGTTTTCTTTCAGTCCCAGTCTGTATCCTGCAAATATACCGATTACCGCTTCCAGAACTGTTACCGGGAATAACACCAATGACTCTTCGATCATGGCTGTATCCAGGAATCCAAGTCCCATTCCGACAAAGAACGCATCGACACTCGTTACCAGTGCAAGAAGCGTTGTTTTCTTCCATTCGATCTCATCTTTTCTGCGTTCCAACACCTTCTTTTTACGGATTCCTTTGAGGATCATATAGATGCCAAGTGCCGCAAAGATCAGCACTGTCAGACCTTCCCATCTGTCAGCCGCCGTCTTCGTTCTGGTAATAGACAGTAACGGCAACAATGTGATCAGGTTTCCAAGTACCAGTACCCCAAGCTGGATACCGCCAAACAGAACGCTTAAGAGGACCAGATTCTTCCATCTGATCTTTGAAAACTCCGGCTCCCATATAGGCCGCCGCCACAAATACATCGATCGATAATCCAACGGATACAATCAACAGTTCCATCGTTGACAATTGCATCGCCTTCTTTCTTTTCTCCTATTTTAGCCTATTTAGAATCGTTTTTCGAAGAAACAAATGCTATATAGATACCGAAATCGTACTACATTTTCCTCTATTTGTATAAAAACCCAAATATACTCGATATATAAATATGATATATAGTAACTCCCGTAACTCTTTTATTCCTGAATACTTTGGTATCTAAAAAACGAGAAAGCTACGCTCTTACGTAACCTTCCCGCTTTCTGCGACATATATAGTATCAACTTTAGGATGTGTCTCTTATATTATATCCCGATTAGTGATGGAATAAACGGATTCCGGTAAATGACATCACCATATCATATTTATTACATGTTGCAATTACATTGTCATCACGTACGGATCCACCCGGCTGTGCAATGTATTTTACACCACTCTTATGCGCACGCTCGATATTATCCCCAAATGGGAAGAATGCATCTGATCCAAGTGCAACATCGGTCAGTTTGTCCAGCCATTCTCTCTTGGCTTCTCTTGTGAATACTTCCGGTTTTTCTTTGAAGATTGCCGGCCATGCATCGTCTGCAAGCACGTCCATGTAATCGTCTCCCATATAGAGATCGATCGCATTGTCTCTGTCTGCACGTCTGATTCCATCCACGAATGGAAGATTCATAACCTGCGGTGACTGTCTGAGCCACCAGTTATCTGCTTTGCCTCCTGCAAGACGTGTACAATGGATTCTGGACTGCTGTCCTGCACCGATACCGATTGCCTGTCCGTCTTTTACGAAACATACAGAGTTGGACTGTGTATATTTTAATGTAATCATAGAGATTGCCAGATCAATCTTAGCCTGCTCTGTCAGTTCTTTGTTCTCTGTCACGATATTTGAGAAGAAATCATCGTCAATCTTTAATTCATTTCTTCCCTGCTCAAATGTAACACCGAATACCTGCTTGTGTTCGATTGGAGCCGGTACATAATCCGGATCGATCTGGATTACATTATAGTTTCCTTTTTCTTTGCTTTTAAGATTTCCAGCGCTTCCGGTTCATATCCAGGAGCGATCACACCATCGGATACTTCACGTTTGATCAGTTTGGCAGTATCCACGTCACATACATCAGACAGAGAAATAAAATCTCCGAAAGAAGACATACGGTCTGCGCCTCTTGCTCTTGCGTATGCAGATGCAAGCGGAGATAATTCTCCGAGATCATCTACCCAGTAGATCTTTGCAAGCGTATCACTCAGTGGAAGTCCAACTGCGGCACCTGCAGGAGATACATGCTTGAATGATGTAGCTGCCGGAAGTCCGGTTGCTTTCTTTAACTCACTTACAAGCTGCCATCCGTTAAATGCATCCAGGAAATTGATATATCCCGGTCTTCCATTCAGAACCTTGATCGGCAGTTCACTTCCGTCTTCCATATAGATTCTGGAAGGTTTCTGGTTCGGATTACATCCATATTTCAGTTCTAATTCGTTCATATCTATTCTCCTTATCGATTCCTCTTACTGGTTCTTATTGATGATCTTTGTCTCATATGTACCTGTCGCGATATCAATATAGCGTACGAATAATGATACTTTGTTGTCCGCATTCAGGCTGTTCCATAAGCTGTCGGCAAATGCATCCATATCATCCGGAATTGCAATCAGTTTTGGTTCTCCTTCAAAGCTCGGAAGCGGATTGCCGTCACATTTGTATGTATGGATGAAATGTCCTTCTCCTGCTGCAGGATTCTCATATGCGAATGTATAACGGTTGCAGCTTTCTGGATTGCCGTTGTTGCTCTTTAGGATTGACATTGCGTAATTAAATGTTCCATTTTCAATATGCATAACACCAGAAATTCTAGGTGTGTAGTTCGGTCCGTCTGGTTCGAATTCACGGCTTCTGAGTGACTGTTCAAATGTAAGCTGCTTGTCCATGCCCTCGTAGATGGTATCTGTCTGATCTCCGTTGGTTACGATCGTCTTGTTGCCAAGTACTCGTACCGGTGCATAAATGATCAGGCTTGGATCAGTCAGTTTGGATGGATCAAATGCCTGTGTGCGGATGCCTTCCCCTTCTTCTACAAACACACGGTTACGGCTGTTCTCACTTCTTCCCATAATAAAGTAAGCAGTTACAGCTTTGGTCCCATCTGCACTCTTTCCTATAATAATGCCACGTCCCGGGTAAGAATTGCCCTGCAGTTCCTTCTCGATTGATAACATTTCCATGAATACATCTCCTTTTCGTTTGTGTTTTTGAACGCTTCTATCCTTATTATATATAAAACCGTCTTATTTTTCCACCCCTTTTTATAAGTATAATTAAAAATTTCTCGTTTTTTTCATAAGTACAATTTAAGTTTTGAATCTTTTATCGTTATTTATGATACTTTTTTTCCCTTTTTTCGTCAAAAAAAAGCGACAATATACGATTAATGTCGCATTTGCTTGAATCTGGAAATCAAAAGTTTTTAAGATAAGGTAACTGCATAGAGAATATAATGCAGTAAGATGAGGAGGTAACATTATGAACGTTGTAGACACAATCAAAAACGCCGCCTTTGCTTCCGCTATTCAGGCAGCACTTAACTACATGGATAAGGATCCTGAAACTAATATTCCAAAGGTTATGAGTATCGTTGACAAGGCTGCACCAGAAGGCTGGTATGAAAGTCAGCGTAATGCGATCCGTCAGGGTATCGCCGAAAAAGGTAATTGGTATCAGCTTGCACAGAAAGTATGGGAGCTGGATCCAGGTGTACGAAAAACTTTCTTTACAAACTTTATTGTTAACGCTTCTTTGAAGGGTTCTGCTCTTCAGAAGGAAACCGAGGAAAAAGAAGACTGTAATGTTCCTTGGGCGATTTTATTAGATCCGACTTCAGCCTGTAACCTGCACTGTACCGGATGCTGGGCTGCAGAATACGGACATAAACTGAATCTTTCTCTCGAAACGATCGATGACATCGTAACACAGGGAAAGAAACTTGGTACATACATGTATATCTATACCGGTGGGGAACCAATGGTACGTAAGAAAGATATCATCACAATCTGCGAACGTCATCCTGACTGTGAATTCTTATCTTTCACAAATGGTACACTGATCGATGAAGAATTCTGTCAGGAAATGTTAAGAGTTAAGAACTTCGTTCCTGCAATCAGTCTGGAAGGATTTGAAACTGCCAATGACGGACGCCGTGGTCCTGGTGTGTTTGATAAAGTAAAACATGCTATGCAGTTATTAAAAGAACACAACCTTCCATTTGGTATCTCAACCTGTTATACAAGTATGAACTACAAAGATATCACAAGTGAAGAATTCTACGATATGATCATCGAAGCCGGTGCTTTATTCATCTGGTTCTTCCACTATATGCCAGTTGGAAATGACGCCGCTCCGGAACTTATGCCAAATCCAGAGCAGAGAAAAGCTGTATACGAACGTATCCGTGCTTTCAGAAGCTCCAAACCAATCTTCAGTCTGGACTTCCAGAATGATGCGGAATACATCGGCGGATGTATCGCGGGCGGACGTTACTACCTGCACATCAATGCAGCCGGAGATGTGGATCCTTGTGTATTCATCCATTATTCGAATGCCAATATCCATGAAGTCAGCCTTCTGGATGCATTAAAGAGTCCAATCTTCCAGGCATACCGAAAAGGACAGCCATTCAATGACAACATGCTGCGCCCATGTCCAAATGCTTGAGAATCCGGAATGCTTACCAAAGATGGTAAAAGAGACCGGTGCTCACTCTACCGATCCACAGTCACCGGAAGATGTACAGCATCTTTGCGATAAATGTAAGCCTTACGCTGAGGCCTGGACGAAGATGGCTGATAAGCTTTGGGTGGAGAGACAGGCAGCGAAGAAGTAATTTTCTATTTAATGCATCATGGCGGCTGTCACCGACCGGAATAAAACTACAAGGTCCCAGCCTGTGCTGACTCCAACATGGGGAAATTCTAAAGCAAAAAAGTTGACCTAAAAACGAGCTCACAAAAAATCCAAACTCGACATTCGTCTCAGACAGTGGATTTTTTTGTGAGCAAACGGTCAACTTTTTTTACTTAAGAATTTCCAACCATGACGTCGTATGCAGCAGCG
>ENA-OQES01001095-OQES01001095.1-human-gut-metagenome-genome-assembly--contig:-NODE-1095-length-10605-cov-1.724470_pt1 | contig 10605 bp, 15 predicted proteins | sample MGYA00242798_ERZ504641 | MGnify/ENA primary metagenome ERZ504641 (study PRJEB26092, sample SAMD00036327) | human gut metagenome | host: Homo sapiens | study: EMG produced TPA metagenomics assembly of... | reverse complement strand
ATTGGCCTTAAGTGAAGAATCCTTCACGTCGCCAGCCTTGTCGCCGAAGATAGCGCGGAGCAGTTTCTCCTCAGGTGAAGGATCGCTCTCACCCTTAGGTGAAATCTTACCGATAAGGATATCGCCCGGCTCTACACGAGCACCAACTCTGATTATACCATTGTCATCGAGGTCTTTGGTAGCCTCTTCGCTGACGTTAGGAATGTCGCTTGTGAACTCTTCCATACCGCGCTTTGTCTCACGAACGTCGAGCGAATATTCATCCACATGTACTGAAGTAAGAATATCCTCACGCACTACACGCTCGTTTAGCACGATAGCGTCCTCATAGTTGTATCCCTTCCAAGGCATGTAAGCAACAAGCAAGTTGCGTCCGAGTGCCAGCTCGCCGTCCTCTGTAGCATATCCTTCTGTAAGGATGTCGCCCTTCTTTACACGCTGTCCCTTGTCGCAAATAGGACGGAGGTCAACGGTCATGTTCTGGTTAGTACGGCGGAACTTAGGTATTCTGTACTCCTTGAGAGCAGGCTCAAAGCTTACGAACTCTTCTTCCTCAGTTCTGTCATAAAGGATACGTATTGTAGTTGCATCAACATACTCGATTACGCCATCGCCTTCGGCTGTGATCATAGTACGTGAGTCAACACATACCTGCTTCTCAATACCGGTACCTACGATAGGAGCCTCATTGTGAAGCAGAGGAACTGCCTGGCGCATCATGTTACTACCCATCAACGCACGGTGAGCATCGTCGTGCTCCAAGAAAGGAATGAGTCCGGCAGCAATAGATGCAATCTGCTGAGGAGATACGTCCATAAGGTCAACCTCCGAAGGAGGCACTACGGGGAAGTCGGCATCCTGGCGGCACTTAACCACTTCACGGATAAACGTACCGTCATCGTTCAGCGGAGCATTGCCCTGACCGATGATATGGTCTTCCTCCTCTTCAGCAGTAAGATAAAGTATATGGTCATTGTCGAGATCAACAATTCCGTCCTTAACCTTGCGGTAAGGAGTCTCGATGAATCCCAACTCATTGATTTTAGCGTAAACACAAAGAGACGAGATAAGTCCGATGTTAGGACCTTCAGGGCTCTCAATAGGACAAAGGCGTCCGTAGTGTGTATAGTGAACGTCACGCACCTCGAAACCGGCACGCTCTCTTGACAGACCGCCAGGACCAAGGGCAGACAGACGGCGCTTGTGAGTTACTTCGGCAAGCGGGTTGGTCTGGTCCATGAACTGTGACAACGGGTTGGTACCGAAGAACGAGTTGATAACACTCGATATTGTCTTGGCGTTGATAAGGTCTGTAGGAGTGAACACCTCATTGTCGCGAACGTTCATACGCTCTCTGATGGTACGGCTCATACGTGCCAGACCGATAGAGAACTGGTTGCTCAGCTGCTCGCCAACAGTACGTACACGGCGGTTGCTGAGGTGGTCGATATCGTCTACAGTGGCGTTAGAGTTAACCAGCTGTATAAGATATTTGATAATTTGCAATTATATCTTCTTTAGTCAGGATACGGACATCCATGTCTGTATCAAGACCTAACTTCTTGTTGATACGGTAACGGCCTACATCACCCAAGTCATAACGTTTGTCAGAGAAGAACAGGTTCTGGATAACCTCACGTGCACTTGCATCATCGGCAGGATCTGCATTACGCAGCTGACGGTAGATGTAAAGCACGGCTTCCTTCTCAGAGTTACTCGGGTCTTTCTGTAATGTGTTGAAGATTATTGAATACTTGCTTGCAGAATCAATATCCTTGTGGAGAAGAACTGTCGAAGCGCCGCTGTCGATAATGTCGTCGATGTTATCCTTTGTAATTTCTGTCTCACGCTCCATGATAACCTCGTTACGCTCGATAGAAACAACTTCACCGGTATCCTCATCAACGAAGTCCTCGTTCCAGCTCTTCAGAACCCTCGCAGCAAGCTTACGGCCAATGGCATCCTTCATATTCTTCTTGTTGACCTTAACTTCCTCAGCCAGGTCGAATATCTGAAGAATATCCTTATCGGTCTCGAAACCGATAGCACGCAAAAGTGTTGTAACAGGCAACTTCTTCTTACGGTCGATGTATGCATACATCACATTGTTGATGTCAGTTGCAAACTCAATCCATGAGCCCTTGAACGGGATGATACGGGCTGAGTACAACTTAGTACCGTTGGCATGCACGCTTTGACCGAAGAATACGCCCGGTGAACGATGAAGCTGCGACACAACAACACGTTCCGCACCATTGATAACGAACGTAGCCTTATCCGTCATATAAGGAATCGGACCCAGGAATACATCCTGAATAACCGTATCAAAATCTTCGTGGTCAGGGCTCGGTACAATATAATTTCAATTTTGCCTTTAAAGGGTACGCTATAAGTAAGCCCTCGCTCTATACATTCGTCTATGGTATAGCGCGGCGGATCAATATAGTAGTCCAAAAACTCAAGAACAAAATTATTTCTTGTATCGGCAATGGGGAAGTTTTCAGCAAATACTTTATACAGTCCCTCGTTCTTACGTTTCTCGGTGGGGTATCCAGTTGTAAAAAAGTCTTTGAATGACTTCAATTGTACTTCCAGGAAATCCGGATATTCCAGCGGATTCTTAGTCGAAGCAAAATTAACTCTTTGATTTACAGTATTTGAAGACATCTGTTAATGGATTTGTAGAACTTAATTTTAAATATATACACAAAAAGGTAAAGAACCCTTTTCACGAAGGGTTCCTTACCGAATTACCTGATTTACAGGCTAATGTTATTTAAGTTCAACTTCAGCTCCAGCTTCTTCCAATGTTTTCTTCAATGATTCTGCTTCGTCTTTAGCCAAACCTTCTTTTACTACGCTAGGAGCACCGTCTACCATGTCTTTAGCTTCCTTCAAACCAAGACCGCAAGCTTCCTTAACGGCTTTAACTACTTGAAGTTTAGCTGAGCCAGCGCTCTTCAATACTACATCGAAAGAAGTTTTTTTGCTTCAGCGGCAGCAGCACCACCAGCTGCAGGGCCAGCAGCAACAGCAACAGCTGCAGCAGCAGGTTCAATACCGTATTCTTCTTTCAGGATAGTTGCAAGTTCATTAACTTCTTTTACTGTCAAGTTAACTAATTGTTCTGCAAAGCTTTCAAATCTGCCATTTTTGTATGATTTTAATTGTTTAATTACTAAAATAATTGATGTTTTTTTGTTTCCGAAGTTACGCTTCGGGACGTTCACCGAGAGTCTTGAGAACTCCGTGAATGGTGTTACCACCTGATTGCAGAGCAGAAATAACATTCTTGGCCGGTGATTGCAGCAAGGCAACGATTTCGGCAATAACTTCATTCTTACTCTTGATACTTACGAGAGCATCCAACTGGTCAGCACCAACATAGAAGCTTTCTTCTGCATATGCAGCTTTCAATCCGGGAATACCGTTCTTTGCTTTATCTTTCAGCAGTTTCGCAGGTGCATTCGCTGTATTGCAAAATCATTACAGCAGTCGTACCTTTCTGCAACCGTAAAGCGGAGAATAATCCTCTTCCAGGCTTCCAATGCTTTATGAAGCAATGTATTCTTAACTACCATCAATTTGATGTCAGCCTTGAAACACAAAGCTCTCAACGCGCTTGTATCAGCAGCGTTCATAGCAGTGGTATCTATCAAATAGAAGTGACCGTATTCCTTAACTGTAGCAGCAATCTGCTCAATAATCGTACTTTTATCTTCCTTTCTCATTATTACTCCGTTTTATTAGATTTCTTCTACAGATTTCGGGTCAATCTTGATACCCGCACTCATCGTGCTAGAAAGATAAATACTCTTGATATATGTAACCCTTGGCTGCGGTCGGTTTCAATTTATTCAAAGTAGAGATGAATTCTTTCGCATTGTCGCGAATTTGATCAGCACTAAATGAAACTTTACCGATAGAAGTATGAACGATACCGCTCTTGTCAACTTTAAAGTCGAGTTTTACCTTGTTTTACTTCTTTTACAGCTTTAGCAACATCCATAGTCACAGTGCCACTCTTCGGATTCGGCATCAATCCACGAGGACCGAGTACACGACCGAGCGCACCAATCTTACCCATGATAGACGGCATAGTGATGATTACATCAATATCAGTCCATCCACCTTTGATCTTTTCAATATATTCGTCAAGACCAACATAGTCAGCTCCGGCTTCTTTTGCAGCAGCTTCAGCATCCGGTGTACAAAGCACCAAAACGCGTGTAACCTTACCAGTACCGTGAGGAAGTGATACAACACCTCTCACCATCTGGTTAGCCTTACGCGGGTCAACGCCCAAACGTACGTCGATATCCAGAGAAGCGTCGAACTTAGTAAAAGTAATTTCCTTTACCAATTGAGCAGCTTCTTTGAGAGAGTATGCATTTCCCTGCTTCAACTTTTTTCTGCAGCCAACTTTGACTTTTTGTCAGTTTACCCATTATAATTGAAGTTTATTAGTTATTACCCGGGAATTCCCCTTTTACAGCGATACCCATACTACGAGCTGTACCGGCAACCATCTTCATGGCAGCTTCTACAGTGAAACAGTTTAAGTCAACCATCTTGTCCTGAGCAATCGTACGAACCTGTTCCCAAGTAATCTCGGCAACTTTCTTACGGTTAGGCTCAGCAGAACCACTCTTTACCTTAGCTACTTCAAGTAATTGAATAGCAACTGGGAGGAGTCTTTGATTACCAAAATCGAAAGACTTGTCTGCGTAGTAAGTGATAATCACAGGAAGAATTTTTCCTGCTTTGTCTTGGGTTCTGGCGTTGAATTGCTTGCAAAACTCCATAATGTTGATTCCCTTAGAACCCAGAGCAGGTCCAACGGGAGGTGATGGATTTGCAGCGCCTCCTTTAATCTGTAATTTGATTAGTCCAGCAACTTCTTTAGCCATTTTTAATTGATTTATATATAAACATTAATGAAGAATATTACAGCGTAACACCTGTCCTATTCTTTTTCTACTTGCATAAAGCCCAATTCGAGCGGAGTCTTCCGTCCGAATATCTTTACCATGACCTTCAGTTTCTTCTTCTCGGTATTCACTTCTTCAATGATTCCGCTAAAGCCACTGAACGGACCGTAATTCACTTTTACAGTCTCGCCGACTACATACGGGATATTCAGTTCTTCACCGGCATCCTGCAATTCGTCAACTGTACCAAGTATACGATTCACTTCCGACTGTCTCAGAGGAACGGGTTTTTCCGATCCACCCAAGAATCCTATTACATTAGGAGTATTTCTCAGATGGTGAGCGACCTCACCAACCAGAGCAGCCTCCACCAAAACGTAACCAGGGAGATAACTTCTCTCTTTCACAATTTTCTTACCATTGCGAACCTGATATACCTTTTCGGTAGGAATCAATACCTGAGACACATAATCACCAAGGTCGCTGTTTTTGATATCAGCTTCAAGATATTCCTTTACCTTAGTTTCTTTACCGCTAATAGCACGCAAAACGTACCATTCTTTTCAATCTCAGACATTTCTCTAACTGTTTATTAGTGCGGATAAACAAATTCCATTAAATGCTGGAAACAGAAGTCCATCGCAAATACCACCAGTGCAATAAGCAGGGAAGCATATAAAACAACTACATGCACTGTTAGTAAGTTCAGAATACGTAGGCCACGACACTTTATGTAACAAGCTCGTCGTAAGTTTCTTTAAAATAAGCTACTATCTTCTTCATTTCAAAAATATTAGCACGGGAGGAGAGGCTCGAACTCCCGACACCCGGTTTTGGAGACCGGTGCTCTACCAACTGAGCTACTCCCGTGTGAACATAATCAGTTCCCAGTAAATACCGGGAACTGATTAAGATATTTGGTTATTAGTCGAGAATTTCAGTAATCTGACCAGAACCTACTGTACGACCACCCTCACGGATAGCGAAACGCAAACCTACGTTCAATGCTACCGGATAGATCAGTTCTACAGTAATTTCTACGTTATCGCCAGGCATTACCATTTCAGTTCCTTCCGGAAGAGAAATTTCCACCTGTACAGTCCATAGTACGCAGATAGAACTGAGGACGGTATTTGTTGTGGAACGGAGTGTGACGACCACCTTCTTCTTTCTTCAAAACATAGATAGAAGCTTTGAACTTAGAGTGAGGTTTAATCTGACCCGGCTTACAAAGAATCCATACCACGTTTGATTTCGTTCTTATCGATACCACGGAGCAACAAACCTACGTTATCACCGGCTTCACCCTGATCCAGCAATTTGCGGAACATTTCAACACCAGTTACAACAGACTTCTTGTCTTCACCCAAACCGAGGATTTCAACTTCGTCACCTACATGGATAATACCAGCTTCGATACGACCTGTAGCTACAGTACCACGACCAGTAATTGAGAATACGTCTTCAACCGGCATCAGGAACGGTTTATCAATATCACGCGGAGGCAATGGAATCCAATTGTCGCAAGCATCCATCAATTCCATTACTTTTTCCTTCCCACTTTTCAACACCGTTCAATGCACCAAGAGCAGAACCCTGGATGAAAGGAGTGTTGTCGCCATCGAATTTCGTAAGCTGAAAGCAGTTCACGCATTTCCATTTCAACAAGTTCCAGCATTTCAGGGTCATCTACCATATCGCACTTGTTCATAAACACAACCAATCTGGGAACGTTTACCTGACGAGCCAACAGAATGTGTTCACGAGTTTGAGGCATCGGACCATCGGTTGCAGCAACCACGATGATAGCACCATCCATCTGAGCAGCACCTGTTACCATGTTCTTAACGTAGTCGGCGTGACCCGGACAGTCTACGTGAGCATAGTGACGATTAGCTGTTTCATACTCAACGTGTGAAGTATTGATAGTAATACCTCTTTCCTTTTCTTCAGGAGCGTTGTCAATCTGGTCGAATGATTTTACTTCAGAAAAACCTTTCTTGCCTAATACTGTAGTGATAGCAGCAGTCAACGTGGTTTTTGACCGTGGTCTACGTGACCAATTGTACCAATGTTTACGTGCGGTTTGGTACGTTCGAATTTCTCTTTAGCCATAGCTTTACTTGTTATTTATTTGATTAATAATCAGCTTTTTACATTTTTATGAGCTGTTACCGGGACTTGAACCCGGGACCTCTTCCTTACCAAGGAAGTGCTCTACCGCTGAGCTATAACAGCAAGAAAACCGGAGTTGTGGGCAAAGATGGATTCGAACCACCGAAGGCGTAAGCCAGCAGATTTACAGTCTGCCCCATTTGGCCACTCTGGTATTTGCCCAATCATAGAACTCTTTTTCTTTTTCTGAATCCTCTCGGGCGTTCCCACCCTTTAGTGATAATTCATTTTGAGCCTCTTGTCGGATTCGAACCAACGACCCCGAGATTACAAATCACGTGCTCTGGCCAACTGAGCTAAAGAGGCAATCTTTTTAAAAATGCAACCGCAACGTTCTACCGCGAGCGAAACGGCTGCAAATTTAGGCATTTATTTTTTAACCCGCAAAATTTTTAAGCGGATTTTTATTTACTTCGTTGTTTTCCTTGTATTTAACCAGCTGTTTTTTCCAAATGCTTCCAGACAAAGATCCACAGCTTCTTCAAACGTATCACAAACCTTATTCGCATAAAGCTCACCGTTGGGTACCAATACTTTCACCCCGGCTTCTTTATTTTCGGCTGTTTCCGGTTTAACTACCTTTAATGACACCTCTACTTTCTCTATATCATCGTAAAATTTCTCCAATTTAGCAGCTTTTTTCTGAATAAAAGCCTGCAACTGCTCTGACGCATCAAAGTGAATCGATTGAATTCTAACTATCATACTTACCTCCATTTTTTTAGGCTCGAGGATGAGCCTGATTATACACATTTTTTAAGTTCTTCAAAAGTAGTATGCGTATAAACTTCCGTAGTCGCCAAACTCTCATGCCCTAACAGCTCTTTTATCGAGCTCAAATCAGCACCATTGTTCAGCATAGCCGTTGCAAAGGTATGCCTCAGCACATGCGGACTTCGTTTTTTTACAGTTACTACCTTTGACAGGTTTCGTCTCACAATATATGCTACGATACCGCGGCCAAGCCTTTCTCCATCTTCGGACAAAAAAGCATCCGAACAAACCGGCAATGCTTGATTCCGCACATTGACATACTCCTGCATGGAACGCCCCAATTCTTTATCAAAAGGTATCAGACGTTGCTTATTCCGTTTTCCGGTCACTTTAATAAGAGAAGCAGAGAAATCAACATCCTTATCATCCAACCCTATCAATTCCGAAAGCCTCATACCTGTCGTATAAAACATTTCGATAATCAAACGGTCGCGATACCCTTCAAACCTTTCTCCAAAGTCGACATCATCCAACAACCTATCCACTTCACCTTCTCTCAGAAAGACAGGAAGCGGTTTCTTTTTTTGCGGCCCTGTTACTCTCCGTAACGGATTCTGCCGCCACCAATCCTTTCTTTAAAAGATACTTGTAATATGTCCGGACAGAACTCAACTTTCGATTCACCGTATTAGGCGCATAACCTTTATCCATCAGGGAAACAATCCATTCACGAACAAGATCCGCACCTACATCCGACGGGGCCAAATCTCCCAACAGCTTCTCACCAAACTTCTGCAACTCAAGAATATCCGTCCGGTAATACCTTACAGTACCTTCAGAATAATTCCGTTCATACAGAAGATAGTCGAGAAAAGAATCTGTCAACAGCATATCGTTACATCTAAATCATGCAACGAATGTATGAAAAAGAATTCAATAATTCAAAGGAAATTACGAATTATTAATCTTCTACTTGTTGAAGTTGCTGAACGTAAACTGCACGCTCTTTCTTAAGTCTTTTAGTCACAGACGGTTTATCAAACTGTTGTCTGCTTCTCAACTCTTTAACGATACCAGTCTTTTCAAATTTTCATTTTAAAATTTCTTCAGCGCGTTTTTCAATGTTTTCGCCTTCTTTTACAGGTACTACAATCACTTTTTTGATTTTTAAAATTTAAATGGTTTATAAAATCTCACGATTAAATTGAGCGGCAAAATTACACATACTTTCTTTATTCACAAAACTTTCGACCAAAAAAATCGACAATCCTAACATAAAATACCTGCCTTTCTTACTGACAGTTATCAAAACTGTCCGCAGATAAGATTTCACTTACAGAAGCAACAATAGATAAAATAACAGAATTTACTCCATGTAATACAAGTAAAGTGAGTATCTTTGAAAACGCTTATCAACACCTTATACAGTATGAATTTAACAATTAATGAACGTATTGCCGCCTTGCGGACACACATTGCCCCAAGAAAACATACAGGCATTCATCATTCCAAGCACAGACCCTCACCTCAGCGAGTACGTAGCTGCCCCCACTGGCAGTCGCGGGAATGGATTTCCGGATTTACAGGTTCAGCCGGCACGGTAGTTATAACAGCAGAAGAGGCCGGTTTATGGACCGACTCCCGTTATTTCCTGCAAGCCGCCCGGCAGATAGAAGGAACTGAAATCACATTATACAAAGAGATGTTGCCTGAAACGCCAAGTATTCCGACATTCTTGAACTCACGCCTGCAAGAGGGAGACACCGTAGGAATAGACGGCAAAAATGTTCTCGGCCAAAGAAGTGGAGCATCTGCAAGAAGCATTGAGAAAGAGCGGTATTCATGTAAAAAAGTGTTGCCGACCCCCCTGCAACTGTTATGGAAAGACCGCCCGGCAATGCCATTGTCTCCCGCGTTTATTCACGACACACAATATGCCGGCAGGAGCTTTACGGAGAAACTTGCAGCCGTCCGAAAAGAGATGGACGCAAACGGTGCTGAGTCTTTGCTACTGTCGGCACTGGATGAAATAGCCTGGCTGCTCAACATTCGAGGAAATGACGTACACTGCAACCCGGTTGTTGTCAGCTACCTGCTGATAGAGAAAAACGCAGTGCATTATTTCATCCAACCGCAAAAAGTCACAGCAGAGCTAACTTCCTATTTTAACGTTAATGGTATCTCCGTACATACATATGAAGAAATAGAAGATTACCTTAACCACTTCCCTGCAAGAAGCATACTGGCAGATTCCGCCAAAACAAATTACGCCATCTACTCGGCAATCAATCCGCAATGCCGGATAATCGACGGCACATACCCCCGTAACTCTACTGAAAGCCATCCGCAACAAACAGGAAATAGCCGGCATCCATACGGCTATGCAAAGAGACGGCGTTGCATTGGTTAAATTTCTGAAGTGGCTGGAAGATGCCGTTCCTACAGGTCCGGGAAACAGAAATCAGTATAGATAAAAAGCTGCATGCTTTTCGGGCTGCACAACCACTTTACATGGGCGAAAGCTTTGATACGATTGCCGGCTATAAAGAACATGGAGCCATAGTTCACTATGAAGCCACTCCCGAAACGGATGTAACACTGAAAGCGGAAGGCTTTCTTTTACTGGACTCCGGAGCCCAATATCTGGACGGAACGACAGATATAACCCGTACCATCGCACTTGGCAACTTGACGGAGGAAGAGAAAACCGATTACACCTTAATATTGAAAGGCCATATCGCACTGGCAACGGCGGTATTCCCTGAAGGCACCCGCGGAGCGCAAC
>ENA-OQES01001094-OQES01001094.1-human-gut-metagenome-genome-assembly--contig:-NODE-1094-length-10623-cov-3.248095_pt1 | contig 10623 bp, 13 predicted proteins | sample MGYA00242798_ERZ504641 | MGnify/ENA primary metagenome ERZ504641 (study PRJEB26092, sample SAMD00036327) | human gut metagenome | host: Homo sapiens | study: EMG produced TPA metagenomics assembly of... | reverse complement strand
CATCCCGGACAGGCCGCGCATATCAATGACCGCGCCGTCAAACCCGGTATCGTCAAACAGTGTGTTCGAGCCGTTGCCGAGCAGGTAGACGCGGACACCGTTTTCCCGGCAGAGCTGCAGGGTGCGGCGCAACTGCTTTGCGTCCCGGGGCGTACACCAGAAGGCTGCCGGGCCGCCGATCTTAAACGTCGTGTGGGGGGTCCAGCGGCTCCCCCTGCGCAAATGGCAGCTGCTGTGCCGTCAGCGCCGCGCACAGAGCCGTGATCGTCTGTTCCTGCATGGAAACCTCCGTAGTATCAGCATTTTATCAAATAGAACTGCCCAGTGCGGCAGCGCCGATCACACCTGCATCGTTGTGCAGCTGGCAGGCGCAGATGACCGGAAACTTGCCGGTGGTGATGTTCCGGGTCTCGTTCTCCGCATAGGCGCGGACGGGGGCCAGCAGGACCTCGCCCTGGTTGGACACACCACCGCCGATGCAGATGACCTCCGGCTCGAACGTGTTGATGACATTGGCGACGCCGACACCGACATACTCGATCCAGCTGTCGATGACCTTCCGGGCGGTCTCGTCGCCCTTGGCAGCGGCATCAAAGGCCAGCTTGGCGTTGACGTGGTCGATGTCTTGGGTCATCTTCCACATAATGGTGTTCTTGTCGGCCTGCATGGCGGCCTTCGTCTCGCGGGTCAGCGCGCTGGCGGAGGCGTAGCGCTCCCAGCAGCCCCTGCGTCCGCAGGTGCACTGGATGCCGTCCTTGACAATGACGTTGTGACCCATTTCACCGGCGGCGAAGTTGAAGCCGCGCAAAATCTTGCCGCCCAGGATAATGCCGCTGCCGATGCCGGTGCCTAAAGTAATGACGACCGCATCGTTGTACCCCTTTGCACCGCCCGCAATGTACTCGCCGTAGGCGGCGGCGTTGGCGTCGTTCTCGACATAGACCTTGCAGCCGAGCAGGGCCTCGAGGTCAGGGCCGAGGTTCCAGTCGTAATAGCCGAAGTTCGTGTTGAAGCCTACGAAGCCGGTGGTAAAGTTCACGCTGCCGGGCGTGCCGATGCCGACATATTTTATATCGGCAAAATCGACCTTATTATCCCGGGCCACGGTGCGGCACAGGTCGGCCAGTGCCTTTTCCAGATCCTCCGCCGGGCGCGGCAGACGGGTGGCCCAGGTCAGCTTGCCGACGATCTCATAATTTTCGTTGACAATACCGGCGGTCATTGTGGTGCCGCCCAGGTCGATACCAATCGTGTATTTGCTCATAACAAAATTCCTCCTACTTCTTCTGCACAGGGCTTGCCGTGCAGTTGTAATTCCTGTACCAGATTTTCCCGCGTCGCGTTCACGATCAGCTCCTGCGGGAACTGCATTTCCTCCAGCATGGCGTAGAGGGCCGTCAGACCGTGCTGCAGCTGGTGGGTGCTGTGGGCATCACTGTCCACTGAAATATGACAGCCGTTGGCAAGGCAGGCCCTCAGCAGGGCGCGCATATTGGGGATGCCGTCCCTGCGGACGTTGAACGAGTTGCCATTCAGCTCCACGACCTTGTGATTTCGGGCAAATGCCTTCGTGACAAGGTCGTAGTCATAGCGGTAGTTTTCCTGCTCGGAGTGGCCGATGATGTCGACATAGGGGTTCTCGGCCACAGCCAGCCAGAGGCGGTTAGCCTCCCTGCGGGTCAGCAGACCCGGCACGCAGGAGCTATGGATGGATGCGACGACCCAGTCCTGCGCTTTGAGCTGGCTTTCCGAAAGATCCAGCCCGCCTTTGGTGTCCATGACGTTGGCCTCTGCTCCGTAGAGCATGACGACACCGCCGATTTCCCGGGGCATCGCGCTCCAGTTCTGGAAGTGCCAGGCGTGGGGCGAATCCGGCATGGCGGGCGCATGGTCGGTCACAGCCAGCGCGCAGTAGCCGATCTCCTTAGCGGCTGCGGCCATTTCCGTAAAAGTATTGTATGCGTGCGTTGCGCACAGGGTATGCGTGTGCAGGTCTGCGATCATCTGCATGGAACGGGAAAAACCTCTTTTACTTTTGTAATGTCGTCTGCCAGGCCCAGCTGGGTCAGCAGCTCCTTGGCGGCGTTGTAGCCCATCTCCTTCTGGCGGTTGTTGATGGCAGCCGTTTCCAGAATGACGGCCAGGTTACGGCCCGGCATAACGGGAATGAGCATGCTGGGTACCTTGACACCGAGGATGTCGTAATACTCCGTCTCCAGGCCCGTGCGGTCATAGTTCTTGGTGCGGTCCCAGGGCTCGAGCTGGACGACCATCTCGACCTCGACACTCGAGCGGACCGAGCCGATGCCGAACACCCGCGCCACGTTGATAATGCCGATGCCGCGCAGCTCAATAAAGTGGCGGATGTTGGCGGGCGCGGTGCCCAAAATTTTGCGGTAGGATACCCGGCGCAGCTCAACCGCATCATCAGCGATCAGGCGGTGGCCGCGCTTGACCAGCTCAATGGCCGTCTCGCTCTTGCCGACACCGGAGTCGCCCAGAATCAGGATGCCCTCGCCGTAGACCTCGACAAGCACGCCGTGGCGGGTGATGCTGGGGGGCCAGCTCGGTGTTCAGGGTCGTGATGAGCTGCCCCATCAGGGCGGACGTCATCTCGGTGGACATCAGGATCGGTACACCGTACTGCTTGGCAAACTGCATCATTTCCGAAAGCGGCTGCATGCCGCGGGTCAGCACGATGGCCGGCGGCTGGAAGGAGAACAGCTTTTCCAGATGGGTGTTGCGCAGTGAGGTGGACAGCTCATCCAGATAGGACATCTCGGTCAGGCCGATGATCTGGATGCGTTTGCTGTCAAAGTTTTCGTAGTAACCGGCCAGCAGGATGCCCGGACGGTAGACCTCGGTGGCTGTGACCTGAATTTTATCCAGCTCACAGGGGTGTAGGCAATCGTCAGGTTGGCTTCCTCGGCCAATTTTGCAAGGGAAACAGAGAATTCGGACACAGTGGAACGCCCCTTTTCCTAGTTTCAAACATTATTTTCTATTATACCGTACCCGCCCGTTTTTGTACAGAGGGCGCGGGCGCACAATGTTAAAAAAATTACCCGCTGTTTTTCGTGGAAACAGCGGGCGGAGCTTTATATTTGGGGGCACAGGGCGGCAAGGCCGGTGCGCAGCGTTCTTTGCAGCCAGAGCAGCGCGTGCGCTGCGGCAAATGTTGCGGCCAGATAGACGACAAACAAAAACGCCGTGTCCCGCCGGGACAGCACCGCCAGATCAAAGTGCGCGGCCAGCTCCTGGATCAGAACGTGATGCACAAGGAACACCGCGTAGGATATTTTGGCAAGCTGTGCGCCCACCGCGCGGGGCCACGGGCGGTCCAGCAGCGGGGCCGCCCAGCGCCAGCAGGATGAACACCCCGGCACCGGCCAGCGCGCAGGTGATCTTACCGTCCCAGGGCTGTGCCAGCACGGCCCCCGCCAGCAGCAGCGGGGCCAGAATATACCGTGTGCGTCCGGCGAGCGTTAAAAACGTCATGCCGAACAGAAATTCCGGGATATGCACGGCCACAAGCCGCGCGTCCCAGCCCAGCAGGTGCACCGGGATGCAGACCGCCAGCGTCAGCGCCCAGGTCAGCCACGGCCTTTTGCGCAGCCCCCGCTGCAAAAGCGGGAACAGCAGGTATAAAAACAGGATGCTGCCGAGGAACCACTCGCCAACACAGGCAAAGTCTGTTCCGACCCAGCCCGCGGCAACGGCAAAGTTGTCGAGACCCAGAAGCGTCAGCACCAGCGTGACGGTCCTGGCCCCGCCGAAGCTGCCGGGGTGCGCCACAAACCGATAGCTGAACACGACGAACCACGCGAGCCAGAACAGCGGGTAGACAGCCCTCGCGCGCCTTTTGTAAAACTGCGCAGGGCTCTGCTCCGCCGGGACGGTCAGCGCCAGCGATGCGCCGGACACAATGAAAAACAGCGAGGAGCCGAAATCCCCAACATAAATGCCCAGCGGCAGCGTGCTGGTAAAGAGCTTGTGCGGCAGCGTAAAAATACCCCGTGACCGTCGCGTTGAAATGCACGATCAAGATGCAGATCAGCGCTGCGGCACGGACAAGATCAAGATGAAAACAGGCGTTGCTTTTTGATGGGTGGTCTACCCCTTTTACATTTTGCAGTCTGTGCTTGACGAGCCGCCCCAGCTGCTTGGCTACAGCGGCAGGCTGAGCGGCGGCGGTCTCATACTCATTTAAAATATCCGCCCGCGCCGCAGACCGGGTCAGCGGCTCAAAGGCGGCGGCATAGGCACCGGTTTTTCTGGGCGGTCAGGGCCAGCTTCCAGGCGTCACGCTGGCTTGTGCAGGCGGGGATGCCGTCCGGGAAGGCAGACTCCCGCACAAGCACCCAACCGCAGTTGGCGCGGGCGGCGGGTCACTGCCGACGGGCACGGATACCTCCTGTGCCAGTGCGTCCTTCTCCCGCATCCAGGCGGCGCGGCGGGCGGCGTTGCAGCCCTGCCACAGCGGCAGAGAGGGGCTTAACACCCCAAGCATCGGAATTTTTTTTCAAACAAAGCAGCAGCTTCTGCCAGCAGTGTGTCCGCGTTGGCGGCTGCCTGCCGGTTATACCAGTCGGTCACGGGGTCCGCGGCGGGCTGTTCGTAATGAAGCAGCCGTAGGCCCAGCTCGTTCAGGTCGGGCGTTTTCCCTGTCGGTGCGCCGACAGGATAGCACCAGTGCAGGTTTTGGGCAAGGGCTGAAAGCGGCTGTGTTTTTAACAGCGAGACCAGCAGCAGCTCCAGCGGAAAATCCGTATAGGCCGTCACATAGTCGCAGAGTTCCCGCGCGGCGAGGCCGTCCGTGCGGCGCAGTTCATCCGCATAGGGCGTGAACAGGCTGCGCCGTTTGAAAAACGGGCAGCCGCGGTTTGCCAGCAGCTCCCGCGGGCAGGCCATAATGGGGTTTACAAAAATCGGTTTCAGGTCGTCCGTCTGCACGTAGGTATCCCAGGCATAGCCCTGGCGGCAAAATACGGCGTGAACCGCGTTTCGTGGCGGATGATAGACTGCTCGTAGCTGGCCGGCAGTGCCATTTTCTGCCAGTAGCTCCAGAAATCGTCACTGTTGAACAGCCGCGGGCGCACCGCAATAAAATGGGATTGCAGATGCTCGGGCACTGCGCCGCCAAAGCGGCGGCTCTGCATGGCGTAGTGGCGGGTCAGCCCCCAGAAGTCCAACTCCGGGCGGGCGTCCATCGCGGTGAACATCGCCGCCAGTGAGCAGACCGGCCCGGCCAGCGTGTAGTTCATCAGGACGATCTCCTCATACTCGGCCAGCTTCTCCCGGCCCAGAGTCAACAGAGCCTCCCTGTATGCGCCGACGTCGAAACCGACGCTTTTCCCGTTCGATGCGGCCCGCACCGGACTGGCGCACCCCAGACGCGGTCCGCCGGGGCAAGTGTACCGTTGGTGACGAATACGACCCTGCCGTATTTCTGCACAGCCTGTACGGCAATGCGGCAGGCCGTATCGATGCAGCCTGTCGGGTCATAGTGGAAGTAGATGACCAGTCGTTTCATGCGTTGTCAGTCCTCATAGGGGCCTTCGTGTGGGCCAAAGATAGCGCGCTTGGTGTTGATGATGACCTTGTAGGAGCCTGCGGGCAGATTGTCCCGCAGCCAGTTGCGCGCGTGACGGCGGCGGCTGTCGGAGTACGGGCCGTAGTGGCTGAATAGGTGGTGCTTTTTGTAGGCAAAGCCGGTGGCCGAGCTGACCGCACCATAGAAGGTCGTGCAGTCAAACACGCGGGCCAGCGGGCGGATCACGCCGCCCGCGTAGGCCTGCATCGTATCGTTGTGGGTCACGGCGTAGCTTTTGCTCATGACCACTGCCGGGTAGTAGCCCGCGCTCTGGGCCACAAACGGATAGATGCGCTCAATGGCATGGCTGATCGTGCCGTCCTGGGGCAGCGGCTCGGGCGGGAAGTCCGAGTGCTGCCAGCCGTGGTCAAACAGCGGTGCCAGTGCCTTGGGGCGGAACCAGAACACACTGCCGTAGGGCGCAATGGGCGATTTTTCACCGGAAACAGGCACATCGATGCCAAGGTCTTTCATCAGCTTTTTTCGTATTCTCAAAGTTCGGGCCCCAGCCGCCGGAGCACATATTCATGAAGTAAAGTCCGTGCGTCGGGTACGGCGGGCAGAGAATGCCGAGGTACGGGTCCTTCTCAAACTCGCACAGCACATTCAGCACGTGAGCAGCGTTTTTGCAGACATTCTCATTGCAGACATAGCCAAAGCTCGCGCCGACACTGCCGGGGCGGGTCTGGATGGCTTTTTTATCGTGCATGAAGCAGGCGTAGTCATAGTCCCGCAGCTGCGGGGCCAGGTCACAGAGGAAGGCGCCGACGTCGCGGCCCTGGTTCTCCACCACGGTCACGGTGACGCTGCGGACGTTCAGGTCCGCAAAGGCGGCCTCGATCTGCGGCTTTTTATCAGCACTGCTCGTCGAGATGAAAATATCCGTCTCTGGCGGGAACTTTGCCGCAAACGCCTTGCTGGAATCCAGCATATCCATGAAATACAGGTGCATGGCCAGCGCAATGCGGCGGTTTTGGCGGATGCTCTGTGCCGTTGCCTCGTCCAACACCGTCGGCTCGATGATGCGGGTCAGTGCGAGATTGCGGGTAAAATCGTGCGGGTGCATCGTGCGGATCATGTTCTTCCAGATGAGGTCCATCGGATAGTCCGTCTCGTCCCGCAGATAGTCGTACAGCTCCTGCACCGGCTCACCTGCCGTGTCGTTGAGATAGGCCTCCAGCTCGTGCATAAAGCTGCGGCGCTTGAACAGCGGGCATTTTTTTCTCCCGCAATAAAAGCGTCGGGCAGACGAGCAGCGGATAGTCTGTGAAGTCCTTCAGGTCGTCGGTTTTCACATAGACATCCCACTTGAAGCCCTTATCCTCAAACTGCTTGGTGAACACAGCCTCGTATCGCTGCACCGAGTCGGTGTAGCTCTCGATCATCGGCATGTTGTCCCAGTAGGCCTGCAGCTCCGGGTTCTGCACAAAGCGCCGACGGTAAACGATGAAGTGAGACTGGATGTGTACAGGCAGATAGTTATACAGGTGCTTGCCCTTGAAGGGGTTCGACTTGGCACCGTGGTGGATGGACAGGCCCCAGAAATCGAGGTCCTGGTTCTCCCACATGGCGTCGAACATCTCTTTCAGCGGGCGCACCGGACCCATCAGGGTGGAGTTCGTCATGACGATCTCGTCAAATTCCGAGAGCTTTGCCCAGCCGTAGGAATCCAGCGCGGTCTTGTACGCCCAGACGTCAAGACCCTTGTTCTCGCGCACGATGATGTTGTCGGTAAACTGCGAGAAGGCCGCGCGGCCCTGCTCGCTCAATTTGCCGTTGCAGACAACGACCAGCTCGGTCAGGTTCTTATTCAGGTCGGCAAGGTAGTAGGTGATAAAATCATCCACATCGCCGCTTTTTTTCGTAGAAGAAAAAGATGCCCAATCGTTTCATTGCGATTTTGCCTTTTGTATGTTATGCACGCTTGCAGGTATCGTTTGCCAGAATGCGGTTGATTTTTGTCGGGTCGCCCCAGGTGCCCGGGCTGTCATACGGACGGTCCGGGAACGCGCCGTAGTCGAGCTTGATCTTGTAGTTCTTGTCGCGCAGGAACTGCTCCACGCGGTCCGCCAGACTCATCGGCTTGCCGGTGCAGACATTGATGATGCCGTTGATCTCCTCCTGCACACTGGCGGCCACGATCATGTTGGCCAACTCGTCCACGTCGATGAAGTCATAGAGGTTGCTGCCGCTCGTGAACGGGAAAGTCTTTTTGCCGTCCTGCTCGGCCTGGGTGATCTTGGCAAAGATCGAGCTGCCGTGCACCTCGTCACCAGTGATATAGTATGCGCGCAGCCAGTGCAGCTTGCAGGGGGAATCCGCCAGCGTCAACATCATGCTCTGGCGCAGGGCGTTCTTGGCAATGCCGTACTGGCTCTGCGGCTTGCAGGGCGTGCTCTCATTGATAGCACCCTCCCAGTAGCCGACCTCATGCATCGTGCCCATGACGCTCAGGTCCTTCAGGCCGCCGTCGATCAGCGTGTTCCAAAAAACGTCACATGGCTGGACAGATCCTTCATGTGGGCGGCGGAATTATGGCGGAAGCCGTCGCGCCAAGCCAGATGGATGCAGACGTCCGGGCTGCCCAGCTTGCGGTACAGGTCGGCGTCACCGCCGAACAGCGGCACATCGCAGAACTCGGCGCGCTCGTCGACGCCCTTAAAGTTAAAATCCGCCGCAATGACGCGGTAGCCGCGGTCCAGCGCAATTTTTTACGACATGGCGGCCAATGTAGCCCGCTGCACCGGTAACAAGAATCGTTTTCATAACTGTTCCTCTCTGACCGGCAGCAGATCGTAGAGCTTCTGCAGCCGCATCTGGTATAAAAGCAGTGCCATTGTTTGTTTTTTATTGTGCCCTGCGTCGTGCAGGGTGTCCAGCAGACTGCCCGGGTACGGGGCCAGGGCCTCCCGCAGCGTGCGCCAGGCCTTGCGGCGCAGCACGCCCGGGGCGTGTGCGTCGCGCAGCTGGTGCATCAAAAAGGTGACGGCCTGTGCGCGGCGGTCCTTCCAGACGGCCTGCAGCTCCTCCGGGCCGCACCAGCGCTGGGCGGCGTGGAATTCAGCCTCCATCCATGGCTCCAGCGCCCGAATGCGGCCCAAAAGGTGCCTGCGCCGTGTGTGCGCAGGAGGTGCTCTGTGCGCTCTCAAAATGACGGTAGACGACCTGCGGGATGTAGACCGCCTTGCCGACGCGCCGGTAGGCTGCGGCGTTAAAGACAAAGTCCTCCAGCCCGTAGCTGCACCGCTCATTGAAGCGCAGCCCCAGCAGCGCCGTGCGGCGGTAGAGAGCGTTCCATACAAACTGCGGGCCGCTGTTCTCCAAAAAATGCACCGTAGCTACCGCCGCGGCCCAGCGCTATCGTGCAGGGGCTTCCGGCAGGGTGCGGCTGCTCGGCAAAGGTACCGTCCGGGCGCTGGCGCAGCAGCTCATAGTCGCCGCGCACAAGGTCGGCGCGGGTGTCCTCTGCCGTCTGCAAAAGCAGGCGCAGCGCTCCCTGCCAGAACAGGTCATCATCGTCACAGAAGGTGATGTACTCCCCGCTCGCGCCCTCCATGCCGCGGTTGCGGGCCGCGCAGATGCCGGCATTCTTCTGGGTGATGACGTGGATGCAGGGGTACTCGCTCGCCAGCGCGTGGCAAAGCCGATCCGTGCCGTCCGTCGAGCCGTCGTTGACGATGATGATCTCGAGCTCCGGCACCTGCTGGGAAAGGATGGATTCCACGGCGGTGCGCAGGGTCGTCTTTGCATTGTACGCCGGGACGATTACGCTGATCTTGGCCATGGGGGTTACCTCCTTCGCATTTCGCATTATTTTTCAGTTTCAGATATAATTTTCCCGTAAGGCAGCGGCAGCGGTACGGTACGCTGCAAAAATGCCGATCTTCCAGCGTGCCTCTGCAAAGTCACGCCTTGCCTGCCGCGGGTGGGTCAGGTAGTGCGCTGTGTGCTGCGGCGCGGCCAGCGGATAGGTGCCGCCGTCCTCAACCGTCAGGTCACCAAGCAGATCCAGCTGTAAAGCTGTCGGGCTTTCCACCAGCCGCAAAAATCGGGGCAATGGCCCGCTGCGGCGGGATGGGCTGGCCGTTCAGCACGCTGTCCCGCCAGGCGGCGGCAAAGCGGCGCACGCCGGATTGGATCTGTGCAATGCGCGGCTCGGCGTGCTGCCTGGCCGTGCGCACACGGACGATGCCCCCCATTCTCCGCGCAGTAGCCCAGCGTGGCCCCAACATCCTGTGAGAGCAGGCGCTCGAGCATCGGCTGACCCGCCCAATACAGGCGCGGCGCGGGCTTGCCGTCAAACAGGAATACTTCCGTTTGGTCGGGCGCAAAGCGGGTGCGCAGCCGGTCATCCGCCGAGAGCTGCAGCCCGTGCAGCGGAAATTGCAGCAGTCGCTCTAACAGCAGCTGCGTTGTACCGCCGCTGCCGATGTCAACAAGGAAATCGCCGGGGCGGATACCCTGCGCAGACAGATAGGCTGTGACCGCGTCGGCGGCGTCCGGGCGGGCAGCTGCTGCAAAAAGGCGTGCAGCGCTTCCCTGTCCGGCTGCTTCAAATCAAACTGCCTGTCCGCCAGCTCCGGCGGGCAGGTCGTGCCGCAGTATTCGGCGATCTGCGCACCGGTCAAAGTCTGCCGCGGCAGGGCGGCCAGCACTGTGGCCCAGTCCCCCACCGCCAGAAACGCCGGAGCCAGGCTGCGGCGGGAGACCTGTAAATAGCCGGTCTCCTCCTGCGGGTAGAGCGTGTGATAGACGTCCCGCATCAGGTACATATCGCGGGCGAGGAAATACAGCCGGGCCTCCGGGCGGGCGGCACGGCGCGCGTGCAGCCATTGGCAGAATGCCGCTGCCAGCGGTCCCAGCACGGAAAAGCCGAGAGCCTCACCGTCAGATTGCTGCTGCGGAAGACGGTTCTCCACAAAAGCCGCAGCGTTATCCGCAGGTGCAGGCGGCGTCGGCAGATGCCAGGCGGTGATGCCCGCCAGCGCGGCCCCGGCCAGCATCGGCGCGCCAGCTGTCACCGATGAAAA
>ENA-OQES01001093-OQES01001093.1-human-gut-metagenome-genome-assembly--contig:-NODE-1093-length-10625-cov-2.555249_pt1 | contig 10625 bp, 12 predicted proteins | sample MGYA00242798_ERZ504641 | MGnify/ENA primary metagenome ERZ504641 (study PRJEB26092, sample SAMD00036327) | human gut metagenome | host: Homo sapiens | study: EMG produced TPA metagenomics assembly of... | reverse complement strand
AGTGTCTCTTCCCAGATTTTCCAATGCCTTATGTCTGGTATACATGGTACTGTACACATCAGCTATAGAAGCATCCCTGTCTTCCTCGTAATGAACCAGTCTGGTTGGATCATACTCTTTTATAAATTCTTCTTATGCTGTTTTAAAAATTACATTTTTATAACGATTCAATGCAGTATAAAGGACTAATCCAAGCACACCACATCCGACAACTTCTCCGACACCAACTGTCAACATCATAAACGGAATCGGAAGTGCTACTCCATATCCGTAACGAAGTACAAACGGAACGATTACTGTGTTAGCAATAATCGGTGGTAACGGTGCAAGGAAACGGCTTTTTGTTACGAAGCTGATAAGTGAAAAAATGCTCCGATCAAAGTTGCAATGCTTCCGAAAATGATATCCGGCAGGATTGCTCCTCCGAGAATGTTTCCAACAATACATCCAACGAAAAGTCCAGGAATCGCTGCCGGTGTAAATACCGGAAGGATCGTAAGTGCTTCTGCAATACGTATCTGTACTTCTCCGAATGAAAACTGGTGCAAATACATAAGTAAGCACCACGTAGATTGCAGCGATCATCGCTGCCTGAGTCATAAATGCTACATTCTTGTTCTTCATATGAAATTCTCTCCTCTAGTTTTGTTTTACGAGTGGAATGGTCACGAACACTCGATTCATTTTCGCGCAGCAATGAGTCTGGCATCCATGCTTGCATGGACATCTGACGAATGCCACGGAAGGCACATACTGTAAGTATATGACCTTACGCCGGGGATCGGCGAAACCCTTGTAAGACCTTGTTTTTAGGGGTTTTCGTAACGGGTGTTAGTATAGCATGGTGGGGATGAAAAACTCAAGGTAAGTACCAAAAAATTTTACGACACTGGTAAACATTTCGTTCCCCCAACCTTGCGTCCTGCTGCCAGATATGCTATATTTAAGACATAAAGAGGGAAACCGCAAGCGGCTACCCGCAAATAGTGTCAACTATTACTAATGTCAGTCGTCAACTATTCCCAGTAGTTGGCGGCTATTTTCGTTTACCCTTATAATCGAGCCGACATTTTAACGTACCAGTCAAAAATGACTAAATTTTTCTCTATAAATCAGGAGCCCGGTCACCACTTTGGCGACCGGGCTCCTGATTTAAAACATAACAAAAGCGGGTGATGGGAATCGAACCCACGTATCCAGCTTGGAAGGCTGGTGTTCTACCATTGAACTACACCCGCGTGACTCTTATTATTATATTCATCATTCAACTGTTTGTCAACAACATTTTTTGCTTTTTTTTACTTTTTTTATAATTTTTTTTCGTTTAGTTTTTTTAGTTTTTCCACTTTTTCTTTCCCTTACTTCATTTGATGTTATAATGAAGAAACTCAGTGTACTGATAGGAGGGATTAAACATGAAAATTACAGAAGGCTACATGCCTTATCTTGGATACAAAACCTACTACCGTATTGCAGGCGAATGCTCCGGCAATAAAAAACCACTCATTCTGCTTCACGGCGGGCCTGGTTCTACACATAACTACTTTGAAGTACTTGACCAGCTTGCTGATGAAGGTCGTGCAATTATTTCCTATGACCAGCTCGGCTGCGGTAATTCTTATGTAGAAGGACATTCAGAACTCTGGTGTTCTGAAACTTGGATGAATGAATTGATCGAACTCAGAAAATATCTCGGACTTGATGAACTTCATCTTCTCGGACAGTCCTGGGGCGGAATGCTCTCAATCGAATACTTATGCGATCACAAACCAGAAGGGATCAAATCCGTTATTCTTTCCAGCACCCACCCATCTGCCAGATTGTGGGCCCAGGAACAACACCGGATGATCAAATTCATGTCCCAGGAAGATCAGGACGCCATTGCCAAGGCTGAAGCAACCGGCAATTTTGACGATCCGGCATATCTCGCAGCCAATGAACGCTTTATGCTTCTTCATGCCGCCGGCGTACCAAAAGACACCGATCCTGAATGCCTGCGCCGTCCAAAAAAGGTTGGAACAGACTCTTATATCACCGCGTGGGGACCAAATGAATACACGCCAATCGGAAATCTCAGCAACTATGAGTACCGTGACAAACTGAAAAATATCAAAGAGCCGGCACTTATCATCAACGGAGCCAACGATCTGTGCACTCCACTGGTTGCAAAGACCATGTATGACAGTATCCCGAATTCACGCTGGGAACTTTTTGATGACTGCCGTCATGTATGCTTCGTTGAAGATACCGACCGCTATTGCAGGCTTTTAAATGAATGGATGGAGCAAAATGACTAAACCTGCTTATCAAAAATGCAGATCCCTTTGAAAATACAAATCTGCACTTAGCTCATCATATATGCAAAAGACGCATATCCCCGACAAAATTTTTGTTCAGGCATATGCGTCTTTTTGCACTTTTTGACTGCTCTCTGAAAGTGATCTCACCCGTCTCACTGTCCATAGCTTCTACAATCGCAAGTGATTCCAGCGGATATCCAAGGTTGCGGATGATTCTTCCGCCGGACTGGAATCCTTTTTCGATCACAATTCCAATTCCCTCTACAGTTGCACCTGCCTCTGTAACCAGCTGAATCAGCCCCTGCAGCGCACATCCATTCGCAAGGAAATCATCAATAATGAGCACATGATCTTCCTCTGAAAGAAATTTCTTTGCTACAATTACCTGGTTCTTGCATTTGTGGGTAAATGATTCGACTTCTGCTACATACATCTCCCCTTCCAGATTGATGCTCTGTGTCTTTTTTGCAAATACAACCGGCACATGAAAATGCTTGGCTACAATACAGGCAATCCCGATACCATGAAGCTTCGATTGTCAGGATCTTGTTGATATTCTTATCTGCAAATCTCTTCTTGAATTCCGCTCCGATCTGGTCAAATAATTCAATATCCATCTGATGATTCAGAAAACTGTCCACCTTAAGAACATTTCCTTCTTTCACGATTCCATCTTTGACAATACGTTCTTCCAAAAAGTTCATCTTACGTTCTCCTCTTCCTTTAATATTCCATGTATTTTTTCATTGTATCAGTCTGAGCCATGAAACGCAACCCTCTGCGCTATTTTACCAGAATCTTATAATCCTTTTCAAAAATTATCGCCCGGTTCCAGTTCATTCCCCCACTCCCTGTTTTCCAGAATATGGTCAAAATCTTCTCTGTCACTTCTTCCATACCATGGCTCAATGCATACGAAAGGTGCGTGTTTTTTTAGCCGGAGACCAAATTCCAAAAAGCGGTGCATCAAATTTTACTTCCAGATAAACCTTTCCATCTGCATCCGCAAGACCGATCCTCTGTGCCTGATGATTTTCAATAATAAGTGCATCCTCATCAAATAAATGTTCCTCAAGCTTCAGACATTTTCCGAAAAGATTTAAGATTTTTGTCCGTGGACAAAGTGCACCTTCTTCATTCACGATGCTGCTCGTGAGCGGTCCTTCTGTATCAAATATCAACTGACAATCCTCCTGCTTTTCTCCTTCTTTCAAAGGACAGTTAAATACCGGATGCCCTCCGATCGAAAAATACATCTTCTTATCATTTGGATTTTCTACTTTCCACATTACTTCCACCTGACGTCCAGAGAGTCTGTATCCTACTTTCAGAATAAAATGAAATGGATAATTTTTCCAAAGTACTTTCTGTATCTTTCAGTACAAACCAAATCTCTTCTTCTGTCTGGCTCTCCAGATCAAATTCCATGTCTCTTGCAAAACCATGCTGTGACAGCGTATATGTCTTTCCTTCGTATACCGACTGCTTCTGCGCATAATTTCCTACGATTGGGAAAAGAACCGGTGATGTTCTTCCCCAGAACTTTGGATCTGCCTGCCACAGATATTCCTGCTCTGTCTTATTGTCTTTTAGCGATTTCATTTCTGCGCCTGCTGAAATAACAGTCAGTGTAAGTTCTTCATTTTTCAGTTGATATGCTCCCATTTTTTATGCCTCCATTCCTTTCTGTATCTACTTTTCTGCCTCTACGCCGGCAAATTGCGTATTTAACAGAATCCCGGTTAAACAAAAAGCAGGAGAAATGCTGTAAATTCAACGTTTCTCCTGCTTTTCAAACACTGCCGCAGACCGGAATCGAACCGGTACGGGTATCACTACCCACGGGATTTTAAGTCCCGGGCGTCTGCCAGTTCCGCCACTGCGGCAAGAGATGCTCATACGGTTTTTTCGCGAAAAGCATACGCGCTCTGCACTGTCTTTTCAACCTCGCATCAATGGGCGGAGGTGGATTCGAACCACCGAAGCAAATTGCAGCAGATTTACAGTCTGTCCCCTTTGGCCACTCGGGAATCCACCCATTTTGTCTCTCGACAATATCTATTTATATCATAAATAAAGAAAGCGCAAGGGAATTTATCCAATTCTCCTGCACGTTTTTCCAAATTTTTATACCCAGAATGACCACGCTGCATTCATCTGATTTATAATTGTATTCAGATCCCATTTCTTACGGCTGTTGATCTTACTGTTCGGATCATTGATTAGTACCTTGCCCTCCTCTGTCAGCCCGGAAAGGACGATAAAATGTCCCTGGTTTGTAAAATCACCCGGTCCCATACTGCAGATGATCGGATGTCCTGCCGAAAGCTCGGACTTGAGAGTGTCTTCTGACCAGTTTGTAAGCTGTGCAGATTTTATTCCAAGTTCTGAAGCTCCTGCAGTCATAAGCGTCCAGTCTGTTCCGACTTCATCTACATAATATCCCATATTGACACTTATATCTGCCACATACTTCGGTGTAAATGAAGTATTGCCTGTAAGTCCTGTCGCCACCATGGAAAGACTGGTCGGTCCGCATCCACCCATTCCGATATTCTCGGAACCATAAGATGCATATCCCCATACTTCGCTCCACTGGAAATATACCGGAATATGGTTCTGAATTCTGTAATCTTTCAAATCTACCGCCTGAAGTCCCTGCGCACTGAGTTCTTCCTCTGATCGTGCTGACTGTTCCGGATAATCAATCACCCACTGCAGTGCTTCCTGATGATCAAACAGCCATGTCAGCAGATCATCGGAATACTTTTCTCTGTTCAGAATGATTTCCTTCGTCTCCGGGTTTTTCTTATATAATTCGCCCAGCTGGTCTTTATACTGGTCAGAATCCAGCACCTCCCGGACTTTCTCAGCTTCTATCTCTTCTGGTGTCTTTGTTTCTGTCTCTTCACTTGTCTCTGTCTTTGTCTTGGCAGAGGATGTCTTTTTTGCAGATTTCTTTGCATTTCCACTTCCACAAAGCATCAGGATCACAGCCAACACGATAATTCCTGCTGCTGCAAGAATGCCTGCTTTATATAGCTTTCTTTTCATCCTTCGTACTTCCCGCTTGCGCCTTGCTATTTTTTCTGGCGCTGCTCCGCTTTTTTCCTGTCTTCTCTCATCATATGTCTATGGTTCTTCCTTCCTTAAACGACATCTCGTTAATGTTTGTTCCTTTTTACGCATATTTCAGCCTTACTTTAACATATTTCTTCATGAGAAAACAGTCTTTTCCGACAAGTTTAGAATTTTTTAAGTTTAAAGCTCTGTATAATTACTCTCCAGAGTTACCTCTGTTTCCTGATCTCCGATACAGATCGTATAAGATTTTCCGGAAAATCTGTGAAAAAAAATTGAAACAAAAAATGCCAGGTATTTGCTGCAAGTTCTGACAGCAAATGCCTGGTTTTGATATGCGCCCCGCAGGGGCGCCCGCGATTTTAATTTTTGATTTTGCACAGAGGTCCTTCACTACTTCCCCTGCGATAATCAGTCCAACTACAGATGGCACAAATGCCACACTTCCCGGAATATCTCTTCTCTCCGTACATTTATGCTCTGCTCCTGGCGGACAGATACAATGGTTTCTGCAGCTGATTGCCATGTCCTCGATTGGTCTGGTCGGTTTCTCTTCTGAATAAACAACTTTCAACTTCTTAACATGACGCTTCTTTAACTCCCGGCGCATAACTTTTGCAAGCGGACACATCTGTGTCTTATAGATATCAGCCACTTTAAATGCACTTGCATCCAGCTTGTTTCCGGCTCCCATACTGCTAATGATCGGCACATTCATTGCCTGTGATTTCATGACAAGCTCAATCTTTGCAGTCACCGTATCAACTGCATCAACTACATAATCATACTCATCAAACGGAAATTCATCTGCATTTTCCGGAAGGAAGAAGCATTTGTGAATCCGCACATTCACGTCCGGATTGATTTCCAGCATTCTCTCCTTCATAACATCTACTTTGTATTTCCCTACCGTCTTTCTAGTTGCAATGATCTGACGGTTTAAATTGGTCAGACATACCTTGTCATCATCGATCAGGTCAAATGCCCCGATTCCGCTTCGTACCAGTGCCTCACATACATAACCGCCGACTCCGCCGATTCCAAATACGGCAACTCTTGAATTCTTCAGTTTATCCATCGCCTCTTTGCCAAGAAGCAGTTCTGTTCTCGAAAATTGTGTAAGCATCTTCTTCTCCTTCTTCTCTCATAAAAATACCTGTAAACTCTTAACCAATCCACTTCTTGTTTCATTGGCTTATTTTCAATCTTTAAGTTCCACAATCATTTCTCTTTTGTAAATATCTGTCATATCCAAAATATTTTCGTCAAAATTCGGATTCGTTGAGCACACCGCAATCCTTGCTCCATCTGTCTGATATTCTTTTAAATAATAAGCTTCCCGGATCTCTTCCGGCTGCCTTAAAAAAAATCGGATCTCCCTGCTTCGGAATACTGGATCTCGCTGGTATTCAATCCCATCACAAGGCCTTTGCGCGTCGCTTTTAAAAAGCTTTCTTTTAAAACCCAGTAGCGGTAAAACATTTCCGTCTGCTCCGCTTCATCTGCATTCCGGATTCTCTCATATTCAGAAGAACAAAAATATTTTTCTGCCAGCCTTTCATGATATTTCCGCATGCATTCGATGTCGCAGCCTACCCTCTCTCCGGATACGCCTGCGCTGCACAGAACATATTTCCCAGAATGTGATAAATTAAAGGACTGCCCTGCATCTTGCGGTATCTTGTGTCTCTCCTGTATCTTCATCCAAAGATACCATGCACCCACGCTTTGAGCCTGATCCTCCCTGTGCTTCAGCCGGTCTGCTTTTTCCTGTCGGAACGCCGGAACTTTTTCATAAATTTTTTCGATAATTTTTCTCATTAAGCAGATCAGATATATCTGCCAGGAAAGTTTTTACCTTTTCCATTTCCCGGATTCCCCTTTTCTTTGCCGGCTTTTACACATTTATCCGCATTTTTCACTATATAACACCTGTAAAAAAAGTATGCAAGGAATATCCTACTGATTTTATTGGATATTCCTTTCCGGTTTTTTATCCCTTGTTAATCTTATATAGACTATGGTATAATAAATAAATCTACAGGCAAAATTAAGTTACTATAATATTTTTAATATGTATCAATTCAGAAAGGATGTGCAATTTATGTGTGGATTTGCAGGCTATTATGGCGCCGGCGATTTTAATAGAGAAGAAGTCATCGACCAGATGGGTGAACGCATTGCCCACCGCGGACCTGACAGCAAGGGAAGCTTTGTTGATGACTATGTAGCCCTTGGCTTCCGCCGTCTGAGTATCATCGACCTTGAAGGCGGATCTCAGCCGATTCACAGTGCAGATGGCAAACATGTCATTATTTTCAACGGAGAGATTTACAACTATCAGGAAATCCGTAAAGAACTGATTGAGAAACACGGATGTCAGTTCCAGACAAACTCAGATACAGAAGTTATTCTTCAGGGATACAAGACCTATGGCGAAAAAATTGCTTCTATGCTCCGCGGAATGTTCGCATTTGTAATTTACGATAAAGAAACTCACAACTTATTCGGAGCAAGAGACTACTTCGGAATCAAACCATTCTACTATGCACAGATGAATGGAAGCCTTTTATTTGGTTCTGAGATCAAGTCCTTCCTGGCTCACCCACATTTCCATAAAGAGGTCAACAAAGATGCCCTCAAGATGTACCTGATTTTCCAGTACACCCCACTTCTTGAAACCATGTTCAAAGGTGTATTCAAACTGGAACCGGGAACATACTTCACTTATGATGGAAAAGAACTTAAGAAAACAAAATACTTCGATCCGACTTATGCAAAGAAAGACCGCAGCTTTGACGAGACAGTAAAACTCATCGGTGAGACAATTCAGGATTCTGTTGATTACCATCAGATTGCTGATGTAGAAGTAGGATCCTTCCTTTCAGGTGGTGTTGATTCAAGCTATATCGCATCTACTGTAAAACCGATGAAGACCTATTCCGTAGGATTTAAAGTCGGCGGATTCGATGAGACAACCTTCTCCAAGGATCTGTGCGATATCCTTCATATGAGCAATGCAAAGAAAGAAATCTCTTCTGACGAATTTTTCGATGCTCTGCCGGAGGTTCAGTATCATTCCGATGAACCACATGCCAACCTTTCCGCTGTACCGCTGTACTATCTGTCACAGCTCGCAGCCAAAGATGTAAAAGTAGTCTTAAGTGGAGAAGGCGCAGATGAGATGTTCGGTGGATACGAGACATATATCCCAAGCAAATCCGGTGATATGTACCGCAAGATCGTACCGGCATCTATCCGGTAAAAAAATCTCGGAGACTGGGCAAAACACCAGCCAGACAAGAGAGGACTTAACTTCCTCAAGAGAAATGCAACTTCCGTAGAAGATTCCTACATCGGTCAGGCATTCATCATGGACAACGAAGAAGCAGATGAAGTACTCTCTCCTGCATATAAGAGCAAGATGCGCTACCAGGACGTAACCAAACCGTACTTCGACCAGGTAAAAGATCAGGACGACCTTCATAAAAAGCTCTTCCTCGATATGCATCTGTGGCTGCCACACGACATCCTGCTCAAAGCAGATAAGATGACAATGGCACACTCCCTCGAACTGCGTGTACCATACCTCGACAAAAAAGGTCTGGGAACTCGCCCGCAGCATCGACAGCAAATACTGCGTAGACGGCATGGAAACAAAAAAAGCCTTCCGTACCTCCGCCCTCTCCCACATCCCAATGGACTGGGCAAAACGTTAAAAAACTCGGATTCCTCGTACCATTCAGAGTATGGCTCCGAGAAGATAAATACTATAATAAAGTAAAAGAAATGTTCCAGAAAGACTTCGTATCCGAATTCTTCAATCAGGAATTACTGCTGAAATGGCTGGAAGATCATAAAAATAAAGTCGGAAATTATCATAGAAAGATTTATACCGTATATTCATTCTTACTGTGGTATGAACAGTACTTTGTCCTCAGATAGAGCAGTGCCAAAATAAAAGAACACGCAAATTTCATGCTCGCATGAAAATTTGCGTGTTTTTTTATTTTGATAGAGCGATAGCTCGCACAGCGAATGAACCGCCAGGTTCACGAGCTGTGGTGCACTGCTCCTCCCCTAAATCATTCGACCAACAAACTTTCTTATCTAAAACACACCACTCCCCAAAGGGGGAACAGCGCCAGCGCCTTCCCCGCCCCTGCACCATCTCCCCAGATTGGCTGCTCATTTATCGCTACGATGATGATGTCCTTGTCCTCACTCTTACTCGAACCGGCAGTCACAGCGACTTATTTAATCTTTAAAAAAGTAGAAGCAACTAGTCAATGGTGTGCTACCACAATTCCCATTTTAACTAGTTGCTTCTATTTTTATTCTTCTTACACCAACCCAAACGATCTCAGCACATCCAGCCACATCGTAAGCGTAAACGCACTCAACAACGTCGTCATCATAATCACCCCGGAACTAAGCGTCCCCTCATGTCCCATATTCCTTGCCATAACAAAACAGCTGACCGTCGTAGCAGATCCAAGCATCACCAGAATCGCAATCATCTCTTCATTCCTAAATCCAAGAAGTGCCGCCATCGGCAAAAATATCGCACAGAATCCAACCAGCTTCATAAACACAGCAACAAGTGTAGGCTTCATCTTCGATGTTGCCTTTTTCATCTCAAAGGTTGCACCCATCGACATCAGTCCCATCGGCGTCGCTGTCGCACCGATACTTGATACCGTCTTATGTAAAATCGATGGCATCGGAAGCTTAAGTGCAGACCAGACAAATCCCGCCACAATTCCAATAATGATCGGATTCGTTGCAATCCCCTTCAGCGTTTTCTTTACCAGCGCCTTATCAAAAGAATTATTCCCAGGTTTAAACACTGAAAGCACCACAACCGCCATAATATTATAAAGCGGCACACTGCCGATGATCATAAGCGGTGCCATTCCCGCAGTTCCGTAAATATTCTGGATAAAAGCAATTCCAAGAAGCGCCGCACTGCTCCGGTAAGTCGCCTGTATAAATTCGCCTTTAATGCTCCGGTCTTTCCACAGCAGTGAAATCAAAGTTGATATCGTAATACTGATCGCCGTCACCACAAACAAAAAAGAATAAACTTAATATCCCATACTTCCGAAAAATCCACGGTCGCCAGCTGTTCAAACAGCAACACCGGAAGCGGAACCCAAAAAATTGACAAACTTGTTTCATCTTTTGGCCGCAAAGACTTCATCCATCCACCCCCAGTTTTCTGAATAACATTCCCAAGTAACA